>Ga0116129_1001389_pt1 | contig 13367 bp, 5 predicted proteins | sample June2015DPH_17_2_FD_89732 | JGI IMG/M metagenome (GOLD analysis project Ga0116129, IMG submission 89732) | Peatland microbial communities from SPRUCE experiment site at the Marcell Experimental Forest, Minnesota, USA - June2015DPH_17_10 | ecosystem: Environmental > Terrestrial > Soil > Wetlands >...
CACGACAAGCCCGAGATCTATCCCAAGGTTGATGACGACTCGACCATCGTGCTCGACTATCCTCATGCACAGGCCGTGATTCAAGGTTCGTGGGTCTGGCCTTTCGCCCGCAAAGACATGGAGGTCTACGGCGCCACCGGCTATGCCATCACCGTGGGCCCGGATCAGATACGCCTGCGCCATCAGCATGAGCGGGAATCGGCGGTTGCAAACGCGTCGGCTGCCCCACTCAGTGCGCCGCAGAACGATTCGCTCAATTATCTGGCGGCCGTGCTGCGTGGCGAGATCGAGTCCAAGGGCGACCTGACCGCCCTGGATACCAACGTTATCGTCATGCAGATCCTTGATGCGGCGCGTGAATCGGCGCGCACCGGCAAGAGCATTCGGCTCACGAAGCTGGCTGATTAGACTTGCTCCGGCGGTCAGCCGGCCTGGACGCCGGAGGCAGTCTCAATCCACGAATGAAAGCGAAAATATTGGCGCTATCGTCCTGGGAGGGGTAGGACGTGCGATTCATCTCCCGCGAGCCGCCACAACTCCTCGGGAATCAAATATCCTTCGCTCGCACTGGATCTTCGAACGAATGCGCAAGAAACCGGTCGATGATCTGGCGACGAAGCATAACGCTATGATCCACCAGGAAATGGATGGTAATCAGCCAGATAGTGGATGATTATCATCCATGAATGGCCTACCTTTCCATCTCCGCTTCAGCCGCATCTAGTGTCAATATCGTTCCACCGCGGAATGATATTGACATTAGGCCAAGTTAACCGGCCCAAGCCAATTGAAGCGGGTTTGTCCCGCGCCAAAATCCTCTCCTCAGCGCATCTGGAGCGGGTTTGAGCCGCCAGCGCGGTTGAGGCCGAGGCGGCTTTTTGTGTGACCTAGGAAGAGCGCTTCCATATTCCTGCGCAAGGAAATTCCAGGATCGGCTTTAGAGCCAGGTAGTTATGCTTCGTAGGCTTAATTGATTGAGTCACTCTTGACATACCTAATTATCTATGCCTATCATCGCCTATTCTGAGTTGTCCAGGGGTTGGCGGGACAAAAAACGATCTTTAGGGCACCTTGGATCTACTGGTTCTCAAGCCCCTCTGGCAAATGGAGTCACTGCACGGATACGGAATCGTGCTCTGCATCCAGAGAGCATCGGATGAACTGTTACGCGTGGAGGAAGGTTCATTGTACCCGGCCTTGCACCGGATGGAGTAGAGCGGGTGGATAGCTTCGGAATGGGCGTTGACGGAGACTGGACACAGAGCGAAGTACTACTTGCTGACAGCTGCCGGCAGCAAACAGAAGGAAGAGGCCGAAGAGAACTTTGAGCGCCTGGTAAAAGGCGTTCGCGCCATTCTGCGTTACGCATGAGGGATTCTATGTCATTGCTCCGCCGTGTATCGAATATTTTCTCGCACTCGCGGGTCAACGCGGAGATCGACGCTGAACTTCGCTCGCACCTCGAAATGCGGGTTGAAGACCGCATCTCTGCTGGAATGTCGCCGGAAGAAGCGCGGCGCGAGGCACTGGTGAAGTTTGGCAACCCAACCGTAATGAAAGAACGAGTCGCCGCTATGGATGTGGCACTGACGCTTGATAGCTTTTGGAACGACGTATGCTATGCGTTCCGTCAATTGCGGAGAGCGCCAGGTTTCAGCCTGACCTCGATTCTGATCCTGGCTGCTGGGTTCGGTGTGAGCACAGCGATCTACAGCACGGTTCGCACCGTTCTTCTTAACCCGCTACCGTACAAGAATCCTGAGCGTCTGGTCCAAATGGTCAGCCGCTGGCCGAAAACGGGCGATCAAAATGGCTGGAGCGCCCCCCTGTTGGACGCAGTGGCCTGGAAATCCACGGTACCGGCCTTCCAGGACGTTGCTATGTTCCGCTTCAGCCTCGTCAATCTTACCGAAGGACAGGCGGAAGCTCTCTACGGGCTGCGCATTACCGCGAACCTTCTGCCGATGCTGGGAGTGAAGCCGCAGTTGGGGCGATGGCTATTTGCAGATGATGATCGTCCAGGGCATACCCACGTCGTGATCCTCAGCGACGGTCTCTGGCGCCGCCGTTTCCATGCCGATTCGCAGATTGTAGGTAAGATCATCCATTTCAACAGCGAAGGCTACCAGGTTCTGGGAGTCATGCCCAAGGGCTTTAATTTCCCTCTCTCTTCTGGCTCAAACGGTCAGCTTTCGAACCAATACTGGATGCCGCTTGGCGCCGACCTGGCCAAGGAGCAGCATGGCGATCCCAACACCGGTGTGATTGCGAGGCTGAAAGAGGGGGTATCGATCAAGGAGGCTCAGGTACAACTGGAGACCGCGTGCCAGATGCTCCAGCAAGAGTACCCCGCCACGAACAAGGGCCTCAGCGCTCGCCTCTCTTCGCTGCACCAACATACAGTAGGTGAATTCGACGGACCGTTAGTGGCGTTGCTCGTGGCTACGGCACTGATTTTGTTGCTGGTCTGCGCGAACATCAGCAGCCTGTTGCTTGCCCGATTGGAATCGCGGTTCAACGAGCTGGCAGTGCGCATGGCCCTCGGTGGAAGCGCCTGGCAAGTCGCCCGCATCCCCTTCTTCGAAGGCGTGGTGCTCTGTTTCTGTGGATGCCTGCTCGCAGTGCCCCTGGCAGTGATTATGCTGCACGTCCTGATTCAACTGGCTCCTGTCAACGTGCCGCGCCTGGCCGACACCAGAATCGACTCGTACGCTTTGGCATTTGCAATCGCTCTGACTGCTATTAGCGGAGGGTTTGTAGGAGCGATGAATGCGTTGCAAGTCTTCAGACGCTCGCCTCGGGACATACTTTCCGAAGGATCGAGAAATATTCCTGGACAACCGCGCGCCCGCTTGCGTAGCTCGCTGGTGATCGGACAAGTTGCCCTCGCGGTCATTTTGGTAAGCGCAGCGGGCCTGATGCTTCGCACCTTCTTCAATTTGTTGTCCACCGATATCGGTTACCGACCGAACGGCGTCATGTATGCAATCACTGTGCTACCGGCTTCGCGATATCCGGCGCGCGAAGATGTCGAACTCTTCTTTAAGAAAGTTCTAGACCGGTTGCGCGCGAGTCCGGGCATCGAATCTGCGGCGGCCGCGACTGCGCTTCCGCTGGTCGGCGAGTATAACGGCGCCAGGGTACAAACATCGGAAATGTTGGGCCGGGACAAGAGTTCGGGAATCAGTGTCGCAGTGAATGAAGTCTCCCCTGGCTTTATCGAGACAATGGGTGTTCGAATGATCAGCGGCAGGTCGATCCGGGAAACGGATACTGCAGATGCTCCCAAGGTAACCATCATCGATCAGGACACAGCGGCGCGGTTGTGGCCGCATCAGGACCCTCTGGGAAAGCTCATGAACACGGAAGATCCGGACAAACCGGTATGGCGCGAGGTTATCGGAATCATCGCGCCAACCCGCGATCATGCTCTCGATATGAGCCCGCGCCCTTCGATCTATCTTCCACTCTCTCAGGGATCGAGCGGGATCAGCTTTCTGGTTGTGAAGAGTTTCGCTTCGCCTATAGAGACAGCTCGCGTGCTGAAAAACGTGGTAGCCGCGGTTGATTCCAACCAATCCGTTTTTTTGGCCGCAACCGTGACCCAGTTAATCCGAGATTCGATTGCAACGCGGCGCTTCCTTTTTCTTGTCATGATGTTTTTCGGGGCCGCCGCTCTCACACTTTCCACTCTTGGCATCTACGGATTGGTTTCTTTTCTCGCAGCAAGCCGTGTTCGCGAAGTCGGCATCCGGATGGCGTTGGGAGCAACACGCGGAAACATCGCAGGCCTTGTGGTCTTTCAGGGCATTCGACTCGCCTTGATAGGTGCACTCGTGGGCCTACTCGGATCCGTGATGTTAAGCCATTTGCTGGTCGGTTTGCTCTTTGGAGTCCGGCCCTTCGACCTAGAAACCTTGCTCCTCACGATCGTGATTCTTGGAATGGCGACTACGCTTGCCGCCCTGATTCCGGCGTTGCGCAGCGCCAAGCTTCAACCAATGAAAGCATTGCGAACAGGATGACGCAGTCTGATCTCGCCTTGCTAGACTTCCGGTGTCCGTTCCAAATCCGAGAAGGGAAGAGTTGCCGGTGACCCGGGGATCACGTGCAACATGCCGTCCATGCTGCTCATTCCGGTCACACGCCAGCGCCATTTCATGGATCGGTGTCTGCCCATGAGTTGGAGGGCTTTCGATGAGGCGTGCGAGCAAGGACGGCAGCGAATGCTGGTTTTTTGCGGCCAACGTTCATTTGGCCTCGCAACCTGCCTCTTCAGCGATATACTCCACGGAACCGGTCCCTAAGAAGAGATTCCGGTTCCACGTCCGGGCGAAGCAGGTGTACAGCAGCAGTGTGGCGCCGTCCCGTCTTCCACTGGACCGACCAGAAGCTGCGCGGACACGCCTTCTACTCTGTCCTGGCACTCGTGATCCTCAATCTGCTGCGCCGCAAGCCGGCTCAGTCGGGCATCGTGCTCAGCAACGTGGAGATGATGACCAGATTAGAGATATTAGCGAATTCACTCTCCTCTATCCGGCCCCGCAGCGCTCCGAGCAACCGGTCGTCCAGACCCAGCTCTCCAAGATGAACGACCGGAAAAAAAATTGGCTTCCGTCCTCGGTCTAGAGCGATTTCTCCGCATTTAGGTCACACAACCTGGATCTTCAAAAGCCCGCGCCCAGAGCGGCCCCGAGCTGTATCTGCGCCTCGGGGCCGGTAAACCCAGGCCAGCAGGTCGAGCGGCCGTTCCCAACGGAACATAGCTGCGGACCCCCATGTTCGGTGCTGAGGCGCCGGAAAGGAGGCGACCGCTTCCCCTATTGCCGTCTACGGGCGAGATGCGTTCTGTGGCTCAGGCGGCGGTTGAGAAGATTTGCGCACATATTCGGCTAGCTGCCCGCAGGTGGCGAACCAAACACCAGGTTTCGACTGCATGTAGGTGATGAGCTCATCAAGGTGTTGCATGGGGGAGCGGTGACCGCTGAGATAAGGGTGGAGGGTGAGAATGAAGATGGTTCCCTCCTTGTACGCGCCGTCGAATTCCTGCTTGTAGAGATCAAAGAGGAGATCAGGCGATGGCATGTGCCCCATAGCGCCCAGATAAGGAGTCTCGGTGAGTGTCCAATCGATCGGGATCTCGACGACACCTGTATCCTGACCCTTTGCGAGGATCCTGTAGGGAACTTCGGAGGATTGGAGACTGGAGTCGTAAGCAAAGCCTTTTTTCCTGATCAGTTCCATGGTGTAGCGACTGAAGGCCCATGAGGGTGCGCGATAGCCGGCAGGCTTTTTGCCGGTGATGGAGCTGATGCGGGCGATTGCTTTGTCTAGAAGGCGTTCTTCCTCATCTTCGCTATCGAGCCCCGGTGGATACTCATGAATCCAGCCATGAATGCCGATTTCATTGCGGCCACTCTTGAGCAGCAAGGGCACAAGTTCAGGATGGATGAGTGAGTCGACGCCGGTGACAAAAAAGGTAGCTGGAACCTGGTGCCGGTCGAGAATCTCAAGCAGGCGCGGTGTGCCGGTTTGAGCGCCGTAGTCAGGTGCTGAAAGTGCGGTCGCTTCCGTAGTTCCGTCGCGCAGCAGGAAGGACTGGGTGTCGTCATCGAAGGTAAGCATCACGGCGACGCGAGCGCCATTCGGCCAGGATTCAGGCAGCAGTTTCGGCCCCATGGCAACCGCATTCACTGTGTCGAGAATCTTCTGGTCGGACCAATAGGTGCCGGGTTGAGAGGTCGCCTGCGAAGGCCGGGATGGATTCTGCTGAGCGGTCAAGCATGAGGCGCAGAGGGAAAGCAGGACAACGAAAGCCGGCAATTGAGCAGAGGCATTGGTCGCGCTGTTTTTCATCTGTGGTCTCCAATGGACAAAGCGCCGGGAAGATGGCAAGGCTGATTATATGCCGGCCCTCGGAGCATGTCTTTCTCTCGGCGAGCGGTTAGCCTTCGATTTAGTCTCCGATTTCTGGGAGGCGGCGGAGCAGGAATTGAGTTCGCTCGGGCGGCTCTCGTGTGGGGTCGAGGACCGGTTTGCCGGTCCTGATCCTTAACCGCGTGGAATTGTCCGTGCTATAGTCTCTGCTAATGATGCGCCCAGCCAACCACTACCGGCTTGGTCACGCTTTGGCTCTCGCTATGCTTGCTTCCCAGATTCCTGCCTCTTCTTCGCAGATCATCGCTCGCGACGGCATGGTCGCTACTCATCAACCCCTCGCCACGCAAGCGGGACTGCGTATTCTTCAGCAGGGCGGCAACGCCGCCGACGCGGCCATTGCGTCGGCCGCTGTGCTGGCTGTGACGAATCCGTTCATGTGCGGGCTCGGCGGCGTCGGTGGATATGCGCTGGTCTACGACGCCAAGACCGGCAGGACCGAAGCGCTCGACTTTGTCGGTGATGCACCCCAGGCCGCGACGATCGACAAGTTCCGTGGCGACCGCCTCTGGGACTTCGCCAAGACCTCGACCGACGGTTACCTGGCTCCGGTGGTGCCGGGCATCCTCGCCGGATGGGCCGCCCTCCACGATCGTTACGGGTCGATGAGCTGGGCCGAGATTCTCGCGCCCGCTATCGACTATGCAGAAAATGGATTTCCCGTTACGCCGGCCCTCGCCGGCCAGATCGCTTCAACCGACTTCGGCAAGGTGACGACTTATCCCTACGGACGCAGCATCTTCACCAAATCAGGCGACAAGCTGCTTCAAGCCGGCGATATCTGGATACAGAAGGATCTGGCGGAGACGCTCAAGCAGATTGCTCAAAAGGGGCCGGCGGTGTTCTATAAAGGCGAGATCGCCAGCAAGATCGCTCGCCACATCCAGGAAAACGGCGGCCTGATGAGCGACCAGGATTTGGCCCGCTATCAGGCCCGCTGGAGCGATCCGATCGAGACCACCTACCGCGGCTATCGGGTAGTGACCGTGCGTCCCGGCTCAAGCGGCATGACGATCCTGCAGGATCTCAACATCCTTGAGGGATTCGATCTCGAATCCATGGGCCGCAACTCCGCGGACTATATCCACACCGTGGCCGAAGTCGAGAAATTGGGATTCCTCGACGATGACCGATATAATACCGGACGCATCGGCGCGGCTGTCCCTCTCGAGCGGTTGTTATCCAAGGAGTATGCCGCAGCCCAGCGCGCACGCATTAATCCGAAACAGGCCCAATACTATCCGCCATACCGGCCTGACTCCATCTCAACCCTTGGTGAACACACCAACCATCACACCGTCATCGACAAGAACCACAACATTGTCACTATCACGCAAACCCTGATGTATCCTTCCGGCGTAGTGGTCCCCGATACCGGAATTTTCCTGAACAATGGCATGTGCTACTTCAGCCTGGATCCCCGCGATCCCAATCATGTCGAGGGTGGTGCGCGGCCGCGCTTTGTCATGAGCCCGATCATCGTCTTCCGCTTCGATAAGCCTTACTTTGCTACGGGCGCCGCGGGGGGCTGGACGATTCCGCAAACCGTTCTGCAGACCATCTTGAACCTCATCGACTTCCGATTGCCGCCAGACCAGGCCGCCGCTCCGCCGCGCTTTATCCTGCGCTATCTGGCTAACTCCATCCCCTACGTTCCGGGCACCGACCTCACTGTCGACTCTGGCATTCCCGCCGAAGTGCGCAAGGAGCTTGAGGCCCGGGGCCATCGCATCATCGCGCCTGCAGACAACCCCAATGCGGGCTCAACCCCAGTGCTGAATACGATCCTGATCGATCCGAAGTCCGGCGCCTTGTGGAGCGGCGGTGGCGCCGCCGGCTGGTAGCCTTCGCCTGACGCACAGCCGCCTCAGGTCAGCTCCCCGCCGTCCCGTGCATCCCTCAGAGCGCCTCCATCGGATGTGCGGGACACTGGCCTGCATCCCGGACGAACGCCTACAATCTGATTCATCTTCCCCGGGTTGCTCCTGCTTTTGCTCTGCCCTTCAAGCGTAGTTGGCTTGCCGAAGGGACGATCGATCAATCCCAGATCCCACGCGTCAGGGTTCTCTCTGGAAAACACCAATAGGAGATACGCATGTTGAACGTCAGATATTTTTCCGTTGCTCTACTGCTCGCGCTTGGCGTTCCCTCGCCCCTCGGAGTCCTGGCAGAGGAGCTTGCCCGGGGGAGCATCACCATCGATCGCATCGCCGATATCAAATATCCAACTGATGAAAAATGGTCCCCTGACGGGCAGGCCATTGCGTTCTTGTGGGATGCGGCGGGGAAACAGGACCTGTTCATGATCAAGCCGGGAGGGCAACCCGTCGCTTTGACTGACTTTGCCGTCAATCCGGACACATTGATCTCTGACATCGACCAGTTTGAATGGGCAGCATCCGACCAGATCATCCTGAGCAGAGACAATCAACTCTGGAGTGTTTCGCTTGCCTCAGCGAAGCCACAGCCGATGGAGGGCTTTCAGGGCGTCAGCGTCTTCTGCCTTTCGCCAGACCGAGGAACCATCGCATTCGTTCAGAAAGGTGATATTTGGGTTGAATCGCTGAAAGCCAGGACCAGGCGCAGGTTGACGCACATGCCGGAGGGACTGCAGGCCTTCGGGCTGTCTTTCTCTCCGGACGGCAATTACGTTGCATTTGACGCGGATCGCGAGGAGCAGGCTCCAGAACCGCTTGCCTACAACGGAGATCTCGTCAAGGTCTACCGCAGCTTGAGCTGGGACGACAGGATTGGTGTTGTTTCGGTCTTCAGTTACGCCGCTGAGCCGATTTGGATTCCAGTCTCGGCCCGCAACTACGGCTCTACGGAGATGCAGTGGGCGGCAGGCCCATCGATCGTTCATGAAGAGTTCTCTGAAGACCATAAAACAATGGAGATCAAGATCACCGATCTTTCCGGTCTCACACGCACACTCTGGAAGGACCACGATCAGGCATGGATATCTCCGGCCGACGGAGCGATGGATGTCACTTCTCCGGACGGACGATGGCTGGCATTTATCAGCGATCGCAGCGGCTGGCCGCACCTCTATGTCATACCCACCGATGCAACCTCTGAATCGCAGGCCAGGCAGATAAGCAAGGGGGCCTTTGGCGATGGCTATGCTGCATGGTCTCACGACAGTAAGCTGGTCGCATTTACGCACAGCGCGGAGGGCAACCAGATGGAGCGATTCATCTCGATTGCTTCGCTTGCCACCGGGAGCACAGAGCCGATCGTCCGAAATCGAGGAGTGAATCGCACCCCTCAATTCTCTTCCGATGGCTCAATGCTCGTTTATGAACGCAGCGCAGTCGAACATCCTCTCGAGCTCTACTCGATCCCCGCCAAGCCCGGAGCTCAGGCTACCCGGCTTACCAACTCGCTTCCCCCCGGACTGCTGCCCCAGGATCTGATTGCGCCAACCGCGGTCTACTATCCGAGCCGCGCCGATCAAAAACAAGTGCCGGCCACCTTGATCGTGGATCAGCACCTGGACCGCACTCAGAAGCATCCGGCCATCGTATGGATTCACGGCTCGGGACTCGATCAAAACTATCTGGGCTGGCATCCGGGCTACTACCGGATGTACTACGCGATGAGCCAGTATCTGGCCCAGCAGGGCTATGTGGTGCTCACCCCGGATTACCGCGGCAGCTCGGGATATAGCCGCGATTGGGCGACCGGCGTCTCGCGGGATCTGGGTGGTTCAGAAACCCAGGATGTGAATGCCGGGGCGGACTATCTCAAGACTCTTGGCTATGTCGATCCCGATCGCATTGGGATCTGGGGACTGAGCTACGGCGGGTTCATGACCCTTCAGTCCATGGTCACCGACCCGACGCTGTTTCGCTGCGGGATCGATGTAGCCGGCGTGGGCGACTGGGATACCTATACCACCGGGGGCATGATCCTCGGGCGGCTGGGCGAAACGCCGGTTACAGACCCCGAGTTATACGACCGGTCGGCACCGGTCAAACATCTCGACAAGCTTGCTCGCCCCCTTCTTATCCTCCAGGGTACGAACGACGCGAACGTACCTTTCTGGGAAACGCTTAAAGTCATCGACAATCTTGAGAAGCTCGGCAAGCCATTCGACATGGCAATTTATCCCGGAGAAACGCACTTCTTTCGAAGGGCCTATGTTCTTCGCGACGCATGGAAGCGCAGCGAGGCATTCTTCAATAACTGCCTGATGCCACAGGATTCTAAAGCCAAGAGCGATTGAACCGGCCACGATAGTCTTAGCCCGGACGCGCGGCGGTAATTTCCCTCAGTCGCGCTCGCCCGCCATTGACCAGGCACATCTTCGCTGCCTGGTCAGCGGAGTATTTCCCCGGAGTCATAATTCTGCCCCGAGAGCTAAGACCGGGCTCAAGTGTCCTTCGTGTCCGGGACGAGCGCACGAGCTGATCAGAAGGAGGCCCTTGAGCTCCTCGATCCGCCCTTCTGCCCGCGCTGGCCAGAGGCGAAAAGCTTTTCAATCTGCTCACTCAACTTCGGCCAATTCAATAGCTTCCGAGTTACGGGGCCGCGACCGAACCCGGGAACAAGCCCTGTTCGGTCGGTGACGATTGGCGGCAATTAGCGTACAAGTTGCATACAATACACAAGTTTGCGAACTTCTAAATCTCAAATACGCGAGAAATAGCGAGATAAATCCAGTAAATACCGGGGAAAATAGCGATTACAAATATTTTTCAAATAAACATTGACATATTAGATTTCAGGAGATATAACCGCTCTACAACAGCCGATTCATCAGCCGTCAATAATCCGGGCCCCACGGTATACAGAACCCAAATAGTCCAATCCTCAGGTAACGCCAAATGGAGGTCGCATGACATTTCGAAAGCTTAGTACAAGTGTCGTTCTAATGCTCGTTGTCCTTCTTGGTCTTTGCAGGGGCTTCGCGCAATCGGGCCAGGCCGATGTTGCGGGAAACGTGAAGGACGGTTCCGGTGCCACTGTGCCCAACGCAAAAGTCACGTTAACCAATACCGATAGCGGCACGATTCGCAGCTTGACGACGCAGTCAGATGGGCAATATAACTTCCCCGATGTAGCGCCGGGCCACTATTCGATTTCGGTTGTGGCGACGGGCTTTGTTTCTGAGACCGTCAAGGACCTGACGATCGAGCTGGGCGCGCATGTCGAGCAGGATATTGCGCTGCGCGTGGGCAATGCCGAGCAGATTGTGGTGACCGGAGAGGTGTCAACCATCGACCCCACGGCGGCCGACGTGGGCGGCGTGATTACCGGCGCGCAGATGGAGACCTTGCCCATCTTCGATCGCCAGTACCTCAATCTCTCGCTCTTGCTGCCTGGCACATCGCAGGATGCGACCCGCACGTTTTATAACAACGTGCAGTCGGGCGGAGGGGGCTACTACTATGCCAATGGGTTCTACCTGGACGGCGTGAACAACACCTGGGCAGAGCAGGGCGAACCGCGCCAGAATATTCCCGAAGGCGCTGTGGACCAGTTTCAGGTATATCTGGCGCAATTTCCTGCAGAATTCGGCTTCGCCATGGGGGGTCTGACCGAGGTTGCCACCAAGAGCGGAACCAACAAAATCCATGGAGAGGCGTTTGAGTATTTTCGCAACCATGCCCTGAATGCGGACAATGCCTTCGAAACCGGGGAGATCCCCTTTTTGCGCAACCAGTACGGCGGCGACATTGGCGGTCCCATTGTCAGCAATCGAACCCATTACTATGGGGCGTTTGAACGGACCCAGACAAGCCAGACGTACACGATCTTTGTGCCGGCCGATTACGCTGCCAACGCGGGCACATTCGCTGAGCCGAGCCACGATCAGATGCTCACTCTGCGCCTTGATCACGTGCTCAAATCGAACCAGCAGGTTTTTGTCCGCTACGCCCAGGAGTGGAACCTGCTTACGCGCGAGGGATGCGGAGGCGCCAGCACGATCTATTGTTACGACGGCGAAATTCCGCGCCGCTCGCTGGTAGCAGCCCACACCTGGGAACCTACCTCAACGATGGTCAACGATGTGCATTTTCAATACGCTTATTCGTCCTACCAGCTCGGGCCCTACGGGAAAACCATTCCTACTTCGCCCAGCCAGCTGGTCTCTCCGGCTTACACCGCATCGGCATATACGGTCGCCTACCAGTTTCCAAGTTTCTCCTATGGAGAGAACTACGCCGCTGTCGGCATCGAAAAGCACTGGGAAATCAACGACCATCTCAGCGTTCAGCACAAGAACCACTCCTTCAAGACAGGATTCGATTTAAGCTATGTGCCCTACGTGGACAGCTATGCGCTCAATGTCCTGGGCACCTATACTTTCGCGACGGATCAGCCGTTTAACCCGGCCAATCCTTCGAACCTCACCAATCCAACCTTTTTCTCCTCCTCTCCGGTTCCTTTCATTGAGAATCTGCCCTCCTTTCAGGCCAGCTTCTTTGGCGAGGATACCTGGAAGATCAGGCCGAACCTCACAGCCAACCTGGGGCTTCGCTACGATCGGGAGTACGACTCGGCCTTCAATACCAACGTGAATACCTCCAACTACCCCGAGCAGATTCCATTCCAGGGAAACCCGAAAGCGCGAGGCGCCCGCTTGAATTTTGGACCGAGAATCGGGATTACCTGGGATCCGTCGAATAAACAGGTCGACGTCATTCGCGCCGGGTACGGGATTTATTACAACAACATCCAGACCGAGCAGAATGAAGAGGAGAGGAATAACTTCAATAACTGTACGGTGAATATTGCCAACCCGGTGTATGGAAATCCTTATGGCGGATTGAGTCCGACCTCTTACTGCTCGACCGCGCCGCCAACGGTTACCATTCTTGCCCCCAACTTCAAAAACGCTTATGCGCATCAATTCACCGCCGGGTACTCGCGTCAGATTGCGCGCGACCTGGCCCTGGTCGTCGACGGCGTCTATGAGCACGCACTGGGCGACTATCGCGTGCAAGACCTGAATTTTCCGGTTGCCGGTGTGAGGCCGTATTCCGGGTTTACTGAGATTGAACAACACGCTCCCATCAGCCAGACCAAGTACAAGGGGCTGTTTGTCCGCATGGAGAAGCGGTTGAGCCATCGGTATCTGTACACCGTCTCCTACACGCTCTCGTCCGGGTTCGACCGGGATCCGCAGGAGCCGGTTTCGAACTACGCCGACCGGTCGGTCGACTTCGGCCCGGGCAACATCGATCGCCGCAACGCGCTGGTTGCGAGCGGCTCAGTTGTGATGCCCTGGAAGATTACGCTGGGAGGAATCTGGACGGTGCGCTCGACTCTTCCCTTTAGTGTTTACTCTGGTGCCCTCGACGCCGACGATACAGCGCTGCTGCTTCCCGGGACCACGCGCAATCAGGGCAACCGCGACCTGAATCTGAGCGTGGTGAATGCCTTCCGGGCCGCGCAAAATACGGGCCTCAGCGTGATTTCCC
>Ga0116129_1001390_pt1 | contig 13366 bp, 10 predicted proteins | sample June2015DPH_17_2_FD_89732 | JGI IMG/M metagenome (GOLD analysis project Ga0116129, IMG submission 89732) | Peatland microbial communities from SPRUCE experiment site at the Marcell Experimental Forest, Minnesota, USA - June2015DPH_17_10 | ecosystem: Environmental > Terrestrial > Soil > Wetlands...
CGTTACTGACGAGGTTCGTCAGCACTTGGCGCAATCGGCTGGGGTCGCCGCGCAAAAGCGGCCGCACATTGGATTCGATGAAGGAGGTAAATTCGAGACCTTTGGCCTCGGCCCCTTGCGCGAGCATTTCCAGGGAATCCTTGACGGTCTCGTTCAAATCAAAATCCAGCAGCTCAAATTCTAGCTTGCCGGCTTCGATTTTTGAGAAGTCGAGAATGTCGTTGATGAGCGAGAGCAACGATTCGCCGCTACGGGAGATGGTTTCGGCCTGGTGGCGTTGGACCTCAGAAAGGTCGGAGTCGAGCAACAGCGTCGTCATGCCAAGAACGCCATTCATCGGCGTGCGGATTTCGTGGCTCATGTTCGCCAGGAAATCGCTCCGGGCGCCGGTGGCTGATTCCGCAGCTTCCTTGGCCCTGATCAATTCGCTTTGGACTTTTTTCCGTTCCGTAATGTCGGTGGCCACGCCGAGGAAGCCAACTTTTCTTTCGGAGGCGTGCAGAGCGGTCACCAACAACCCCACAGTAAATTGACCGCCATCCTTGCGCACGTACGTCCATTCACGCTCTTCAAATTTACCCTGGCTGGCGATCTCCACCATTGCATCAAACCCTCTGAGATCCCGGCCCAACTGTGCGGTTAACTCCTCGCCATGCGCCCGAACCTCTGATTCCAAATGGAATATTTCGGGCGTGCTGATCCCGACGACCTCCTCCGCCTTGTACCCTAGCATTTGCTCCGCGCCGGCGTTGAAAAGCGTGATGATCCCGCTGGAATCCGTCGCGATGATCGCAAAGTGGGTTGCCGCATCCAGCACGGCTTGCAGCTCGCCCTTCGCACGGGCCAGTTCGGTCGTGCGCTCGGCCACGCGTTTTTCGAGGCCTTCGTTCAATTCCGAAATCCGGGCGTGGGCGCGCTCCAACTCCTCCACGGTGACGTTCAACTCGATGTTTTTTTTCTCAAGTTTATTCACCAGACTGGAAGTGTACTGCTTCATTAAGAAGGAGGTGTCCAGTTCGGGCGTCTTGGTGAATTTGCGGCGTTTGGACTGCTCCGTGGCTTCCCGCAAGGCGGCCAAAAGGTCCTCGGTAGTGGCCGGTTTGGTGAGGTATTTGTCTGCGGAAACCGCCAGGGCCAGTGCCCGGTCGGACGACGAAGTATAGGTGCTGGTGTAAAGGATGAAGGGTAGGTTACCGTGTCGCTCAGACCGGCGCAACTCCTGGCAAAAACGGTAGCCATCCATGTTCGGCATCAGGATGTCGGAAATCACCGCGTCAACGGTTTCGCGTTCCAGCACCTGCAATGCCTCGACACCATCGGTCGCCTCAACCACCGTCAGTTCTTCGCCCTCCAGCTGGGCGCGGAGCAGTTTGCGATTGCTCGCATGGTCATCAACGATGAGAATTCTCATAAGTCAGTTTGCTTTGGATCTGAGCGCAAGATACAGCACTTCATTGACCGTTCTTATGGTTATATTTAAGTATATTAATTGTCTCACTCTAGTATTAGCCATGCCCGTTGCCGGATTGGAGTCAGTTCCCAGCCATTTGCCGAGTCATTGACCAGTGTGGCGGCGATGTGGCTGGCGACCCAACTGCGTGCGCGTAACGGCATTGCCACAGTTGACTGGGTTGCCTCGTTTCTGCGAAAGGATCGACAAATCAGGCAATCAACCGTCGGCGGCGGACACCCGATGCTCCGCCGGGACGGAGGGCAAAAGATTCGTGGAAGACCATTGGCAGACAGCAACCGGCCAATCGAGGCGCGACTCTTGGGACATTAATGCCACAGATGGGACGTATTGATCGATTGGCTCAAGTCATTGCCTGATGTTTTGCATCCAAGCGGTCGGGCAAAGTCACGCCTTTTTGAGCGGCCAACGCCTTGCCATCACTTTTCCTGTTGTCTCACCAAGACAAACTGCATCACGCGCACGTTGCAGCCAATCTTCAACTGGTGCTGGCGTGACTCGCTTTACGCGCAAAGCTTCCAGCCAGACAGCCAGTTCCTCCATCTGCGGGGCGGGCAGTTTTCAATGGCGTCTTCAATTTCAATGATGACGCTCATGCTCATGTGATAGCACGCTGCGGCTGTCAACCGCACGAGCCGATGAAACCCTCTTGTTATAAACGGTTTTCGCTAATTTTAAGAATGGCGGAGAGAGGGGGATTCGAACCCCCGATACGGCTTTTGGCCGTATACCGGTTTAGCAAACCAGCGCCTTCAGCCACTCGGCCATCTCTCCACTACCAATTCCTTGCGTTAATTGGACGAACATTTTGCACGCCCCCGCGCCGCTGGCAAGCGGATTCGCAAAAAAGCAGTGTCCTGATCTGCATTCGTAATTCGTGAAAATGAGATTACGAGTCACGCTGGTTACCGGTCTTGTTTGACCCACATCTTGATGTTGCGGTAGCGCGCTTCCGAGCGGTCGCTTCTTTCCCGCGCTCGCCCAGCGTGCGACCGCGCATCTATCTGGATATTAACTAGAATTTAGCGGTGATTTGCTGGGGTTAAACTGGAAATGAACAGGAATTTGCTGGTGCCGAAAATGAAATTTACATGGCTCACGCGTTGGATATATACAACCCCGCACCAGCATTCCATGAAAACGGGAAACCGCGAATATGCGGAAATCGCAAAATGCTCTGTCGCCGGGCATATGGCAGGGACTGTCAGTCAAAAAAACTGTTTACTGTTAAACGTATATTTGAAAATTGTTCATATCTTCAATGTATTTTTCAATGACGAATGGCCATGTTGAAGAAATTATGTAAGCCCGGATTGTAACCCGCGCCCCGCCTGCTTTTTTCTTTCGCTAATTTCGCGGCTTCCATCGTCATTGGGCATCGGCTTTCAACAAATAATTTGCGGCTCTCCGCCCCTTTCAAGTTCTCAGGTATAATTCTTTGCGGGACAGTATAATAAGGCGTTGCTCAATGCGTCAACCTTGCTCCGGCCAGGACGAAAGCCAGACTTTCCCGAGGCAAAGAATTTTCAGTCTTGGGGGGACAGGTTTGCCCGGAAAAGTAAAGCAATCAATGCAATTGCGCTGCCGGCCATTTCAGGTTAGCATAGTTCCGGTTGTTATGAACAAGGGGCAGATTTTCAGGTCAGGTATGATACTATTGCTTACGCCGGAATTGGCCGGCATGGCAACCATCAGGCTGTCCCCTAATCCGGGCTATATTGGTCGTCGTTTGCATCGTTTTCTGATGGTTGCTCAAATCGTCCGTTCAAAATCTATGGCAGGAGTCTCCCTATTTCATGGTCTGGATCGCTGGCTTTTGTCCGATCCCGGTTGTTTCGCGATCAAGTTCACCCGGCTAAGATCAACTCATAACTAATATGGAAGAAGACGCGCCAGTTCATCATTCAAACATCGCCTTTGCCGCACGTTTTTTCAGCCAGTTGCATCATTTCAAAAAGCTTTTATTAAAATATTGGTGGATCTTGTTTTTGGCCGTGGGACTAAGTGAAGGGATTCAGATGTATCTGCTCAAGCATGTCCCGCCGGCTTTTGTTTCCACGGGGAAAATGATTGTAAATGTAAAGCTATCCATCCCCAGTGCAAACGTTTACTCCGAAGAGCTTAACAACTTTTTTGGGACCCAGGTGGCGTTGATGCAGAGTGACTTGGTCGTTAATCGCGTAAACACCCACTTGCAGGCCGCAAATCCGGAACTTCATCAGGTGCCAGTCAGCATTGAAGTAACTCTTTCGCCCAAAACGAGTATTTTCAATCTGCGGGCGGTGGGCACAGACGCGGTTTATGTACAAGCGTATTTAAATGAAACCATGGAGGAATATATCAAATTAAAGAAAGATCTGCTTTCAAATGCGACCACAGCCACCCAGTCCACCATGGAAGAAGAACTGAGGCAGATGACCGAGGAAGTTCAACGCAGCAAGACAGATTTGATGAATTACCAATCAAGCAACAGTGTCGTCCTGCTCCAGCCAAACGGCGGAAACAACGCAGCGGACCGGTTGGCATCCCTGATCCAACAGCTCGCCGAGGACCGATCCGAATTGCAGCTGGAAAAAAAGCTCACCCTGGATCAAAATTTGGAACGGATACAGGGTGTTTTTGCGCAACAAAATCCCGGATTACAATCAAACGCCGTTTCGCAGGCAAATCCCGCAACCACTCCCGCCGGCGACGAGGCGGCACAAAATAATATTCCGTCCAATCTGGGTGAATTTGAGGAGGCTTACCTGGAGTCCAAGCAGCAGATACTATTGTCGAAAGTGCGTCAGAAAGAGCTGGAAGATAAATTAATAACAAATACGGCGCCTGAAATCGTTGCGTTGAATGAGGAGATTGCGCATCAGCAAAACCTTCTGGAATTCTACGAGGAGCAAAGCGAGGAACAGATGAGGAACCGGCAACATACTCTTGAATTGAAAATTGCCGACCTGCAGGAGCAAGTAGGTGAGTGGGAGCCAAAAGCGGTGGACGTGAGCAAAAAGCTTTCGGATTACGAAGCGCTCAAGGAAAATTACCAGCGGTTGCAAGCCATGTATGACCAAATGCAGGCCAATTTGCAAACGCTGGACGTGAACAAGGGAATCGGCCAGGATAGTGTGACCATACTTGAGCTGGCGGGAGCGGCAGAGCCTGTCCCTCCGGAAACCCCAAAACATCTGGTCATGGCGGGATTAATCGGTTTGGTTCTCGGAATCGGCATATTGGTGCTTATTAATAAACTGGACGACCGTCCCGGTTCATTCACGGAATTAGAACGACTTTTTGAAATCCCCGTACTGGGGCAGATTCCCCTGATGAAGGCCAAGGATAAAAAAGCCGGCGTGCCTGTCCTTCAGTTGGATGATGATCGCTACACACTGATAGAGGCTTATCGCAGTCTCCGGTCCGCATTTCTTTACAAAGACTCGCTGAAGGGCCGGCTGCCTGACCAACCGAAAAGCATTGTGATAACCAGTGCCATCCCCAATGACGGCAAATCGATGGTCTCTGCCAACTTCGCCATCACACTGGCCCAGGCGGGGGCGCGGGTTTTACTGATAGATGCCGATCTGCGCCGTGGCGTGATGCAAAATCACTTTACGGTGGCGGATAGCCCCGGCTTGGCCGAGGTGCTGGAGGGTCAATGCGAATGGTCCCACGCCGTGATTCAAACTTCCATTCCCAATCTTCATTTGCTGCCTCGCGGAAAATCTCCGCGAAACACCCGCCACCTGTTCGCCAAAACCGACAAGTTTATGGCGGAAATCAAGGGGCATTATGACTATTATATTTTCGATACGCCACCGGTGCTGGCGGCAGATGATGTCCTGAGCCTGGCTCCAAACGTGGACGGTCTCCTCATGGTCATACGGGCGGGATTTACTTCAGGGCGCAGGGCCCAGGCCGCATTGGCCATGCTTCAGCAACGGCAAGTGAACATTATGGGCCTGGTATTCAACGGCGTTCCGCCCAAAGCCAGTGACTACTATTGTTATCGGTATAAGGAATATTATTCACAAGCGGAAACGGCGTAAGTTGACGATGTTTTAATAGGCGTTCTTCTGGCGCATAAAGGTTTGCATAATGATGCGGAAATCCAGCCAAAAACTCCAGTTTTCCAGATACCAAATATCATGGCGAATTCGTTCCTCCAAGTCGGTATTCCCGCGCCAGCCGTTGATCTGCGCCCAGCCGGTAAGTCCTGGCCGGCATCTATGGCGTGTCTGGTAATGCGGGATTCTGGACTTAAAACGGGCAATTAACTCAGGACGCTCCGGTCGTGGCCCCACAAGGCTCATTTCTCCAACCAAAACGTTCCAAAATTGCGGCACTTCATCAATGTTCCATTTTCGCATGAATGCGCCGATGCGCAGCCTCCGTTGATCGTTCGGTTGCGCCCATTGCACTTTGCCTTTGGCCTCCGCGTTCACATGCATGCTCCGGATTTTGATGATGTAAAACAGCCGCCCGCTCCGTCCCTGGCGGACTTGTTTGTATAAAATCGGGCCGGGCGATTCCCAACGAACCAAAGCTCCGAAGATGACGATCAGCGGGATGGAAAGTGTCAAACCGACCAACGCGCCGGTGATGTCTACAATACGCTTTACAGTAAGATTTCTAAATCCGTTTAGCGGAAGGCACTCAACACCCAGCAACGGCATTCCTCCAATGATTTCGGGGCTGAGGGCGGAAATTAAAGTTTCAAAAAAATGAGGCGCCATTTTAAATTGCACCAGCTCATTTTCACAGGCTTTGGCGACTGCCAAAACTCCCTCGCGTTGCAAGCTTTCGGTTTCGGTCAATACCGCAACGTCTATTTTATTTTGCCGCAAAATCCGCCCCAATTCATGCAAGGATCCCAGACGATATGCTTCCAGTTCTGCAATGTGGTTTGGCTTGATGGCTTCAACCCAGCCAGCAAATTTCATGTCCAGATTCTTCGCCAGGGCGGTTTGAATCCGCATGGCCTGGGTTCCGCCGCCAATGACGACCACACGGCGGCAAAGCCGGTTTGACAGCCCGGAGCGCGAGATCATCTGGCTCAAGATCAACCGCCAGGCACAAATGTTCAGGAAAATCAGCAAAATGGCGCAAACAAAATAAGTCCAGGAAACTAATGATGCTGTCCGCAACATCTGATTGATGGCAATAAAAGTGACCAGGCATAAACCCAATGCTTCAAGAAGTTTATGCCAGTTCACCAAAGGGGACAGCAAGCACTTATAAGAGTAAAGTTTTTTCCCCGATAATCCCCAAAGCACGATCAACGAACCGAACAGGATCAGATTAAGGTTGTCCAAGGTGGCGGGCATGGGAAGATGATTCATTTTTCCAAGGACTGGAATCAGATTTCCACGGCATAACTGATTTGCCTCCACAAATCCCAACACAATCATGGCAAAGTCTCCTAAAATAGCGGCCGTAAACAGAGCATGTTCAATGCTTTCGCGAAGATGTCGCTTCGGCTCAACTGCGGGCGGTTCAACTTTAGGAAGACTGTAGTGATTGCGGTGGTGATTTTTTTTCTTGTGAGATTTTTGGCGTGGAATCATGGCGCCAACGGTCACGTCAAAATGAGCCATGGATTCATCCTTGGTTGACACAGGCACCACAACTTTCGCGGTAGAACTAAAATTATCTGATTTATCTTGCCTATTGATTCTGAGGACCCTCCAGGCAATAACCAACAAAACCGCCATGCTCCATGAAACTCCCCAAAGCAGAGAATAATTCATAAGTATATCCAATCGGAAGAACAGTTCAAAAAAACGGGGTAATCAATACTTTCGGTATTTTTTTAATGAAAGCAAATTCATGACTCCTTATCAGTGAACGTTCAAAACCAAAGTGCAAACAGCACATTTTGCGCCAAAAACCGCACCGTCTTACACGAATCCATGTTTGCTGTTCTCCTTTAGGAATTTGCAAAAGATAATTCCGCAGGCTCTTGGAATTGCCCTGATGGGCGAGCTGTTAAATTCGTAAAGTTAGCCGACGTTTTCCATCTTCATCACCAGATAACCAACCGGTTCGAGCATCCCATTCTCGGGTTAAGTTGTGTCATCCAAGATGCTTCCGATGAGAGTTGCACGAAACGAATTCTTGAATGGCCCGCATTGGCGAATTTTGAACACTGTGGCAAAAGAGATATAATTTACAACTTATCGGATAGAGTATGATTATATGCGCAACCTATTATTTGATAAAGATTTCAGTCTAGCAATGGGATGACCTGACACATTAGAGCCTCTGGCGAATGGATTACTCTACCCGTTAAAAACGGCCTAGCCTCTTACTTTCCATGTTTTGTGACCATAGGATCACAAATATTTTGTCCGATTTTTATTGAACAAATTAAATGGTCTTGTATGATCTTGACCTAGATGGAGGAGGTTCTTACAGAAAAGGTGGAAAAAACTACCCACGCAAATTCCATGGTCTCTAGGCTAAAACCAGCCGAAGTGGAGATTATTCATTTTTTCGTGCAATTTGCCCGCGCTCTTGGTCAGCCCCGTTCGGTTGCTGAAATCTACGGCGTGCTCTTCACTTCCGAGGTTCCGCTTCCCATGGAAACACTTATCGAACGCCTGAATTTGAGCAAGGGTTCAGCCAGCCAGGGCCTAAAATATCTGCAGGATCTCGGAGCGGTGCGGTCAATTTATGCGGCGGCGGATCGCCGTACTCATTACGAAGCCGTTGCTGAATTACGCAGGCCGGCAGGACGTTTCTTGCGTCAACAAATTTTGATTCACTTTGAAGACAGTGAGGTTCGTCTGAATCGGATCACTCCCAGTGTGAACACCTTACAAGCGAACACCGCAAACATCTTACGGAACGGGTTAGGTTGCTGCGACGTTGGGAACGGACCGGACGCCGCGTATTGCCGTTTGTATTGAAAATGCTGGGTGGCGAGTAACATCGCTCCAGAACAAGGAAGATTCGTGCCCTGCACGAGGCACATAGTCGGATACCAAGGGTTTCACTGCAAAAAATTTGCACGACATCCAAGTGCGGCGCCTTCATAAAAAATGGAAATCGAACAAAAATTAATCCTGGAACCCGGGCGCAGTGCAAAAAATTACTGGCGGGATTTATTCCATTATCGCGAACTGTTTTTGATCCTCGCCTGGCGGGACGTCATCGTGCGTTATAAGCAGACCACCGCGGGCGCTGCTTGGGCGCTCATTCAGCCTTTGATGAGCATAGTTATAATGACCCTGATTTTTGGGATGCTTGCCGGGCTGCCCTCAGAGCATGGCGCTCCCTATGCCATCATGGTATGTGCCGCCACGCTGCCCTGGCAGTTTTTCGCCAATGCACTTTCCCTGTCCAGCCAGAGCGTGGTTGCCAATGCCGGTCTGATTTCCAAGATATATTTCCCGCGCATGATTGTCCCGGCCAGTTCCATGGTCGTTTCACTGGTCGACTTCATGGTTGCCTGTTTCATCCTTGCCGGATTGATGGTTTGGTATCATTTCTGGCCCACCTGGCGCGTGTTGGTCCTGCCCGCGCTGGTCATACTGGCGATCGCCGCCGCGCTCGGACCGGGTCTTATTTTGACCGCGTTGACTGTTCGTTACCGGGACTTCCGCATGATCATACCTTTCATCGTGCAGTTTGGGCTTTATGTCTGCCCCGTTGCCTATAGCAGCAATTATCTTCATGAGAAGCTTGTGACCAAACTCGGTTCAGTTGTCGGGGACAGGCTTTTTCTCCTCTATTCTTTGAATCCCATGGTCGGTGTGATTGATGGCTTTCGCTGGGCAATACTTGGCGGCGCCACCCAGGCGGGCACAGGAGCGGCCCAAGACAAGATGGAAGCTTTTTACTGGCCTGGTTTCGGATTGTCCATCGGGCTGGCGGCGATGCTGTTGGTCACCGGCATTTATTACTTCCGAAAAACCGAGCGCGCCTTTGCAGATGTCATCTGATTATGTCTGACACGGTCATCAACGTGGAAAACCTCTCCAAAAAATACGTGCTGGGGAAGAACGGCAGTTCCAACGGCTTGAAGCATGTGATTCATGATGTGGCCACCGCACCGCTCCGTTGGTTGAGGAATTCAGCTTCCGGTGCGCAGAAACCAGAAATAAACGGCCGGAAGGCGGCGGAAACCTTCTGGGCCTTGAAAGACGTGTCATTCGAGATCAAGCGGGGGGAAGTGGTTGGCATCATTGGACGCAATGGCGCCGGGAAGAGCACGCTGTTAAAAATCTTGAGCCGGATCACCGAGCAGACACAAGGCCGCGTGGAAATCACCGGCCGGGTTGCAAGCCTGTTGGAGGTAGGCACCGGTTTTCATCCCGAACTGAGTGGACGGGAAAACATTTTTCTCAATGGCGCGATTCTCGGCATGGGGCGGCAGGAGATTAAAAAGAAATTCGATGAGATCGTGGCTTTTGCCGAGGTGGAACAATTTCTGGATACGCCGGTGAAACGCTATAGCAGCGGCATGTATGTGCGGCTGGCCTTTGCCGTGGCGGCGCACCTGGAACCGGAAATTTTGATTGTGGACGAAGTGCTGGCGGTCGGCGACGCCCAGTTTCAAAATAAATGCCTGGGAAAAATGCAGGAGGTTGGCAAAAGTGGCAGGACGGTTTTGTTTGTCAGTCACAATATTGAAGCTGTCCTCAAACTTTGCACCCGTGGGATTCTGCTGGCCAAAGGAAACGTCTTCGCCATGGGCGAAGCCAGCAAAGTCACCTCCATTTATTTTGAAGACCAGATATCTTCGGCTGGAAAAGTTGACTTGCATGCCAAACCCCGGACTTTGCCGGGGAATGGCACAGTTCAACTGGTTGGGGCATTGCCTCTTACCAGTCAGAAAGTGTGGTCGTACCCGTTTGGTCGCCCATTGGCATTACTGCTTCACTTGGAAGCCCGGAAGGCAATCGGCATGATTGAACTCGGCATTGGTTTGTTTTCTGCCCGTGGCTTCGAGGTGGCATCTTGGTCGAGCACCTGTGCCGGCTCCCTGCTCTCCCTGAAAACCGGTCTGAACACGGTCCACATCAACTTTAATGATCTTAAGCTTTTGCCCGGACGATACTATTTGGGGCTGGGTGTGCGTTCAGAACGCGGTTTCGAGGATTACATTCCAGAGGCGGTCTGGTTCGAAGTCGTTGTCAGCGATGAATCCGCCAAAGCCAATGCCCACACCATGATGGGAACTTTTGTTCCAAATGTAGAGGCCAAGGTAGTTGTTTGATGCAGTCACCAAAACGGATGAAACAAAAAAACATTATGTCCATAATCAAAACGGTAAAAAGCATAAAGAAAAACATCGCCGCCGAACTCCATCCCCAAATCGTGGCAGGCCGTGCCTGGCGACCGCAATGGTTGCCATCCTGGTTCGTCCTCAAAAGTGAGGCTGAGGCGCATCCACACGATCCGGCTGAGCGCGCAGAGCAGTTTCTTGGATACAACACAGGCTCCACTGAGATGGAGGTGCTCAACTGGCTTTACTCGACCATCCTGCTGCTCAAGCCGCAGAACATTGTGGAAACCGGGGCGGCCGACGGATTGGGCACCATTGCGCTGGCCAGCGCCTGCCAAGCCAATGGCTTCGGACGCGTCCATTCCATCGAGATTGACACGGACGTGTGCGCGCGGGCGAAGCTCCTGCTCCAGAAGGCAGGTCTTGAGCAATGGGTAGAATACCACTGTGAAGATTCACAGGCTTTTTTGCGCCAGACAAAAGTGCAGTTTGACCTCGGATTTTTTGACAGTCTCTGTGAGATCCGGGCGCAGGAGTGCATGGTGTGCATGGAGCGTGGCATCCTCCGTGGGCCGGCAATATTTCATGACACCTCACCGTATCGCACAAAGACGTTAAAAAAGGATCCGGGCGAACCCATGCACTCAGAATATCGAAAAATGCTGCGAAAGGTCGCTGATCAGTATTTCGAAGGAAATTTTTGTGAAAGCACTCTCTCAAGAGGATTGACGATCCTGCTTCCAAAGCAGTATCCCGGCTGAAAATGGAAACCGGTTCCGGGTGCTGTTGTGCAGGCTTCAAACTCAATGTATAAAAAGGCCGCAAAGCAAATTTTCCCCGAAGCCACCTATGAGCAGGCGGCGGGATATTGGCGTAAATTCCGTGAGGCGCGCGAACAGTTCGTCTGGAACTTGAAGTCGGGTTTTACCCGTGGCTGGCCGGATTTGCTGGTTTACTTTGGCCTGGGGCCCGGGGATGACATGTTATGCACGGTGGTTTTACGCGAATTAAAAAAAAGAGGGCGGAAGAAAATCTGGATGATGTCAAAAAACCCGGAACTATTCGAAGACAATCATGACGTCGATCTGGTCGTACCAATTGACGACCGTTTCCGGTTATATGTTCAAGCCCTTGGAAAGAAATGGCAGCCGCTTGAATATGCCTCGGTGGACCGGGAAAAAGACATGAGTTTGCCTCCCAACCGGCATATCATTGCTGAACTTTGCTGGCGGGCTGGAATTCGCGGGCCGGTGGCATTGCATCCCTATTTTTACATCAGAAACGAAGAAAAAGAAAAAGCGGCATGGGCCGACGGCATGGTGGCGATTCAGAGCAGTGGTTTGGGCGGCCAGTGGCCGATGCAAAATAAGCAATGGTATCCTGAGCGTTTTCAGCAGGTCGTGAACGGACTCAAGGCCAGGTTCAAATTTATCCAGTTGGGTTCCGCCAGTGATGCTCCCCTCAATGACGTGGTTGATCTCCGGGGAAAAACTAACATGCGGGAAACGGCGGCATTACTTGAAAGCTGTCGTCTATTTATCGGCAATGTCGGTTTTATGATGCATGTCGCCCGGGCCGTCGAGCGCCCTTCGATCATTGTTTACGGCGGCAGGGAAGCCCCCTGGCAATCAGGATACAGTTGCAATCGTAATCTCTATTCCGCCGTGCCCTGCGCCCCGTGCTGGTTATTCAACAAATGTGATTATAACCGGACTTGCATGGACAAAATTACCGTTGAGGACGTGATCCGGGCGGTCGAGGAAATCACCGCGAAGCCACCCCAAACATTGGCGGTCGATGAATGTGTGCTTTAGGTCCACGCGGTTTTGGCGGCTTGTAACTGCAAAACCAACCAACTCAAGTCAGGAAGATGCGTTCTCCAAAATCCATTTTAAATGCAGTCGAGCACGGGTTGAAATCAGTTTCTACCCGGATCTTTCTGCACAGCCGTCTGCAGTGCCGGGATTTTTCCATTGTTTCAAATAATTGCTGGGGAGGACACATCTATCAAAAGATAGGCATGGAATATCGCAGCCCCTTTGCTGGTTTGTTTCTTGCACCGGAATGTTATTTAAATTTGCTGCGTGATTTTCACAGAAATCTGTGCCGGCCGCTCAAGTTCGCAGCAAATTCAAGACATGGTTACATCAATCGGATGCGGGCAGAGAAAAATGACCGGTCCCCCATTGGATTGCTTGGTGACGACATTGAATTGCATTTCGTCCATTATGAGACCGTGGCTGAGGCGGAAAATAAATGGAGTCGCCGACTCTTGCGCATGGTCAAAGATGAAGACAGGCTCTTTTTTAAATTCTGTGACCGGGATGGTTGCACTCCAGGCCAACTGGCCGAATTTGACGCGTTGCCCTTCCGCAACAAGGTCTGTTTCGTATCACATGAAAATCATGGTTTGAAATACGGCTTGTATATTCCAGGAGCGAAAGACGGCCAGGTGCCAGACGGAGGAGTCTTGGGAAAAATATCCCCGCGATTTTTTGATGGCGTTGACTGGCTGAATGGCAACTCCGGAAAAACCCACTGGCCAAACCTGTTTCGTTTTATTTGATTCTTGTAATCCCAACCGGGCAAGTACCCCATAGCGAACATGGCAAATATAAGATTAAGTAAATGCCCGATATTTCTGTAATCATTTGCGCCCACAATCCGCGCCCGGATTA
>Ga0116129_1001391_pt1 | contig 13365 bp, 8 predicted proteins | sample June2015DPH_17_2_FD_89732 | JGI IMG/M metagenome (GOLD analysis project Ga0116129, IMG submission 89732) | Peatland microbial communities from SPRUCE experiment site at the Marcell Experimental Forest, Minnesota, USA - June2015DPH_17_10 | ecosystem: Environmental > Terrestrial > Soil > Wetlands >...
CACCGCCCTATGATGTAGACCACTGTGAACACCACCACCCAGACCGCGTCCACAAAATGCCAGTACAGCGAGAATACGCCCACGCGGCCGGCGTGCTCCTGTTTCAATTTCGATGCCAGGGCGAGCACCATCACCAGGCCAAGCCCGAGCAATCCGAAGGTGACGTGCAAGGCGTGCAGGCCGACCAGGGAATAATACGTCGTGCCGAAAAGATTCGTCGAAATCGTCAGCCCCGCGGTGTAAATCAGGCGATGCCATTCCATCCCCGTGCCGGCCAGAAAAATCGCCCCGAGCGCGAACGTCAGAAACCAGAAAATCTGGAACGGAACCATCTGGCCGCGATCCAAGGCACGGTCCGCGAAGTGAATCGTCAGGCTGCTACTCAGCAGGCAGATGGTATTGAAAATCGGAATGTCCAGCACCTGTTGCGGCGTAGGCCCGCTCACGCTCTTCCCCAAATAGAAGATGTAAGCGACCACGAATATCGTGAAGATGGCCGCCTCCGCCACGATCAGGCATAACATTCCCACGCGTCCGCGCGAAGGCAGCGTCCACGGTCTGATGGCGACAGGTATGGCGCTCATTCGTACTTCCAGTCCGGATCTTCCGGATGCTTGACATCCCACAAGGGTCTGCGGCTGAGAACCTCCGGGATTACCGCAAAGTTATAAACGGGAGGCGGCGAAGGAACCGACCATTCGAGCGTCCACGCGTCCCACGGATCGTTGCCGGCGGGCCGTCCTCTGAAGTACGACCAGATCATATTCACGACGAAACACAGGATAGCCGCCGCCTGAAGGAGTGCGCCAAGGCTCACCATCAGGTTCCACTGCTCCCAGCCCCGCCCGGGCTCGTAGGTATAGATCCGCCGCGGCATTCCCAGGATTCCGGGGATGTGCATCAGGTCGAACGTGACGTGAAAACCGATGGCGAACAGCCAGAAGTGCCACTTGCCGAGCGTTTCGTTCAGCATCATCCCGGTCATTTTCGGAAACCAGTAATAAAACGCGCCGAACAGGGAAAACAGGATTCCGCCGACGATCACGTAATGAAAATGCGCCACCACAAAATAAGATCCGCTAAGCTGCCAGTTGAACGGCGCCGCGCTCAACATGATTCCGGTCAGCCCGGCGATCAGGAACTGGAACAGGAATCCGAGCGCGAACATCATCGGCACTCGATAGTGAATTTTCCCGCCCCACATGGTCCCCAGCCAGTTGAAGATCTTGATGCCGGTGGGTATTCCAACCGCCATCGTGGTCAAGACAAAAAACGCGTTGGAATAAGACGCCATCCCCACCGTGAACATGTGGTGAGCCCAAACGCTCATGCTCACAAACCCGATCGCCACCGTGGCCGCGACCATGATCGGATACCCGAAAATAGGCTTTCGCGAAAACACCGGCACAATCTCGGAGATAAACGCGAACGCCGGGATGATCAGCACATAGACCTCGGGATGTCCGAAGATCCAGAAAAAATGCATCCAGATTACCGCTGAACCACCGGCCTGCGTATCGAAGAAATGTCCTCCCAGATAACGATCCACCATCAGCATCAGTTGCGCGGCCGTCAAAGGAGTGATGGTGAACAACACCATCCCGGACATCACCAGATACAGCCAGACCAGCAGCGGCATCCTCCCGGCGGTCATTCCGGGGCAGCGCATGGTGACGATGGTGGTCGCCAGGTTCACGCCCGTCGCCACCGATCCGAAGCCCGCAATGAGCACCGCGATGGTCCAATAGTCGGTGCTGTGGCCTTTCGAAAACGCGGTGGACGTAAGCGGCGCGTATGCCCACCAGCCCACATCCGGCGCATTGCCGGCTCCGTATAACCCGTCGCCGCCAATAAAACTGAAGTAGAGCAGCACGCCTCCGAAAAGCGTGATCCAGAAACCCCATGCGTTCAGGCGAGGGAAAGCCATGTCCCGCGTGCCGATCATCAAAGGCACCAGATAAACCCCGAAACCGAACACCGCCGGCATAGCCACGAAAAAAATCATGGTGGTGCCGTGCATGGTGAACATGCGGTTGAACACTTCCGGCGAGACAAAGTTGGCGTGTGCAACCGCCAGTTGAACCCGCATGATAGACGCTTCAATCCCGCCAATCACCAGGAACAGAAGCGCCATACCGATGTACATCAGGCCAAGCTTCTTGTGATCGACGGTGATCACCCATTCGTGGAGCGTCGCGGGCCACGTGCTTCCGGATTCCCGAGGCAAACCAATTGCGCCTTGAATGGGGAGCGAATCCGACGCCATAATCCTCCTTCGCGTTACATGTCAGTGCAAGGTCAGTAAGTAAGCGGTGACCTCATCCAATTCCGTATCTGTCAAGTTCATGGACGGCATTAACGAGCCGGGCTTGATTGCCGCGGGATTTTGCACCCATCGGCGCAGTTCCGCGGCAGTGTTTCCGGCCACGCCGGAGGCGATCGTCTCGCGGCTCATCAAATGCGTCAGATCCGGTCCGAAGCGTCCATCCGCCTTCGTCCCCGCAATCGCATGACAATTGACGCAGGCTGTCGCGTGGAACACGCGGCGGCCTTCGAGCGCTTCCGCGCTGAGCGCGCTTTCGTCCCGGGCGATTTGTTGCTGCGCCTGCACCCAGCGGTCGAAGTCCGCGCGCGAATCCACCGAAGCGCGCAGCAGCATCTTGGCGTGCTGCGTTCCGCAGTATTGCGCGCACTGGCCAAGATAGAGACCGGCCTCGTGTGGGTCCACCCAGGTGCTGTTGGGATGGTTCGGGATCAAGTCCGTCTTACCCGCCAGGCGTGGAATCCAGAAACTGTGGTCGGTATCGGCGGAAAGCAATTTAAGGAAAGTCGGCGTGGGATGACCGGGATCGCTCACCGGAACATGCAGCTCGTTGGCGGTCACGAAGCCATATTGCGGATACCTGTATTCCCACCAGAACTGATGACCGATCACAGTCACTTCGATCGTTCCCGGCGGACGGCGGGCATCCTGCACGGCGTGAATCACCCGTGCCGAGGTCATGAACAGCACGATCACGATCAGCACCGGAATCACGGTCCACGCCATTTCCAGTTGGTCGCTGCCGTAAATCTGCAACGGCTCGCGGAGATCGTCATTCGCCCGCTTCCTGAATTTTATGGCTGCGTAGAGCAACAAGCTGAAGACGATCGCGAATATGGTCCCGGTCACCGCCAGAACAAACATCGAGAGTCCGAAGATCTCGTCAGCCGGCGTCGAGTTGGGCGCAAATATATTGGTCGACGTGGGGGTTGGGGCTGATGCGGACTGCGCCAGACAGCAGGCCGCGGACAACCAAGCGCCGCCAAATCTGAGCAAACGCCGGAGTTTCAAGCTGTTCCCGCTTGCAAACTTCATTGGGCTCCGATGTACTCAACATCGTACACCGCTGGAACGAAATTTGCTGCTCTTTCTTGCCGGCCGTCCGGGCAGTCCGGTGAAGACCGGCTTTACTTCGTCTACCCAAACCTGATATCCATTGACCGTTGGATGCAGTTGGTCATTCGCGTCCATCATGCCCTCGCGAAGCCTTCCGTTGCTGTCCGCGAGTTGGTCGGATATTTAACACCGGATCGTGCGACCATCAGCCAACCTCGTCAGATTCGCACTAAATACAGCGTCCGAAGTGGTTGCGCATATTGGTGGGGTATGCTTTAGCTTGCCATCGTGTGAGTGCCGCGAAGCGGCGCGCGGCGACCTTCGCTCGCCCAAGGGCAAGCTAAAGCATGCGCTACCTCTGAGGGTCTTAACGCAACAACTTTTGGCGTCGTGTTTAATACGGTCGATTTCCGGCATAACATCAATATTGTCGTTGCGGGGAAAGATTCCCATCCGTGTGATCACCGCGGTCGGAGCCTTGGCTCGCATCACACTCAGCACCGCTCGAAGACCCTTCGTCACATTCTCGACGGCTGTGTCGATACCGCTTGCAGGCGCCATGGTTTGCAGTCGACGAATGGATCTGCCATTGGGGACAGGATCCTAGATCGCGAAGGTACCGAGGGTTCAACGCCGAAAGACTTTCTGGCCCGATCACCTCCAACTTTTCCCAAAAATGTGAATCTGGGATTCGAATCGGCTGGTTCCGGACGCTTACGCAGGCGGCGGGCCAGATACCGGCGGTAATGCATGCCTTCGGTGGTCTTCACCTCGAACGGCGCCGCGCGAGAGATTTTGTACAGGTTTTCGAAGACCTGTTCGTACTCTTCAACGGTCAGGTGGTCGCCCGCCAAGGCGCGGCCCGTCACCACCAGAAAGAAGACGCTCCACGTGCGCGCGTCCGGCCCGTCCACGCCGATGGCCATGCGGACCACGCCGCATTCGCGAAATCCCCGAATCGTTTCCTTCGTCAGAAGAGGAGTAGCGCTGGGGCCGATGTTGGTGCGCAGCCCCAGCTCCACGCTGCGCCGGAGGAGGGCGAAAATATCCGGCCGTTTCAGAGGATCGCCGCCAGTAAAGACCATCAGCGGGTTGCCAAACTCCCGGACAGTATGGAGGAGACGGTAGGATCGCTTCCGCTTATTTCTCAACCCGGTTGGCAGTATCGGTAGACAGCCCTGATAAGGCTGCCCAAATTTGCCGATCCTCGCCTGTTCGCGAGATTTCCAGCTCCCTCAAACTCCTAACGAAAGAAAGGCCGGGAAGCCCAGCGGCGAATCGCTGGATTCCCGGCCTTTGTGAGTAATTGAATAGCTACCAGTGAAGTCTGATTCCGAACTCCAGACTCCGCGGCGTGTTGGCCTGGCTGGTGATCTGGCCAAACGTCGTCGGGCTGGTGAGATTGAAGCTGGGAGTGCCGGGCTGGAAGTGATTCAGCACGTTGGTGAACGTAAAGAACAACTGCGCGCCCAGGCGCTCCTTGTAAATGCCGATATCCTTTACGGCCGTTGTATCGAGATTCCAGGTCGGCAAGCCGCGCATGTTGGCGTAGCCTCCGCAGCTCGTATCATAGCCCAGTACGCAAGGCCGGAATTCCGAGTATACCTGGCCCGGGTTGGTGAACTCGTTCAGGCCCAACGACCCATACGAGCCGTTCACCTTTTCTCCGATGCCTTGGGTTCCGTAAACGAGGTTAGCGCCGGTATTGCCGTATACGCCGTAGTTCGCCGACGTGCCGCCGGTGTAGGGCATGAAGCCGACCGCATTTTGCGAGGTGGAACTGAAAAGGCTGGTTCCGGGCGTGGTAACCTCGCCAAAGGCCTCGCAATCGCAGTTCTCGTTGTCGGCGTAGCCGACCCCGCGGGGGGCGCCGCTGAGCGCCGTAAACAGGGGCGAAATGGTCCATCCACCGAGGACATGTCCGATCACGCCCTTCTGCCCTTTGAAGTACGGCTCCGAGTAGGACACCGAGAAGTTGTAAATGAATTTGTAGTCGTAACTCTGCGGACCATAGTTGGCGCCGAGATCGTATGGCGTCAACGGCGTAGCGCTGCTGGTGGCCTGCACCTGGGTCGAGGTGCCTAGCGCCCGTCCCCAGGTGAAATTGGAAATGGCGGTTAAGCCATGCCAGTTAATGCTGCGCAAGGTAACGAACAACGCGTTGTAGTTCCCCCAACCGTCGCTGGTAATCATGCCCAGCGCAGTGCTCTGGCCGGTCGTACTGCCCGCCACCGGCTGGCTGAACACGGTGCGGCCCAAGGTCCAGCCCGGGTCGGCATTGAGCTTGTTCCACAAATCCGACACGCCGGTCGCCTTGATGATGGAACTGTAGTTCACAGCCACGGCTTCCGTGCAGCTGGAATACCCCTTGCAAAAGGGCGAGCCGCTTCCGCCCAGGGCCGCTTCGAAGAACGGCTGCGCGGTTACGTTGCTCGGGCTCACCCCGTTGAAGAACATCTGCTCGTAGAGCTGGGCGTAGGCGCTCGAGAACGCCTGGCCGCTCAGGGTGGTCATATAGGGCACCGAATCCAGGTCCATCTCCATGAACTCGTTCCTTATAATTTTTCCGACATACCCAACCTCAAGCTGCATGTGGGAGTTCAATTCGCGCTGGACCGTCAGCGTGAAATTGTCGGTCCGGTCCGGCCTGAGGTTCGGGTCCAGTGAGGAGGGATCGACCGTTTCCGGATTCGATCCGACGCCGGGATAGAATGGCTGCGGCAGGGTTGGAGAAGCCTGCGCCAACGGAGCCGACAGACCATCGGTTCCGATGCGGAAGGCAGTGGCCGGGGTGGCTACGCCGCTGCCCGCGCAGGTCCCGTTGCTGAGTGGGTTCTGACAGACAACGCCCTGTAGCAGGCCGGGTCCCAGCAGCGGCACCAGCACCAGATCGACGCCGTTCAGGCGTCCGAAAATGCGGGCGTATCCGCCGCGGATCACGGTCTTGCCGTTGCCGAGCACTTTGCCCAGTATGCCGTCGCTATAACGCGGATTCCACGCAAAGGATGCGCGCGGGCTGAATTCGCCGTAGTAAGGATTATAGGGGTACTTGGAGCCGTTGCCCACGTTCCCGATCAAGGTATAGCCGATCTCGGGGGTGTAGGACGTCCCGGCCAGCGCGGCCGCCTGACGATCGGCGAGGAAATTCGCGGCGCTGATGGGTTGGTTGTTGGAGTCCACCAACTCCACTTGCTTGCCACCTTCCTCAAAGGGAGGCATCTCGAGGTTCCATCCCAACCCGTAGGTGAGGGTAAAGGTCGGCTTTATGTGCCAGGCATCGTTGAAATAGACGCTGTAATAGGGAATGACATCTTTGTCGGTTGCGTTGGTACCCAACGGCTGCAGGTTCAACTGCGATCCGGCGCGCGTATACGCCACCTGCGTCGAGGCCAGCAGTCCGAGGGTCTCGGCATAGAGCAACTCATAGTTGGTGTACTGAGACGCCGGAACCGAGCTGGGAATGTACGCGGGAGTGGGGGAGGTAAAGTTAATTCCGGCGGCATCCTCCTCGTAGGTAATCGAATTGTTCACGCCGGCGCCGTTGTCCGAGCGCGAGTGGTAATCGAAATTTCGCCCGTAGGAGCCGCCAAAGCCGAACAGATGATTCCCCTTGAGCATGCTCAAGTCGTCTTTGAGCGTCTTATCCTGACCGTCCCAGAAGCGCTGGCGGATGGCCTGCGAATTGACAGTGTAGGGGATCAGCCCGGGTAAGGTCGAGGTGCTTTCGCCGCCGGGATTCAACGCGCCGCCCAGCCCGGGAAGCTGCGGCTGACCCGAATCGTCCGACCACTGCCAGAATTGGCGGAGGTAACTGAACACGAAGCTGTTGGTGGTGGTCGAATTGATGGTGGTGGTCATGCCCGTGGTCCAGACGGAAGGCTGCTGGGGCCGCGGGGCGATAGCGGCTGGAGTTCCGAACGTATCGCCGGGGAACACGCCGCCGATATCCACCTGGTTGGCGGTCTGGCTGACCAGCTTATAGTCGCGATAGGAGAGGTAATAGTGCCACTTGTCGCTGAAATCGTGATCGATGCGCCCCACGTAGTTATTGGAAGTTTGAGGCTCGCGGATGCTCGCCAGAAATCCCTGCGTGTTGTATTGGTCGCCTGCCGCAGCCAGACTATTGGGCAGCGGCACCTCCTTGCTCCAGATCTGGCTCACGACGGGGTTGAGGCCAATGCCACGGGGATCGCAGGCGCCCGCCGGGCAGATCGCCGTCGGATAGGTGACGCCGTTGACGGTTACCGGCGACGGATTCAGATTGTAGGCGATGTACTGGCCGGCCGCATTCGGCACCTGGATTACGCCCGCCCGCATCAACTCCGAGGGCACAGCCGTCGAAAAATTGACTGTGTTGGGGAACCGCAGTCCCTCGTAGTTGAAGAAGAAAAACCACTTGCCGCCGAGAAAAGGCTTGGGAGAGAGGGGACCGCCGAGAGCGCCGCCGAACCGGTCGCGATGGTTGGAAATAATCGGCGTGTACGGCAGCGAAAGACTGCCGAAAGTGTACGGCGTGTGGTTGGCGCTCCACGTATTGGCGGCGCCGACGGCTGTATCGAAATAATACATGTACGCCGAGCCGTGGAACTGGTTGCTCCCGCGCTTGGTCGCCATTTGAATCTGGCCTCCGGACGAATTATTGAAGTCCGAAGTCTGGTTGCTGACCGAAACCTTAATCTCCTCGATGCTCTCGATGGGCGTCGGGATCACGCCCGAAGGAATCGCGCCGCCCTGGCTTCCGCCCAGACCGGAGTAATTGGTCTGGTATGTGATTACGTTCCCGGACATGTCGTCGGTAATGTTGGCGCCATCGAGCTGATAGGTATTCAAATCCTGCGGGCTTCCCGCCGTTTGACCGGTGGGCGTGGTGGCCGGCTGCAACACCGCCATGGAGGTGACGTCGCGGCCCAGGTTCGGCAGCATCAGCAACTGGTTCCCGTTCAACGTGCCGCCTACCGTGGCATTCATGGTCTGCAATTCCGCGCCCGCGCTGGCCGAGACTTCCACCGTAGTCGCCGTGGAGCCCACCTTGAGAGTGGCATTGATGGTGAGCACCTGGCCGATTTCCACCGTCTGCCGGTTCACTTCGTAGGTGTTAAAACCCTGCTTGACGATGCCGATGCTATACGTTCCCGGCGTGACTGAGGGGAAGACATATCGGCCGTCGGCGTTGCTGGTGGTTTCAAGAGCGGCGTTCGTCGAAACGTCCACGAGTCTGACCGCCGCGCCTGGAATGGCGGCGTTCTGTTCGTCGGTTACCAGGCCGGAAACTGCGCCAACCTGACTGGTTTGCGCCCAAGCGGATGTTGCGCTCAGACTAAGGACGACTCCCAAGCAAGCGACTAATAATACTAATGCTGAGAATCGAAAGGAAATAGCAGACAGAGTGAGCCCTTGGCCCAACTTCATGACCCCAACCTCCGTTCAAGTTTTAGATGTTAGAAACTAACTCTCTATAATGCAAATTCTCTGTGGCGACACACGACTGCCCGTAACAAGAAACAAGTTCCTGTGGCAACAAAACCAAAAAACAACCCTGAATTTGTCTTGTATTTTATTTCGAGGCCGATGCGAGTGTCAAGGGGTGGTGGTAGGGCTCGTTGGGGCTATGAGTAAGAATTCGCGCACCGTGAAGAGCGGGACTGTTGAGACGAAAGAAGGCCGGGAGCCCAGCGGCGCATCGCTGGATTAATCCGGCCTTTGCAGTCAGGTAGCGTAGAAGCTTACCAGCCGAGCCTGATTCCGAACTCCATATTCCGCGGCGTGCTGGATTGGCCGGTGATCTGGCCAAACGACATTGGGCTGGTGAGGTTGAGGTGGGACCGCTCGGCTGGCGATGGTTCAGCGGACGCCCCCCATGGGCGACGCGTGCTGTGCGCTTGGCGCTGCGGCGCGCGGCTCACGGCGAGTCGCCGTCGCACGAGTCTTTCTAGCCACTAAGGACTATTGCGCAAGCAATCTCTATTGAGAGACGATTGAATACGTGGAGGTTCGGTATGCGCCTTCTTGCATTCGACGCATTACCGCCGGATCGAGCAGTCCGGTGCTGTAGAATTGGCCGGCAATAACCGACCGTAGCGCTACCGAACCTGCCACGCCAACTAACAAACTAGCGCCAGCAGCCACAGCGCTTTGTGGACCACCTGCTTCTCCACGCCGTCCGTGGTGCCCCCTAGCGCGTCAGTTGGCGCTGCGCCGCTCAACTCACCGCTCGCCAGATGCGCGCGCACTTCACAACAGGCGCGAAGCGGCCGACGGCCTCTGACCATGTGGACCGCCGAGGGGAGGACTCGAAAGCCCACCGGGCGGCGAATGCCGTGCGGTTGGAGTTGTCGGGTGCGACTCAGGGCGAGTTGGATGCGGGCGCAGCTCACAATATACGCAAAGCGGCCGACAGCCTCCGACGACGTGGACCGGCCAGGGCGGAGTCTGCCGATATCCGCTTTGCAATTGATCGCTGCACAATCAGGCAAGATCAAAAAGCAGGACCTCGCTGGTTTCAGTATCTCCGCCAACCAGCGCCAAATGCTCCTCACCGCTTACGGCTGCAGCGTCGCCAGTATGTAAGGTGGCCCCGTTCACAGCGACCTCTCCTCGAACCACGTGCACCCACGCGGCGCGATTCGAGCCGAGACGATAAGGAATCTCGGCGCCCTTTTCCAGATCCGCCACGAACACCTGAGTGTCTTGGTTGATTCGGGCTGCCCCGTTGCCACCCACCGATCCGGCCAGGCGCTTCAACTTATTCTGTTTTTCCTTAGGATCGAAGCGGATCTGCTCATAACTGGGTTTCGTTCCAGTCGACGCGGCCTCGATCCAGATCTGGAAAAAATGCAGCCGCTCGCTCTTGGAGGGATTGAACTCGCTGTGCATCACGCCTGTCCCAGCGGACATCCGCTGAATCTCATTCGGCCCCAGAACCCGCTGGTGACCCATGCTGTCTTTATGAGCTAGCGAGCCCTTCAGGACATAGGTGAGAATCTCCATGTCGCGATGGCCGTGCATTCCAAATCCCGCGCCCGGAGCCACGCGATCCTCGTTAATCACGCGCAGGCTCCGGAAGCCCGTGAACTTCGGTTCATAATAATCGGCAAACGAAAATGTGTGGTACGTATCGACCCAGCCATGATTGGCGTGGCCCCTTTCTTCATTTCTGCGAATCTCTATCACCTTGAAATCTCCTTTCCGGCGGCCGCCTGCGAACCGGCTTCGGCCGCAAATACCCCCAACTTCTTGAGCAGAGCGTGAAGCTGCTGTCGTTCGCCCGCGGTCAGAATACCCATAGCCGATTCCAGTTCCGCGGCATGACGGCGGAACGCAGTTTTCACGACGCGTCTTCCTTCCGGAGTCAGATGCAAAACCTTCGCACGCCTGTCGCTTGGGGCCGGGCCGCGCTTTATGAGGCCCTTTTCCTCCAGGCGATCGACGGCAGCGGTCATAGAGCCGCTCGCCAGCAGCACCTTGCCCTGGATCTCCGTAATCGTCAGCGGACCCTTGTGCAAAAGCGCTTCGAGGGCCGCGAAATCGGTGAGGCACAGTCCGGCATCTTGGATACTGCGCTCCGCGATTTGACTCACCGCGCGATGGCACCTCGAAAGAACCAGCCACAGGCGAGGCGCCTCCACCTGGCTCTTGCCGCTCATGAGCGAGCTAGACCTGGTTGTGTTGTGAACGAAGTCGTCGCCGCCGCGATCTCGCGGTCGATGGAAAACGCTCCTGCCCCGCGAATCATCAGGAAACTAGTGACGGCGAGCGCCAGCAGATGATACTCGAAGCCCTCGCCTTTCTGCGTCCCGCTCCAATTCATGAAGAATCCGAACGCGCTATGCACCGTGGCAATGGCAACCACCATGTTTACCGCGATGCCAAAGGCGGCGATTCGCGTGAGCAATCCCACAATCAATCCCAAACCACCGAAGAACTCCGCAACAATCGCCAGGAAAGCGAGCGGGGCTGGAATATGCATCGCGCCCGTAAAGAAACCCATGGTTCCAGCGAAGCCGAACCCTCCGAACCACCCCAGCATTTTCTGCGCGCCATGCGCGAAAAACACCACGCCCAGCACCAGCCTTAGAATGGCCGTCGCGGCGCTGTCGTCCGTCAAAAACAGTTTACGCACCATTGTGCAGTCTCCTTTCGAGGATCGCGTCCCCGGCCGGCGGGCAATGTTTCCAGCCGCCCGCCTGGCTGTTTCATGTGATGCAGTATCCTTACATAAGGATTCTTTTAATCGAGGTGTTTGCCCCAACAGCCCCACAAGCATCCACAGGCCGGCAAAATGCAATAGTTGAAGAAATCCTCGGGCAGACGCGACGAGACGGCCGCCGGGGCGGCGAATGCTGTGCGGCTGGCTTGCGTTTGCCGCCGACGGCCTTGTTGCCTTCCGAGTTGCGTGACACCATCGGCCCCCTGGAAATGCACGATTTCCGGGCTCAATACAAAGCCTGCATGTTCCCCTGTCCAACGCTTCAAGTGCAGCCTCACGACCGCCCTCGCATGGCTCGGGGCCAGGATGGTTCGCTATTCCTTTCCTGTACGACTTTTTCATTCACTAGTAGGGTCGAGGACTGGCGCGGTGCTCCGTAGGTTCAGCCTATCTGTTGCTCCCCGTTTCCTCTGGGAGTGCCTCACTATCCGAACCGTAAGCCGTTTCCAGCCCCCGCCTCATCAAACCCACGGTCCGCTTCGAGCAACTTCGCCGCTCTGGCACAATAGAAGCTCAGCGCTGCGATAGGAGCGCTTTGGAGCACGCGGGAGGCAGGTTGAGTAAGCGTAGGTTAGCCGGTGACGTCGCTCGTATAGTGGGCGCTGCGTTTTGCGTTGCGCTGATCGCCGAGGCATCGGTTGCAACGATTCGACTCAACTGTTTCACTGTCACCAAAATTCTGGGCATCCACACCCGCGTCCCATGGCTGGACGAGTGGGCGATGGTACATGAGTTCATGCTCTATAAGCATGGCAGTCCCCTGTTCCCGATTCTGTGGTCGTCTTATTGGGGACACCGGCTAGTGATACCGCGCCTGATTTTCTTTGCGAATCTACAATGGGCATCGGGGGCGTCACTGACATGGCTCACGCTTACGATTCAGCTACTCCACATCGGTCTTCTTTGCGCCCTATCATGGGTCTTGCTTGGCAGACGATCGCGGATGCTCTTTGCAGCCTCAGTCACGGTGATTCTGAATCTGATGCTCTCTCCCCTTCAGATGCAGAACTTTGTCTGGAGCATACAGTTTATGTTCCCGCTCGTCTACGCCGCATCGAGCGCCGCCTTCCTTTGCCTGGCGCTTCACCGCGAGAGCGGCCGCAAGAGTTTCCTGCTCTTGTGCGTCGCGGCGGCAGCGGTGGCTTCTTATACGATGCCGAATGGAATCCTGGTTTGGCCGGTGCTGGCAGCGCAGGCGATCTATCTAAAGATGAACCGGCGGTTGACGATCGCGATAGCGCTGTTGGGCGCCGGCGTGATCGCTACTTACTCCTGGTCCTACAAAGCTCCGGCGCTTGGCCTCGGCCTCTGGGGCATCTTACATCACCCGGTAGATGCGGTAATGCTGGTAGGACTTCTGCTGGGAGCGGCGCTGCAATCCATTTCGCTGCGCGTGGGAATTGCAGTGACTCTCTTCGCCCTTGCGGGGGCCGTCTATGTGGGAGCGAAAACCCTGAGAGAGCGGCCCCCGCAGCCAGCATGGCTATCAGCGCTGGCGGCAATTATCGTCTTTCTTCTTCTTAGTGCGGTCGGCGTTGTCGCCGGGAGACTGACTCCTCAATGGCTGACTGGAGACATTGCCGCGCCGAGCCGTTATTACACCTTGATTAATACTTTTTGGGCGGCGCTCGCGATTCTTATCCTGTACCTATGCAGCCGTCAGCCTCGTCCGGCGGCGTTAGTGGCCGGATTCTACAGCGCGCTGTACTTATGCCTGATATTTCTCCACTTTGCGACGCAAATAGACATGGCCGCAGACTGGGCCGACTTCATACGGGGA
>Ga0116129_1001392_pt1 | contig 13361 bp, 12 predicted proteins | sample June2015DPH_17_2_FD_89732 | JGI IMG/M metagenome (GOLD analysis project Ga0116129, IMG submission 89732) | Peatland microbial communities from SPRUCE experiment site at the Marcell Experimental Forest, Minnesota, USA - June2015DPH_17_10 | ecosystem: Environmental > Terrestrial > Soil > Wetlands...
CTCCGCCCAGACTATCCAACACCTTCTCCTTCGACGACGCCGTAACCTGTTCCTCGGCGAGCGTGTTTCCGTTGTTACAATTTACCGCTTTCAAGCCTACGACATATTCAGCACCTAGACGGCCGATCGCTCCGGCAAGATAGGCCTTGCTGCCGGCACGCTGACAAAGCTCGCGGGCCAACTCGGGCGTGAGCCTCGTACCGGCCGGCTGAGTCATCTGTTGCAAAGTCTTCGCGACTTGGCTGTCGGCGAGTACCTTCAGGAAAGGCGATTGCCGGAGGGAAACGCTGAGAGCTGTCTTCAACGTGTCATCGAAAACCGCATCCCCCGTGCTGTTGGCGAAGTCGGAGAGGACGATGGTGTCTTTATGAGACAGTGGTTGGTTTCGGCGCGAATGGTAGTAAAACCCGCCCGCAACCAGCAGAGCTGACAACAGAACGGAAATCAAAATCGTCCAGGGCTTTGCAAACCGAACTGCAGGAGACCGGGTCGCGGTCATCGTGGCAAAGGTGGCCGCAGAAACATGTCCGCTCTCGGAGTCCCGCTTGAGGCGATGCAAATCGGCACGAATGTCGGAAGCGTATTGGTAACGCAGGTTACGATCCTTATCCAGACACTTATGAATGATCCGTTCTAAATCAACTGGCAGATCGGGATTCAACCGCACCGCCGACACGGGTGCGCGATTCAAGATGGACTCGAAGACTAGCCCGGTGCTTTTCCCCCGGAAGGGCAGCGTGCCGGTGGCCATCTCGTACAGCACTGCGCCAAAAGAGAACAAATCTGTGCGTGCGTCCAGTTCCTTGGCTCGCACTTGCTCCGGTGACATATAGGCAATCGTTCCCAAAGCTGTCCCAGGACTCGTCAGGTGTTCTTCCAGGGTCACAGTCGATTGCGCAGTGGCTGCCACGGCTTCGGCTTTGCTGACCACTGGCGTGACTTTCGCCAAGCCAAAGTCCAGCATTTTCGCGTGTCCGCGCTTGGTGACGAAAATGTTTGCTGGCTTGATGTCGCGGTGGACAATGCCAGTGGAGTGGGCGGCATCGAGAGCGTCGGCAATCTCGATGCCAAGCAACAGCACTGCTTCAATCTCCAGCGGACGGCCTGCAATGCGGTGCTTCAGCGTTAAACCCTCCAGAAACTCCATGGCGATGAAGGACTGGCTGTCCTCTTCGCCAATTTCGTAAATCGTGCAGATGTTCGGATGATTCAGGGCTGAGGCTGCCTTCGCTTCGCGCTGAAATCGGCTGAGAGCATGCGGGTCTTTGGCTACATCGTCGGGCAGGAACTTCAGGGCAACAAACCGTCCGAGCTTCACGTCCTCTGCTTTGTAAACCACACCCATCCCACCACCGCCGAGTTTTTCAACGATGTGGTAATGCGAGATGGTTTGGCCGATCATTTAAGTTCATTCTGGGCCGAATTGTGAGCATGGTAGGCCGCCGCTAAGAGCAAGTCAACGCACCCGGAGAGGCACGGAACAATTTAGTTTCAGAAGCTCGGCCACCAGGAATGGCCGTGTCCACGCTCTCGATTGTGTAATCCCGCAAGTAGCCACGCGCGCACGTAGTCAGATCTCCGCAACGTGTTACCTCGCCGCACTCAATCGCCGCCCGTAATCTTTTTCTGGCTTTCTCGCCCTGCGATGGAACGAGTAGGCATCACTTCATAGTGGGTAGTGCGTTTCGGGAGGCAATCGTTACATGGAAAGGGAGCGCTTGGTGCTTGCCCGCGCAGACCAGGCAACGGCTCGATCATTCAGCCAACGGCCCTACAGGTTATGCCTGGCTCTTTACGTCAGATTTCAGATTCAGATTCCGGATCAACCGGTGCAAGTACTTCGGATGAATCCCCAAGAGGCGAGCGGCCTCGACGTGATTGCCGTCGGTCTCGGCCAAGGCCGTCAGGACAAGCTGTTTTTTCGTTCGGCTCAGGGTGTTGTGATATCGCGCCGCAGCCAAAGCGGGGGACGGTTGCTCCAGTAGCGTGTCTGGCAAGTCTTCCGCGAGAATCTCGTCGGTCAGTCCCAGCACGATCGCATGTTCGATGGCGTTCTCTAATTCGCGAACGTTTCCCGGCCAGCTATATTTCATCAGCAACTCACGTGCCTCGGCAGCGATTCCTGTGAAGCCACGATGGCACTTCTCCGCATACTTGTTGGCGAAATGCAAAGCCAGTAACGGAATGTCCTCGCGATGCTCGCGCAGTGCAGGAATAGCTACGGAAACCACATTCAGGCGGTAGTACAAGTCCGGCCGGAACTCGCCCGTCTTGATTGCTTCCTCCAAGTTCTTGTTCGTCGCAGCCAGGACACGCGCGTTAAATGGCAGCAAGCGATTTCCACCGAGTCGTTCAAATTCACGCTGCTGCAAGACGCGCAAGAGCTTGGCCTGTAATAGAGGAGCCAGTTCCCCGATTTCGTCGAGGAACAGCGTCCCCTCCCCCGCGATGTCGAACTTGCCTTTCTTGGTTCCGACTGCACCTGTGAAGGCTCCCTTTTCGTGGCCGAACAGTTCGCTCTCCAGCAAGGCCTCCGGGATCGCGGCACAGTTGACGGCGACGAACGGTTTGTCGAGCCGCTCACCGCTGGCGTGAATGGCGCGGGCCACGAGTTCCTTGCCCGTTCCACTTTCGCCGCGAATGAGCACCGTCGATTGCCCCCTCGCCACTCGCACGATGAAGTCACTGACGCGTCGCATTGGCTTGCTCTCCCCGATTAGGGAGCGGTCGGTTTTCGCTTCTGCCTGAAGGCGCTGGTTTTCCGCCTTCAGCGAATCCAGCTTCGACAAATTCTCTAGCGTGACTGCTGCGATGCGGGAAATGGTGCTGACAAAGTAGGCGTGGTCCTCTCCAAAAACCGGGGAAGAGGCGGGTGAGCTCAAATAGATTACCCCGAGAATTCTCTCAACCGCCACCAAGGGCACACACAACACATGCTCCGCGGAAGTGGTTTCGGCGGCAGCTGCTAACACGGCACAGTGTTCCCAGATCGCCTGCTGCACCAACTCGTCGCGGATAAGCATCTCCGGCGGAGCGAGATCCTTTCTATTCCACGTACAGGGCGGACTGGGTTCTTCACTCGCGTTCGGTTGGAGGACGATTGCAGCCTGAGAGGCCGGCACCACTTCGCAAATAAGCTCCAGCAATTCGCGCTGCATGGCTTGCGCGTCGCGGGTGGAATTGATCATGTTCGCGATCTTGAAAAATGCTGTCAGATCGCGCGCCATTCGACCTACCCACGAGTCACCTGTCGGTAGGCCGGAGCGATCAAGAGACAGCGTTTTCAATTGTGAGCCCATGACATCGCTGCCGGAGCGCGATGACAGAGGGCCGGTCTCCTCATCTGGACCGGTGAGGAATACAAACTCGCTGTTCCCGATGCGAATCCGGTCTCCATGCTGGATGGTCTGGCGACTCATCCGCGCTCCGTTGACGAAAGTTCCGTTATGACTGTCGAGGTCGGCGATCTCAAAAACATCGGTCGAGACCTCACTCACCGAGCAATGCTTTCGTGAGACCGCAGGGTCGCCCACCTCCAACTGGTTGGAGGGATCCCTACCCAGGATCAGCGGGCCATCTTTCACGACCCGGACAATTTCCTTGGGAAATCCGGAGATCGATATCAGTCTCGGGTTGATCAACTCTTTCTCCGGTTGTTCAGTGTAGTCGAAACTGCGGGAGAAGCATCCTCGAATCGATCCCTTCTGCGGAACCAAAAGGCTACCCGTGGGTAGCCTTTCGACTACCACTTGGCGCCCCGGCGGAGAATTCGGGTGAAGGCGGCAGGGCTTATGTCGTTGCAGAATCAGAGCAATGGAGCGGGGCAGAATCTCGATTGGGCTTGGCACGAAGCATGCATCATCTCAATGCGTCACAGTAATCGTCCCGCGACAGCGCAGACGAGCTTGAGTGACAAATTCAGTTTGGGTTCCACTGCGAGGAGCCCCAAGGAGGATCTTATGAAACGCAACGGTATCGGGATTCTGTCGCTGGTGGTGATGTCGTTAGTGCTCAACGCCGTGGCCCAAGTTCGGTCTGTCGCCAAAGCGAATGTGCCGTTTGCCTTCAAGGTAGGCTCAGCGCAGCTTCCAGCTGGCACTTATGTAATCAACACAGTTGGCGCGAGCGCAATCCAGGTCCGGAACGGCCAGACAAGCGCAAGCGCGTTGTCGTTGGTCAGGTCCGAGTATCAACGCGACTCGGCCGCCAAGCTGGTGTTCCATCATATGGCTGGCCAGTATTTCTTAGCGGAAATCTGGAGAGGTGCGGGTACCAATTGTATGGTCATCGCGCCCTCCCAAGAAGAAAAGAGCCTGGAGAAAGAACTGCGGCTGGCCACCGGCCAATCGAAAAGCGAGGACGTCTTGATTGCTCTTAACTGAAACTAACCCAAATAAGCAGCCGGAGCCAAACGCTCCGGCTGTTCGTCTTGTACGCCGTGCATGTTCGGCAGCTAACGGGTGCAAGTCCCGTCTCAACCGGATGGAGGTGAAGAGTAGCGAAGCGCAAGGGCGTCACCGCGAGAACTCTTAAGCCTCCGGAGACCGCGTTGACCCTGTACTGGAAAAACGGCAAAGTCGCGATGACTGATGGGCCTATGCGGAAACCAAGGAACAGCTCGGCGGCCTTCAAATCCTTGAGGTGCGAGACCTCAATCATGGCGTTCAGCTTGTTTCACAGCAACCAGGCTTTAAGTATGGACTTGGGGAGAACTAGCGGGCTAACCCACCTGAACGGTTAGCATCGATATCGATCCGCCATCGACACCTTCGATTGGGAAAGTGATGATCTCGCCTTGCTGCTTAGTCCCAATGACATACAGTACGGGCAAGTAATGATCCGGTGTCGGAATCGAAAGCAAAGCTTCTGGTCCGAGTTTCTCGTATTCAAGAAGAGGTTTGTACTCTCCGGCTACCATCATCTCCTTCGCATCCCGTTCAAAACGAACAGCCCAATCGTAAGGATCAGGCATGTGCCGACCCCACGCATAGGCGTGCAGATTGTGGACCAGGTTTCCGCTACCGAGGACCAGGATGCCCTCTTCGCGCAATGGCGCGAGCTTTCTGCCAATCTCAAAATGGAATGATGCTGGCTTATTTTCGTCGATGCTTAGCTGGACGACGGGAATGTCAGCATCGGGATATACGTGCCGGAGCACCGACCATGTCCCGTGATCGAGCCCCCACGAGTTGTCGAGCGTAACTTCCAACGGCGCCAGCAATTTTTGTACTCGACGGGCGAGTTTGGGATCACCAGGCGCAGGATATTGCACTTGAAACAGTTCTCGGGGAAACCCGCCAAAATCGTGAATGGTTCTCGGCGAAGTGGCAATCGTTACTCCGGTTTCTGAAACAAACCAGTGGGCCGAGATAGACAGAATGGCTTTGGGTTTGGGTATTGTCCGTCCTATGAGGCTCCATGCTTTTGTGTAGCCGTTCTCGAGGACGGCGTTCATCGGATTGCCGTGACCAAAAAAGATCGCGGGGAGTATCTCAGCCATGTGCAGGCACCTCTCTTTGATTCACGCCCCGTCTGCCGGCAATTGGCGCGGGCCGGCCTAGTGCTGTTAGCTTAAGTCTGCTCAGCCGCCAGTCGGATAATGAGCACACAGTATCACTTTTGCGGACTCGATTGCGCGGTCGCGTGAGTCCACTTTGTGAACGAAAGCAAAGCAGGTTGACTCGACCAATTTCTATTCTCCTGCCAGAGTGGTCACAACTCTTGCAGAATTTGGCGGCCGGGACTCGATCCCACGACCTCCCTGCGTGACAGGCAAGCGATACGCGGTCGGCCTTCGCGGTCGGAGCGAAGCATTTTCTCCTCGAGGATGGTCTTGAAAAGCTCGCGCTCCCACTTGGAAAAAATAGAGGTCGGTCGCTTCGGGCGTGCGTCCCTGTTTGCTAGGGACAGCAGCAGAGGTCTCAGACGTTTTTGCAGGCGTGTTCCATGCCATCAGCGCGCGCCGGGCGGAGCTGATTCTTAAGTCCACAGTCCGTCATTGCTCGGGTGGCCGCAGCGTGCGGGCGAACTATATAACAATTTGTGTTATAATCGATTCCTGACGAGGATACTGTGACCGGCGAAGCACTAAAAGCGGGACGCGAGGAAGTCAACCTGACGCAGCAAGAAGCAGCGTCAAGGCTGGGCCTCACGCAAGCCTACCTGTCAATGCTCGAACGAGGGCGTCGGCCAGTGACTACGGAACTCGCTACGCAGGCAATGAAGGTATTCCATCTCCCGCCAACGGCCCTGCCCCTGGAAGCGGACCTTCATTCGACTCTGGATGAGAGTGCGTTCAAAGCAGAGCTCGGCGCACTGGGATACCCGGGCTTCTCCTACCTGCGCGGAAAGTCCCACTACAATCCTGCTCGATTGCTGTTCCTTGCAATCGACCAGGACGACCTTGACCGAAGGGTGGTTGAGGCACTTCCCTGGCTGGCCTACACGTATCCGGAAATGGATTGGGAGTGGCTCACCCGCAACGCCAAGTTGAATGACCGTCAGAACCGGCTTGGGTTCGTGGTGGATCTTGCCCAGGAAGTCGCAGAGAAGGCCGGCAAAGCATCACGAGGAGAGAGCCTCTCGCAGAATAAGGCCCTCATAGAGCGTTCGCGACTCGCAAAAGAAGATACGCTCTCACATGAATCCATGACTCAAGCTGAGCGCAAGTGGCTTCGTCAGAATCGTCCGTCAAAAGCGCGACACTGGAATCTACTCACGGATCTTGACGTGAGACACTTGGCCTATGTGCCCTCGTGACGCAATGCCGGAGCCGTGGCGGTCATTCCTGAACGAGTTGGACCGAATTGCGACCTCGACGGTGCGTCTCGACTGCATTGGCGGCTTTGTTGTCACAATGCTCTACGGCTTGAGTCGTCCCGCTGCATTTTCCATCACACACCACAGTTTCCAAAGAGGAGGCTTTACGCAAATACTTCAAGGTGACTCCCTCACCGCCTGCGGCTGGCTGGGCACTCCAAATCGACGCATCTCGCGCCCGATCAAGCGATCAAGCGTCAGTGTCGACCGGCCTCTGCCGAGTGAACGCACACCAGAAATTACGGTCCACTAAGGGTCTACGAACTGTTTCCGGGGGTCGTTAAAACGCTTCTGTTGCGCCATCCAATAACGCATTTGGCAGGGAGGAAACCTATGTCCCATCATTTCGATACCAAACTTGCGAAAGAGGATCCAAGTCTGAACGTGTGTGATCTCTATCTGTTTCAGGGCGCTCCCGACACAACGGTGATGGCGATGACCGTCAATCCTGATGTTGTCCTTTCTGCACCGGACACCCTTCACGTTGAGGGTTTGTATGCCTTCCGCCTGGGCCTGACTGGTGACGCTCGCGAAGACGTTGTCTTCAAGTTCAGGTTCAACGAACCGAGACATGTGAACGGGGACGAGCATGTCCATGTTCAGAAGTTTCAGGTCCGTAGAGCCACAGGCGAGACTATCGGCGGGGACAAGGGCGAACTCCTGATAGAAGGCGATACGGGCAAAGTCCATAGCAAGTCTGGTATTCGCGCCTTCGTCGGAATCGCTCCCGATATGTTCGCCGTCGACGCTGACGCATTCCACAATCTTCAGAATGCCTTCTACAAGGAACACAGGTATGACGGCGATTCGTTCCTGCGCCATCGCCAGAACTTCTTCAACCATCGCAACATCACTGCGATTGTCCTCGAAGTCCCAAACCATCTGATCGGCAAGGGAACGGTTCATGCCTGGGCCACAGTGTCACTTTACGGCCATGCTCCTGAGATGCAGTTGTCACGTTGGGGTCTTCCGCTCATGACGCACCTCTTTCTCAACGATCCCGGCAATCAAGATGTGAAAGAAACCTACAACAAATCGGGGCCATCTGATGACATCGCTTTACTGTCGGGATACATCGCAGACTTTACCCAGAAGATGGCTACCTATGCAGGATCTGTCATCAACCCGGAAGAATACGGAAAGCAAATGGTCTCTCGACTATGCCCGATCACCTTGCCTTATGAATTAGGAACGGCAGCTGCATTTGATCTCGTGGGATTCAATGGGAGGGCACTGGGTGATGATGTTGTGGATGTGATGCTTACGTTGGCGTCAAACCGGCCCCTCCGGGGCGGCGTTGCCCCTGATCGCAATCGGATCCGTAGCGAGTTCCCATATTTTGGCGAGCCCTACTCGAAGGAAGAACAGAAGGATGTCGTACCATGGCACCCAAGAACCAGCCAATGACACCTGCATGACCAAAAAAAGCGGTAACAAATTCGACTATTCGACTATTCGTGAATTTACTGGACGGCAGCATCCGATCGACCGGGCACGTAAAATGCCGACGGGTCACCGCCTACGGATAGAATTAGAGGCCAGAGTTGAGGCAAGAATTTGAGCACTACGGTATCGCCAGTGTCGTCAAGCACTTAAGCTTTCAAAATCCCCTGCGTCTGCTAATCCGCCTACATCCTATTTAGTTACTTAGGCTTACAATGGATTCATCATTCGCTTTTAAGTCCGTTGCGTCTGCCAATATTCGATCACTTTCTTTGAAGCCCGGCCATCACGGTGAAACAACCCGCGCTTGTCTGAGGAGAGGCCTTCCTGGAAATCCACCCAGCGTTCCATGGCCTCAGCAGCTGTCCGATTCTTTTCTGAAGACGGCATCTTCTCTGTTCTCCTCCCGAACGTTTTGCACTCGGAACAATGAATTGCGGCCGATTAAGGTCGCCGGGATGGCGGCGACTCAAGTATGTCTGCGCCCCAATGGTTGTCCTTTTGCTTGAAACAGACTTCGCCATTCTGATTGATGATAATTAATGGGCGAGTAAGCAGCATCGGGGAAACGGACCATGCCGTGCCCTGCGGCTTCCGCTTCGCTTCCCACATCGCCGTCTGGACAGTTTCCTTGTTGGCGACGACTGGCTAAGTGACGGGCCGATTCTGGGATTGTGAGTGACACCGCGATATTTCGTCGACAATAGATGAGTAACGCTGTTTGAAACCTCGATCTCTTCTTTCACGTTTTTCGTGCCCGACACAACGGCTAGCGCCACACCTCTTTGCTCGTTCCCGAGAGCGCTCTGTCCAAGTAGGTTGCGGCGCTAATAAGTGCCAGATGCGTGAATGCCTGGGGGAAATTCCCAAGGTGTCGGCCGTTTGGACCGAGTTCCTCCGAATACAGCCCGAGATGGTTGGCATATCCTAAGAGTTTCTCAAATAGCAACTGCGCTTTTTCCAACTCCCCGGCGCGAGCCAAGCATTCGATGTACCAAAATGAGCAGGCAGTAAAGCTACCCTCTGTGCCTGGAAGCCCGTCCACTTGGGTGCGCTCCGCTTCATAGCGACGGACCAGGGTGTCCTCAACCAGGCGTCCCTCAATCGCTTTCATAGTCGATCGCCACATGGGGTCGACAGGGCTGATGAATCGCATTAGAGGCATCAACAGCGCCGATGCGTCCAAATCTTTGCTGCCCTTGGATTGCACGAATGACTGCAAACTTTCGTCCCAGAAGTTTGTAAAGATATCTTCCCGAATCTTATCCCGTGTATGCATCCAAGTCGCCAGAGGCCCGGAAAGCGAGCGTTTCTCCGCCAGCCGCAACGCCCGATCGAATGCCACCCAGCACATTAGGCGCGAGTGCAGGAACTCCCGGCCGCCGCCACGAACTTCCCATATGCCTTCATCCGGCCGCTGCCAGTTCTTTTCCAGCCACTCCAGTATGCGTTGAACACCCTGCCATCCAGCGTACGAGATAGCACTGCCATATTTATTCGCGAGATAGACGGAGTCCATCATTTCTCCGTAAATATCGAGCTGAAGTTGTTGGTAAGCGGCATTTCCCAAGCGCACCGGCCTCGAATTCTCGTATCCACGCAAATTGTCGAGCTCAATTTCGTCAAGCTTTTGCCTGCCGTCAATCCCGTACATCACTTGCAACGGTCCACGTTCCGCGTCGTCACCCAGCCGGCCCTTCAGCCAGTCGATAAATGCCTCCGTTTCGTCAACAAATCCCAAACGGATCAATGCGTAGAGGGTGAAAGTTGCATCCCGCAACCAGGTGTAGCGGTAGTCCCAGTTGCGCACCCCTCCAATGTGCTCCGGCAGGGAGAATGTCGGTGCTGCAATCAGTGACCCATGCTTACGGCTGATCAGCAACTTCAGCAAGAAAGCGGAGCGGTTGATCATCTCTCGCCAGCGGCCTTTGTAGTTCGATTTCGCGATCCATGTTTTCCAGAAGTGCGAGGTTTCCCGGAGCCGCCGATCGAGGGAATGCATTTCAGGTGGCTGCCCCTCGCGCCGGACTTCTCCGAAGACGAAGGTTGCTGTTTCGCCCGCTTGCAGGCTGAATTGCGCAATCACACTCTCGGAGTGTTGTTTTACAGCAACGCTGGAGTACAGCGCCATTGGAGGGCACAGATCACTAGCCGGAAAAAATGTAGCGCGCCCACCTCCGATCTCGAGGCGGTGACCACACCTCGCATAATCGAACCGCGGTTGACAATGCATTTTGAAGTGCACCTTGCCCCGGATTACCGATACCTTTCGGACAATTTCGTTTGGCTCCTCCACTCTTATTCCAATCGGCATGTAGTCGATTAGCTCCGCTACACCTTCGTCGGAAAGAAATCGAGTCAGCAGGATGTTTGTGTCTGGCAAGTAGAGCTGGCGTACACGTATTTCCGCGAGTTGCGGCTGAATTTGAAACCGGCCGCCACGCTCATCATCGAGGAGGCCGGCAAAAACGGTTGGCGAATCGAAATCTGGATAACAAAGAAAATCGATAGAACCATCCATGCTTACGAGCGCAATCGACCGCATGTTGCCGATTACGCCGTAGTTTTCAATGGCGTGAAAGCCCATCGTGGGATGACCTCGGTTGCCTGTCGGGGCACGTCGCTCTCGATCGTTGAGACCATTTTACTTGCCATCTTCAATTTTCAGCCCGGTGAAGTCGTGGCCGCGACAAACGTCACCACGGCGTTGCGAAACTGCTCGGGCTTCTGGATGTCGGTATGTGACCGCAATCGGGAACATCGACCAAGGTTGAGCCTTTGATCGCGGCGTGCGCTTTACGACCCAGCTCAGGGTACCACCCCGCGACAGAATTGTCGGCGTGCCCTCCTGGCCAAGCCCGACGAACATCCGCTTCCCGACACGTCACAGAAAAATCGCAGCGCGAGCGGTTTCTTTCCGGTCGGCTCCTGGGAAGTTGCGAAAGGATGCATTCCGATCGGATCACGGCAATCCAGAACTAACTGTTGTCAACAGGCTGGTTTCGTCAACAGGCCGACGTGGTCCTTCCGAATTGCCTGTGATCCGACTGAAATCAATCCATTCAAACTTCCGAGATCGAGACTTCTGGCCCCGGAATAAGTTCCGGTTTGCACAGAGGGGCCGCGCTGTGTCTCTCTCTGTAGTCATTATTCGTGCTGAATTCTCGACGCCCGCGCGTTACCATTCTTGTGGGCCCAGGATGGATGGTCGTTAAGAACCCATGAGTCGTGCGAAAACAAGGCTGGAGACCCCATGATTTTAAGCAGCTATGCCCGTACTCTAGCGTACTTCCTGCTCCTTCTGGTCACAGCGTCAACCGCAAGGCAAAAGAGCTCTGCGATGGAACAGTTTCAGAGCCTTCAGGCAGAGCTGCACAAATCGCACATCAACAACGATTGGCATTCGAATCTGGTAAGCGCAAATAAGCTCAAAGAGCTACTGAATGGGGCGCCTGACTCACTCCTGGAGGTGGCCCGTGCGGACGTGCGCGTCGGCGATATCGAGGCGGCACTTCACGAGTTACAGCAGTTCGCCAACATGGGGCAGTCGGCCGACCTGCTGGCAACGTCGGGAGATTTTTCTGCAATCCTCAAGAACGCGCACTTCACAAGAATCCAGAGCGGCATGGATGCGAACCGAAGCTCCATTTCGCTCGGATTGACGGCTTTCCTGCTGTCCGACTCCGGGCTTTTGGCCGAGGATGTGGACTTTGATCCGCGCGGCCGGCGGTTCTTTATTACAAGCGTGCGGGAGAAGAAAATCATTTCGATTGAGACTAGCGGAGCCAGCATTGAGTTTGCGAAAGCGCCCGACGGCTGGCCCATCCTAGCGGTCAAAGTGGATGTTTCCCGCGGTGTTGTGTGGGCCAGTGAGGTTGCGATGCAAGGCTTCAACTTCTCCCCCGAAGCGGATTGGGGCAGGTCAGCCGTGCTTTGCTATGACTTGCAAAATGGAAAGTTGCTGCGGCGCATTGAGGGACCGCGTGGAAGTGCCCTCGGAGACATGGCGCTCACGGCGAATGGCGATGTCATCGTGAGTGACGGAGACGGAGGAGGCGTGTACCGGGTACTCACGAAAGGCACCACGTTGGAACGTCTGGACGACGGGGACTTCATCTCGCCCCAAACTCCGGCGATGCATCCGGATGGGAAACATATCTTCGTGCCTGACTATGTACGGGGCATTGGGGTGCTGGAAATTGCGACGAAGCAGGTACGCTGGCTGTCGATGGAAGGAAGGTTTGCCCTCAACGGCATTGACGGGCTGTATTTCGATCGCGGGAGATTGATCGCAGTGGAGAATGGAACATCTCCCGAGCGCGTCGCGGCCTTCACGCTGGACCCATCCTTTACGAGAATCATGTCAGAGACAATTATCGAACGGTCGACGCCCACGCTCGGCGATCCGACTCACGGAGTCGTCGTCGACGACAATTTTTACTACATCGCCAACGCGGGATGGGATGCCATCGATGACCGCGGGAATGTGAAGCCGGGAGCACAACCATCTGTGCCACGCATAATGCGGGCAAAGCTGCAAGGATTTTGAGCCTCGCAGAATAGTCCGGACTGGCCGATCGCGTTCGTGTTCCAGCAAGAGCGCATTGCTAAGCTGCCTTGTCATCACCGTTGGACCCTCGGCAGCTAACCAGATCTTGTCGGAGTCGCTCCATTTGTGCCGATGCTTCCCTTATCTGCTCAGCATATTCGTGGCCCTGGCGTGGTAGAAATCCCCCGTAGTTCTGCAGCAGCAAGCTGGCGTTCGCCTCAATGGCAGAGGTGTTTGAGCGGGCTTGGTTGGACAAGGCGGATGTTAGTTTTTCTAGCTGCAAATCGCGCACGGCTAGCTCTTGTCCGCTCTGGGCTGCTTCTTGTTCAAGCCCTCGCCGGTGATAGCGGATGAATCCAAACAGACATGCCGTCAGTAAGAGCAGGCATAAATTGGCCACAACGGTTTCCGCCAAAGCCTTGCCCAGGCTCCTCTTCCGGTCTCTGTCGAACCTCGCCAAGCGGTCGGCCTCCGCCACGGATAGCGAAGACAGAAGCCCGCGAACTCTATCCATGTATTCCATGCCTTCGTTTGAACCCACTAGCTTGAA
>Ga0116129_1001393_pt1 | contig 13360 bp, 8 predicted proteins | sample June2015DPH_17_2_FD_89732 | JGI IMG/M metagenome (GOLD analysis project Ga0116129, IMG submission 89732) | Peatland microbial communities from SPRUCE experiment site at the Marcell Experimental Forest, Minnesota, USA - June2015DPH_17_10 | ecosystem: Environmental > Terrestrial > Soil > Wetlands >...
ATGCGCTCGACCAGCTTGCCGGGCTCGAACGCGATACCAAGCTGTCCGGCCGCGACATCGTGTCGATCGATCTGCGGTTGCCCGACCGGGTTTCGGTGCGGTTGTCCGAGGCGGCTGCCTTGGCCCGCGACGAAGCGCTGAAGAAGAAACAACCGCAGAAGACCAAGGGCGGCAACGCATGAGTCCGCTCAATTACGGCCTGACTCCCAAGATGAAGCCGCTGGCGCCCAAGCGCACCGCGCTCGTCGCAGCTCTCGACGTCGGCACCAGCAAGATCGCCTGCCTGATCGGTAAGCTCAAGCCACAGCCGCCCCAGGACGTGCTGCGCCGGCGCAGCCACGCGGTCGAGGTGATCGGCTTCAGCCACACCGAATCCCTCGGCATGAAGGCCGGCCATGTGGTCGACCTCGTCGACGCCGAAGAAGCGGTGCGCCATGCGGTCGATCTCGCCGAGCGCAGTGCCAAATGCCAGGTCGAGGCCGTCATCGTCTCGATGTCGGCCGGGCGGCTCAGCAGCGAACTCTTGAGCGCCGCCATCGATATTGCCGGCTCGACGGTCACCGACCGGGACATCTCCCGCGTACTCGCGGTCGGCAGCCGGCAATCGATTCATGACGGCCGGGTGGTGCTGCATTCGATCCCGATCGGCTACTCGCTCGACGATGCCCACGGGGTGCGTGATCCGCGCGGCATGCTGGCCTCGCGTTTCGGCGTCGATATGCACGTGGTTACGGCCGACGCGGCGCCGGCGAGCAACCTGATGCTCGCGGTCGAGCGCTGCCATCTGGCGGTCGAGGCCGTCGCGGCCGGCCCCTACGTGGCAAGCCTCGCGACCCTTGCGGACGACGAGGCGGATCTCGGGGCGGCCGTCATCGACATGGGCGCCGGCACCACCACGATGGCGGTATTCGCCGACGGACGCTTCATCCACGCCGACGGCTTTTCGGTGGGCGGACGCCACGTCACCCTCGATATCGCGCGCGGCCTGAGCATCACGGTGCAGGACTCCGAGCGAATCAAAACGCTCTATGGCAGTGTGCTGGGCGGAGGAGCCGATGAACGCGACATGATCACCGTGCCGGCCGTGAGCGGCGAAGACCGCGAAGCACCCCGTTTCGTATCCCGCGCCACGCTTACGCGCATCATCAGGCCGCGCGCCGAGGAGATCCTCGAGATGGTCCGCGATCGGCTGGCCGCCTCGCCGTTCGCGGCGGAACTGCGCGGCCGCGTGGTGCTGACCGGGGGCGCGAGCCAGCTCACCGGATTTGCCGACCTTGCCGCCCGCATCTTCGGGCGTCCGGTCCGCATCGGCCGCCCGCTCGGTATTGCGGGATTGCCCGACGCCGCCAAGGGGCCGGCCTTTGGGGTCGCGGCGGGGCTCCTGGTCTATCCGCAACTCGCGCATCTTGAGCGCTTCGAACCGCGGCATACGCGGCAACACAAGGCAGGGACGGGCGGCTACATCGCTCGCGTCGGTCGATGGCTTCGCGAAAGCTTCTGAGCAATGGGAAATCGAGTCTCGCGTACCTGGCCGCGGCGCGGCCGGCGATAATCGGCGGATCATCCGTCCGCGCACATATGAGGCAGCCATGAGCATCAACTTGAAAATTCCCGACATCCGCGAGTTGAAGCCGCGGATCACCGTGTTTGGCGTCGGCGGTGCGGGCGGCAACGCCGTGAACAACATGATCAGCGCCGGACTTCAGGGTGTCGATTTCGTCGTCGCCAATACGGATGCCCAGGCGCTCACCACGTCGCGCGCCGAGCGCATCATCCAGATGGGCGTACAGGCGACCGAAGGCCTGGGCGCAGGCTCGCAGCCCGATGTCGGCGCTGCCGCCGCCCAGGAGGTGATGGACGAGATCCGCGATCACCTCAGCGGCGCCCATATGGTGTTCGTCACCGCCGGCATGGGCGGCGGCACCGGGACCGGCGCCTCGCCGGTGGTGGCGCGCGCCGCGCGCGAACTCGGCATTCTCACGGTCGGGGTCGTCACCAAGCCGTTCCATTTCGAGGGCCAGCGCCGGATGCGCCTGGCGGAATCCGGCATCGTGGAGCTGCAGAAGAGCGTCGACACGCTCATCATCATCCCCAACCAGAACCTGTTCCGGGTCGCCAACGAGAAGACCACCTTCGCGGATGCTTTCGCGATGGCGGACCAGGTGCTCTATTCGGGTGTCGCCTGCATCACCGACCTGATGGTCAAAGAAGGCCTCATCAATCTCGACTTCGCCGACGTGCGCGCCGTCATGCGCGAAATGGGCAAGGCCATGATGGGCACCGGCGAGGCCTCCGGCGACAAGCGGGCGCTGCGCTCCGCGGAGGCCGCGATCTGCAATCCGCTCATCGACGACGTGTCGATGCGCGGTGCCCGCGGCCTGCTCATCTCCATCACGGGCGGCAAGGACCTCACCCTCTACGAGGTCGACGAGGCCGCCACCCGCATCCGCGAGGAGGTCGATCCGGACGCCAACATCATTGTCGGCGCCACCTTCGACGAAAGCCTCGACGGCATCATCAGGGTTTCGGTGGTGGCGACCGGGGTCGACATCAATACCGCCAATATGGGTCGTCCGGTCACGGCGCCGGCCCACGCCGCCGCGCCGGTCCAACCGAACGTACAGGCGCCGATCCGGACGGCGGCCGCACCGTCGGTGCCGCTGTCGCGTCCGGCCGCCGAGGCGAAATCGGTCGAGCATCACGAATCCAAGATCGCGGAACTCGCCCAGCGCCTCAAGGCGGACAATGCGCGCATTGCGGAGCGTATCGAACGCACCGAATCGCAGCCCCAGCGTCCCGCCATGGCGGCGCCGCAAGCGCCCCTTCCGGCAACACCCGCCGCGCCGCCGCGTGCCACGCTCGACCAGGCCGCCGCCGCCGTCGCGGCGGCTCTGGCTCCGGCGCACAACGAGGAGGTCCTGACCAGGCCGCTGCCGCCCAAGCCGAGCTTGTTCGCCGGGCCGGTGGAACGCGATCAGGCCTCGCCGGTGCAGGAGCCGGCTGCGCCCAAGGCTTTCATCCCGCCGCAGCCGGAGCGGCCGACCGGGCGCACGCAGCGCATGCCGAGCTTCGAGGAATTGCCGGTGCCGGGCCAGAACGAGTTTCGGGCGCGGCGCGGCGAACTCCCCGAGGCCGAGCATCCGGAAAAACGCCGCCTCACCTTGCTGCAACGCCTCGCGGCGGTTGGGCTCGGACGGCGGGAAGATGAGGCGGATAGCCAACCCGAGACGCGATCCGCCGAACCCGCAAAACAGCCCGCACCGGAACGGCAGGCCACCCGCGCTGCACCGCGGCAGGCCGAATCACGTGGAGCGGAACCGGTCTCCGAATATGCCCGGCGCGGACAGCCCCAGGGGTTGGACGTCCACGGCCGCGCCGCGCCTGTGCATATGTCGTCGGATGACGATCAACTCGACATCCCGGCCTTCCTGCGACGACAGGCCACCTGAGACCTTCACGGGGCGGGCCTGGAATCCAGGCTCGCCGGATAAATGCCTGGAATTGAACGAAGTTTTGCCTATACGCCGCCGTCCTCGCCGGCGTCCCGGTGTGGCCGTAACGTGGCATAATGACGCCGAAACTTGAGTAACACTTGGTAAAAAAGCGTGAGTTGGTGCGAATGGGGGCCCCGGGTAAGATGCCAACGAGGTAAGGGACTTGTGGGGTATCTCGTTGGGGGCGGGGCAGCCGTTCGGCTCTTCCGCACTTTGTCAAAAACAGAGCAGTAATCGGACGTGACCGGCAAGTTTGCCGGGAGCACGTAAGCGGTTCGGTTGCATCTATGGTTTATGACAACAGCGGGATCAGGTGGGGACGGTGATGATGAAATCTGCCAAGCAGACGACGTTGCGCGAGAGTGCGACCGTAACGGGTATCGGGGTCCATTCCGGATTGCCGGTGACCCTGACCATCCACCCGGCCGACGCCAATAGCGGCATCAGTTTCCTGCGTACCGGCTTCGATGGTTGTCCCGACCGCGAAGTTCGCGCCGACGTGCGCGCCGTCACCGCTACCGAATTCGCGACCGTTCTCGGCGATTCCGAAGGTCCGTTGTGCTCGACCGCCGAGCACGTTCTTGCCGCTCTGTCCGGGCTCGGCATCGACAACGCGATGATCGAAATCGACGGTCCGGAAGTGCCGATCATGGACGGGAGCGCCGCCGCATTCGTGGCTGCGATCGATCAGGCCGGCATCGTCACGTTGGCGGTGCCGCGCCGCTTCATCCGCATACTCAAGCCCGTCAGGGTCGCCAAAGGCGACTGCCTCGGCGAGCTGCGGCCGTATTCCGGAGGCTTCCGCCTTGAGGTCGAGATCGCGTTCGACAATGCGCTGATCGGCCGTCAGGTGATCGCCTTCGATGTCACGCCCAATACGTTCCGCAAGGAAGTGGCTCGCGCCCGTACCTTCGGCTTCATGCGCGACGTGTCCCGATTGTGGGGCGCCGGCTACGCGCTGGGAGCAACCTTCGATAATACCCTCGTGGTGTCGGACGACCGCGTGCTCAACGCCGAGGGCTTGCGTTTTGCCGATGAATTCGTGCGCCACAAGGCGCTCGACGCCATTGGGGATCTCGCCCTTGCGGGGGCGCCGCTGCTCGGCACCTACCGGTCGATTCGCGGGGGTCATAAGCTCAATCATGCGGTTCTGTGTGCCCTGATGGCGGATCCGACCGCATGGACCACGGTGGACGCCGGCCAGGCGGTGCGCCGCTCGCGCGGCCAGGCGGAAATCGCCGTCGGATTGGCGGCCCCGGTATTCGGGCCCGACGTGTCCTGATTGTCGCATCCGGTTCGCCCCATCCTGTTCGCCCAAGCGCCGATCTCGCCACATTCCCGGCCGAATGTCCGCCTAGATGTTGCGGTGGCGAAGTCTTTTCAGCTATTGAATTTTCGCTGCAGTTTGGCTGTCCGCGACGTGGCAGCGCCGGGATGGGGGACTAGCAAAAAGTCATGCGGAATCGTTCCGTGATCTTGTCCCGTTCGCGTCATACCGGGCGCAGCGCCGTGCGGGTGTTCGCGCAACTCATCCTGCTGTTGCCGATGCTGGCGCTGATGCCCGGCTGCAGCACCTGGACCAGCTGGTTCAGCGACAAGGAGGAGGTGCTTCCCGACGAGCCCGCCGATCGTCTCTACAATGAAGGCGTCTACCTGCTGAACGAGAAGAAGCAGTACAAGGACGCGGCGAAGAAGTTCGAGGAAGTCGACCGCCAGCATCCGTATTCCGAATGGGCGCGCAAGTCGCTGATCATGGCGGCCTATACGTATTATGAGGCGCGTAGCTACGACGAGGCGGTCGGGGCCGCGAAGCGCTACATATCGCTGCATCCCGGCACCCCGGACGCCGCCTATGCGATGTATCTGGTCGGCGCCTCCTATTTCGACCAGATCCCCGACATCAGTCGCGACCAGGGCCGCACCGAGCGGGCGATCGCCGCGCTCGAGGAGGTCGTGCGCAAGTTCCCGGATACGGAATATGCCGCCAACGCGCGGCGCAAGATCGAAGGCTCGCGCGACCAGCTTGCCGGCCGGGAAATGAACATCGGGCGGTACTACGAGAACCGCAAGAATTTCATCGGCGCCATCAATCGCTTCAAGATCGTGGTCACGCAGTACCAGACGACGCGCCATGTCGAGGAAGCGCTGATGCGGTTGACCGAATGCTATCTTTCGCTCGGCATCGTTCCGGAAGCTCAGACCGCGGCTGCCGTGCTCGGGCACAATTTCCCCGACAGCACTTGGTACAAGGACGCCTACCAGATGGTGAAGGGCAGCGGCTTCGAGCCTCAGGAAAACACCGACTCGTGGATGAGCCGTGCATTCAGGAAGCTCGGCGTTGGATGGATTCCGTCTGGCTCGCCGCAGGGCTCAGATGCTCGACCGGGCTAGCGGCCGGGCACGCACTGCGCTGGGGCCCATAACGACAAACACCGGAGAGCGGGGCTCCCCGGTGCTTGCGCCAGTCTCGCACGCTCCAGCTCGTCGGTCGCGTGCTTATGAGATGCGGCCTTTATCGTTGGACTCTTGACCCTCAGAATACACCGAGCAGGATTGCGCCGACAAAAAGGAACACCGCGCAAACCATCACGACGTTGACCTTCAAGGTTGTGTCCACGCAAGGGCCTCCCTGATCGTTGATGATGACCCAAGTTTACCATAAAGCCCAAAGCTGCAAAGACTTTCCAATGGTGCATTGCGGAACGGTCGCGCCAGCGACGCCGCTCCTTTTATTTAACCTGTTGCTATAATGTATTAATTCACCGCATCCGCGGCCATGACTGAGCTCGACTTGTGGCCGGCTTGCTGTGGATGGCCTGCCTTCGACGACGCGTCGCGGTCGCTATTTGTCTGATCCTAACTTCGACATCGCCAATACTTCGCTCGACTTTGCCGACGGTTTTTGACGCAGGCGAATTGCTGCGTGGCGGCCTGCGGCATGACCGTATCGCTTGATCGCCGCGCCGGCGCGAACCATCGCCGCGCCGTCCGTCAATCCTGCTTAACCATGTGAGAAACGTTATGGAGATGTTCGGCCACAGGGAAAATTAATGTTGAAAGGCCGTTAACGGACGCTCGCGCAATGTCGCGGAATGTTGCGTGAAGCTCGCAAGTATATCGTCGTTTCGGGCCTGTTGGCGGCGGTCCTTGCCATGCTGGCCGGCTGCGCCCGCTCCTGGCTCGCGGAGCGCGAGCCGTGGCGGGGCGAGGCCGAGGCCGCCTGCTTGAAATCGGGTGCCGTCAAGGAAGGCCCGGCGATCACCATCCTGCGGCCGATAGCGGGTCCGGGCGTATGTGGTGCCGATTTCCCGCTACGGGTTACGGCGCTTGGCGAGCCGGGTGTGCTCGGCTTTGCCGACGAGGCGGTGCGTCCCCCGGGCGCCATCCCGGGCGCACCGGCCCCATCCTATACGCCCTATCCGGCGAGCGGTCCTTATGGGGCAGCGCCAGCCTATCCGCCCGCACAAGCCTATACCCCGGCCTATCCGTCGGCGGCGCCGGGCGAACCGCTGTCCATTGCCCCGCCCGGCGGCGGCTATGCGCAATCCTATTCGCCTGATGTCTATCCGCAGCAGCGCGCGCCTGCCGAGGTGGTGCCGCTCGGGCGCCCGGCGGCTCCCGCCATCGCGGCCGGACCCGCCACGGTGACGCCGGCAGCGACGCTAGCCTGCCCGCTGGTGTCGACGCTCGATCGCTATTTCACTGATTCGGTGCAGCCCGCGGCGCTGCGCTGGTTCGGCCAGCCGGTGGCGGAGATCAAGCAGATCTCCGCCTATTCGTGCCGCGGCATGAACGGCGATCCCAACGCGCACATTTCGGAGCACGCGTTCGGCAATGCGCTCGACATCGCGGCCTTCGTGCTTGCGGACGGTCGCAAGATCACCGTGAAGGACGGCTGGCACGGCTCACCTGAGGAGCAGGGCTTCCTGCACGACGTCCAGGGCGCCGCCTGCCAAGTGTTCACGACCGTGCTGGCGCCAGGCTCCAATGTCTACCATTACGATCACATGCATGTGGATCTGATGCGCCGGACGAGCGGTCGCGTCATCTGCCAGCCGGCGGCGATTCCGGGCGAAGTCGCGGCCGCCCGTGCGGGCGGCCGTTACAGCCGCGGGCGGCCCGGCGAAGCGCCCTATACGGGATCGATCGGTAGTCCCCTGCACCCGGCGAGCCGGGCGACACCGGATCGGCCGATGGCGTATGACGATGACGATCGCCCGCCCTCCAGGCTACCGGGCGAGGACTGAGAGCCCGGCACCTTGTGGCGCACCGGGGATGCTACCCCTGCGACAACATGCACCACCCCTTACCAGCCACCCGTCCCATACCAATATTGCGGATGTCTCGCGGCGGCACGGCGACGCCCGCGAAACGGCGCTGATGCTGCGACCGCCGTAACCCGTTTTGGGGAGAAATACCATGTTCCGCAAGGCTTTTCGTGGGTTGGCGATGATCGCGATCGCCGCCGCCGCGATTGCGATGCTCGCCTCGACGGCCGACGCCCGCGTCGGCGGTGGGATAAGCTCCGGCAGCCGGGGCACCCGCACCTTTTCGGCACCGCCATCGACCTCGACCGCGCCGTACGGGTCCCCGATGCAGCGCAGCGTGACCCAGCCGGGCTCCAGCACGCCTACGCCCGGAATGGCGTCGTCCGGCGGCTTCTTCGGCCGGCCCGGGCTGCTGGGCGGATTTTTCGGCGGCTTCCTGACGGCGGGGCTCCTCGGCATGTTGTTCGGCCACGGATTCGGAGGCGGGCTTGGCGGCTTCTTCTCGTTTATCGGGCTGTTCTTCCAGCTCGGCCTGGTCGCGCTCATCGGCATGATGTTGTGGCGGTACTTCCAGCGTCGCAGTCAGCCCGCTTATGCGGGCACACTCTATCGCGACGGCTCGCCGCTGCGGCCCGCGGCTGTCGGGGCAACGGGACTTGGCAGGGGCTCTGCCCCGCGCAGCGATAGCATCAACATCACCGGCGCCGACTTCGATGCGTTCGAGCGCCTGCTGGGCGAAATCCAGGCCGCTTATAGCGCCGAGGATATCGGCGCGCTGCGCAGCCTCGCGACGCCGGAAATGCTGTCCTATTTCTCCGAGGATCTCGCTCAGAACGCAAGCCGCGGTATCGTCAACCGCGTCTCCGACACCAAGCTGCTCCAAGGCGATCTCGCCGAGGCTTGGCGCGAGGGCGATACCGAATACGCCACCGTCGCGATGCGATTCTCGATGATCGACTGCATGGTGGAGCGCGCCGGCGGACGTGTGGTCGAAGGCAATCCGGTCCGGCCGCAGGAGGCGACCGAACTGTGGACGTTCCGCCGCGCCCATGGCGGGCCGTGGATGCTATCCGCGATCCAGCAGACGAAATAACCCGCAGCGACCCGTAAAGCCCTGTAACAACAGAGCTATTGCGGGTCGCCAAGATGGCGCCGGAGCCAACGGTGAATTTTTCGTTAACGTTAATGAACCTGTTGAAACGCTCCGGCGACTAACTCGTATCTGCACCTTGAACGCCCCGGAGACCCGCCATGACCACGATCCGCACCAGCATCCTCGCCGGCCTCGCGATTTCGACCGCGGTCATTTTCGGCGCACTTTCCAACGCCGCCGCCGAAACCGGGCGTCCGATGCAGGCAGCCGCCGCACCGAACGGCTTTCCGGCCGCCCGTTGCTCGCGACCGGTCGACCAGGAAGCCGAGCGCATCAAGCGGCTCGAGCAGTTGGTCAACGAGACGACCGCCGAAACCGAGAAGAACCCGCTGCTGTGGGCCTCCGTCGGCTACTACAAGACGGAACTCGCCGCCACGCGCCGCTGCCTGCAGGCCGTCGCGTCGCACTGATCCAGGCGCCGCTCGCCGAAATACTCACCCAATTCATCATGCCCGCGCCCGTCGCGGGCATTTTCGTATCTGGCAGCGCGCATGCGGGATTGTCGCCTTCCCGGCCTCACGGCTTCCCGTAACCTCCGGCGGTCGGGGTCTGGATAATGACGGCGTCGCCCGCCTCCACATTGGTGGCGTCGGCGCCTTTGAGGCGTTCCATGCGGCCGTCGCGGCGGCGCACCCAGTTCTCGCCGATCTGGCCTGGTCCACCGCCCGCGAGGCCGAACGGCGGCACGCGGCGATGACCCGACAGGATCGTGCATTCCATTGCCTCGAGGAACCGGATGGTGCGGCGGACGCCGTCGCCGGCGTTCCATTTGCCGCGCCCGCCCGAGCCGGTGCGGATATGGAAATCCTCGAGCAGCACCGGATAACGGAATTCCAGCACCTCCGGATCGGTGAGCCGGGTGTTGGTCATGTGGGTGTGCACCGCGTCGGTGCCGGGAAACCCCGGGCCCGCCGGGGAGCCCGAACAGATCGTCTCGTAATATTGGTGGCGGGCATTGCCGAAGTTGAGATTGTTCATGCTGCCCTGGGCGGCGGCAAGCGCACCGAGCGCGCCGAACAGCGTGTCGGTCACGGCCTGGCTCACTTCGACATTGCCGGCCACCACGGCGGCCGGATATTCCGGCGACAGCATCGAGCGCTTCGGGATCACGATGTTGATCGGCCGCAGGCAGCCGGCATTCATCGGGATGTCGTCGTCCACCATGACGCGGAACACGTAGAGCACGGCGGCGCGCGTCACCGGCTCCGGCGCGTTGAAGTTGGTCGGCTGCTGCGGCGAGGTGCCGGTGAAGTCGACGGTCGCCTCGCGTTTGGCCTTGTCTACCGTGATCTTCACCCGGATCACGGTGCCCTGGTCCATCTCGTAGGCGAATTCGCAATCGTGCAGCCGGTCGATGACCCGCCGCACGCTCTCAGCGGCGTTGTCTTGCACGTGCCGCATATACGCCTTGACGACCGGCAAGGTGAAATGCGCCGTCATCTTGCGCAATTCCTGTACGCCCTTCTCGTTCGCGGCGATCTGGGCCTTGAGGTCGTTGACGTTCTGCAGCGGATTGCGGGCCGGATATTTGGCGCCGTCGAGCAACCCGTAAAGCTCCGCCTCGCGAAAGCGGCTCTGGTCGACGAGCTTGAAGTTGTCGATATAGATGCCTTCTTCCTCGATGGTGATGGCGTCCGGCGACATCGAGCCCGGCGCGATGCCGCCGACGTCGGCATGGTGGCCGCGGCTCGCCACCCAGAACAGGATATCGCGTTTGGTGTCGTCGAACACCGGCGTGCACACGGTGATGTCGGGCAGGTGGGTGCCGCCATTATAGGGCGCGTTGATGACGTAGACATCGCCCGGCCGAATCTGGCCGGCGTTTTCCCGGATGATGGTCTCGACGGCGCGGTCCATGGAGCCGAGATGCACCGGCATGTGCGGGGCGTTGGCGACCAGCGCACCGGTCTTGGAGAACACCGCGCAGGAGAAATCGAGCCGCTCCTTGATGTTCACCGAATAGGCGGTGTTCTGCAACGATACGCCCATCTGCTCGGCGATCGACATGAAGAGGTTGTTGAACACTTCGAGCATCACCGGATCGGCCTCGGTGCCGATGGCGTGGCCGCGGGCAAGCGGAACCACGCGGGCAAGCACCAGATGGTTCTTGGCCGTCACTTCCGCCTGCCAGCCATCCTCGACCACGATGGTCTGGTGCGGCTCGATCAGGATCGCGGGACCCGCGACCGCGTGGCCGGGCGCGAGCTGATCGCGGGTGAAGACGGCGGCATCGCGCCACTTGCCGCCGGAATAGAAGCGGGTGCGTCGCGCCGGGGCGGGCAGGAGCGCGGTGGTGACCTGAAGTACCGGCTCGGAGAATTTCGCTCCGCCGCCGACCGCCTCGATCGACACGGCTTCGACCACGATGTCCTTGGCTTCGTCGACAAAGCCGAAACGCGCGTTATGGGCGGCCTCGAAGGCGGATTTCAATTTCGCGAGCATTCTTGCCTGCTCCCCTCCCCCTTGCGGGGAGGGGTCGGGGGTGGGGGTCGGTGAGTTTGGCACCGCGGTGCCATCACCTCCCGACCCCCCACCCCGACCCTCCCCCGCAAGGGGGGAGGGGGAAACATAGGCCGGCACCACCATGGCGGTATCGGTTCCGGCATAGCGAATATGCGCGCGCACGTGCACGGTGATGTCTTGGTCGGGGACGCCCTGACCGCTCACTTCCGCCCGCGCTTGTGCGCCCAGTCGATCGCCGACCGTCTTGATCGACACCAGCGTGGCGTCTCCCAGCGGCTCCTCGATCGCCTGCTGGCGCGTCGCACGGATATCCGCGAGGCCCATGCCGTAAGCCGATAGCAGCGAGGAGAACGGATGGATCAGCACCGTGGTCATAGCGAGCGCGTCGGCCACCAGGCACGCGTGCTGGCCGCCGGCGCCGCCGAAGCATTGCAGCGCATAGCGCGTCACGTCATAGCCGCGCTGGACCGAGATCTTCTTGATGGCGTTCGCCATGTTCTCGACCGCGATCTTGACGAAGCCGTCGGCGATGTCTTCGGGTGCACGCGTGCCACCAAGCGCTGCGCCGACCTCGCCGGCGAGCGCCGCGAATGCCGTCCGCACCGCCTCGGCGTCGAGCGCCTGATCCTGGTGGGGCCCGAAAATATGCGGGAAGAACTCCGGCATCAGCTTGCCGAGCATCACGTTGGCATCGGTGACGGCGAGCGGCCCGCCGCGGCGATAGCACTTCGGCCCCGGATTGGCGCCGGCGGAGTCCGGCCCGACGCGGAAGCGGGCACCGTCGAAATGCAGGATCGAGCCGCCGCCCGACGCCACCGTGTGGATCAGCATCATCGGGGCGCGCATGCGCACGCCCGCAACCTCGGTCTCGAAAGTGCGTTCGTACTCGCCGTCGTAATGGGAGACGTCGGTCGAGGTGCCGCCCATGTCGAAGCCGATGAGGTGATCGAAGCCCGCTTCGTGGCCGGTCTGCGCCATGCCGACGACGCCGCCGGCCGGCCCCGATAGGATCGCGTCCTTGCCCTGGAACAAATCCGCCGCCGTCAGCCCGCCGGACGACATCATGAACATGAGGCGGATGTGTTTCATCCCTCCCCCGTTCTTCACGGGGGAGGGCAGGGTGGGGGCCGCTTCCACAGGCTCAGTGCCGCGGGCTTCCCCCACCCCACCCTCCCCCGAAGACGGGGGAGGGAGACCGGCCCCCAATTCCTCCCCGACGCGGGCCACGTAGCGCCGCAGGATCGGGGACAGATACGCGTCAACCACCGTGGTATCGCCGCGGCCGACGAGCTTGATCAGCGGCGAGATTTCGTGGCTGACCGAGACCTGGAGGAAACCCACACCGCGGGCAAGCGCCGCCACCTGCTGTTCGTGGGCCGGGTGATGGTAGCTGTGCATGAACGCGATCGCGACCGCCTTGATGCCGTCCGCCAGCGCGGCTTCGAGATCGCGTTTCACCGCCGCGAGATCGGGGGTGGCTTCCACGGTGCCGTCGGCGCGCACGCGCTCGCCGACCTCGACCACGCGCTCGAACAGCATGTCCGGCTTGATGATGTGGCGGGCGAATATTTTCGGCCGCGCCTGGTAGCCGATCTTGAGCGCGTCGCGAAATCCCTTGGTGGTGATGAGCAGCGTGCGCTCGCCCTTGCGCTCCAGGAGCGCATTGGTGGCGACGGTGGTCCCCATCTTGATGGCGCCGATCATGCCGGGCGGGATCGGCTCGCCGGGCTTGAGGCCCAGGAGATCGCGGATGCCCTGGACGGCCGCATCGCCATAGGCCTCGGGATTTTCCGACAACAGCTTATGGGCCGTAAGGGTGCCGTCGGGCCGGCGACCCACCACGTCCGTGAAAGTGCCGCCGCGATCGATCCAGAAATCCCAAGAACTGGCCATCAACGTTTTGCCTGTGATTCCGCAGCCAGCATGGGGTGCCGGTGGTCCGGCGCGTCTTCCGGGCTATGGCCTGTCCCCCGGCGCGCGGG
>Ga0116129_1001394_pt1 | contig 13358 bp, 7 predicted proteins | sample June2015DPH_17_2_FD_89732 | JGI IMG/M metagenome (GOLD analysis project Ga0116129, IMG submission 89732) | Peatland microbial communities from SPRUCE experiment site at the Marcell Experimental Forest, Minnesota, USA - June2015DPH_17_10 | ecosystem: Environmental > Terrestrial > Soil > Wetlands >...
AAACACCCGCCCGCGTCTTATCGTTGATCCATCACTGGCTCCGCGCTCAAGCAAACGCTACGCCCTGACTCATTGTTCCGATAATCTGTGAGAATTGGTATCAGTTGACTGATAGAGACGACAAGTCAACGATATCAGCCCTTCGTTTTGAAGGGCTGACTTACGGATTCATATGATTATCAAACGCGTTCAAACGGCATTGGTCTGTGTTGATCCATTGCCTGCCGGATGGATTGTGCCAAGTCGGATACTGCCGGCGGTTTAATGACCGTTGTGTGGTCGCCCACCACCCAATGAATGCGGTTTGGTTTGTGAGTCCAAAGGTTCCATCCGCCATCCTTCAAGTGGCTGGTATCCCAGGCTTGCAGGGGATGCGCCTGAGGATGATAGGCGTCACGTTCGAGGAAAAAATCCACCGTTACTTCAGATTTTGGCGGAGGACAATATTTTTCCCTGAGGCTGAGCAGGTGACGCGAAATGGGCGACGATGCCCAATCTTGCGCGGGGGGGCAAACTTCCGCCACATTTTGCCCGGCTCCAAAAACTTTTTTCCACCAGTGCGTCAATCGCCGCCCCTGGTTACCACGATCCAAGAACCAGTGCCAAAGCCACTGTGGAGAAAATCTCGCAAAGTGCACCAGGCGGAAAGTAAAATTTGTCGGACGCACCGGAGCCGTGGTTCCAATCACGGCAATGAAGCAGCTTGTTCCATCTGCTGCCGCGAGTTGGCGCGCCACTTCGAATGCCAGCAGGCCGGCCCAGGAATATCCGACCAATGCGGGGGCGCCGTGTGATTGGCCCTTTCGAATCACGCGCACAACTTCCGCCGCCGCCGCCTCAATGGTTTCCGGCAAACGGGATAAATCCTGCAATGCGGGTGAACGGATACCGTGGATGGGCTGGTCGGCGCCCATTGCTTCCACCAAATCAAAATAACATTCAACATCGCCAGTAAAACCATACAGGCAAAACAGCGGCGGGCGGTTTCCCTTTTTGCGCAACGTCAACACGGGTTCAAAATCGGCGCGCGCCAGGCGTGTTTTGACGGCCTTGCATAAGCCGGCAAAGGTCGGGTCGAGCAGGAACGTGGAAAGCTCAAGCTTCTGGCCGGTGATTTCTTCCACCCCGATCATCAGTTTTATCGCCAGCAAGGAGTCGCCGCCCAGATATGAGAACGTCGCGTCTGGCGGTGAATCTTTGGCGGACGGGAGCAGGGAATGCCAGAAATTTGAAAGTGCTTTCTCAAGGCTGTCCCCGGTCACGGTCACGGGAGCCTGCCCATTGTTCACCGGCGGTTTGGCCGATTGCAGGGCGATCAATGCCGCCCGATCCAGCTTTCCTTGAGCCGTCAAGGGAAGACTCCCGCACAACACAAATCTTGCGGGAACCATGTAATCCGGGAGCCGGTCTTGAAGATGGGCGCGCAGTTCGTTTTGGAATTCGACTTCGTGATTTTCGGAGACGATATGGGCGATGACAGCCGCCGGCATTCCTTCATCCAGCCAAGGCACACAACACACTTGCTTCACCGACCGGCAGGTGGAGATGGCGGCTTCAATTTCTCCCAATTCCACGCGCCGGCCGCGGATTTTTATCTGGCCATCCTTCCGCCCGATAAAATTCAACTCTCCATCGGGCCGCCATTGCGCCCAGTCGCCGGTTCGATACATACGCGCGCCGGGTTTGCCTGCGAACGGATCGGGGAGAAACCGTTCGGCGGTCAATTCAGGCCTGCCAAGATATCCGCGCGCGATTTGTTCGCCGCCCACGTAAAGTTCGCCGGCCACGCCCACTGGTACCTGATGCATTTGCTCGTCGAGCACATAAGCCACGGTATTGTCCAGCGGGCGTCCAATGGGCGGCGGCTGCCTGGTGCCGTCTTCCGGCAACACCACCGACCAAGTGCTGAAGACGGTATTCTCGGTCGGCCCATAGCCATTAATAATGGCAAAGGACAGGCCGGCGGGAGGACGAACGCGCAGCCGGTCGCCCCCGGTCATCAGAAATCGCAAACTCATCTGCTCCGGCCAAGGCCGCGTCATGATTATTTCCAATAGGCCGGTTGACACAAAGGTCAGTGTGACTTTCGCGGCAGCCAGCCATTCAACCAATCCATCCGGTTTTAGCAGAATTCCCCTGGGGGGAATAACCAGGACTCCACCAGCGCACAGAACGGGCCAGATGTCGCCTACCGATGCATCGAATGAAACATAGGCGAGCATCGAGGCGCGATCCTTCGTCGTGATGTCAAAGCGCCGATGACAAGAGCAGACAAAGCTTGTTAACGCGCGATGTTCAATCTCCACACCCTTGGGATTGCCGGTCGAACCGGACGTATAAGTGATGTAAGCACGGCGTTTTGGATGGGAAGGAATATCCGGATATTGATCCATTTCCGCCTTGGACGGCTCAATGATTCGCGCGATGTCCAGGACTGTCCCGGACCAGCCGCTGAAATGTTTTCCGCCGGCCGCGTTCGAGAGCACCAACCGGCTGCGGCTGTCGCCCAATAGATATTCAAGGCGTTTAACCGGTATATCCGTGGCCACCGGGAAATAGGCGCCTCCCGCCTTAAGAACGCCAATGATTGCCGCCAGAAATTCACAGGATGCGGGCAGAAATACGGCCACTGATTCTTCGAGTTCGAGACCACGCCGCCGCAGTTCATTGGCCACGCGGTTGGAATGCAAATCCAATTCCTGGTAGCTCATCAACTTTTGCCCATCGTCTATCGCGACTGCCCCGGGCTGCGCTTGAACCCGCAACCGGAAAAAATCCAACACCGTGCTTTCACGCGGGAATGGCACCGTATGCCCGTTCCATTCGCGCGGAATGGGATCGCACCTGGCGGGTGGCGCTGACAAAGTCTGCCTTCCAGTTGCGTCAGACAACGGCAGCACACAGCCTTTTGATTTATTTTGAGAACCCTCCATTGTCCAATCAATTTACTGCTAATAGCCTTCCAATTATTGCCAAAGAGGAAGATAAGTCAATTACCAAGGGCCGGTCGTATTCAGGTCGTATTCTTGACAGACTGTCTTAAAATTCTTCACATGAACGGGCCAAAGCCAGGTTGTTTTTTTAGCTTTAAAATTTTGCGGGCAGACCTGCATGCCGGTAAAAGTCTCAAAGCCATCGTCTTAAAATTTAATTGCCGACACCCTCCATTTTAAGATCATCACGTTATTTCACACCGTAAAAAGAAAAAATCCTGATCGGTTGGAGTTGGCATTTATTATGCGTGGGAGGCATGATGACGTATTGGTGGAAAAAAGTAGTGAACATTGGCGCGGTGGTTGTTTTATTGCTTTCAGGCGGGCCGGCTTTCCTTTTTAAAACATCGGCGCAAGTGGCTCGGAGTATGCCCCAGAGCATGACTCAGAGTGTGACTTTGGCTTGGAATCCGAGCCCCGATTCCAATGTCGTGGGTTATACTGTTTATTACGGGACAATCAGTCAAAATTATACCGGCTCGGTTTCAGTCGGAAACGTCAACTCGGCAACCATTTCAGGTCTGGTTGAAGGCACAACCTACTATTTCGCTGCCGCGAGCAATGATTCTTTAAATCAGGAGAGTCCGCTTTCAAGCGAAACCTCTTATACCATTCCCGTGACGCAACCACCGGTGATAACGGAAATAGTTGCCACCAATATCGCAGAAGCAGGTCAAAGTTTGACATTTACGGCAATAATTACGGGCAGCAATCCAATAAACTGCCAATGGAGTTTTAATGGAGCCAGCATTGCAGGCGCGACCAACACCGTCCTGACATTAAACAACGTATCGCTGGCAGAAACGGGTGAATATAGCCTGATGGTTTCAAACAGTGTCGGCTCGACTAACAGTCCCGAAATGGATTTGACTGTTTTTTCGTCCACGGTCGCCACCCTGACCCCGGTTTCCCCGGTCAACGGCCAGTTTGCCCTGAGTGTTTCGGGTGATCCTGGTTCTCAATATATAATACAAGCCTCTTCCGACCTGAAAAATTGGGTTCCGGAACAGACAAATTTCGGTCCTTTTACGTTTATAGATACCACCAGCAACCAATATAGCCAGCGTTTCTACCGCACATGCCTTGTCATTGGCCAGTGACAAATACCGATTGGTGGATGTCGTGTTATATTTGGCCTGCCCATTGGAACTAGAGCGGCGTCCGCCAATATAAAACGGCATGTGTTGTGCTTGGTGATTTTATCTGGAAATTTTGCTTATTAATATTGAGAACCGCCTGATTGGATGTATGATTCCGATTGGAGGCGGATGCTGAATTCTGATTTTGAATCTGGGGTTTTCCGTATGTCTCTCCATCCAAAGTAGAAAGTATGAGATCAACCAGCAATTTTTTGCTTCGATGGTTTTCCTTGATGACCTTCGCCTGCTTGTTTTTTACAACCAGCGATGGGTTTACGCAAGGCACCCCATTTTCTTTCATCCTGGATGAGCCAGGTAAAACGAGCGCAGGTGTTTTTACCACTGATGGCACGTTGATTCGCACGCTTTGGAGCAAGGTATCCTATCCGGCTGGAACCAATGTCGCTGTTTGGGACGGTTTGGATGATAACAGCAATGCGGTGGCCGCAGGCACTTACCAAATCAGGCTGCTCCAGCACAACACACAATATGTATGGGATGGGGCGATGGGAAATACATCGGCGGCATTGGCCGGCCCCACGGTTCACACCGGATTCTACCCCGTGCGGGACATGGCGATAGCAGAAACGAATGCCTTCTATTGTTCTGGTTATAATGAGGGTAAGTATGACTTCTGCAATTTTATCACCACTGATCCGCAGCACGTCTTGATGAAATGGAGCGCGAACGGGCAACCGTCAAACATCTATGACCGGAATTGGAACTGGGTCGGTACGGATGGCAGCCGGGTCTATTTTGCCTGCAGTGCCGCCACCGATCCGAAAAATACCGCCACCAACGATTATCCCGGCTTCATTGTGGCCAGCAATGTTGGAAATAACAGTCCGGCCGTCTTTACCCAGGGTGTTCCGATCATCAATGGTATGAACACCAACGCCATCTATCCGAACGGGGTTTATGTGGGCACGCAGCCAGGCTTGAGCGGACTCGCCGTGCAGCAGAATGGAAATTTGCTGGCCGTCTCCGTTGGCCCCGACAATCTGGTTTATCTCCTGGACAAACTTTCGGGGGCTGTGCTGGGAAGTTTCAGCGTGAATTCTCCCGGTCCGCTAAGTTTCTCGCCCGATGGCAGCCTTTGGGTGATATCCACCAACCGTGTCATTTGTTTCACCAACCCTGGCGTGGCCCCGAAATCCGTCGTGACCATTTCAGGCTTCAGTGAACCCCTGGCAGTAGCCGTGAACCCGACGAATGCCAACGTCGTCCTCGTCGCCGACGGTGGCAGCAGCCAGCAACTGAAGGCGTTTAGCAGTGCAGGGGCGTCACTTTGGACTTATGGGCTGGCCGGTGGCTACCAGTCCAATGGCCCGGCAGTCATGACCAATAAATTTTGGTTCTATGACGGAGAGGAGGACGGAACTTTCCTGTGTTTCGCACCAGATGGATCGTTCTGGGTCGGCGACGGCGGGAATCATCGCTCCCTGCATTTCTCGGGAGCACTTGATTATCTCGAACAAATCATGAATCAACCGCATTCGTATATGACTTGCGTGGATCAGAACAATTCTTCCCGCGTGTTCAACCAGTTTTTGGAATTCAGCGTGGATTATACAAAGCCACTGCCCCAAGCCTGGACGTTGGTGAACAACTGGAAGGCCAACCTCGGCGCCTGTAATATTTCCTGGAACGAAGGCCTGCGCGAAGTCACCACTTTCACCAATGGGCGGACTTACGCCCTGATAGACAACAATTGCGCGAGCGGCTCAACCGTTCAAGAACTCTGTGAATTGACGACGAATGGCCTGCGCCTGACCGGAATTTTCCCGTTTGAAAATGGCGGCTGGGTCTCGCTCGGTCCCGACGGATCGGCACGGGTGACCACCATTGGTGCGGCGATATGGTATGAAATGACTCTAGCGGGTTTTGACACGAATAACAATCCCATTTGGAACCCGCCAACCCTGATCGCCTCGGCTCCCGGCAGCACCAGCACCGACCCCGTTCCGCGCTGCTGCAGCTTTGGCAATATTCGCGCCACCATCAGCACCAACAATGTCCTGATCTCATTCGACCAGTCACTGAACAGCGGCTGGCATCTCGGCGGGATAAGAGTGGGCGGTACCAACTGGCTTTGGAGGGCCAGCCCCACCGGCACGTATTTGAATGGCCTTGGCAATTATGAAAATGGCAATGGAGTGACCTACGCCGGCAATACCATGCAGGCGGTTGGTCGCAACGTCATATTTGGCTACCATGGTGAGTTCTTCCGCACCAGCGGGGAAGCGGCCCAGCACATGCACTTTTATGACGACGGCCTGTTCGTCGGCCAGTTTGGTGAAGCCTTAAACGGACATTCAGCCTATGAGGGAGCCATCCCCGGCTTTGCCGGCAACGGGCATTGCCCCAATCTCGTGATGACGACCAATGGCGACTATTACCTCTGGGTCAATGATGAAAGCGATCACGGACCACAGCGCTGGCATTTGGTCAACGCCAGAAATATTCGCGAACAGACCGGCACCGGCACCTTGGGCAGTACGATCACTTTAACCGGCCCGGCCGTTAATTTTCCCACCGGGGTTACAGGCAAGAGCGGTAATCAATCCGGGGAATTAACCTGGCTGCCGGTCGTCGGCGCGACCTCTTACAATATCCGCTACTCACTGATCAACGGCGGTCCTTACAACATTCTCGCGGGCAATACCACCACTCTTGATTATGTCGCGGGCGGGCTGACCAATGGACAACCCTGCTATTTTGCCGTGACTGCGATTGTGGGAGGCCAGGAATGCCCCCCTTCCGAACAAGTCATAATAAACCCATTTGACACCAGTCAGACCGTGCTGCTTGCTGGATCCATGTCTGAAGGCGGGCAATACACGCCGGTTATTGATGTAAGTTCCAGCGCTCCAACCAATGCACAGCCAAGCTACACCGGCGCGGAGCATGTGGCCGCTGTTCTGAGTCTCAGTGATTTGAACAATTACGGCTTCGGCAATCTGCAGGACACAGCCGTCGGCACCCAAGGCTACTACCTTTTTGAAACTTCGGGTCCGGCAACGGGCACCCCGAATGTTCTCGCCCCGTTCACGTTCACATATGACTATGGTTTTCAGGATATTGCCCACTTGGGAAGGCAGTACCGGCTGAATAATTCTCAAAACCTGACCATGCCCAACGGCATGCTGGCCAGCCCGACTGGAGCCTTGACCATTGGCGTGACTGATACTAATTATCATTACCTGACCGTCGTCAGCCCGGCCCAGTTTAACAATCCCCGGGATTTCACACTGTCGCTTACATCCACAAACGGGGCTTCAGTTCAATATTCCATCAACGAAAGCAACGGGTTGCAACACACCTTCCAATTTCTGTTCAAGGGCCAGGTCACGTTGCTGGCCGATGGTACCCCTGGCGGCGGGGCCAACGGTGACGCGATCATCCAGTCAATATTCTTTGATACCGCCGCGGTGACGTTTACGGCGCCGTCAGTATCGTTAACCAATCCAACCCCGGTTGTCAGCACGACGACTGTCACCTCCTCTCAAAACCCGGCGCCGGCTGGCAGCAATGTCATCTTCACCGCCGCAGTGAGCGGAAGCAGCGGCATACCCACTGGAATCGTAAGCTTCTTTGACGGAACCAACGGCCTAGGAACTGGAACTCTGAATGGCTCGGGTGCGGCCGCCTTGAACACCACCACGCTCTCGGCCAGTGGTTCGCCTCATTCCATCACGGCAGTTTACACCGGAGACGGCGCTTTCAGTGACAGCACCTCTGGTGTGCTCTCCCAGATCATTACAAACACAATCACCAACACTTTGCCCGGCGGCGATATCACCAACGGGCTGGTGGTTTATTATCCGCTGGCGGTTAACGGGAATGATTTTTTAGGGGGCAACAATCTTACGCTGGTCGGTTCTCCGATATTCAGTTCGGCCGCTGTTAATTGGAATGGGGCTGTTCCCACCGTGGGCTACAGTTCACCACAGCAGTGGCCGCAGACCGGTTTGACGGTTTCGGCCTGGATTGACCTGGCTAATCCGACGATCAATTCCACCATTGCCGCCTGTTACGGAAGCTACACCAATACGGTGGGGACGGCGTATTTGCAGTTCTACACGTGGTCCGGCACGCTGAACGCAAGGATAATTCAGGATCGAGATGTGAATTACATCGGACGCACCACGCCTGCCAGCCTGGCGGGGGGCTGGCATTTTGTGGCGGCGACCTGGAATGGCGGGACACAATCGAGCTCGGTCCAGATTTATCTGGATGGGGTTCAAGTTGACAATTCCAACAATCAGAGCGGGACTTTCACCAATGTTTATCCCGGCAGCGATGTTCCATTGAGCGTTGGCGCACAATTGGGTGCCGGCTTTCCAGTTTCGGCGAAATTTTATGGCAGTCAAGAACAGGTGCGAATGTATAATCGCGCCTTGTCAGGAAGCGAAATCAACACGCTCTATACGAATGAAATTTCTTTCGTAACCAACCCTCCTTCGGCCGTCACCGGGCTCCGTGTCATCGGCCAATAAGTGCCGTGCCGCCTCACCGAAAATCTTCCGGCGACTTTTTTAACCAGTCATTGAGTGAGGCCGCGAAATCATATCGAAATTGAAACTTCATTTTTGACAGAGTTTCGGGGATGACGTGTGTTGAGGACGCCGATTTCCGCACTCTGACGGGATGGATCGGGCTGCGTCCCCGCGTCACCAATTGCGCCACGACGGCGGCGGCCTGCAGAACGGGCAGGGGCGCCGTGAAAGTCAGGTTTCTTTTTCCGAGATGCGACTGGACAATCTGCACCAGTGTTCCCAGAGTTTCCGTCTCCCGCTCGACATAATTATACGTCAAATGCCGCTCATCCCTGGTCATCATAAATTCAAAGCTGTCCAGCAATCCTTCAATGTAGCCATAACTTTTGCGCAATTGCCTGCTGGCTGGAAAAACAAAGTAGCCTTTACGCACGGCGCAGATCATCCGCAAAATATTACCCGGATCACCAGGGCCGTAAATGACCCCGGGCCTGCAGATATGCAACCGCCGGTCGGCACCAGCGCGTTGCCAGCCCTCGTGAATCAATTCAGCGCATAATTTGCTGATCCCGTAGGGGCTGCTGGGATAAAGGCGGGATGCTTCAGAAGTCGGCTTGTCGAGCGCGCCGTAAACGGCGATGCTGCTCGTGAAAAGAATGTTCCGGCAGCCGGAACGCTCGGCGAAAGCGCAGGTATTTTTCGCGCCCTTAATGTTTGTGTCAAAATATTCCTCCCGGGCATGGCCTGGTTCGCGATGTACCGCGGCGAAGTTAAACAGCCATTCTGGCTTCAGATCCCCGAATGGCAGCGGTTGCCGAACATCGCACAAGACATATTCGCAGCCATCGGGCAGGGGCCGGGTTGGCTGTCGTAAATCGGCAATGACAATGCGGTCAAAGCGTTTGCGTTCGGCCAAACGTCTGGCCCAATTGCAGCCGATATAACCGCTGCCCCCCAAAATAAGGCATGTCTTCATGGCGCCTGTTGTCCGGCCGGTTGAACATCCCGCGAAGTCTGCTTCCGCCTGATTTTTTCCTCACGCATTTTAATGCGGATCAAAAACTCATAGTAAGCCAGGTTCGCACAATAGGTAAATCCGGGCCGCCCCTCCAGAAATCCAAGCCGGAATATGTAACCGATGGAAAACCGGATGAGCGGCCATCCGGGCACCCGGCTGACAATGGGCCGTAACGCTTTATTGCGTCTGGAACCATGTGGTGAAAAGAGGTCACGCCAGTTGATAGGCGCATTGAGTCGCACCCTGGCTTCCAGAGTGGCATAGCGGTTATGGCGTTCAAGCCAGGGTCCAATGCCTTTGCTCAAGGCATGGTGATCGTAGGGTGCATTCAGATAATTAATGGTTCCCTGCACCTCCGCTTCCTTTTGGCCGTGGCCAAAATCGGTGAACCGCGCGCGCCCCTTCCGCATCAATCGAAACTGCCACTTCGGGAATGAATCGCAGCGTTTTAACCAGCGATCCTCATATATGAATTTCCAGCAGCAATAGAAGCCGGCCGTCGTCTCTGGTGCATTTTGGATCGCCCGGGTCATGGCCCTCACAAATTCGTCATTGGCAACTTCATCCGCATCCAGGAAAAGTATCCAGTCATGCTTGATGCGACAGTTGTCCAGAGCCCAGTTGCGTTGCGCGCCAAATGAGGAGAAAGCATGTTTGTACACCTGTGCACCGGACGTCTGCGCAATGGCCAGGGTTGCATCTACGCTTCCCGAATCAAGCACGTGCACATCATCGCACCAATGCAAGCCTTTCAGGCACTTGGGGAGGTCGTTCTCCTCGTTTTTAGTCAATATGATGGCCGAGATCATTAACAATGGCCACTTGGCCTAGTTTGAATCATCCGATGCAAGGTGACGGGCCAGCCGGGTTGCAAATACGCCGAGCAAAAAAGTCGGATTGGCCTGTCCGGACGTCGGAAAGACCGAACTGCTGCAGACATAAAGATTGGGCGTGCCCCAAACCTTGAGGTTTTCATCCACCACACCGTCGGCCGCATTCGACGCGATACGCGTGGTGCCGACCTGATGCAGACCGTCAATCGTTGTGGAGCGAATTGCCGCGGACAATTCCTCCCGGGGATGCCAGAATTTCAGTTCTCCGCATTTGCACTTGCGCAGCCATTGATCTAAAAACTCGTGCGTGCGGATAACCGAGTCTATGTCCTGGTCTGAAACGTGGTAATGAATATTCAAGGTTTCCCCGTCTTCGGCCAGTTCCATGCAATTTTCCGCCACCGGCACCTGTTCGGCATGGAAATGCAAGGCATAAACATTTTGGGGGTTGTGGAGAAACACTCCAGGCAATTTGCGCTTGAGGCAATACCGGGAGTAGAAAATGGCGGCCGGCGTGGTCAAAGAACCGGGCAGATCCTTCAATACATTTTTTATGTGCGGCATGATTCCCCAGTCGTGGCCCTTGGTGAAAGCATGGGCGATGGCTGGCGGTGCCAGACGTTTGCCCAGCACCGGCGTAATCATGGCCAGATACATGAGGGACATCGGCCCGTTATGATGAGCGGGGTTGGCATAAAGCGGGTTGTCCAGCCACAGGGCCGTGTTCAGCAAATTATTTTCCAGCAATGCCCCGGTGGATAATTGAAACCGCCGCCGCAGATAAACCCCGTCGGATGCTCGCAGAAAGCCGTGTTCCGTCCTAGCCGGATTGCCGCTGAAACAGATGCTGGCAATTTTTCCGGACACATGTCCTTGATAATATTTCCCGAGTGCCAGAGGCGGGCCACCCCGCCTTTGAAAAACCTGTTTGTTTTTAAGGAGCAATCGCGTGGTTTCCTGGGCACCAGCTGACAGCACCACTTGCCGCGCCGTGACTTTTGCGGTCATTGTCCGGGAAAAGTCTTTGAGCTGGACGTCCCTGATTGCACCGCCCTTTGACTGGACCCGGAATGAGGACGCCTCCCATCCGGCCAGCAAATGAATCGTCTGCGATTCCTCAATTTGCGCGCGATAGCGGTTCCCAAAACGCGTTGGCATGCTCCAGCGTTCGATCACAGAATCCCTGACATCTCCCGATTGGAAACCTTCGGCAATGCGCGTGCCGGCCAGGGCGGGTATTTCCTCCAGGTCAAACCGGGCCTCTCCGCATTCGAAATATTCGGCCGCCGGACCGGCAAATCTCCGGACTTCGTGAAAAAGGCTGGTGTTCCATGTGCATTGCCCATTCAATATTTTTCGTGGCTTGAAATCGATTTCGTCATACATGACGCATCGGCCTCCCCAACTGGCCGAACTGCCGCCAAATCCTTTGTTCGTGCAGTCGTAGGGAAGATGGTGGTTTTTGGTCTCAATCACCTTCACGGAATCGTCCAGACAGTTGCGCGGCGCGGCGGTTGCCGTTCCATATTCGATCAGCAAGATTCGGTGGCCGGGTTTCAATTTTTGATATTCCAGTGCGACAATAACTCCAGCCGGACCGCTGCCGATGATGCAAAGGTCATACATTTGCCGGCCGGCTTGTTCAACAGTGATTCTCATGACATGGCAAATGCGGCAGGTTCACCCGGCATTTCCAACCGGATACAACTTTGGCGGGTTTTCCCGGTAACGCAGCATCATGGGCACCAGTTTGCAGGCCCTGAGATAGCGCGGTATAAATTTGCCCGGCTCTGAAAGACATCGGAACAGCCAGCCAAGATAGAATTTGTCCGCCCAGGCGGGAATTCTCACCTGGTTGCCCGTTAAAAATCCGATCGCCGCACCGATGCAGTGGATGCCGGGACGAAAATCACAAGCCCGTTTCAACATCAATCCCACACGCTCCTGCGTGCCACCACCCAGGCAGACAATAATCTGCCTGGGCTTGCGTTTCCTGACCAGTTGCAGCAGGACATCGTCGGTGATGCGGCCGGACTGATAGTGGGGGGCGAGATAACAGTCATCGGCCGTGAAGTCATATCCCTGCGAACGCAGCCACAAGAGATTTTGGTCCCGGGCTGCGGCGTTGGGCATGATCCAAAGGACAGATTCACGCGGTTGCAAAGCCTTCAATTCGAACAACCGCTTAAGATATTTCAAACCCGAAACCCGTGAGATTTTTTTTCCGGTCAAAATCCGCCAGACCAGCACCATCAGTCCGCTGTCGGTAATCGCCAGATCGGCATCAAAAACCGCCTCCCGGTAATGCTCGTTTATTTGCAGTTCCGCGAGAGCCGGCGCGGCGGGCACCACCACCAGACCGCCTTGCAAACCGATCTGCACTGCCTCCTCGGCACTGCCGGTGAAGAATTGTATGCCCAAGATGCGCTGATACGCCGGATGGTGGTCTTTCATGTGCCTATCCTTTCGGTAACGGAATTATTATTGCGGGAAAATTTCCCACCCGGGAAACGGGCGGACGATGCCGCCGAGATCGTAAATCCAACGGGTCTGGCCGGCTCAGCTATCTTTCAGGATGCGTTGCTTGACGAATTGTGCTGGATTGCCCGCCATGATCGCCCAAGACTTGACATTTTTCATGACCACGGCGCGGGCACCAATAATCGCTCCCTCTCCCACGGTAACACCGGGTCCGACGAAAGCGTCCGCGCAAATCCAAGCCTGGTCTTCGATAATAATCGGCGGTTTGATCAGCGGCAGTGCGGGCCTCGTGTAATCATGCGTGCCGGCACAAAGCTGCGCGCGGTGCGAGATGGTCACCTTCTCACCCAGCGTAACCGGCCCAAGGTTGTAGATGAAAGCTTCCTCGCCGATCG
>Ga0116129_1001395_pt1 | contig 13356 bp, 11 predicted proteins | sample June2015DPH_17_2_FD_89732 | JGI IMG/M metagenome (GOLD analysis project Ga0116129, IMG submission 89732) | Peatland microbial communities from SPRUCE experiment site at the Marcell Experimental Forest, Minnesota, USA - June2015DPH_17_10 | ecosystem: Environmental > Terrestrial > Soil > Wetlands...
GTTCTTCTTATTTCCGATCTGTTCCCACGGGCTCCGCGGGTGCTGTCCGTATTTGACCCTCGGTGTCCTGGTTTAAAGTTAGCAGTGTCCTAATTTCGCGAACCCGCCATCGTCGGGTAACGAGCGAGCTGGTATATTGACGGGATGTCAGATCGATCGACCCCGCCGGATTGGTACAAACACCGCCACTACCGCCGCCAAGTTAAAGTTGGCTTGGCGCAGGAGCGTCAGAACTTGGAGGAATTTGAGTCGGGCCGCCTCCAAATGGCTCAACGATCTGAGGATGGCACCTGGCAGGATGTCACTCAGCGATTTGTAGCCAATCAAAAGCGGATCATCGAAACATTCGAGGATGCTCTCGCGGCGCTCGAAAATATGCTGAATTAAGGCCGCCTCAGTGGGGCGGCCTTTTCATTTCGCGGACGTCAGCGCCCGTCAGGCGTGCGCACGCCGATCCAGTTGTCGCGCACCTGCTGGTAATGAATGCTGGGATCATAGGTCTGCGTCGACAGATGCAGCACCTGAGGCGACAGGCGGCCGATCGCGTTCAGGACGGTGTAGGAAGCAACGATGCGGTCGTGTTGGGCCGTCACCAGCGCGACGCGGGCATTCACCAGCGTCTGCTGGGCGTTGAGAATGTCGATCACGGTGCGCTGGCCGACCTGGGCTTCCTTGCTCGTACCGAGGTAGGCGAGCTCCGAGGCTTCGACCTGGGATTGGGCGGCTGCTACCTGCGCCTTGGTCGCGACGAGCTGGCCCCAAGCCGTCATAAGGTCGGCTCTGGCCTGATCGCGAGCCTGCTCCATGGTGAGCCGCTGCTGCTCCAGCGTTTCCTTCGATTGCCGGATCAGCGAATATTCCGCCCCGCCCTGATAGACCGGCACGTTCACCTGGGCGGTGGCCGCCGCGGTAGTCGCGTTGATGAACGTGATGCTCGGGTCCCAGACCTTTGAGACCGCCGCTTGCAGGGAGACCGTCGGGAGCAGCGCGCCTTCGTTGATTTTCACAGTGAGAAAACTGACGTCGACGCCGTACATCGCGGCGGTCACGTTGGGATTTTCCCGGAGCGCCAGCTCGACCGCGCCGCGCTGGGTTGCCGGCAGATAGCGGTCGACCGGCGACGCCGGCGCGAGGTTTGCCGGTTCGATGCCGATGATGCGGCGGAAGTTCGCGCGGGTGGTCGTGAGCGTCGATTCGGCTGCAAGTTCCTGGCTCTTGGCCGCGGCAAGCTGCGCTTCAGACTGGGCGACGTCGGTCGGCGTGACCAGCCCCGCGCTGTAGCGGTCGCGGGTCTGTCTCAAGGTCAGTTCGAGCACATGCGTATTGCTGCGCTGGACCTCCAGGATCGCGGAATCGCGCAGGAAATCCATATAAATGGTCGCGGCGGCAAGCAGGACCGACTGCTCCATGAGCCGCAGGCCTTCGCGGGCGCCGAAAACCTGGCTCTCTGCAGCGCGGGTTTGGTTGGCGGTCTGATTGCCGTTGTAAAGCGTCTGGGTCACCGTGATGCCGGCGGCATGGGGAGTCTGATCTCCGTGCTCGATCTTCTGGCCGACGGTGCCATCGGCAAGAGCATCGTCGTATCCAACGCCGGCACTGAAGGTCCCCGATACCTTCGGGCGATAGCCAGCCAGCGCCTGAGGCACGTTTTCATCGATCACGCGTACCGAGGCGCGCTGGGCATTGAGCTGCGGATTGCTCCGGTAGGCGCGTAAAAGCGCGCTCTCCATCGTCTCGGCGTGCACCGGAGGCACGGCCATCTGACCAAGCAAAACGACGGCCGTCACGGCCCCACCTAGAACTCTTACCCCGCCCATAACTCAACTTATCCAACGCCGTACGCGGCCTGACAACACCCATACGCAATTTGGATGCGGATCAAAAGCGCATAGCTGCGTGCTCCCCAGCACGCCGGCGTGATAGCCGTCGGAATATCGATCGGTGTTGCTTTTTTCGCGCAAACTTTCGCTCAAAAGAGCGGCAGGGCAAGCTCATCGGGTGAGCTTGATCGGCTAGTTCTGAAGTCCCTGCACCGCAAGCGGTGAGTTCGATCAGGGACTTCAGATCCACCGCTCAGTCCTGGATACCATAACGATGGAGATCGTTACCGTGGGTGTCCAGCCACGTCTTGGCGCGTTCGACATGGCCGCAGACTTTCGCCACGACCCTCCAGAACCGCGCCGAATGGTTCATTTCGACAAGATGGGCCACCTCGTGGGCTGCGAGATAGTCCAGCACTGAGGGCGGCGCGAGGATCAGCCGCCAGGAAAACGACAGCGAGCCCGCCGATGTGCAGGAACCCCAGCGGCTCGATTGGTCGCGGATGGATATCCGCCTGACCCGCACGCCGAGGGCCTGGGCGTAAGACGCCGCGGCCTTCTGCAAATCCTTGCGGGCTTCGCGCTTGAGGTAGTCGTGCACTCGCCGCTCGGTATGCTCGACGTCGCCGGCCACGCAGAGAATGCGCTCGCCGCTGTCGCGAATTTCAGTCCAGACCGTGCCGCGCTGACCGGCGCGATGTACGATCCGGTGCGCAACGCCGCGCAGCGGCACCACCGTGCCCGGAAGAAACGGCGCCGCTTTCGGCAACCGCCCGAGACGCGCGGCGATCCAGCCGCCATGACGCTGCGCAAAGTCCTTGGCGTCGGCGATAGTGCCGCGCGGAGGAATGGTGAGGATCGCTTCGCGGTCGCTCGGATGGATACGCAAGGTGTAACGGCGCGCGCGCCGGTGCCGGCGCAGCCGGACCGAATAGATTTGCGAGCCGTGTTTGATCAAAAGGCGAGAAGGTTCGTAAGGCCGCCGATAAAGGAGCGCGCGAGTGGCCATGTCAGCTATTCCGGGGAGCAAGAGTTCGCCCGGATTCTGCCATATCCGCCGCCAGGGAAATCGCTCGGCGCAAAAACAAATCATTTGCCCAATATACAGGGGTAAATGCCTCGACCGCCCCTACAGAATGGGGTCGGAACAGAAAAAATGGACTGAAAAGTACCCCCGCCGGCTCCCTCAAAGGGTGAATTAACCTTCATTCTTTGATTCGGCCGAAATTTACGTTTTCCTCCGGCCAAATCAGGGGGTTAGAGATCGCGCGCCTGACGCCGGATTCTGCGCGAAGCGATGTTCCACACGAATTTCGGTGAGGCTTGCGCGATCACTCCGCAGCGTAAGCGAGCGACGGCTTCATGTTCGCTGCCGACACCATGAAATCTGAGATGCGCGGCACGATTTCCGATTTGAATCGCGAGCCGTTGAAGACTCCGTAGTGACCGACGCCCTTCTGCACATAGTGCACCCGGCGCTGCTTGGGGATCGAACTGCACAGCGTATGCGTTGCTTCGGTCTGGCCGAGCCCGGAAATGTCGTCGTTCTCGCCTTCCACCGTCATCAAGGCGACGCGCCTGACCTTGGAAGGATCGACCGGCTTGCCGCGATGGGTCATCTCGCCTTTGGGCAGGGCATGCTTGACGAAAACCGTATCGACGGTTTGCAGATAATATTCCGCCGACAGGTCCATCACCGCCAGATACTCGTCGTAGAAGTCGCGGTGCTTGTCGACCAGATCGCCGTCGCCCTTCACGAGATTCCGGAACAGCTGCTTGTGGGCATCCATGTGGCGGTCGAGATTCATACTGATGAAGCCGTTCAGTTGCAGGAAGCCCGGATAGACGTCGCGCATGACGCCGGGATGCGGAAACGGCACTTTGGTGATGACGTTGTTGCGAAACCAGTCGATGCCGCGCTCGGCGGCAAGGTTGTTGACGGCGGTCGGATTGCGGCGGGTATCGATCGGGCCGCCCATCAGCGTCATCGAAATCGGAACAAAGGGGTCGTTTTCGGCTTCCATGATGGAAACCGCGGCCACAACTGGCACCGAGGGCTGACACACCGCGATCACGTGCATGTTGCCGCCCAGCACGTGCAGCATCTCGATCACATAGCCGATATAGTCGTCGAGATCGAAGCGGCCGGCGGCGAGAGGCACCATGCGAGCGTCGGCCCAATCGGTGATGTAGACCTCGTGCGTCGGCAGGAAGGCCTCGACCGTGCCTCGCAACAGCGTCGCATAGTGTCCGGACATCGGCGCCACGATCAGCACGCGTGGTTGTGGGCTGCGCAGCGGGCGTGTCAACTTGCGTTCGAAGTACAACAAGCGGCAGAACGGCTTTTCCCACACGCTGCGAATCTCGATCGGCGTTCGGATGCCGTTGACGTCGGTATCGTTGATACCCCATTCGGGCTTGCCGTAGCGGCGCGTGGTTCGCTCGAACAACTCGCAAGCTGCGGCAATCGATTTGCCGGCCTCGGTGTGCGACCACGGATTGAGCGGATTCTGAAACAGGATCTTGGTGGCGTCGGTCACGGCGCGCGCCGGATTGAGCGATGCCTGCGCCATCTCGTACATCCAGTACATCGGCGTCGTCAGCGCCGGACTGCCTTCGGCCACTAATGGCGGTGCGCCGCCAAACTCACCAATCGGCATTTCGCTTTCATCCCTTTTGCATCGCAGCATAGTGCAGAAAGCGTAATAAAGCGTCAATGCACAGATCGGCCTTTCAGCACTGGTGCACAAGCTCTGTGCGGTGGTATCTCGGGGTTTTACCGGGTTATCTGCTTTATTCGCCGGTCTGGATCAGCGAACCGTGCCTCCTTGCGCTCTTCAAAAGCACCAGAAATGCCGCAAATGACGCCACCAGCAGGATGGCATTGATCGCGAGCGCATCCGCCATCAGATCGGCGCGAAAGACATGTTCCATTAACAATGAACGCATGCCCTCGAACACATAAGTCGGCGGCAGCGACCAGGCGACAACTTGCAGCCAGTGCGGCAGCACCGTTACGGGGTAATAGACGCAGGCCAGCGGCATCAAGCCGAACATCAGCGTCCAGACGATGCTTTCGGCGCCAAGCCCATGACGCAGGACGAGCCCCGAGACGAATATCCCGACCGACCAGCTGGTGAAGATCAGGTTGCAGAAAAAGGCGATCAGCGGAAATCCGATACCGTAAAGGTTGAAGTCAAAAAAGATCATCGCCAGCAGCGTCATCGGAATGACGCCGATCGCAAGGCGGATCAGGCTCATCACCATCAGCGCGATCAGGAACTCGATCGGCTTGAGCGGGCTCATCATGAGATTACCCAGATTGCGCGCCCACATCTCTTCCAGAAACGAGATCGAAAACCCGAGCTGGCCGCGGAACAGGATGTCCCACAGGATCACCGCACCGACCAGCGTGCCGCCGGCACGGGCAAAGAAGCCGGCATTCTGCGAGATGTAGTTTTGAAGGAAGCCCCAGGTGATGATCTGTAGCGCCGGCCAGTAAAGCAGCTCCAGAAGCCGCGGCCATGACGACATCAGGAGATACCAATAGCGCAGGATCATGGCCCCGATCCGGTGCGGCGCGATGCCAGTGGCAGACAAACTCATCATGTCGCTTCCTGACTGCGGCCGCGAGCGACGTCGAGAAACACTTCCTCCATCGTCGCCCGGTTATAGCGGGCCATGATCGCTTCCGGGCTGTCGTCATCCTCGATGCGGCCGCGCTTCATGATGATGACACGGTCGCACAGGCGTTCCACCTCCAGCATGTTGTGGGAGGCGAGCAGGATGGTCGCACCGTTCTCCTTGCGATAGGTCGCAAGGTGCTGCCTGATCCAGTCGGCGGTGTCGGGATCGAGCGACGCCGTCGGCTCGTCGAGCAGCAGCAATTCGGGCTGGTTGATCAGCGCCTTTGCCAGCGCCACGCGGGTCTTTTGTCCGGCCGAAAGCTTGCCATTGGCGCGGTCGAGGAATTCGCCGAGGTCGAGGTCGGCGGCGAGCTTTTCGATGCGCGCCGGCAGATTTCCGACCGAGTAAAGGCGCCCGAAGATCGTCAGGTTCTGCCGCACCGTGAGCCGCGCCGGCATATCGACATAAGGACTTTCGAAATTCATCCGGCCAAGCACGGCGGCGCTTTGGTCCGGCATCGGGTGATCCAGCACCTCGATACGTCCCGAACTCGGCAAAACCAGCCCCATGATCATCGCAATGGTCGTGGTCTTGCCGGCGCCGTTGCCGCCGAGCAGCCCGGTGATGCTGCCGCGTGCGATCGAGAAAGAGATATCATCGACCGCGCGGGTCTTCTTGTAGGCCTTCACAAGATGCGCGACATTGATCGCCGCGGTTTCGCGCCGGTTTGCCGGAGCACGCTGGGACGTTATCGTGTCACCATTCATCATCGGGCAAGTTCATTGAGCCATCCGCTCCGCCAACGCAAGGCTCCCCGTGGCCTTACGTCGCGCAAAAATGCCAGCCGCGAAAGGATGCGAATGTTAGAATTGGGTCACTCATGTTTGGGGCACTCGTGTAGCGGTTCAGAAGTCCGCATCATTATCGCCGCGAGTTCGTCATGCGGACTTCTGAACCGAAGCCACACGAGATCAGTAAATTTGCTAGTGTCCTTCGATTCCGAAGTTCGCAAACGAGGGGCCGCGCAATGATACGAACTTCGGAATCGGGACACTAGTTATGTCCGACGCCGCCGCCACCGATTTTCGTCTCCCGCGCCGCCATGTCCGCCTGGACACGATCCTGCGGCTGCGCTGGCTTGCCGCGCTCGGCCAGCTTGCCGCCATCTTCATCGTCGAACAAGGTCTCGAGTTCGACGTCGAGGTCGCGCCGTGCCTCGCCATCGTCGGCTTTTCCGCTCTGTTGAATCTCATCCTTCAACTCTGGTTCAACCCGATGGAGCGCCTCGAACCGTTGTTTGCGGCGGGGCTGCTGGCGCTGAACATCATCGAACTCGCGGGGCTGTTGTTCTTCACCGGCGGCTTGCAGAATCCGTTCTCATTCCTGTTTCTGGCGTCGGTTCTGATCTCGGCCACTGCGCTGCCGGTCAGATTCACCATCGCGCTCGGGATGCTCGCGGTGGCCTCTGCCTCCGTTCTCGTGTTCTTTTATTTTCCGCTGCCCTGGGACAGCGACGATCCACTGGTGCTGCCGCCGATCTATCTGTTCGGCGTCTGGCTTTCGATCGTGGTCGCCATCGGCGTCACCAGCCTTTATGCGTTTCAGGTTGCCGAGGAGGCGCGCAAACTGTCCGACGCCCTGGCGGCAACCGAGCTCGTGCTGGCGCGAGAACAACATTTGACTCAACTCGACGGTCTTGCCGCCGCGGCCGCCCATGAGTTGGGTACGCCGCTGTCGACGATCTTTCTGATTTCGCGTGAAATTGAACAGGGCCTCAACGACAAGCCGCAGCTTTCGTCCGACATCAAGATGTTGCGGGAGCAGGCCCAGCGCTGCCGCGACATTCTCGCCAAGATTACGCAGCTCTCCTCGAGCGGCGCGCCGTTCGATCGCATGCTCCTGTCCGCGCTGATCGAGGAGACCGTGGCGCCGCATCGCGATTTCGGCGTCGCGATCAAGGTCCGCATCGCGGTTTCCGGCACTCCCGAGCCGACCGGGGCGCGAAATCCGGCCATCATTTACGGCGTCGGCAACATCCTGGAGAACGCGGTCGATTTCGCCCGCAACAGCGTCGAAGTGAATGCCTGGTGGGACGCCGAGACCGTCGAAATTGTTATTTCCGACGACGGTCCGGGAATCGCGCCCGATCTGCTCAAGCGCATCGGTGAACCCTATTTGTCGCGTCGGCGGGAGACGGAAGAAGCCGAGGGCGCGCGCAGCGGCCTCGGTCTTGGTGTGTTCATTGCCCGCACCTTGCTCGAACGTACCGGGGCAAACGTCTCCTTCACGAACCGCGTGTTTCCGGATCACGGCGCAGTGGTGCAGATCGTTTGGCCGCGAAGCCGCTTTGAGGTCAAGGAACCGGCCACGGAGCCGGCCTGAGGCCGCGCGTTAACGCTAAATCGGCGGCTCGTGGAGTGGATTTGACATTCGCCACCCGTCTGGCCGCGAGTCCGTCAAGCGAATGTCAAATCCAAAACTCCACTAGAAACTTATATTTACGGTCCCTGAAGCGGGATGCGAATGTTAGTATCGGGCCGCGGTCTTGGCAGCGCCGCGGTTGACGCCATATGTTGATGGGTTCGATGGAAAGGACGTCTTTATCTTGAACGCCATTGCTGAATTGGCCGGGCACACCGATCGCTCGCTCCTGATCGTGGAGGACGACAAGCCTTTTCTGGAGCGTCTTGCGCGCGCCATGGAGGCCCGGGGCTTTGCGGTGACGTCTTGCGACAGCGTGGCCGAAGGCCTGACCCAGATCGCCAAGGCGGCGCCGGCCTTTGCCGTGGTGGATTTGCGCCTCGGCGACGGCAACGGACTGGACGTCGTGTCCGCTCTGAAGCGCAAACGCCCGGATGCGCGCGCGATCGTCCTTACCGGCTACGGCAATATCGCCACCGCCGTCACCGCGGTGAAACTCGGCGCGGTGGATTATTTGTCGAAACCGGCCGATGCCGAGGATGTGGTGTCGGCGTTGCTCGCCAGCGGCAACCAGAAGTCCGAGTTGCCGAGCAATCCGATGTCGGCGGATCGTGTGCGCTGGGAGCACATCCAGCGCATCTACGAGATGTGCAACCGCAACGTCTCGGAGACGGCGCGGCGGCTGAACATGCACCGCCGTACCCTGCAACGGATCCTGGCCAAGCGCGCGCCGCGCTGAGTCCTACGACACAGACTGCGCTGTATCCCCTCATCCTGAGGGCCGCACGCACCCGAGCAGGCCGAGCTATGGCGAGGCCGTCGCGAACGGTGCAAAATCGAGCGGCGTCTCGAAGGATGAGGCCGATATCGGGGCCTCATGGTTCTCCCGGCGATGCAACGCATCGTCCGGAGACGCGCCAAGAGGCGCTCCTCACCATGAGGTTTTTGATGCAGCAGAAAAGCCCTCGCTTAAATGTCGATGTGACCTTGCGGATCGACCAGGCGGTTGATCCGCTGCGCTGCGGCGAGCGCAAACCGCACCGTCATCGACTTTCGGGTTGCTGCCTGAAGCCGGTGCTCCGGCGCCGGACGTTGCAGATGCGCGCCATAGGCGTCGGCAATGATCAGCCCGGTCTCATCGGGAAAAATCTCGCACGGCAAATCCTGCGTGAAAGCAAAGAACAGCCGGTCGCAATGGGCCCTGTATTCCGGCCATTTCTGGTCGGCGCGCAAGTCCTCGACCGATGATTTGATTTCGACGATCCAGACTTCGCCGCGGTCGTTGAGGGCGACGAGGTCGGCGCGCCGGCCCGACGGCAGCGGCAATTCACTGACGCTGGCAAAGCCCAGCGAATGCAACAGCCGCGCGGTGCCGCGCGCGATCGCAAGCGCCGTCTCCGACTGACGGCGGTCGGGTGCGGGCACGAGGGCGATTTTTGGGGCGGGCGATTCCATCGCGCGAAGCATAGAACGTGGTTCAAAAAAGGGGCAATGCGTTTGATGGCGGGTTGCGCAGGAAATCTTCCTTTCACGGGCCGGCGGGTTCCCGAGGCAAATGCTGCAAATGCTGGAGTCTCACTGAACTTTTCCTTGGCGGATCAGGAAAAATCAGCATTGTGGCTTGCCATGGCACAGCAATCGGAAAACAAGGCGAAGGCCGGGGCGATAATCATCCCGGTCACGCCGTTTGAGCAGAACTGCACCTTGCTCTGGTGCACGGCGACCCAGAAAGCCGTGGTCATCGACCCCGGCGGGGATGTTCCCAAAATTCAGGCCGCGATCAAACAAGCCAATGTTACCGTCGAGAAGATATGGCTCACGCACGGCCATATCGATCACGTCGGCGGCGCGGCCGAACTGCGCGATGCGCTCAAGGTGGAAATCGAGGGCCCGCACGTCGCCGACAAATTCCTGCTCGACAATGTGGTGGCGAGCGGCGCGCGTTTCGGCATGACCGATGTGCGCGATTTTGCGCCGGATCGCTGGCTCGAGGAAGGCGATCAGGTTTCGATCGGCGAATTGAGGTTCGATATCCTGCACTGCCCCGGTCATTCACCGGGCAGTGTGGTGTTTTTCAATCAGGAAATGCGCTTTGCCCATGTTGGCGACGTCCTGTTCAACGGCTCGGTCGGGCGCACTGATCTTCCCGGCGGCGATCACGCCACGCTGATCGGTTCGATCAAGACGAAGTTGCTGCCGCTCGGTGACGATGTTGGGTTCATCTGCGGGCACGGGCCCGGCTCTAGGATTGGCCACGAGCGGATGACCAATCCATTCCTCACCGGCGAGATGTGACGGAGCGAGCGGCTGGCGACTTAAAAGTCGCCAGCGCCGGCTATTTGGCGCTTTCTATTTCATGAGGCCCGCGGCAGTCAAAGCGCGGGTAATGACCGCGCCGACATCGAGACCGCCGCTTCGCGTGGCTTTTGGCTTTGCCGGCGGAATGGGAGTCGGCTTGGCTGACGCCAGCGGCCGCGACACCTTGTTGAGGTCGGGCGCGGACGCCGGGATCGGAGAAGCAAGCGGGATCAGCTTGGCACTCGGCGATTCCGCAGCCGCGCGCGAGGCCGGTTTGGCAACTGTTTCAGGTTGATGAATTCCGGCGGTGAGCCCGAAGAAGTTCGCGATGTGATACGAGGACGAGATGCCGGCTTCGATCAGGAAGGCGCCTTCCTTGCCATATCTCTCATCGTTTTCCGCTTTTCCAAGCGGTGTGCCATGGGCCATGTCAGTGATGGAGTAGGACTCGACGATCGTTTCGCCATCCGCGTTCCACCAGATCTGGTGGGGATAGCCGTCGACCATGCCCTCCGACATCGGCCCGGAAGGCAATCTATGGACATCAAGCCATTGCTTGATGATTTCGTCGGCGTTGGCGGGGTTGACCGTGCGGTCGGCGCTGCCGTGCCATATCGAAACCCTGGGCCAGGGACCGCGATGTTTTGAAGCGGTGCGCACAAGGTTACCCAGATCGCCGGACGGGCGCGGGCGCGACTGCATCATTCCGCTCAATGCTTCCCGCACATTGGTCGCGATCCCATAAGGCAGGCCAGCGATGATCGCGCCGGCCGCAAAAACATCAGGATAGGTGGCGAGCATGACCGAGGTCATGGCGCCGCCCGCGGAGAGCCCGGCGACGAAAATGCGATGCTTGTCGATCCTGTGCTGGCTCACCATCCGTGCGATCATCTGCCGGATCGACAGCGCCTCACCCTGACCGCGTTTGGTATCCTCGGGGTTGAACCAGTTGAAGCAGGAGTGGACGTTGTTGGTTGCCTGCTGCTCGGGCATCAGCAGCGCAAAGCCGTAATCTTTCGCCAGCGCCGACCAGCCAGCGCCCAGGTCGTAACCTGTGGCGGTCTGCCCGCAGCCATGCAGAACGACGACCAAGGCCGGCTGTGGCCGCAAGTCTTCAGGCACAAAGGAAAACATCCGCAAAGCGCCCGGATTGGTGCCAAACCCTTCCGTTTCGACCAGCGGACCACGGGTTCCGCGCGCTATGCCGGGCCCGAAGCCTTGCCACGCGTTCAAGCCTTGCAGCTTGGGCATTTGGCGCAGGAATTCTATATTTCTGGCGAGAGACACCGGCTGCTCCTTGTCCGGAAATAGGACGCTACTGAAGAGCAGATAATTGCTGCACCGCAAAATAAAAAGGCCGTGTGCTGTCAATCCTCGGAAATATTACTCGTGACGCCGCAGTGACCAAAATGCGGCAGGTCTGCCGCACGGCATGGCATCTGATTCAGATTGCTTTCAGTTTGCGATAAGCAAACCAGACCATTTTCAGGAGCAGCCAGCCGTCGCGGAAGCGCGAGATCTGGGTCTCGCCGAACGTGCGTGCCTTGTAGTGGATCGGCGTCTCGACAATTTTCAGATTCTGTTTCGCCGCGCCGAAGATCAGGTCGAAATCGCCGAACGGATCGAAATTGCCGAAATAGCTGCGCTCCCGCACCAACACCTCGTAATCCTTGCGCAGCAGCACCTTGGTGCCGCACAGTGTGTCGGTGAGGCGCGTGTTGACGAGATAGCTGAAGAGAAAGGCGAAGAAGCGGTTCGCGATCAGATTGAGCGGACGCATCGCCTCCTGCTCCATCGGGTAGACCAACCGCGTGCCATTGACGAATTCGGCCTTGCCTGTCTCGATCACGGCGTGAAATTTCGGCAGCGCTTCCGGAGGCATCGTCAGATCGGCGTCGAGAATCATCAGCACGTCGCCGCTGGCCGCGGCAAAACCCTTGCGCACCGCGTCGCCCTTGCCCTTGCCGTCCTGCTTGAGCACCTTGATATCCCAGCTACCCCTGTAGGCGTCGCGCACGCGCTCGCATTCGGCAAAGGTGTTGTCGCTGGAATTGCCCTCGACGAACAGGATTTCCTGCGAGGTGCCAAATCGCGGCATGCGCCGGACGGCGTCCTCGATATTGCCGCTCTCGTTGCGGCACGGGATCAAGATGCTGGCCGATAATTTCCGGTCTGGAAATTGGCGAACTGGTCGGCCGACGAGATAGGTTCGCAGGCAGAGCTTCCTGATCCCCGGCAGTGGTGCGATGAAGCGGTTGATGAACGGGCCCAAACCGAGCCAGCGGCGCGGCAAGAGCTGACGCTGTTCCTGGCTGATGACCTCGAAATCCGCCAGGTCCATCAGATTGAGGAAGTCGGCGGTCGCGATGTAGTTGATTTTCGGCTGCTGGGCGCGCAGGTGCAATGCTTCCGCAAGCTTGAGCACCGGCTCCCACAAATGCGAGTAATAGGTGATGATGATCCGCGTCGATGGCGCGCACAGATGGTGCACCAGCCGCAAGGTCGCATCGATATCCTCGAACATGCCGATGGTGTCGGCGATCACGATGTAGTCGAACGGTCCCTCGATCGAAGTGAGCGTCGCCGGATCCTCGACATCGCCGAGCACGAAATCAAGATTGGGATGCAGCTCGTTCGCCTTGGCAACCGTCTTGGCGCCGAAGTCGACGCCGACGCCATGAGAAGGCTCAAGCGCCGCCAATAAGTCGCCGCGGCCGCATCCCAGTTCCAGCACCCGCTTGCCCGGCGGAATCAGGAAGCGCATAAACTTGAAGTCGTCTTCGTGGTAGGCGGCGTTGAATTCGCGCCAGCGCTGCAGCTCGTCGCCGTTGGCCTCGAAATGGTCAACGAGATCGCGCTTCCGCTGCGTTGGCAGCTGCAAGGAAGCCGCGGAATCGGAGGGCCTCAAATACATTCCAACCTCGATATCGGCAAAACCGAGCGTCCTCTTAGCCGAACGGTAAAGCGCTGTAAATTCGATCAAAATGGCTGATTTCGGCCGGTGCCCACTTTCCGAAGTTCGCATCAGTGGTCGCCGCAAGTGCTGGCGAACTTCGGAATCGGAGCTCTAGTGCGGTGAATTTGAAGTTCCTATCAGTTTCGCGGTAACCTCGTCATAGGAACTTCAAATTCTAAACCGCACTAGAAACCTTAGTTTGCTAGTGCTCCTTGGATTCCGAAGTTCGCATAA
>Ga0116129_1001397_pt1 | contig 13351 bp, 12 predicted proteins | sample June2015DPH_17_2_FD_89732 | JGI IMG/M metagenome (GOLD analysis project Ga0116129, IMG submission 89732) | Peatland microbial communities from SPRUCE experiment site at the Marcell Experimental Forest, Minnesota, USA - June2015DPH_17_10 | ecosystem: Environmental > Terrestrial > Soil > Wetlands...
CTCGCGATGATCAGCGGAGTGTGGTCGCTCATGGCGCCGCCCATCGAGTCGAGGCATTTACCGCCGATCCCGACGATCTGACCATTCGAGACACTCCATTTCTGGCTCGGCCTGCCATTGCAGGCGACCAGGATCACTGCGGCACCTTCGGCGGCTGCGCTGCCTTGCACATCCATGCAACTACCGCCAATGCCTGTGATGTGGCCACCGCTGAAGGTCCATTGTTGATTGGGGCTGCCATGGCAGTGGAACAGCGAGATGGGCGTGCCGTCCGTGGTGTCGCCATGCGGCAGATCGATGCACTCGCCGTTCGTGGTCACGACTTGCGCCGCGCGGCCGAGTGAGATCAAGGATGTCGATGCCAAGGCCAAGAAACCCAGAAGCAATAGCAATTTATACACTGAGACTCCCCTCCGATTGATACATTTAGACTCCATGCAGGATGGCCAGTCTGGCTACTGAACCGTCCAGCTTTGACTGGCCGATGATGCGCAACTGGCGAGAACCAAAGGCGTCAGATCCGCCGTATTCCCGCCCATCACATCGAGGCATTTGCCGCCGATGCCGACCACCTGGCCATTCGTTACGGCCCACTGTTGACTCGGCGCGCCATTGCAAGTCACGAGAATGATCGCTGCCCCTTCGCTGGCGACCCCGCCCTGTACATCGATGCAGCTGCCAAAACTTTCCGAAATCCGCCCTTTACTGACGAACCAGCGCTGATTGGGACTTCCGTGGCAGTGAAACAGATCCAATGGGCTCCCATCCGCGGTCGCGCCGTCACGAACCTCCGCGCACGATCCGCTGGATCCGACCAATTGTGCGCCAATGACGGGAATCGGGTCGGGCGGGGCGACGTACGTGCTCGTACAGGCGGAGAATGCAATCGCTGTGAGGCCGAGGATCAAAAAACACGTGATCTTGGGCATTGTCCTTTAATCCTGATGTTGGTCTTTCTTCCGTGGCGAAGTCTAAGCGATCTTCAGGAAAATGCACGAGGGTTGGAGTGGGCGAGAGATGGCGATCCTTGCGGTAAAGACTAGAATGGCAACCCCGCCCCATGAACCAGTCCACCCATTCTATGACTATCGAACGGAGAAAAGAGATGGTAACGCTAAGGAAAGCGAATCCCCCTCGCCGGCAAACTTTGCAGGATCCTTTCTTGGATGCTCTGCGCAAAGATCACGTCCCCGTCTCAATTTATCTTGTGAACGGGATTAAGCTGATAGGCCAGATCGAGTCCTTCGATCAATTTTCGGTGCTGCTGAGGAATGCGACGAATCAGGTTATCTACAAGCACGCCATTTCAACCATTGTGCCGGCACGCGATATACGGTTGTCGTTCGACGAGGAAGACAACGACAGCAGCCGCTGAAGGCTTGGGGCCATTTCCGCGCGACACTGGCACCTTGCGGTGCACCAGCACCTGAGCTTCCCCAAAGCCAGAGCGCTCGGCTAGTATTCGCCCATCCCATTACGGTTGCGGGCCGGTTCACGCTTATTCCTTGAAGGAATGAAGCATATCGCGCCAAGCCGTCTACCGTAATGCGTGGCCAAGAGCGATATAGGAGCCGGCATATCGCGGCACGATGGCTTCCACATTTCAGGAGATGCGCATGGATCACCCCGTCGTTCTTATCACCGGCGCGCTTACAGGTGTCGGCCGCGCCACAGCCTTGGCCTTCGCACGTGAGGGAGCGCGCCTCGTAATCAGCGGTCGGCGTGATGATGCCGGCCAGGCATTTGTGGGCGAGCTGCGCGCTCTTGGCGCCGAGGCCGAGTATGTGCACGCGGATGTGCGGCACGAATCAGACGTGAGCCGGCTGGTTGACCAAGTCGTTGAGCGCTTTGGGCGGCTGGACCCGATCAGGGAGACGGACCGCTGTCATCGAGCGGCGATGGGTCGGCGGTTCTTGCCCAAACATCAACTGCCTGCCCAGCAAGAACGAGATCTGGAGCGCGAAGGTCGCCGATCTGATCCACCACGCTGACCGGTTCGGAGCGACAACGGGTGCCGTGACAATCAACATGGCGGCGGTCCGTCGGCGCAAGCGCGAGATGGTCGAGGACCTGAAGGCGCTGACCCTGGAGCAGTACCGTACGAGCGGTGCCGAATTGATCATGGGAACCGGGTGTTTTACGGCGCCTAAAACGCTCGAGGTCCGGCCTGAATGACGGCGGCGTGCGAGTGCTGACGGCTGATCAGCTGTTCATCAATCTTGGAACACACGCGACCATCCCAAGCGTACCGGGCCTGCAAGCCGCAGGGCCCCTGACCCATATCGAAGCACTGGAGCTCGATTACCTCCCGGAACACCTGATCGTGCTCGGCGCCGGGTATGTGGGCCTCGAGATGGCGCAGGCTTATCGTCGCTTCGGCAGCCGCGTATCCGTCATCGAGCGTGGTCCTCAGCTTGCTGGACGAGAGGATCCGGATATCGCTGCTGAAATGCACCGCATCCTGGCAGATGAGGGAATCGAGGTTCTGGTTGGTACGCAGGTACAGCGTGTGGAACGTAGCTCCAGCCGCAAAGTAGCGGTTGTCGCGCGCACCGCCGTAGGTGAGCGGACTATCGAGGGCTCCGACGTTCTGGTTGCGGTCGGACGCACTCCCAACACCACCGGCATCGGGCTCGAGATGTGCGGTATCGAGCTGGACGCTCAAGGGTACGTCAAAGTCAATGACCGACTGGAAACGAGCGCGCCTGGCGTCTGGGCGATCGGCGAGTGTTGCGCGGGCAACCCACAGTTCACACACGTCTCCTTCGACGACTTCAGAATCATTCGCGACAATCTGGCCGGGGGAGACCGTACGCGCCGCGACCGGTTGGTTCCATACTGCATGTTTACCGATCCTCCGCTCGCGCATGTGGGATTGAGCGAACGCGAAGCGCAACGGCTGGGCACCCGGGTGCGTATTGCACAATTGCCCATGAGTGCGGTGCTGCGGACGCATACTATCGATGAGACGCAAGGTTTCATGAAGGCGCTCATCAGCGCGCAGGACGATCGCATTCTCGGCTTTACGATGATCGGTGCGGAGGCCGGCGAGGTCATGGCCGTGGTGCAGACGGCGATGCTGGCGGGCATGCCCTATACCGCCCTGCGCGATGCCGTGATCGCGCACCCCACCCTGGCAGAAGGCGTAGGCCCGCTTTTCTCGAGTGTTCCCGCCCGCGCCGTGTAGCAATAACGAGGCCGCCGCGCGCGACATCGGCGGCGTTGAGGCCCTGCAACGCGAGGCTGTGGCTGATCTCCTCGTCGATGAGGCGCCGGGTACCTTAAGCGGCGAAAACGGCTTTGGGTTCGAGAAAAGCCTCGATGCCGTAGACGCCAAATTCCCTGCCGACACCGGATTGCTTGAAGCCCCCAAACGGGGCGCGTGGTTCGTCATAGAAAGCATTGACCATGACGCGGCCGGCAACGATTTGATCCGCCACTTGTCTGCCCCGGGCCGGATCCGACGTGGCCACGTAGGCGTGCAGGCCATAGCTGGTGTCGTTTGCGATATCGATCGCCTCATCCTCGGTCTTATACGCAATGACGCATAGCACCGGACCAAAAATCTCCTCTCTGGCAATCGTCATATCGTTCGTCACATTCACGAATACCGTGGGCTTCACGAAGTACCCTGTCTCCAGCTTGGGTGGATGGCCTTGCCCGCCGATGATCACTTCGGCTCCTTCTTCGATTCCTCTTTTTATATAGTCCTGGACGCGGTCGTATTGCTTCCTCGTGACCAGCGGCCCGATGGCAGTATCAGGTGCAGCGGGATCGCCGACCTTCAATCCCTTTACTGCTTCCCGAATGGCAACTTTGACCTCTGCCAGTCGGCTTTCGGGAACCAGGAGCCGCGTTCCATTGATGCACGCTTGCCCGTTGTTCATGAAGCCTGCCGTAACCGCGAACGGCACGGCCTTGTCCAAGTCGGCATCGTCGAGCAAAACGTTGGGAGACTTCCCTCCCAACTCCAGCGTAACCCTCTTCATCGTTGCAACGGCGTCTCGCGCGATCGTCTTTCCAACGACGGTTGAGCCGGTGAACGAGATCTTGGCGATGTCAGGGTTGCGGGTAATCTCGGCGCCCACGACGTCGCCTCGGCCAATCACGATGTTGATCACTCCGGGCGGAAGTCCGGCTTTGTCGAAACATTCCATCAGCAATTGAGTTTGCAAGGCGCTCAATTCGCTCGGTTTGACGACGGCCGTGCAGCCGGCCGCAAGCGCCGCCGCGAGTTTCCCGCAAATGAACGATGAGCTCGCATTCCAAGGCGTGATCAATCCTGCGACGCCCAGAGGTTCAAGCGACACCAAGGACTTTCCCACGCTCTTCGTGAATTGAATTTCCTGCAAGGCTCGCTTTGCCTCGAGGAAGCTTTGAGCCGCGCGACGAGAAGAGGCTTGGCTGAATTGATACACGCCGCCGTATTCTTCCACCATGATGGCGGTGTGTTCGTCCAATCTGGCGATGACTGAGTCGTGCAACGCTTGCAGGTATCGGGCCCGCGTGTCCACGCTGGTTCTGGAAAACATCTTGAACGCTTCTTTTGCAGCGCGGATGGCGTCGCGGGTATCTTGCTCGTCGCCGAGAATCACCCGTCCGATGATCCGTTCGGTGGCAGGGTTGATGAGATCAAGCGATTCTCGACCATGTGATGCAACGAACTGCCCATTGATATAGTGTTTTGCAACGATCTTCATGCGGATAATCCTCTCGACGGAAGGCATGGCGATAGACTCATGCCAAGCATCGGTTCTCGGATCAAGCCAGGATAGACGGCAACTGCCTTTAACTTGCCTAATCCTGCAAACCAGCCGACTTGCGTGAGTGGCGCTGGGAATTAGGCGAACCTATAATTGTCGAATCGATGATGTGCTTGGAATCGTATGTCCGTGTTGTGTTGGGCTCAGCCATGAACGACAGCCAAAAAAGCAAACCTTCCGGCAAGGGGCCGGCTCCCGCGCGGGATCATCTTGACTCGATGGTCAGCATGGCTTCAAAGGCGAGCGCGGCGGCGGACGGCACTACTCAAACCATCATCCCATTTCTCTCCATCATAAAAGCAAGCATACCCACTTCCGTACGCCAGGGAGTACTGACGCCTTCATTTTGCGTGGTCGCCCAAGGCACGAAGAAGTTTTATCTGGGACGCGAGATCGTTCGCTATGGAGCAGGAAACTATCTCGCGGCGCTCATCGATATGCCTTCAGCGGGCCAGATTGTCGGAGCGACCAAAACCGAGCCTTACCTGGGCATCAGAATGGATTTGTCGCAGGAGGAAACGGCGTCGGTCGCGATGGACGCAAAATTGAATATGAACATGAGGCCGGGAACGAAGCGAAGCGCCGGCGTTTTTGTAGGCAGGACGGATCCGGACGTGTTGGAAGCGCTGGTAAGATTGTTGAGACTCCTGGATAAACCTCAGGATGCCGCTTTCCTCGCCGCCTCGATCAAGCGCGAAATCATATATCGCTTGTTGATGGGAGCGGATGGGCGGTTTTTCTTCCAGAATACCGTCGCGGACTCGCAAACGCTCGCGCTTGGACGATCCATCAAGTGGCTCAAGGAGAACTTCGATCGTGATCTTGTGATCGAAGAACTCGCCAAATCGAGCAACATGAGTGTTTCGAGTCTGCGTCATAAATTCAAAGTCGTCACGACCATGGGTCCGCTGCAGTATCAGAAGCATCTGCGCCTCCAGGAAGCGCGCCGGCTGCTGCTCGGGGGGACGGTCGACGCGACCACCGCCGCTTTGAAGGTAGGCTATGAGAGCCCATCGCAATTTAGCCGTGAGTATCGACGTCTGTTTGGGCTTCCGCCTTTGAAGGATTTAAAGCTGATACGGCAGGGAACGGCGATTTCTGACCTGCAAGACTGAAGACATCGTTCGGGCGCCGTGCTGCTTTTGTGCAGTGCTTCGCACCAAAACGCGTACGGAGGGGATCATAATCGGGGCGTCGAGTGACTGGCCCGCTCTGCAAAGCTCGCGGTTGAAGCCTCCATGAACATAGGGATTAGTCGATGTCGGAACGCGGTGGCGATCGCCGTATTGACGCTAGTCTCATTACCCCCTGTCATTTTCTGGTTCGGGCCGGCTGCGTGGAAGAACACCAGTTTGGCATTGTGGGGGGTTGGCGTCGCCATCCTCTTAGACGGTGCACTCATGAGGACGGTTGCACTGGGCGAAATCAGAACTAGGGCCCCCGGTACGTTATCTATGGTGGTGGCGATCAGGCGCTCGGAGCGGCCGTTTGCGTTTTGGTGGGTGGTGAGTGTTTTGGGGATAATAGATGTCCTAATAACGATGGTTGCCTGCTATGGGGTAATGCATTTCCTGATCCCAAAAATTTGATAATGGAACGGTAGCCTGGCTCAGTGCGCTTCAGTAGCCCCTCGAACTCCGCCCTGGTTCGAGAAAGTCGATCGCTCGGCGATTGACCTTGGTAAGGGGAAACGTCTCATCGTGCGCGGCGGTCGTTACGACAGAGAATTCCCTTGGTCGCCACAGCGCAAGGCGAACTGTCGCGCCGGGCGACCTCGTTTTCTCGATCCGCGATACGAGGATCGTGGCCCTGGGAATTGCTTGCTCGTATTGGCTACGAGAGTCTCAAGCCCACTGAGTTTGGCGCGTCGATGGCAACGCAAAGCGATAGCTAGTCGGTCCTATGAGCACGGACCCGCTCCGCCAACGACACCAACCGCCGCCACGCGGGCGGTCGTCGGATTCAATCAGCGCAAATCCTCATACATGAGCGTGAACGCTTCAGTAAGATGGGGAGATATTTCCATCTGAGGTGTGCCCGAGCGCGCCTTGACCTCTCGAAGCACCGTGGATGCATCATTCGCCTCGATATAGTAACAGGCGAGGTACTTGTACTTGAGGCTGAGTTCGTTGGCTCCGATGAGCGCCAGACCGTCATCGACCATCGACATCTGCGCATCAGCGAGTTTGGACCGACGTGCGCCAACGATTCCCGGCACACGTAGCAGGTCGCCGATGTGGACCTCGTCATACCAACGGTTGAACTCGCTTTCGAAATCAGGATCGCAGTTTGTAAGAACCAGCCAAGTAAATTTGCGCATGATCGGTACCTGAGGACGAAAATCGTATTTACCAATGAAGCCTCACTGATGAGGCGACCCAGCGGCACCGGTTGCGTAAAGTTCGCGGAGCAGAGGCGCCTGCCGAGAATAACTCTAGCTCACGCCGCGTTTCGTTTCCGCATATCTGTGCGAAAAAACCAGATATGCGTGTTGATGGTCGGGATTCCACCCAGCCGCCGGCCTTGCTCCAGAGCGCCGTCAGGCGAGCAGCGCGGCCATCGAGTCGGGCCTTGAGTTCATCGGCGATCCGTGCCGCGCCGCAGGATTGCGGCTTGGTGGGACTGTAATCAGTCCTTAACGGCAAGCGCGATTCTCCATCGAAGAGTACTCTTGGTAAGCGCGAGAGTTCGTATCGCCACAGCCCATGCACGGAGGTCTGCTGTAATGAAATCCCGTTCTTTCCGCCGCCGCGCGCGATTCGCGTTCCTGACCTTCGTGTCAGCCGCATCTGCCGCTCCCCTGTTGGCTTTGGCTCAACCGGCCGCCAGCACGGATGTTACCGCCCCGCAAATGATCGATGCCTTCGAAGGTACCTTCGGCGTGCACCAGGGCCAGCGCAGGAACCACATCAAAGGTACGTGCGCGGCGGGCGAGTTCGTTGGGACGACCGACGCGGCCGCGCTCAGCCGTTCCGCGCTCTTCTCGGGCAAAACCATCCCCGTGGTGGCGCGCTTCTCACTCGGCGGCGGCAATCCCGACGTACCGGACGCGGCGCCGGCTCCTCGCGGCATGGCGCTGGAATTCCATCTTCCCGGCGGCGCCTTGCAGCACATCACCATGATCAACGTGCCGATCTTCGCCGCGGCCTCACCGGCCTCCTTCCGCGATGCACTCGTCGCCGCGAAGCCGGATCCCAAGACGGGCCAGCCAGACCCGGAGAAGCTGAAAGCCTATGCCGCCACTCACCCCGACGCGATGGCGCTGACCGGCTTGTCGAAGCATCACACCCCAACGGCAAACTACTATGAAACCACGTTCTTCAGCGTTCACACCTTCAAGTTCATCGATGCGAAAGGCACCGAGCACCTGGTGAAGTGGCGCTTCGTGCCCCGCGATGGCACAAAGGAAATGACGGCTGCGGAAATGAAGGCGGCGCCCCATGACTTCCTCGAGAAGAATCTCATCGAACGCACCCGCAAAGGGCCGGCGATTTGGGACATGATCGTCTACGTCGGCGAACCCGGGGACCCGCAGGACAACCCGACGTTGGCCTGGCCGGAGACCCGTAAGCATTTCACGGCCGGCACCCTGACGGTCACCGTAGCGACACCGCAACAGAAGGGTATGGCCTGCGAGCCGATCAACTTCGATCCGTTGATCATGGCCGACGGCATCGGCCCGACCAACGACCCCATCTTGCTGTTCCGCTCCCCGGCCTACGCGGTCTCGTTTGGAAAACGCCTAACGGGTCAGTGACACGCAATCACAACGAACCCAGGACAGCGCGCGCTTACGCATCCAGGAGAGGTAGGTGCACTGGCTTGCAACCAACTCATGGTGCAAGATTACCGGTAGGGATCTTCACGTCTTCCATTAAGGTAATGCCATGTACGGCGCACCTGACCGGCATCCCGGCGAGTTGTTGGGCCCGTATCGGCTGATCCGGCTGCTCGGCGAAGGCGGCATGGCCCAGGTGTGGCTGGCGCAGCGCGCCGACGGATCCATCAAGCGCGAAGTGGCCCTGAAGCTGCCGATGCTTCGAAACGACCGCCAGGACCTCGCCGGCCGCTTCGCACGCGAATGCGACATCCTGGCGGCACTCGAACACCCGCACATCGCACGCCTGTACGACGCGGGAATCAGCCCCGATGGGCTGCCTTACCTGGCGATGGAATATGTTCGGGGCGAGAGGCTGACCGTCTGGTGCGACGCGCATCGGTTGGGGGTGCGCGCTCGCCTGCAGCTCGTCCTGCAGGTGCTCGATGCCGTGCAGTACGCACATGCACACCAGGTGATTCATCGCGACATCAAACCCTCGAACATTCTGGTAAATGAGGCCGGCCAAGTGCAGCTGCTCGACTTCGGAGTGGCCAAGCTGCTGGCGCAGAACGAGCAAGGGTTCCCGCTCACAGCGGTCTATGGGCCTGCCTTGACGCCGCAGTACGCGAGTCCGGAGCTCGCGCGGGGCGATTCGGTCGAACCGGCCAGCGACGTCTATTCGCTCGGGGTGTTGCTGTACGAACTGCTGACCGGTTGCCTTCCCTACGGGATCAGGGCCGACGCCTCGACGGTGGTGGTACTGGAGCAAGCAATTCTCTCCGCGAAGGTGCCCAAGCCCAGCATGCATGTTGCGCCCCACACGGGTGCCGCACGGGGTACCACGTCGACCAAGCTGGTGCGGCAGCTGCGTGGCGATCTCGATGCGATCGTCTTGAAGGCGCTGGCGAAGGCACCGTCCGATCGATATGGCAGCGCGGCGGCATTGGCCGATGATTTGCGGCGCTGCCTGAGTGGGCAACCGGTCGAGGCGCGGCCCGATCACTTCACTTATCGCTTTAGGAAACTGTTGCAGCGGCGCCCTACCGAATGGGCGGCCGTGGCCGCCGCCGTTCTGGCCGCTGCGGCGCTCACCTATGCGCTGATACGGCCGCCGCGCCCCGCGCCGGTCGCTGCGACGCCGGTCGCCGCCCCGGTCCGGGCCGTCGCAGTCCCGGCCCAGGAGGACAAATCGATCGCAGTTTTGCCGTTTGTCGACATGAGCGAGAAGAAGGATCAGGAGTACTTCTCCGACGGCCTGTCGGAGGAGCTGATCAATCATCTCTCGCGCAGCCCTGGTCTGAAGGTGATCGCGCGCACCTCCTCTTTCCAGTTCAAGGGCAGGAACGAAGATGTGCGCTCGATCGCCGGCCGGCTCGGTGTCGCGCACCTTTTGGAAGGTAGCGTGCGCAAAGCAGGCAACGAGCTGCGTGTCACCACGCAGCTCATCCGTGCCTCAGACGGTGTGCAACTGTGGTCGCAAGCTTACGATCGCAACCTGGCCGACATATTCAAGCTACAGGACGACATTTCAGAGAGGGTGGCAAAGGCGCTCAACGCGACCTTCACGGTGGTTGGCCGGCCGATCGGGCAGGAGTCCGATGTCGAGGCCTACAATCTGGTGCTTGAAGGCAATTACTACAAAGCGCGAAGAAGCAAGCGCGATGTCGAGAGAGCCGTGCAACTTTATAAAATGGCGATCGATCTCAGGCCTGACTACGCCTTGCCCTGGGCACGCCTGGCGAGCGCCTATTTGTTCCTGGAGGAGGCCAGCGGGACGCCATCGGCCGAGGACAACGCCAAGATTCTTGCCGCACTGGACCGGGCCATCCGCTTGGACCCGAATCTCATCTGGGCTTATTACACGCGTGCCGGTTTCGAGATGGCCATCAAGTGGGACTGGGCGGCCGCGCGCGCGGATCATGAACGCATGCTGGCGCTCGATCCCGGCAACACCTACCTGCTGCCGGGCGCCCTGGGCGACATGGCGCTCGTGTGCGGCCACACGGCCGAGGCGCTCGAACACTATGAGCGCGGCATCGAAGCAAATCCGCTGGATCCATTCTCGTTGCAAGCGATCGGTGTCGCCCTGTGCGCGTCGGAGCGACTCCAGGAGTGCCTGCGGTACCGTCTGAAGCTCGAGCAACTGCACCCGGATTTCGCCGGCGTCAACAGCTTCGTTGGCGAGGCACGCCTATACCTGTGGCAGCTGCCCGAAGCGCTGGACGCCATGGAGAAGGAACCCGAAAAGGACCTGAGGCTGGCCGGGCTTGCATTGGTTTACACGGCCATGGAAAAGCGCACCGAGTCCGACGCAGCCTTAAGAACGCTTGAAGAGAGTTTTGGATCGGACCATGCCTACGAAATAGCCCAGATCCACGCTTACCGCGGGGAAGCCGATACCGCGTTCGAATGGCTGCAGCGCAGTTACCGGACGCACAATTCCAAGCTAATATACGTCAAAGCAGACCCGTTGCTGCGCAGTCTGCACGGCGATCGCAGGTTCCAGAGCTTGCTGCTCAAGCTGAATTTGCCCGAGTGATTTGCGTCGACAGGGAGAGCCATCGTGAAATCGAACTCAACATTGAAAGCCACGCTCGTAAGAGCTCAGGAAGAGGTTCAGGACCTTCTGCTGGATCTGCAGGCCGGAACGCTCGATAGGATCGCGTTGGAGACTGGACTCAAAGAAGTACAGGCGCGCCTGAAGGCCATGGACACGCATGTCTACAGACCCGACGGCGACGACGACGACGGTCCGGAGTCCGGTCCTCGGTCCAGTCCGAGGTGAATGCCGAAGGGCAGTCCACAGCCTTGGCTCCGCGGCAAGGTGCCATCAAGCTGAGAAGCGCCCGCTGCCAGTCGGCATATTGGGAAGATGGAGATCTGCGCATCGTCAACTACCTGACGCGGGGAACGTTTTCCGCGAATCCGATCGCGCTGGAGCTCATCCGGTTCTTCTTTTCGCCGCGAACCATCAGGGATGCCATGCGTGAATTCAACTCCTACACCCCCGCCAGCGTGGGAGAGGCGATAGTGAAGCTGATCGAGGCTCAATTGCTGCTGGAATGCGACTCGCCCGAGTCGATCCACGATGACCTGCTCGATTCGGCCTGGAAGCCGTGGCTGCCGGAGGGCGCATTTCACTTTTTGACAAAAGACGCCTCTTACGTCGGAGGCGACTGGACCATAGAAGAAAAGCTGCGAACGCTTCCGGACACGCCGCAGCCGCCTCTGTTCAAGAAGACCGCGGGCGCCGAATCGATATCGCTGCCGGTTCACGAAACGGAGACGGACAGCTTTTACCGCACCCTGCACACCCGCAGGACGCACCGCAGATTCTCGACAGCGGCTGTACCGCTCGAGAGCGTGTCGAAGTTGCTGGGGGCGACCTGGGGCGTCCAGGGCTACATTGATTCGAAATATTTTGGGCCCCTGCCGCTCAAGACCAGTCCTTCCGGCGGCGCTCGCCACCCCATCGAAGTGCACCTGATGGCACTCAAGGTGACAGGGCTCGATCCGGGCCTTTATCACTATGACGCCAGGGACCACGCGCTCGAGAGAATCTCCTCCGAGGCGACGCCGCACAGGGCGCGGGCTTATTGCGCGGATCAGCCGTATGTCGCCCGTTTGGCAGCACTGTTCATCATGACGGGCGTGTTTGCGCGGACCATGTGGAAATACCATCATCCTCGAGCCTATCGAGTGGTCCTGCTGGATGCCGGCCATCTTGGCCAGACGTTTTGTCTCACGGCAACGCGAATGGGTCTTGCACCGTTCAGTACCGCGGCTCTAAAGGACTCCCTGATCGAGCAGGATCTGGGAATCGACGGCATTTCGGAATCGGTATTGTATGTTACCGGCGTCGGCATGCCGCCGGAGCGGTGATAGCGCGCGTTTTTCGCCGTGCAGCAACCCGCCTTGCCGGCTATTCGAATGCAGGTAGGGCCGCCAATTCTTCACGTGGCACACCTTCCACCGGCAAGCCAGCCTTTACCCACCCGCGCAGTCCGCCCTTGATCACCGTCACCCGTACCCCCTTTCCATCGAGCATCGTCAGTAATTCTCGCGCTACGCGCGTACTTGTGGCTTGACGCGCACATGTGCAATACACGTGAACCGCTCCTGCGCGCGGAAGTTCAACGCTCGACTGATGGAGCGCGTTTGGGTCGAGTCTGCGGGAACCGCGGATGCGCGTGGCCTTGACATCGAAATAACCATGGCTGCGAACATCGTAGATGAAGGCTCCATCTGCCATTTCGCGCGCTGCCTCGACAGGATTCGTGAATGGGACGGCGCTTGCGGAGCGCCCTTTGATCCACAACCACGTTCTGAACAATAAATACCCGGCGACCAGCGCGATCACGATCCAGCCCAAGATCCGGCCTGCCGCGTTGTAACCTCGAGTGACGGTATCCAAAGCGCCGCTGAAAGCAAAGCCGAGCGCAAAATACGAGCCGATATACAGAACGGCACCCGCCAGGTCCAATCGCAGGAAGGGAGCCAGCCGCATGTTCATGCTTCCAGCGAGCGGCGGCGCCATGGTGTTGATTCCCGGAATGAACTTGGCGATGACAAGGAGCATCCGACCACGGCGATAGAAGGTATCCGCCGACCGCAAGATGCATAACTCAGGGTTGAGCGAAATGCGACACAGTATGCCAAGCAGCCACCAGCCGGTGTAGCGGCCCAGAACGAACATCAGCGTATCGCCGGCCAGCATTGCCAACAGCGCTGCGACGAGAGCATTGGGGACCTGCAGGACACCGCGCGC
>Ga0116129_1001398_pt1 | contig 13346 bp, 16 predicted proteins | sample June2015DPH_17_2_FD_89732 | JGI IMG/M metagenome (GOLD analysis project Ga0116129, IMG submission 89732) | Peatland microbial communities from SPRUCE experiment site at the Marcell Experimental Forest, Minnesota, USA - June2015DPH_17_10 | ecosystem: Environmental > Terrestrial > Soil > Wetlands...
CCTGGCGGCGCTTGTGCGAGACCTGCCCGGTGGGCCCGCCGTCGACACCGCGGCGGTGGTGGCGGAGCTGCCCGAGCACACCAGCGGCAGCGACATCCGCGAAGTCGTCCGCCGCGCCGTACTAGCCGCTGACGCCGGAAACGTCAGCACGGCGGCGCTGCTGGCCGAGGTCGGCAGCGGGCGCTACCGCGCCGTCGTTCCGGAAGGGATGTACCTGTGATGAGCGATCGCAACGATTTCCGCGAACTCACCGACGCGCAGAACGGGCGGCGACAGGCCCACCGTCGGTCAACCACGGACGTGTTGGAGATCGGCTACGAGGAGCACGGCCCCACCAATGGTCCAGCGGTGATCCTGCTGCACGGCTTTCCCTACGATGTGCGCGCCTACGACGAGGTCGCGCCCGCGCTGGCCGCCGACGGCTGCCGGGTGCTGGTGCCATACCTGCGGGGCTACGGCCCGACCAGGTTCCGCTCGCCGGCCACGCCACGATCCGGGGAACAAGCCGCGCTGGGCGCCGATTTGCTGGCGTTCATGGACTCGCTCGAGATCGAATCTGCCATCCTGGCCGGCCACGACTGGGGCGGTCGGGCGGCGTGTGTTGTCGCTGCCCTGTGGCCTGCACGGTGCCGGGGTTTGGTGTCACTCGGCGGATACAACATCCTCGACATCGTCAGTGCCCGTGAGCCGCAACCACCAGAGATCGAGCACCGGTTCTGGTACCAGTACTACTTCCACGGGGAGCGCGGCAGGGCCGGTCTTGACCGCTACCGGGCTGACTTCTGCCGGTTGTTGTGGCGGCTGTGGTCGCCCACCTGGGCGTTCGACGACGCCACGTTCGCGGCGACCGCGCCATCGTTTGACAACCCCGATTTTGTCGACGTCGTCATCCATTCATACCGACATGGCTTCGGGCTCGCGCCCGGCGATCCGGCGTATGAGGCGATGGAGGCGCGCCTCGCGGAGCGACCGCCGATCACCGTTCCGACGGTCGTGCTGCTCGGCGCCGACGACGGCGTCCGCCCACACAGCCTGGCAAACACCTCCCGGTTCAGCGGCCCTGTCGAAGTCCTGATGGTGGCCCACGCCGGCCACAACCTGCCCCAAGAGCAGCCTGCGGCATTCGCCGACGCCGTCCGATCCCTTCCCTAGACTTAGTGGTCCGCCGCGGAACTACATGCGTGTAATACGGTAGGGGTCGCGGAGGGGTCCGAGTGGACGGGTGGCGCATCGCGTTGGTGGAGCGACGATGGCGAGGCACAGCCCGTTCGTGATCGTGTTGAGCGACGAGGATCGTGACGCGTTGAAGACGGTTGTTCGGAAGCGAACCGCCGAGCACCGTGTTGTCCTGCGGGCGCAGACCGTGTTGGCGGCGGCGGATGGCGAGGACAACCTGAGCATCGCCGATCGGTTGGAGGTGGCGCCCAACACGGTGATCAAGTGGCGCAAGCGGTTTTTCGATGAAGGCGTGGACGTGTGGGGCTCGGAAACTCTGTCGCGGCTGGTCAGGCGGCGTTTTCGTATTCGTTGATGAGTCCGTCGCAGCGGGTTGTTCTGAGCACTGCGACGCTGGCTGGCATCGATGGCGGTTGGTCGAGCGTGGATTCGGGCGGCCGCTGTTCGAGGGAGCGGTGAGGCCGGTGCTCGTTGTAGTGCCTGATGAAGTCGATGACGAGGCGCTCGAGCTGGCGGCGGTTCCAGATGATGGTGCGGTCGAGGAGTTCTCGTCGGATCGAGCCGATCCAGCGTTCAGCGAACGCGTTCGCGACTGGGGTCCGGGCCGGGGTCTTGAGGATCTTGAGGCCTTCGGTTCGGAAGATCTCGTCGAAGGCGTCGATGAACAGGCTGCCTCGGTCGCGGACCAGCGCGCGGGCACCGGTGAGCTGGTCGGTGTGGTGGAGGAACAGGTTGCGGGCGGCTTGGGTAGTCCAGACGCCGGTCGGATTCGTGGTGAGCCAGGCGAAGATCACCTGGCGGGTCTCGACCTCGATGAAGAACAGGACGTAGTAGCGGCGCAGTGTGGCGGTGTCGACGGTGAAGAAGTCACATGCGACGGCTGCTTGGGAGCGTAGGAACTCGGTCCAGGTCACCTCGGAACGTTTCGGCGCGGGGTCGATGTTGTTGTCTTTGAGGATCTGCCACACCGTTGTTTGCGCGATCTGGTGGCCGAGGCCGACGAATTCGCCGTGTATTCGCCGGTAGCCCCACGTCGGGTTTCAGCGGCGAGACGCACAATCAGTTGGCGCAGCTCGACAGGAGTTTGTGGTCTGCCCAGGCGTTGCCGGGGCGGGTGGGTCCAGTGTCTGGCGATTCGCCTTCGGTGCCAGCGCAGCAACGTCTCGGGCGTGACGATCCAGCCTTGGCGCAGTCGGCGGGGGAGAGCCGCGGCGATCGCTCCCAGCGGTCCGGTCCTCGTCGTTCGCAGTGGGACGCTCGACTTGGCGGCGCAGCACGCCGAGTTGGTGGCGAAGCACGATGATCTCGAGGTCTTTCGAGCGTCCAGAACGGAGAGCGAGGCGGGCAAGTGCAGCGATGAGACGGTAGAGGAGTCGAGACACGACAGACCAGGATGGAGCATCATCCCTGGTCAGCACCCACGCGCGAGTTTCCGAGCCCTACACGACTCCGTCGCTCGTCGATTCTGCATTGCCGACCGCCGTCTTCTCGCGCCGGGATACAAGGCAGATGTCAACATCTTCGACCCGTCCCGCGTCGGCCCGACCATGCCGTGGATCGAGAACGATCTTTCTGGCGGGGGAAGGCGACTGAAGCAACGCTCCGAGGGGATCCTCGCGACTGTTGTCGCGGGCAAGGTGACCCTTGAGAACGGTGAGGTATCGGGCGAGATGCCCGGCACGATTGTGTGTGGCTCGAGGTAACGTGCCGTCGCGGGTCAGTGGCCCAGGAACGCGGGGTCGCTGCGGCCCAGAAACGCGTCACGGCCGTGCCGGAAGTCGTCGGAAGCGAACAGCGCGATCTGTTCATCCAGCTCGCGCGCGAGCAGATCGTCGATCCCTCTCGGGAACACGGTGAGCATTCGCTTTGTCGCGGCCATGGCGAGCGGTGCGTTCTTCGACAGCTGCGACGCCAGCTCGATCGCCCTCGACTCCGCGTTGCCCGGTTCGACCAGTTCGTCTACCAAGCCGAGCTTGAGCGCGTCCGCTGCGTCGAGGATCGCGTTGGAAAGGCAGATTACTTTCGCCTTTGCTGGACCGACTCGGCGGGGCAGCGTCATGAGAAGCCCGCAGTCGGCCATAAGGCCGACGCGGCCGAACGTACAGCCGAAACGCGCGTTGTCGGCCGCGACGACGATGTCGCACGCTGCGGCCAACGAGAGCCCCGATCCGTAGGCGAATCCTTCGACGGCACCAATCACGGGCTGGCTCGCGGTGATGATGGTGCGAACGATGTCGTGCATCTCGCCCATGCGGCTCGTCACGGCCGCGGCATCGGTCGCCGGCATCGAGCGCAGTTCGCCCCCTGCACAGAAGGTGCCACCCGCGCCTGTGAGGACCACAACCCGACTCGGCGCATCAACCGCCTTTCGGATCGCGGCGAGCAGAGCACGGCGGCTGGCGTCGTCGAGCGCGTTGCGCTGGGCGGGGTTGTCGATCGTGACGACAACGACCGGGTCGTGCTCGCTTAGCTCGTCGGTCATGGCGCGGTCTGGGCGGCGTTGGGCGGTGGGCCGCCGGCGATCCATTCGTCGATCTGTGCCCTACGCGAGCTCGAGATGAGCTCGAACCAAAGCCCGCCGTGGTGGTTGTAGACGAACGAGTTGCCGCCCTCGGCACCGTCGATGCCTGTGTCGGTCAGCGCTTCTCGAAAGCCGATGGCGGCCAGTCGCGCGACCTCCGAAGGAACGTTCGCTACCTCGAAGCCGAGGTGGTGCACTGTGGGGCCACCGGCGAGATTCCGGAGGGCGGAGTCATCCAGTTGTTGAAACAGTTCCACGTGATGCGGCCCCTCGATCGAAGACGTGAGACGCCAAGTACGCGAGCGGATTCTATCGGGGCAGCGAAGCCGACGTTGTGAGACGAACGGCTCGGCCGAGTGGTAGCCGAAGGCGCCTGACATGTCGGCCATCGCCTTGTGGAGGTCGTCGACGGCCATACCCGTGTGAAAGAGGATGGGAAACTGCTCAGTCATGCATGGACTCCGCGGTGTTCAACGTGGATGGTCACATGTTGCGGCCACCGGGGACCTCGATCACCGGTGGCCGTGACATAGCTCGACAAGTCGGATGCCAGGAACAAGGCCACGTTGGCCACTTCATGGGGTTCGCCGGCGCGACCCAGGGGGACTTCGGCGATTTTCTGCTGCTTGATGTCCTCGCGCATGCCATCGGTCATGGCGGTGCGAATGAACCCGGGCTGAATCGCGTTCACGCGAACGCCCACGCGCGCCACCTCCTTGGCGGCAGCTTTGGTCAAGCCGACGATCCCTGCCTTGGCGGCTGAGTAGTTGGTCTGCCTCACGACCCCGACCTTCCCCGAGCCCGACGACATGTTGATGATGGAGCCGCCGTTTCCGTCACGCATCGCTGACGCGGCGGCTCGTGTGCCGAGCCACGCGGGGTCAAGCCCTCTAGTCGGCTGGCAACATCAGAGCACGCGTCCCGCACACCGGACTCGGGGGTCACAAACTTCGCCGCGGCCACCGTTTTTGTGTTTCGTGATTTCCAGCGTCAATGGGCTATCTGGGGAATCCCGTCTAGTGCTCGGACGGCCCGCAACAGCGCATTAGTTTCAGCGGACAGCCGTACCTTCGAGATTCTTCCCAGATAGCTGTCCGGCGTAATCGCCATTAAATATGCCGGTAATCCCCCGTAGCTCACGGCCGGGACGCCCACTTCGCTGAACGGGTACGCCATCCCCCAGATTGGTCCATCGGCAACGAGAACAGGATCGCTATCGGTGCCCTCAAGAGCTTTCAGCATCACGTCTGCAAGGGTCTCGCTCTTTGTGAGGCAGTGGGCCCACCCGTTTCGGCCGCTCGGGATCATTTCGGCCCCCTCCCGTACCCACTCGGTGCTCCCTACGTGTTCCACCCCGAGAGCGGCAACGGCCACCGCCGCAAGACCGGGACGCTGAGTGAGAAGCCCTTCACATTCGGCCAGGGTCGGAGTCTTCCCATCTACCTCGAAAACCTCACGGCACATGTGGCCGGTCACACAAGCGAAGACGATCGTCCGTCGTCGGCTCTCTAACGGAAGCCTGGCCAAGCGCTCCGCCATCGCAAGCAGGACCGACCCACCGTTCTCTTGCAAGGCGTTTACGCCATCAGTGTGTGCTACTAATACGATCGCCTCCTCCGTCATTCCCGGCAGAGTTGCTACGATCGAGTTGACCGGCGCTGCCTCGTGCACGTCGGCGCAGAGCTTCAAGGTGGCCTCACTGCCGGCGGCGGCCGCAGCGAGAAGCTCGTCCCGTCCGCTCGGACCGACCCATACAGCGGGAAGCTCGGTACGGGGATGTGGTCGGTATCTCCGCTTGCCCTCAGCAGTTGTTTCAGCGTGCAGCTTCTGCGCGCTTGGCGGACGGATCGGTTCATAAAGACCCATCACCTCAGCATCGTGTGTTCCTGTCCATACTGCGATGAGGCCCACGCCACCGGCACTGGCCACTCGACCTCGCAATTCTTCCAATGGAGCCCATAGCTTGACACCGTGCTCCCACTCCGTCGGGACAACCCGCTGATCGCGATTGTATGCTCCCCAACATGCTGGATAACCCAACGGCGGCTGCCTACGCGGATAGTCAACCACCACAAGGCGGCCCCTAATCTCATCATCGATCACATCGGCGTCCTCTACGGTACCGATATACACCAACGGAGCGGTCGTACCTTCGAGCGCGGTAACGCCTGACTCCGGGTAATACCCACTGACGACCGCATCCGGGCGACCGTTACCGAGTGAAAGGCTCCACTCCCTGGCCACCCAACTCCGAACTGTGTAAGGAAGGAGTTCAACGGTCAGGCCAGAAGCAGCAAAGCCTGTAGCGAGAATCTCCTCGAAGCGACGAAGAGCCGCCGACCCAGGCAAGCGCGGCCCAAGTGCAGCGGCATTCGCGACGAGCTCGTACACACGACCCGGGTCAGCGATCAGAGACTCGGCAGACATGAAGTCGTTCGACATAGTGATTAGATTGTCCTCACTCTATTTTTGCCGAGCACCAACACATCCGGATACTAGGGCAGCCGATGCTCTTGCTCGTGGAGGGATGCGACTTCCTCAAGAGCAGGTCCCGGTTCTTGTCGATCAATCGCTTGCGACGGCCACCCTCTGTGTGCGCCCGAAGCGACCGCAGCGGTGATCCCGCGCGATCCGCTGAACAGCCGCGTTGTGGCTCATAGCATCAGTGCGTGCAACTGCGCTGACTCCACCGGAAGCGAACATCCGAACACATGCACCGCCCCACATCTCGATGCTGCCCCTTATCGAGCAACGGCGTGCGGTAGGGAAGAACTCGGCGGTCTGCGTACCACCAACCACCACGCCGCAACGCTACATTGCGCCAGTCATACCTTGCCGAACCCTAACTCGACAGAGTCGGTGCAGTTTCGTTCGTCCGCAATCTCAGACTATTCAACTCTTGACGAGTCCACGGGACGATTGCATAGCCTCTTTGACCAGTAGCGCCACCTCTGGCATTGCCGATTCCATCCCTGCCCCGTCGACTCGATCCGCCAGCTCGCCCGCGCCTGCCTCGCGGAGCATGTCCGGCATTGATGCCCGCAAGCGCTCTAACGCCCAGTCAAGGAACGGGCCGTTGGCGACTTCGTCGTACTGAACCGAGACGTTATAAGCACCGGGAACGATGTAGTGGTAGTGCGGGTCACCTCCGAAGTTGTCGAATCGTATGTACTCCACGCGGTCGTTATCGCAAACGTGGAGTGACACGCCTTGCTCCTGAAGCGGTGCATCCGGATGGCCTACTGCTAGCCGTGGCTCCTTCTCGCGCCCGGCCTCAACGATCTCGTCCGTGAGGAAGCGGTACTCGATCCCGATCGTCAACGCGCCGATATCGATATACGTTGTCGCCTCGGGAACCGGGGGCAACGGAACCCCGTCATAGCGATGTCCCAAAGTGTCGCCACCGACACCTTTGCGGTCCAGGATTTTTGACATTTATTTCCTCCCTAAGATTACGAAGCGCTGCGATCCGCGACACTGCCACCTTTTTACTACTGAAAGCAAAATCGATAATACCTGGAGCATGGATTTGGAGTCAACAACCCCTCCTCGGACCTTTTACGTGAGTCAACTCGAAGGCTTGCAGGCACGATTCCGAATACTTCTTTGCGTCACGTTGGACCCTTATATTCGTGCTGGCTGTAACGTACTAGATGCAATTTGATCCGGCTTTTGTCATGCAACACCTCGCTAGTCAAGGCTGCTGCCAAGATTCCGCCGCGTGTCCTAACTATCGGGGAACCCTTAGGTCTCCATCATGGTTGATTGGCACAATCAGAAGGCGTCGGGATCGTTCTGCACGGCCAGGGGAACGGGATGACGAAACAAGGTGCTCGCGTTCTCCCAGGTCATTCGCGCGATGTCATTGTCCGGAATGCCCACGAGATAGCGCGCGAGCATGTCTTGCGTGTCCGGCCACGTCGAGTCGGCGTGGGGATAGTCGACCTCGAGGAGGATGTGCTCGATCCCGATCCGGTCTCGCAGGGAAAAGGTCGAGGGGTCGTCGACGGAGCAGAACCAGAAATTCCGGCTGAAGGCCTCTGCCGCGGTCACCTCCGTCGACGGCCACCCCGTGGGGTACTTCGTGATGTGGTCGAGGCGATCGAGGATTCCAGGAACCCAGCCGATCCCACCCTCAGACAGGCAGATCTTTATGCCCGGGAAACGCAGCGGAATGCCCGAGAAAAGCCAGTCGACGGCCGTGTTCATCGCACAGCTCCCGAACAACACGGCGTCGACCCCCTCCGGGGCGCCCGGGGACGTCGGGACCAACGAGCCGCCCGATCCCACGTGAAGACACACGACGGTCTCGGTCTCCTCGCAGGCAGCAAAGAACGGGTCGTAGTAGGACTCGTGGATCGACGGGAATCCGAAGTTGTGCGGTGACTCGGGAAACGTGACCGCCTTGAACCCACGAGCATGGTTTCGACGTATCTCTTCCGCCCCTATTGCCGGGTCATGCAACCATGGGATCTGACACGGAATGATGCGATCCGGATACGGACCCGCCCAATCCTCGATGTGCCAATCATTCCAACCCCGAACCGTCGCCAACGCCAACTCCAAGTTCTTTGTCACTGTCTGCAACCGGCCCCCTCCAAACCCCGCGAGATGAGAAGGAAAGCACATCGACGCGAACACCCCAGCCAGATCCATGTCCAAGATCCGCGCATCGATGTTCCAAGCACCACGTCGCATGTGCTCGAAACGGGTCGGCTCCTGGGAGTACTCCTCGACTGGACGCCCCGCCACCGCGTTCAACCCCAAATTCGGGATCACGTTGCCGTCGTACAACCAGGCCTGCCCACCCGACTCCAGATCCACTACCCGCGGCGCATCCTCCACCATACGAGCCGGCATCCGACCCGCCCATGTCTCTGGCGGCTCGACGAGATGATCGTCAACCGAAATCAACGTAAATCGACGCAACCGCCTGTCCGGCTCCGGGAGAAATGTCACGGAGTGAGAAGCCCCTCCGAAGAAGACCTTCCCTTCCATTAGAGTGCCTTCAACGCCTGGCTGCATCTGAGATCCTTTCACGCGGTCACGTAAATATTGTCCATCAATGGTCGCGGTTGTCACACCAGCACATTCGATTTGAGCCTAAAGACTGAAACCCCCGAGAGGCTTATGTACGTCGCCGCGAGGGAACTTATCCTCAACGGGAGGAGTTAAAATTCGTTCGGGGAGCGGTCCGATGCGCTCGGCGATCGGCCGCAGCTTTGCAACGTCAAAGTCATAGACTTCCACAATTGTTTCGCCCAGCATTAGCCGCGCCTCTTCAACGGGGACGTCCGCCGGGCCGAAAGTTGCTTGGAGGTAGTCGATGTTTCCCCCATTCCAACTTCCCTCAAAGTGCGGGTAGTCGGTCCCGACCATCATCTTGTCGACGCCAATCAGATGGCGGGCCTCCACCTCGGAGGCGGCCAATAGGGATGACCCGATCCAGCACTGACGGCGAAAATATTCGGATGGTGAGTGCTTTATGACTGACTTGATATCCTGGCGCAAATAACTGCCCGTATACGAGTAGTCCATCGTCGTCAGCTTCCCGGGGATCCATCCGGAAGACTGTTCAGTGAACACGACGCGAAGACGTGGATGGCGTTCAAAGACTCCACCCCACACCATGTGATCAAGGATCCACTGGCAGAAGGCAACGCTGGTCGCACGGCTAATTGGTCCGGCACAACCCGGGTGCGGCAACCCGGCGTAATTAAACCCGAAGTTCGAAGTGAGCGACATCGCAGCGTGGCTACAAAGAGGCAAACCAGTGTCCTCAAGTGCGCTCCAGATTGGATCAAACTCAGCGATAAAGAGCGGCCGTTCCGCGTCAAACGTCGGGATCATCACCCCCTTTAACCCGTTCTCCTTTGCGCGCTTGATCTCCTCGACAGCGGCAGCGACTGGCTCGAACTGAATATGGGCCATGCCCGCGTAGCGTTCGGGAGTCGTCGAAACGAAATCAGCCAACCAACGGTTGTAAGCCCGATCACCAGCTTGAATTTGCGCAGCAGACGGTCCTTGGATCCGCTTCTCGCGAAGCACCGCCGCCTGATGCAGTCGGAAGGGGAGTCCTGCCGACTCCGGTATCAGCACTTCGGCACAGACACCCTCGCCCTCGAGGACCTCGAGGCGTCGATCAGAATCCCACATTCCATCGATTCGGCCTGTATCACCTTGCGTACGATCCCACTCGTCGGCAACGTCTTCATCGATGAACATCTTGAGCGCGCGCCCTTCGGCGGTGTGCCCACTTCCGTTCTTGTCATGGTCATCACAGAAGTCGTCGAACTCCGCTCGCATGTCTGGATCGATGTACTCCCGATAGCTCCGCATTTTCGGAGCCACGTGACCATCCGACGAGATGATCATCATTCGTTCCATTGGATACTCCGTTCCATTGGATACTCCCCTTAAGGTGCGCCTGATGTAAAACAGCCCCGGCTCCTTCGAGGATCGCCTCAAAGGGGGGCGACGACGTCGATCGTCTCCCGGTCCGCTCAGGGTGGATGTGTAACACTCGTTATAGCACCAGCCAGCGAGCTGGTCAAGGGGCAGTCGTATACGCGGCTAGGCAACGATCGGAGCCGGTCGGGGTCACACCACGGACAGCGCCACACAAGTCGCGCTGATGTCGCCCGCCAGCGGGATCGGACCGTCTGAGCTGGCCGTGTTCAAGGGATCCCCGCAATTTCTCGGCGAGTCCGTAACAGTGATGAGCTCCCGAGGAGGCTGTGCTCGTGAGAAGGTTCAGCGACGATTTGGAACGTGAGACCCGGAGGCTGGTGGCCCGGGGGCACTCCCTTCGAGAGGTCGGACGTCTCGTGGAGTGCTCCAAGCACGCCGTGACCAACGTCATGGCTCGCCCGCCGGCTGACCCGACCGCATGGGATCCTTCTCCCGTTCGCCTGTCGCTGGCGGAGCGCGAAGAGATCCGTGCCGGCCTCGAGCACGACGACACGTTCACCGCGATCGCCGGTCGTCTCGGACGGTCCCCACTGTGCCACGAGACGTGGCCGCCAACGGCGGACGCAGCGACTATCAGGCGTGGAGAGCCCACCAGCGAGCCGGCCGTCAAGCGAAGCACCCCAAGGCAGCGAAGCTGTCCTGCCCGCAGCTGGCGGCAGTGGTGACGGCCGGGTTGGAGGCGTGGTGGTCGCCGCAAGAGATCGCCCGCCGGTTGCGGATCGACTTTCCCGACGACCCCGCCATGTGGCTGAGCCACGAGACCATCTACCAGTCTCTCCTGGCCCCCGGCCGAGGCGGACTGCGCCGTGACCTGCACCGTTGCTTACGAACAGGCCGGGCGCAGCGACGCCCGCGCAATCGCATGGGCACCCCCGGCCAGATCCGAGGCATGAAGCTGATCGCCCAGCGCCCCAGCAAAGCTGACGACCAGTTAGTGGCCAGCCACTGGGAAGGCGACCTCATCATCGGCCAGAACGGTCGCTCCGCGGTGGGCACCCTCGTGGAGCGGACCACCCGCGTCGTGGTGCTGCTGCATCTACCCGACGGGCGAGAAGCAACCAAGGTCAGCGACGCCCTCCTAAAAGCCGTCGGCGGGCTGCCCCAACACCTTCGACGCAGCCTCACCTGGGACCAGGGCCGGGAGATTGGCCGGTCACGTCACACTCACAGCCGCCACCAGAATGCCTGTGTTCTTCTGCGATCCCCACAGCCCCTGGCAGCGAGGACTGAACGAGAATACCAACGATCTCCTCCGGCAATACCTGCCTAAAGGAACCGACCTCTCGCTTCACGACCGAGCCGACCTCGACCGGACCGCACAGAGCCTCAACGACCGTCCCCGCAAGGTCCTCGGCTATATGACACCATCAGAGAAGTTCGCCGAGGTTCTTGCGCCCACCAGTTGAACACGCCGTCCTACGACCAGGTCATCGGGCTCGACCTCTCCGACGTCGCCCTCGACGGCTCCCTCCACAAAAGCCCTTGTGAGGGTGAGGGAACCGGCAAAAACCCAACGGATCGAGGCAATCTCGGGTAGAAGTGGTCGATCCTCACCGACACCACCGGCCATCCCGTTCAGCTGGACGATCGACGGAGCGAACCGCAACGACTCGACCCTGCTCGCACCCACCCTCGACGACGCCGCGGCATCGCTCTGTGTCATCGCACGCCGACTTCTCGGTCCCGGGCGGGCGGGGCCGCCTTGACACTCCCGCACCGCCCTGGTAACGTAACATCCGTTACGTAATCTTGATGTAACATAAGGGGCGACGTGAGCGGTGCGGGAAACGCGACATCCATCGAGCATCTGGCGGCGTCCAAGAACCCCGACATGGTCGCCTTGGTCAGCCGGTTCACCGAGATGTGGGCCGACAAGGCCAGCCCGTTCATCGCATCCATGATGGAGAACGCGGGCCTCGATGTGCGGGTCCGGGAGCTGCTCATCATCGCCCTGCTCACCATGAAGGGGTGGGAGGAAGGCGTGCGCTTCCACGTCGGGTCCGCACTCGATGCCGGCGTCGAGCCGGCCGACATCCGAGGTGCGATCTTGCTCACGCTCACGGTCGATGGCATCGCCACGGCGTCCCGCGGGATGCGCTGGTTCGAGTCCTGCCTCGAGTCCCGAGATGATCAGGACGAACGGGTAGAGGCCGAGCTTCCCCGTCCGCTGATCGGTCCGTCGCGGGCTGATCGAACGGAATGACAGGTGGAGGTCCCAGCGTGCAGCCCAGAACGCCTGACCGACTAGGAGGCTCGGTGTCAGATCGATACGCGAGGTACAGCTATCTAGACGTCGTCGTCGACGACCGGATCGCCATGATCACCATCGACCGTCCGGAGACGCGGAACCGGTGCGAACCGGAAGATCACACCGAGTTCTCCACCATCCTTCGGGACATCAACGCCGACCCTGACGTGGACGTGGCGGTCATCACCGCCAACGGTCCCGACTTCTACATCGGCGGCGGCGCGTCGTTCTTGGACCTGTACCACTCGCCGCCCGAGGCCATGGCCATCATGGGCGAGATCCGAGAGATCGTTCAGTCGCACATCGAGTGCGAGAAACCCGTCGTGTGCGCGATCAACGGTGTGGCGAAGGGTGGCGGCGCCACGTTCGCCCTCCTTTGCGACTACATCATCCTCGAGCGGACGGCACTGCTCTCCGACGGCCACATCCGGTCGGCGCTCGCAGCGGGCGACGGCGGAACCATGGTGTGGCCGCTCTCGATAGGTCTGACGGTCGCCAAGAAGTACCTACTCACGGGCGACAACATCTCGGCTGAGGACGCGGAGCGTTTCGGGCTCGTCACCGAGGTAGTCGAAGAGGGACAGGGTCGAGCACGCGCCATCGCCGTGGGCCGCCGGCTGGCCGGCGGACCCCAGACCGCCTTGCGAAAGACCAAGGTGGCCTTGAACCAGTGGCTGCGGCTTGGGCAGACCACCTCGCACGAGTACGCGCTCGGGATGCAGATGCTCACCGGCATCCATCCCGATGTCCTTGTCGCCTCCGAGAACGCCAAGAACGGTGGGCCCGGGGCGATCGGGCAGGACGTCTAGATATCCCACGGCTGTAAATGTCAAGCGGCTTCGGGAAGTTTTTGGTTGGCTCGGTGTCCCCAGGCGATGTTCTCATCGTAGTTGGGGTGGTGTTGAAAGCAGCCGTGGAGGATCCCAACGA
>Ga0116129_1001400_pt1 | contig 13337 bp, 11 predicted proteins | sample June2015DPH_17_2_FD_89732 | JGI IMG/M metagenome (GOLD analysis project Ga0116129, IMG submission 89732) | Peatland microbial communities from SPRUCE experiment site at the Marcell Experimental Forest, Minnesota, USA - June2015DPH_17_10 | ecosystem: Environmental > Terrestrial > Soil > Wetlands...
CATCGCGATTGTCCTCCAGACCGTCGAGCAGACGCGACGACCCCAGAGGACGCACCCGCGCCGCGCCGAATTCGCGGTGGGACGACAATTCAACCTGCCCGCCGAGCTGAGCGGCCATGGTCTGCATGCCGTAGCAGATGCCGAGCACCGGTACTCCCATCGAGAACACCACGGCAGGGGCTTGTGGACCTTTGACGTCGTACACCGACTCAGGTCCGCCGGAAAGAATCACGGCTTTTGGCTTGAACGCCTGGATCGAAGCGGCATCGGCATCGCAGGCGTAAATTTCCGAGTAAACCCCCAGCTCGCGCACCCGCCGCGCGATCAACTGCGTGTACTGGGCTCCAAAATCGAGAATCAGAACACGGTCGGCAAGAATGTCGGGCATCAACCGATCCGGTAGTTGGGCGCTTCTTTGGTGATGGTCACGTCGTGTACATGGCTCTCGCGAACACCGGCGCTGGTGATGCGCACGAACTGCGGTCGGGTGCGCATTTCTTCGATGCTGCGGCTGCCCGTGTATCCCATCGCGGCGCGCAGGCCGCCGGAGAGCTGGTGCAGGATCGCCACCAGAGAGCCCTTGTAAGGAACGCGACCTTCGATGCCCTCCGGCACCAGCTTCTCCAGCTCTGTGTTGGTGTCCTGGAAGTAGCGATCGCTGGAGCCGTGCTGCTGCGCCATGGCGCCCAAGGATCCCATGCCGCGGTACGCCTTGTACGAGCCACCTTGGTAGAGTTCCACTTCGCCAGGAGACTCCTCGGTGCCCGCGAACATTCCGCCGATCATCACGCAGTGCGCACCGGCCACCAGCGCCTTGGCGATATCGCCCGAGTAGCGGATCCCGCCGTCGCCGATCACCGGTACCCCGCTACCTTCCAATGCCTTGGCAACGCGCGCGATGGCGCTGATTTGCGGTACGCCCACCCCGGCGACGACGCGCGTCGTACAAATCGACCCCGGCCCGATCCCGACCTTCACGGCGTCCGCGCCATGCTTGACCAGGTCCAGCGCGGCCTCGGCGGTCACGATGTTGCCGCCGATAACTTGAATATCGGAGTACTTCGCCTTGATCTTCGCCACGGTCTCGAGAACCCCGCGTGAGTGACCGTGCGAGGTGTCCACCACCACCACATCGACACCCGCTTCGCGCAACGCCGCCACCCGATCCAACGTGTCCGGTGTGGTACCTACCGCGGCACCAACCCGCAGGCTGCCGACGCTGTCCTTGCACGCGTTCGGAAACTCGGTGGCCTTCTGGAAGTCCTTCACGGTGATCATGCCCTTGAGCTCATGGTCGCCCGCGACCACCAGAACCTTCTCGATGCGGTGCTTGTGCAGCAGCGCAAGCACCTGGTCCTTCGGCGCATTCTCGCGCACCGTGACCAAGCGCTCCTTGGGTGTCATCACCGAAGAGACGGGCGCATCGAGCTTGGTTTCGAAGCGCAGATCGCGATGCGTCACGATGCCGACCACCTTGATGCCTTGTACCACCGGCACGCCCGAGATGTTCTTGGCGCGTGTCAGCTCGATGACTTCGCGAATCGTCATCTGCGGGCTTACGGTGATCGGATCGGTGATGACGCCGCTCTCGAATTTCTTGACGCGATCGACGTGGCGGGCCTGATTTTCGATCGACATGTTCTTGTGAATGATGCCGATACCGCCCTCCTGGGCGATGGTGATCGCCAGGCGCGCCTCGGTAACCGTGTCCATGGCGGAGGAAACCACCGGCAAATTGACCCGAATTTCGCGCGTCAGCTGGCTCGACAACGACACTTCCCGGGGCAGTACTTCAGAATATGCCGGTACTAGCAACACGTCATCGAAGGTAAGTGCCTCTTCCAGAATACGCATAGGAGCGTCACGCAGGTTTGTCTAAGAGGCGGCGCATTGTACCTTGCGAGTGCAGTGGGGTAAACCGCAGTATCATTTGCCCATGGAATCCGGCAGCGCCACCACGGCCACCCCGCGACCCGATCGCGATATTTACAGCGTTTCGCGCCTCAACCGTGAGGTAAAGATGCTCCTGGAGCGCGGTTTCGGCACCCTGTGGCTGGAGGCCGAAATCTCCAATCTCGCCCGGCCCAGTTCGGGACACTGGTATTTCTCGCTGAAGGACTCCGGCGCTCAGGTGCGCTGCTGCATGTTCAGACAGCGAAACATGCTATGCACGTTCACCGCCAAGGACGGCCAAAAGGTGCTGGTACGGGCGCGGATCGGCCTATACGAGCCACGCGGTGAATATCAGCTGGTCATCGAACATATGGAGGACGCCGGGATTGGCACCCTGCAGCGTCAATTCGAACAGCTGGCGGCCAGGCTCTCCGCCGAGGGTCTGTTCGCCCCCGAACGCAAGCGGCCTTTGCCCAAGCTGCCGAGGCGCATCGGCGTCATCACCTCACCCACCGGCGCCGCCATTCGCGACATTCTGCATGTGCTGGCGCGGCGCTTTGCCGCCGTCCCGGTGCTGATTTATCCGGTGGCCGTGCAAGGCACGTCCGCAGCCGCGGAAGTCTGCGCGGCCATCGCCTCGGCCGGCAGGCGTGGCGAATGCGACATCCTCATCTTGGCGCGCGGCGGCGGCTCGCTCGAGGATTTGTGGGCCTTCAACCAGGAAGCGCTGGCGCGCGCCATGGTCGCCTCGCCGATTCCGATCATTACGGGCATCGGCCACGAAATCGACTTTACCATTGCCGACTTCGCCGCCGATGTGCGCGCTCCCACGCCGTCCGCCGCGGCGGAAATCGTGGTCCCCGATGCCGAGGAATGGCTGGCTTCGCTGCGGCGCATCGGCGCCCGTCTGCAGCGCGCCCTGCTGCGCTCGATGGAATCGCGCGCTCAGCGGCTGCGCTGGCTTACCGGGCGTGCCGCGCTGGTGAGCCCTACGGCGAGACTCGCGCAGCAATCGCAGCGTCTGGACGAATTGGAGCAGCGGCTGTCCCGATCCATACGGCGACTGTTGGCCGAGCGCCGTTCCGCCTTGAGCGAGCGGCGCAGCGCACTTTGGCAGGTCAATCCCATTGCCCGGTTACAAGGCGCGGCCGCACGTCACCAGCACTTGTTCGCGCGGCTGCGCATAGCGGCTCTGGAGAGCCTGCGCCGCTCGCGCGAACGCTTGGCGCCTCTGGAACGTACCTTGAACGCGGTCAGTCCGCTCGCCACGTTGCAGCGTGGCTACGCCATCGTGGTTGCCGACGACGGTCGCATCCTGCGCGATGCGGCGGACGCCGCAGCGGGCAGCATCATCGAGGCGCGCCTTGCGCGAGGTAGCGTGCGCGCCAAGGTGGAGAAATAGCCTTGCCTGCGATGAGGTTGGCGTCGTGCCTGGCTGCGGCGGTCGTGAGCGTATCCTTGGCAACCTTGGGCCTATCCGCCGCGCCTTACTCCCTGCCACGCGAGTCTGCGGTGCCCGGCGGTGTGAAGCTCATTCGTCTCGAATACAAAGGCAGCGCCATGCCGGCGGTGGACGTCGATGGGCAGCGTGCCATGGTCGTTCAGGACGGCACCGACTGGGTCGCCGTGATCGGCATTCCTCTGTCCGCCCCGCTGGCCGACCGCAGCGTGGTGGTACACGACAGCGACGGCCGGCAACAAATGGAATTTAGCGTGGGCGACAAGCGCTACGCCAGCCAGTCGCTGAAAGTCGCGCCACGCCAGGTGGACTTATCCGCCGAAGATTTAGCGCGCGCGAATCGCGAGCGGGTGATCATCGATGCGGCTTTGAGCCGCTGGAGCAACGAGCAACCGGAGTCTTTGCGCCTGCCTCAGCCGGTCCCGGGCGTGCGCTCCAGTTCCTTCGGCATGCGCCGCATCTTCAACGGCGAATCCCGCAATCCGCACACCGGCATGGACATTGCGGCACCCACCGGGACACCGGTGCGCGCGCCCATTGCCGGGACTGTGATCGACACGGGCGAGTTCTTCTTCAACGGCAATACGGTGTTCGTCGATCACGGCCGCGGCTTGATCAGCATGTACTGCCACCTGAGCGCCATCGAGGTAAAACCCGGTCAACGGGTGGCCGCCGGCGCGCGCCTCGGGCTGGTTGGGATGACGGGCCGTGCGACCGGCCCGCACCTGCATTGGGGACTGAGTTTGAACCGTGCCTGGGTCGACCCAGAGCTGTTCGTGCCCTGAATCCAGCCTTGAAGTTGCTAGCCTTTTGCCAGCATCTGGTCGACTTGCGCTCCCTCCAAAGGGGCCGTCAGCGCCGCTTGGCGCTGACGCGCGCTATGCTCCTGCACGGCAGCTCCGGACGGCTGCATGTCGATACGTCCCTGAAAGAACGCGCCGTCGCTGATGGCGACCCGGGGCGCGAAAACGTTGCCCTTGACCTTGGCCGTGGCGCGGATATTCACCGATTCGGTCGCATACAAGTCGCCCTCTACTTTGCCATCGATGACGATGAGGCGGGCGCGAATATCGCCCTTCATCGAGCCATCGGTGCCCATGGTCAGGCTCTGAGTGTGGGTGATGGACCCCTCGACGCTGCCCTGTACGATCAAATCCTCTTGCGCGGACAGCTCGCCCTTGAAGCGCAGCGTGGGCCCGAGAACCGAGGCGCGGGGCGCCGGCTCGGCCGCCCTGACTTCCACGGCACGCGGTTCCTGGGCACGTGTCTCCTGGGCGCGCAGCTCGGCGGCGCGTATTTCAGCGGCGCGCACCTCGGCGGCGCGCGTCATCGGCGCCTTGGACTCGGCGCCCGGTTCGCGCGGCTCGGGGCGCTTCGTCGAGGGTTCAGGTGCGCCGGAACGGCCAGGGGCATTGGAGTTGATCATCGGCTCGTCTCCGTTGGGTTTCTTGAACCAGGACATCTCAGGCAGCACCAGATGCAGCCTTGGGCGTCTGGCGGACGTTGGTGTTCTTCGGGCCCATATCGATGTGGCCGCTGAAACTGGCGCCTTCCAGGATGCTGACCGTGGGGGCCACGATGTTTCCGCAGACTTTCGCGGTTTCCTTCACGAAAATGGATTTATCGGCGTGCAGGTCGCCCTCCACCGTACCCTCGACGACGATGAGCTGCGCCTTGATATTGGCCTTCACCGTACCTTGCGGGCCGATGGTCAAGCGCTGGGAATGGGTGACCGAGCCTTCGACCCGCCCTTGAATCAGCAAGTCCTCATCGGCGCTGAGATCGCCTTTGAAATAAAGCGTGGGTCCCAAGACCGAGCTGCGATCGGGGGCATTGTAAGGATTGCTCATGTCGTTCTTCTCCGTAACTGCACGTTCGGCTAAAGGCGAAGACTACCTGGCATAATCACTTCGGAAATGCGAGCTTGATCACGTTTCGCACAAACCGGGGATTTCGATGAGCGAGGCAATCAACACCATCCTGCCAGCTGCCACCATTCCGGTGCTGTTGAGGGCCAGAAGGCAATGGTGACGGGCGCCAATTCAGGTATCGGCAAGGCCATCGCCATCGCGCTCGGCGCCGGCGGCGCGGATGTCGCGGTCAATTACGTCGACGAAGAAGCGGCGGCCCAGGAAGTCGTCGACATCATCGTCGCGAGCGGCTCGCGCGCCATCGCCGTCAAAGCCGATGTTTCCAGCGAAGCCGAAGTGCAAGCCATGTTTCAGCGGATGTACGAGGAGTTCGGCACGATCGATATTCTCGTGAACAACGCCGGCCTGCAGCGCGGGGTGGTCAAGGAGATATCGGCGGCGGCCGGCAAGATCATCTGCGTCAGTTCGGTGCACGAGGTCATTCCATGGAGCACGCATGCGAACTACGCCGCATCCAAGGACGGCATCATGATGATGATGAAGAGCTTGGCGCAGGAGGTCGCGCCTCTGCACATACGGGTCAACAGCATCTGCCCCGGCGCCGATCCGCACCCCCATCAATAGGGCCGCCTGGGATACGCCGCAAGCCCTGGCGTCGCTGCTGATGCACATCCCGTACAAGCGAATCGGCGAGCCCGAGGACATCGGCCGGGTCGCCGTGATGCTCGCCTGCGATCTGTCCGACTACATCACCGGCGCGAGCATATTCGTCGACGGCGGCATGACGCTCTATCCGGAGTTCTCCACCGGCGGCTGATCGCGAATCCGTTCACGGCGCCGCCGCGCGTTTTCCGCTATTCGATGCTCTCGCCGTGCAGGGAAATGTCAAGTCCCTCGCGTTCTTGCTCTTCGCTGACGCGCAGGCCGATCGTGGCGTCGATGATTTTGAGAATCACGAAGCTGACCACGAACCCATAAATGAGCGTCACCGCGACACCTTTCAGCTGAACCAGCACCGAGCCGTCGACACCGCTGATTTCCTTGCTGACAAACACACCGGTCAGCAACGCGCCAATGATGCCGCCGATGCCGTGCACGCCGAACGCGTCCAAGGAGTCGTCGTAGCCGAGCGCATGTTTCAGGGATGTTGCAGCGATGAAGCACAGCACCCCGGCAACCAAGCCGATGACCACGGCCGGTGTAGGACCGACGAAACCCGAAGCGGGCGTGATTGCCACCAAGCCCGCCACCGCGCCGGAGGCGATCCCGAGGACGCTGGGTTTGCCCTTGCTGACCCATTCGGCAAACATCCAGCCGAGCGCCGCTGCGGCTGTCGCAAGCTGCGTTACTGCCATGGCCATACCCGCGCGCCCGTCGGCAGCGCCCGCGGAGCCGGCATTGAAGCCGAACCAACCCACCCACAACAAGGAAGCGCCTATCAAGGTCAGGGTCAGGTTGTGCGGCGGCATAGCCTCGCGTCCATACCCTAAGCGCTTGCCCAGTGCCAAGCTGCTGGCAAGGCCTGCGATGCCCGCATTGATATGCACCACAGTGCCGCCGGCGTAGTCGAGCACGCCCGCGGCATTCAGCCAGCCGGTGGGCTCCCAGACCATATGCGCGATCGGCGCATACACGGCCAACGACCAAACCACCATGAATACCAGCATGGCCGAGAACTTCATGCGATCGGCAAAGGCGCCCGCGATCAGCGCCGGTGTGATGGCCGCGAATGTCAGCTGAAACATGGCGTATACCGTCTCGGGTATGGTTACCGCCAGGTGCGATACCGACACCTTGTTCACCGGGTCGTGCATGAAGGTCATGCCGTTGAACAGCGCGCGGCTGGAGCCGCCGAGAAACGAGTTGCCGGGCGTGAATGCCCAAGAGTAGCCGATCAGCCACCAGAGCAGGGTTACCACGCACACGATGGCAAAGGTTTGCATCAGAGTCGCCAGGACGTTCTTCTTGCGCACCATGCCGCCGTAGAAGAGCGCGAGGCCCGGAATGGACATCATCAACACCAAGGCGGTGGAGGTTAGCATCCAGGCCGTATCGCCGGCGTTGATCTTCTCCACCGACGTCAGGAAGGGCTCGGTCGGCGCCGAGGCGCTGGCCGCCGCCGCTCCGGGCGGCGCTGTCGCGGTCGCAGCCGAGTCCGCCGCGCTTGCTGCGCCCGGCGTGGCGACGCCCGGCGTGGCGTCGGCCCGTGCGCCGGATACCGCCACCGTCAACAACGCAAGACAGGCCAATCGAGCCCATTTACTCATCATGCAAACCCCTCATCTTTTGAACCCCCTCATCTTTAGATAGCACTCGCGTCCCTTTCGCCCGTCCGGATACGCACGACCTGGACGAGATCGAACACGAAGATTTTTCCATCCCCGACCTTTCCGGTCTGTGCCGATTTCATCACGGCGTCGATCACCTGATCGACCAGGGCATTATCAACCGCAATCTCTATTTTTGTCTTCGGTACGAACTCTACGGCATACTCGGCGCCCCGATAAATTTCGGTATGACCGCGTTGCCGCCCGAAGCCGCGCACCTCGGTCACCGTAATACCTTGCACGCCGACATCGCTGACGGCCTTGCGCACATCGTCCAGTTTGAACGGCTTGATGATTGCGGTGATGAGTTTCATCCTTCATTCCTGCGTGTGGCATTTTTGGCATGGGCGCGCGCCGAGCGTAAGCACCCGTTGTGCCATCGCACAAGACTTGAATGCGATCAGCAACTTAGAGGAAAACGCAGCGAGATTCGCGCAATTTCTGCACCGAATGAGAGCGGCGTGGCCGACAGCCTGCATTACTTTGTGGCGTTCAGCGCAGCGATAGCTCCAGACGCACTTTGTTCCCCTCGGCCTTTGCCTTGTCGCTTTCGACCAGGAATACCCTCTCCGGATCGATTTGAGTACCTTTGAGCAGCACCTGCTGTAAATTCATCGCGCGCTGCTGGCCCAGGTTCGTGAGCTCCGTCGCGCCGACCGTGATGTGCGCGCGCAGCTCGCCGCTCAGGAAGTCGATTTTCGCAGCCGTCAGGTCGGGCTTCGCCTTGATGGCGCTGACCGCGTCCGGGTACTTCGGCTCGCTGCCCAGACTTTTCTGATACAGCTGAGACAAGATCTCCAGGCGCGTGGCCGGATCGAGCTGCGCGAAAGGCAGCGACGCCGACACTGATTTCTTGCGGGCTGCGGCGGCAACCTGCGCCTCATGGACTTGCGCCTTGAACTGCGCGTCGACGAGCGAGGGGCGATCGAGAGACTCGATGGTGGCAATCGGCACCTCGATTTTCAACTGCGGTCTTTCGCTCAGCGCCTTGACGATGGTCTGCGCCTTGGCGGCGGCACCCGAATCCAGATCGGCGGCGCCCGGCTCGAAGTCGATGAATTGCAGATCCGGGCCGCCGCCGAACAGGGAACCCAGCAGCGCGAACGGCGCGGTAACGGCCTTTTCCAGGATATTGACGAACACTTTCCAGATGATCGGAGCGAGCTTGAACTTCGGATCGTCGAGCGATCCGCTCACGGGAAGATCCAGCTCGATCACCCCGTCGCGATTCTTCAGCAAGGAGACGGCCAGCTTGATCGGCAAACTCACCGCCTGCTTGCTCTGCGTCTTGTCGCCGAACTCCAGCTGGTCGACCACAATGTGGTGCTGCGCATCCAGCTTGCGCCCGTCGACCTTGTAATGCATATCCGTAGTCAGCTTACCCTTCGCGATGTCGTAGCCGGCGAACTTGCCCGAATAGGGATTGAAGGTGCTCAGCTCGATATTGTGAAAGCTCATGCTCAAGTCGGTGTACAGCGGCCCGAGCACATTGGCCGTACCGGCGATCGACACGGGCGAGAAGGCATCGATCTGGCCGTGCAAATCGATCTTGGCGCGCGAATTGGCCTTGGAAGACAGGCCCAACACGCTGCCGTGCAGCTTTTTGATGCCGGCGGAAAAATTGGGCATCACCGACAGATCGGCGAAATCTGCCTCGCTCGCCTCCAGCGCGATCTTTTTGATGGACATCGGCATGGGCGCCGCCGCGCCGGCGGCCGGCGTGCTTGCCACGTTGCCGGCCGGTTTCGCGCGGTGCTTCTTCGGCGCAGCGGCAGGCTGCGCGGCGGCGGTCGCGCTGACGGCGGCGGCGCGGCTGCCGGGCGCCGCCGGCGCGACCACCGTGGCACCCGGCCCGGCCAGCACGCGTGTGACGTTCAAAGTCGAATCAGGCTCGATCATGACGCGTGCATATGCCTTTTGGGCGGTGACTTGCTCGATCTCGAGGCGGTCCGGATCGTGCTGAAACTTCAGTCCCTGCACATCCAGCCGCTCCCAATTGATGAAGTCGTCGTGCAGCGCGTTGTCGACGGTGTGCAGCTTCGCGACGCTGAGAGTGCCGCTGAAGTCGATCGCCGGCTTGGTCTGTCCGTAGTGCACCTTGGTATCGCCGCTCAGCGCGCCGCTCAGCAGCGTCATCGAGGTCCGCCGGCCGATGTACGGTTGCAGCGCCGCCAATTCGATGCCCGCAAGCTTCATGCTCAGGTCCGCGGTCAGCGGCTTGGGCGTAATCTGGCCATCGACGTGCAGCGATCCGGACTGGTTGATCTTCGTGTCGAGTGTCAGGCGCACGGGCTTGCTCAAATCCAAGCTCGCGTCGGCGATGGTGATAGACAAGGGTGCCAGCACCACGGTGGCTGCCGGCCGCGTGCCGCGATCCTCGGCGGAAATGCTGGCGTCGCGCAGCGCGAATTCGTGCAGGCTCACGTTCCACGCCGGAGTCGCGCTCGCCGGCGTGGCGTTGGCGGGGGCAACGCTCGGCGCGGCGATCGGCGCCGGTGCTGCCGCCGCACCGGGATTGGCAGGCGCCGCCAATTTCAGCAGATTGAGCGAGCCGTCCGCGTCCAGCCAGGTGATGAGCTTGAGACCGCTCAAGGTCAGCGACTCGACCTGCGCTGTTTGCTTGGCCAGATCCACGCTGGTGTTGCTCACCAGCAGCTGCGGCAGCGTCACCCAATCGGCATCGGCGTCCTTGGCCCTGATGGCAAGGTTGGAAACCGCGATCTTCGCGACATCCGCCTTCAGATCGACGGCGTCGCGCAGCGAGAATTTGTAGGTAGCATTCAGGTCGATGCTGCCGGAGTTGACCAGGAAACTGAGCTTGTCCTCGAGGTACGCCCAGATCGTATGCGCCTGCAGGCCGTCGACCTGGAACTCGCCGTCCGATTCGATCGGTTGCACCGAGACATGTCCATGCCACTCCACCCGTTCGCCGAGTTTCGATACTCCGGTGAAGGTGAAGCGGCCGCCGTCGACGCCGGTGGTGAACTCCTGCAGTTCGAAATTGATGGGCTCGAGGCGCGCCGCAAAATCAGACGGATGGCTGCGGTCATCATAGGTCACCAGACCCTGACTCACTTTGAACAAACCGATGCGCACCGCAGGCACCGATTCCTTGGTTTTCGGCTCCGGCTTGGACGGCGTGGACTTCGGGCTGAGCATGAGTAGATTCAGCCGGCCATCCTTGGCCACGATCGCGTTGACATAGGGCTTGCTCAGGTCGATGTTCGCGAACGAATAGGCACGGTGCCACAGCGAGGACACCTGGAAATCGATGAAGAAGCGATCGAAGCCCAGCAACTTCTCGCCGCCGGCGTCGGCCAGCGAGAAATCCATGATCTCGAGCTGCAGCAGGAAGGGATTGAAGTGCACCTCGCCGACCGCGGCCTCGACGCCCGGCAGGCTCTTGGGAATGTCCTCCATGAGCGCACTGCGCAGCAAGCGCGGCACCAGCAAGAATCCAGCGAGTCCGTACAACACGATGAGCAGCGCGATCACGGCGGAAATTCGAAAGGACTTCGTTTTTGTGAAGTGCGGCAAGCGGATCGTCCTCTGATCTCCCTCGGCAGGTGGGTCTAGTCTACCAAAGAAGCCTCTGCGTATTGCCTCCGGCCGGCTGTTACCGCTTATTGCGTTGGATCAATCGCTTGCGTTTGCGAATTTGCCGGGGCGTGAGCGGGTTTTTCTTCCCTGCGAAAGGGTTCTCCTCGCCGCGGAAAGCCACCCGCACCGGCGTGCCCATCAAATCGAAGGCATTGCGATACACGTTTACCAGGTAGCGGCGGTAGGCGTCGGGCACATGATCGATCTGATTGCCGTGAATCACCACCACCGGAGGGTTACGGCCGCCCTGGTGAGCGTAACGCAGCTTGATGCGCCGCCCGCTGACCAGGGGCGGTTGATGACTTTCGATCGCGGCTTCCAGTACGCGCGTCAGCTCCGGCGTGCTCATATCGCGCATGGCCGCGGCGTACACCTTACGCACCGAGGCGAACAATTCACCCACGCCGCTGCCATGGCGCGCGGAAATGAAGTGTAGCGGCGCGAAATCTGCGAATTGCAGGCGCTGCACCAGCTGTCCGCGTATCAAATCGCGCTGTTCCATGGGAATGTTGTCCCATTTGTTGACCGCCAGCACCAGCGCCCGGCCCTGCTCCAGCACCGTGCCCAGCAAGCTCGCGTCCTGCTCCGCCACGCTATCGTGGGCGTCCATGACCACGACGACCACGTGCGCGCTTTCGATCGCCTGCAGCGCCTTAATGACGCTGAATTTCTCGACCGCCTCCTCGACGCGTGAGCGGCGCCGCACCCCGGCGGTATCGATCAGGGTGTAGTGCTCGCCGTCGCGCTCGAACGGCACCAGTACGGCATCGCGGGTCGTGCCCGGCTGGTCGAAAGCCACCATACGATTCTCGCCCAGCAGGCGGTTGACGAGGGTGCTCTTGCCGACGTTGGGGCGGCCAATGATGGCCACCTTGATCCCCGTATTCTCCGGACCATCATGCGGATCCGGCGTCAAACCGGCGAGCGTCGTCTCCAGCAGCGACACCACGCCTTGATCATGCGCCGCGGCAATCGGCAGCGGCTCTCCCAGCCCAAGCTGGTGAAAGTCAGCGACTGCCATGTCCTGATCGAAGCCCTCAGTCTTATTGACCGCCAGGACGATGGGCTTGCCGCTGCGGCGCGCAAGTTGCGCGACGAATTGGTCCTGCGGTGTTACCCCGGCGCGGCCATCCACCAGCACGATCAGCCGGTCGGCTTCCTCGATGGCGCGCTCGGTCTGCGCCACCATCAGGCTCTCGATGGCCTCGGCGTTTTCGACCAGCCCTCCGGTATCGACCACGATGCAAGGGACCTCGGTTCGCCGCGCAAATCCGTATTGCCGGTCGCGGGTGAGGCCCGGCCAGTCGGCCACCAAGGCATCGCGCGTCTGGGTCATGACATTGAACAGGGTCGACTTGCCCACGTTGGGGCGCCCTATCAATGCGACGACTGGCAGCACTCAGACCGGCGCCTAAGGACTGGGCGCCGGAGTTGGAGTCGGCGTCGGCGCGGGAGTCGGCGCAGGAGCCGAAGTTGGCGCAGGGGCCGAAGTTGGCGCCGGCTCCGCAGTGGCAGGCGCAGGTGGCGTCGCCGGCGCGGGCTCTGGAGCGGCCCGCGGCGGCTCAGCGGCAGGCGGCTCGGATGCCGGTGCCGCCTCGGCCGCAGGGGCTGGGGCCGGCGCCGGCGCACGCGGCGAGGCGCGGAACGCTGCCAAGTTGCCGCCATCCGTGAGCACCACCACGGTGTTCTCGAAACCGGCCGGAGCACTGGAAATGCGCTGTTTGCCGACCTTGACTCGAGCGACGAGCGCACCGGTATTCTTGTCGAGGAAATGCACGTAGCCCTGAAAATCGGCAACCGCTATCGCACTGCTGATGACCACCGGGGCGCTCAGGGCGCGGCGTTGGATTTTGTCATTGCGCCACACTTCCGAACCATCCCGCTGCCGCATCGCGACCACGGTGCCGTCGGACTGTGTCACGTAGATGTTCTCATCGTCCGCGGCCAAGCCGCGGTAACTCGACATGTCATGCGACCACCAGATCTGGCCGGAGTCCAGCGCCAGCATGGCGGTGCGGCCCTGGTAGCCGGCAGCAAACACGTTGTCGCCCACCACGTGCACCGCCGAGTCGATATCGACGAGGCGATCGAGTTCCGTGCGTCCACGGGGAGACGCCAAAGCCGTGTCCCACACGGTGTCGCCGTTGGTGAGCGATACGGCCATTACCTTGCCGTTGTCGAAACCGC
>Ga0116129_1001401_pt1 | contig 13336 bp, 11 predicted proteins | sample June2015DPH_17_2_FD_89732 | JGI IMG/M metagenome (GOLD analysis project Ga0116129, IMG submission 89732) | Peatland microbial communities from SPRUCE experiment site at the Marcell Experimental Forest, Minnesota, USA - June2015DPH_17_10 | ecosystem: Environmental > Terrestrial > Soil > Wetlands...
GCGGCATCAAGGCAACACCTTGCCCATCGTCGTCCTCACGGCGCGCGAGACCGTTGCCGATCGAATCAAGGGACTGAACGCGGGCGCCGACGACTATATATGCAAACCGTTCGATTTCGACGAGCTCGTGGCGAGAATTCGAGCCGTCATGCGACGCCGCGCGGGCCTTGCGTCGGCCGTCCTCGAGTATCGCGAGGTGAGCTTGAATCCCACGACGCGCCGCGTCGCTTATAAAGGTCAATCGCTCGGATTGTCGGCGAAAGAATTCTCTCTTCTGGAAATATTGCTGCAGCGTCCCGGGGTCCTACTGACCCGCAATCAGCTGCGCGACAAGCTCTACGGCTGGAACGATGAGGTCGGCAGCAACACGGTCGAGGTGTTCATACATTCATTGCGCCGCAAGCTGGGTCATGACTACATCGAGAACGTGCGCAACGTAGGCTATCGGGTCCCGCTGCCGTGAGATCGATCCGCGCGAGACTGCTGATCGGACTGCTTGCGAGTGTTCTGGCGGTGCAGCTCATCATGTATTTGCTGACTTATGCGCGCATCGAGGATGAGATCGACGATCTGTTCGACGGGGAATTGGAGCGCAGCGCCCTCAGCGCGGGCTCCTTGGCACCTCAAACGTTCATTCCGACACCAACCCGGAAGGTCGAAAATCCGCAGGAGGAAATGGTCGTCAGCGTCTTCCATGCGTCGGATGGCGTGCCCGCCTATCAGACCCATCCGCTGAACGGCATACCGCGCTCGACCCCCACCGGGTTCTCCAAGCGCATTCTCGACGGCAGGGAGTGGCGGCTGTTCGGGAGTGCGGTGGGCTCCCAATTCGTGGTAGCCGCCCAGCCGGCAGACGTGCGTGACAGGGCGGCACGGCGGATCACGCTGCGCAGTCTCTGGCCCTCTCTGGGCGCGCTGCCCTTGGCGGCCCTCATGATTTGGATCGCCGTCGCCTACGGCCTGCAACCGCTCGTGAAGATCACACAAGACCTGCGCAAGCGGTCGCATCGGGATCTGTTGCCGCTCGATGTCAGCCGCCTGCCGCCCGACATTGCACCGCTCGCCGAGGCGCTCAACGACCTGATGGGGCGCCTGGCAGGGATCATTGCGACACAACGCACGTTCATCGCCGATGCCGCTCATGAGTTGCTGACACCGCTCACCGCGCTGCGATTACAGGCGCAGATGCTCGCCCGATCCAAAACGCCGAGCCGTCAGCAGGAGGCGATGGCGGAGCTGCAGGGCGGGGTGTCCCGTACGCTGCAACTGGCGCGTCAACTGTTGACCTTGGCGCGTCACGATGCCGACGGCGAGGGGGCGGACCAGACTCCGGTTGACCTGGCAACGGTCGTTCAACGGGTGATGTCCATCCATCTGCCGCTCGCTGCCGAAAAGGCGTTGCAAACGGAAGTCGGAATTCAAGAAAGCGCCATCGTCCTGGGCAACGAGGAAGCGCTCTCGATTCTCGTCTCGAATCTCATCGACAATTCGATCAAGTACACGGAGCGGGACGGCCGCGTGCTGATCAGCTTGAGAGCGGGATCCACCGGAGCCGAAGTGAAAATTGAGGATTCCGGTCCTGGGATTCCAGTCGAGGAGCGGGAACGGGTATTTGACCGCTTTTACCGCCGCCGCGACACGGTGGTGACCGGCAGTGGCCTGGGCCTTGCAATCGCGAAGGAAATTGCCATCCGGCACGGCGCCTCGATCGTTCTGGAATCCTCCGGGGCGCTGGGCGGGCTGAGCGCACGGATCCTGTTCCACACCGCCACGGCGGCGTAGGGCACGAATGGGACCTTGCCTTGAATTCCTTCATCTGCGAAACAAACGGCATCAACATCCACTACTCGAGAACCGGAGGGTCAAAGCCCCCATTGATTCTACTCCACGGAATAACCGGGAGCGGAGCCTGCTGGATTCCTTTGGCGCGCGCTCTCGAAGGTGAATACGATGTAGTAATGCCCGACGCTCGAGGGCACGGGAATTCGAGCACGCCGCTCGATGGCTATCGATATGAGGATTACGCAAGCGATGTCGTTGGGCTCATCCAAGAGCTTGGACTTGCCGCCCCGGTTCTGCTGGGCCATTCGATGGGAGGCATGACCGCGGCCATGGTTGCGAGTCAACTCGCAACGGCCATTCGCGGCCTCATCTTGGCGGACCCTGCTTTTTTGAGTCCTGAGCGCCAACGCGAGGTGCACGAGAGTGATGTTGTCGAGCAACACCGCCTACTTCTCAGTTTGGATAAGGGCGAGGTGTTGGCTCAGGCGCGGGCCACGGGGTGCACTATGACCAACCTGAACGCTTTGAGGCGGTCGTCAGGTCCTTCCTGCTGTCGGTGGCCGCATCGTAGCCGAATGGAATTGCATATCACCGTCTGACGGCGGCAAAACACAGTCCGATACCAAGAACGGTAATCACTCCTGCACTGAGTATCGGTAGCAGCTGCGGCCAACGCGCGCCCGGTCTCGGTTTGTGGAAGCGGTTGCGTGCGTACAAGAACGCCAGGCCCACTGCGGTGAGCGTGATGGCCAAACCGACGCTGAACGCGACGACCAACAGCATGCCATACGCAGTCTTATTGAGAGCCACTGCGGCAAGCAACAGCACCATCGCCGAAGGACATGGCACCAGGCCGCCCGATATTCCCAAGGCCAACAAACTTCGCCAGGTGACTTTCTCGCCCGATGCGCCCGGCGGCAGGTGCGAATGCATCGCGCCACCGCCGTGTGAGTGCATCGTGCCGGCATGGCTGTTAGCGTGACCGTGCCCGTATAAATGGCCATGCCCGTGATCATTGCCATGTGCGTGGGCGAAAATCAGCCCGCGGCCCGATGTGGGCCCCGCGCCAGCTATCACGGGATGGAATACGGTGGCGGGATGGAATACGGTGGGGCCCGCGGCGCGCGTTCTTTGCACCAGCAATAGGATGCCCATGCCCAGCACCAACACCGCCGATAGCATGCTCAAGATGGGAAATAGCCGCTCGGGTACGATGAATCGCGACGCATAGAGGGTGGCAAAGCCGAGCACGAACACGCCCAGGGTATGAGTGATGGTCACGGTGGAACCCAGAAACACCGCGTGACGAGGTGTGCCGCGCGAGCCGATCAAGTAGGCGCCGACGATGGTCTTGCCATGTCCGGGAGACAGCGCGTGTATGGCGCCCAGCAGCATCGCGCCCAGAAAAGTCAAGATAACAATCCTCGGCCCCAGTTGCGGACCCGATATGGCGTCGACCAGATGCCGTGTTTCGCGCGCGATCCAAGCGGCTTCCCTCACGCCGCCGGCACCGGACGCGTTCGTGTTCACGCTCGTACTCGTCTGAATTGTCGGCGCCGTGACACCCGGTCGAGCAGCCAACATCACTGCGCCGGACGGCGCGCTACCCTCGACAAGTGACAGATGCACAGAGCGCTCCTCCAACGGTCCGGTGCTGGGAAGTGACTGAAGCGCGTTGGCAAGGCCGCCGGTGAGTGAGGTGCGGTAGGCGTTCGTGTCGAACACGGAGAGTCCGGGTGCCGATTGAACAACGATCTCGTGCCAACCCATGCGTCGCGCGTAATTCTGATTGCTGAAGAGGAGTTTGCGCCGGCTGCCCCGAGCCGCCGCCGGCAGTGCCGCGGCAAAATCGACATCCAGCCGCAGTGAAAAGCCGCCCTGTTCAGCGGGCAGGCTGCTGGTCCAATGCGTCGCGCGCAAAGGCACCGGGACGCCGTCGACTTCGAGATTCAGACCATCGGCAAGCCCGGGCGCGAGCCTCCCAATGTACGAATCGCGTTCCAATTGCGAAGTCACGCCGTCGCCATTGGCATCGGCTAAGTGCAATTCACGCAGTGCAGGCAATTGCCCAAACACTACGACGTAGTGCACGACGGCGTCTTTGTCCGACAGTTTCAAACCGCAGTATTGGTTGATGGTGAAATTACCCAGCAGGCTGGCCACCGTGTCGGCGCGACCGGCGACTGCTCCGGCGCATCCCAGCGCGAGCAGCAGCGCCGCGCAAGTCCAGCGCAGCGCCTGCGCGCGCGCTGTCGCCGTGAGTCTATGGTTTGTGCGGATGAGCATGATCGTGGGAATGCTGCATGCCCCCGTCATGGACATGGGCGTGCGCGTGGGGGGAGAGATTCATGGGGTAACGCTCCTCGATGTGCCCAAATTTCCAAATGCCGACCGAAAATACCCAAGTAAGCAGAAATAAGCCCACGATGAGATAGCCCAGCATGCCGAAGTCCAAGGCGGCGATGGCATCGACATACTGGCCATGCAGCCCCAGCATGCCGATCAGCACCTGCAATAGCTCGATCGAACCCACCAACAGTGCGACGGCAACCGACAGGCCCGTCGTGGTGATGTTGTAAAAGATCTTGCGCAAGGGGTTGATGAAGGCCCAGTCGTAGGCCTTGGACATGAGCACTCCATCGGTGGTATCCATCACCGTCATACCGGCCGCAAACAAGATCGGAAGACAGAGAACGGCGGGAATCGGCAAATTACCCGCTGAGGCACCGGCGGTCATGGCGAGCAATCCCACCTCAGAGGCCGTATCGAAGCCCAAACCGAATAATAGGCCCAGGGGGTACATCTGCCAGCTGTGGTTCATCAATTTCGTCAAGCGTCCGCCGAACAGGCGATTGAGAAGACCGCGCTGCTGCAACAGCGTCTCGAGATGAGCATGGCTGTGAGTTCCCGACTTGGCGCTGTGCCAGATTTTCAAGATATCCAGCAGCACCAGCAAATTCAGAATGCCGATGATCCAGAGAAAGGTTCCCGACACACCGGCACCTATGATGGCCCCTGCGTTTCTCAACAACGGAAATTCTGTTTTTACGGCCGTCGCGGCAAATGCGATGCCGATCGCCAGCGCGAGTACCACGGTGGAGTGGCCCAAGGAGAAGAAGAATCCAACGCCCAAAGGCTTCCTGCCTTTCTGCAACATGAAGCGCACGGTGTCATCGACGGCAGCGATATGGTCCGCATCGAAGGCATGCCGCAACCCAAACATATACGCGACGAAACCAAGACCGACCAGTTGCGGGTAGCGTGCCGAAAAGTGCAGATATAGACCCCAGCCCAGGAGGTGCAGCACGCCGATGAACCCATAGAGGCCCGCCAAGCGTGTCCATTCCGCAGGCGAAAAGGACACTCGCGAGGAGAGGGGGGCCACCGGCCGGGCAACATAGGCAAACTGTGTCAAGCGGTCCCGCCTCGTATCATTGCCGAAGACTGAATGTACGAGACTTGGCGCCGATCGGATGCAGGCTGATCTCTTCGGGTGCATCTGTTGTGCTAAGCGGACCGTATAAGCCCGCATGTCTCCCCCCAACCATGCATTGCGGCCGGCCGCTCATCCGCGCGCGCCCGCGCGCTGGGCGCTTGCGCTGCGGTTGGGCTCGTACGCCCTGGGGGTCGCTTTAGCGAATTTCGCCGCGTGCCGAGGAACTGCCTATGCAGCCGTGCCGGCCGACGCGACCACGGCCGCGCCGCCTGCACCGTTCAGGGCTCCGTACCTTCCTTCGACCGATACCGAGGAATTGCAGGAGGTCCCCTCGACCCAGGATCCGGCGGTATCGGAGATGAAAGCGCTGCGTGCCACGCTCGATACTGCACCGCACAGCCTGCCGGCGGCCATTCAGCTAGCCGGCGCCTACGTGGATTACGGTCGACAAGTGGGCGATGCGCATTACGCCGGCTACGCGGAAGCAGTCATCGCACCTTGGATGGCGCAAGCGCGTCCCCCGCCCAGTGTATTGGTCACCCAGGCAAACATCTTGCAATACCGGCACCAATTCAGAGAAGCACGCGTCTTGCTGCAGAAGACGCTGAGTATGGATCGTAACAATGCCCAGGCATGGCTGACTCTGGCGACGCTGGACATGGTTCAAGGTGACTACTCGTCCGCCGGCAAGGGCTGTACTGAGGTGATCGCCAGTGCCGGCTTGGAGTTGGGCTTGGCATGTTCCGCAAACCTGCGCAGCTATACGGGGCAGGCGCGGCAAAGCCTGGCGCTGCTGCATCAGGCCGAGGCCGCCGGTGGCCCGGTGCCGGCGAGCTACCGAGCGTGGGTGCAGGGTTTGATGGCTGAATCCGCAGAGCGCTTGGGCGATTGGCCCCTGGCCGAAAGTCACTATCTCAGCGCGCTGAAATTGCTGCCTCGAGATAACTTTTTGTTGGTCGCCTATGCGGACTTTTTGCTTGACCGTGCACGACCGAAGGAAGTGCTGACGCTACTGGCCGATCATGCGCAATCGGATACAGCCTTCCTGCGGCTCGCCCTGGCGCAGTCCGCCCTGCACAGCGAGCAGGTCGGGCGCTATACCTGGATCATGGCTGCGCGCTTCGAAGCGTTGACACTGCGGGGCAGCGATTTCTTCGGCCGCGAGCAGGCGCGGTTTGCTCTGGAATTGCAACACGATCCCCAGTCGGCCTTGGATCTGGCGCGACGCAATTGGCAGGTGCAGCGCGAGCCCTGGGACACCCGGTTATTGCTCGAGGCCGCGATAGCGGCAGGACAACCGCAAGCGGCCAGTGAAGCCTTGGATTTCTTGCAAAAGGCCAAACTGGAAGATCCCATCATCGAACCTTTGGCACGCCGGTTGCGGGCGCAATGAAAGCCGGGGCTATGGCTCTGATCGTTGTGTCGGCGCTGATTTTCGGGCCGCCAGTGGTGCGGGCGCACTCGGCCAGCGATGCCTATCTCAATTTGACGGTGGACAGCGGTAGTCCCCGAGGCATGTTCGTGGCACACGGCCAATGGGATATCGCGCTGCGGGACCTGGACTTCGTGCTGAAACTGGACGATGACGGAGACGGCCGGTTGAGCTGGGGAGAAGTCCGGCATCATCAGTCGGCCATCGAGCGCTACGCCTATGCTTACCTGAGCTTCAGCGGCGATTCGGGCAATGCCTGCGTCATCAAGCCCATGCGACAAATGATCGACGATCACGCGGACGGAGCCTATGCAGCGCTCTTCTTCGACGTCGTCTGCAAACAAGCTCCTCTCAAGCTTCGTCTGCACTACGATCTATTCTTTGCGGTCGACCCCTCTCACCGCGGCATTTTCGTCATGCATGACCGTGCCAATCTCGCGACCGCGGTGCTATCGCCTCAAAACGACGTCATCGATCTGACGCTCTGACCGTGGCTGCACAGGTAACCATTGCGAGCGCTCTCGTCATGTGCGTTGTCTCGCGTCTGGCATGGGCAGCGCAGGAGGTAGAGTCTGATATGGAGATCACGGTCACCGCCCAGCGTATGGAACTGCTTGGAAAGGCGAGCACCGCCAGCGAAGGAACGATTGCCGATCAGGAACTGCAGCTGACGCCGCAGTACCGCCCGGGTCAATTGCTGGAAACCGTTCCCGGCTTGATCGTGACCTTGCATAGCGGCGAGGGAAAGGCCAATCAATATCTGCTGCGTGGCTACAATTTGGATCACGGCACGGACCTCGAGACCTACGTTGACGACATGCCGGTCAACCAACCGACGCACGCGCACGGTCAGGGTTATACCGACCTTAATTTCATGATCCCGGAGCTGGCGGACGGGATCTCCTACACCAAGGGGCCTTATTACGCGGGCGTGGGAGATTTTGGCGCGGTTGGTTCGATCCATGTCGGCTATCGCGACACCATTCCGGATGAGGTGTCCGCGACTGTGGGTACCCTGGGGTTCCAACGCATCTATACTGCCGGCTCGACTGCGCTCGGCGACGGAAATTTACTGGGCTTCGTGGAAACGCAGCACTACGACGGCCCCTTCGCGACGCCTGATGACGCACGCAAGGAAAACTTGGTCTTGCGGTACAGCCATGGCGATGAGCGCAACGGCTATTCGGTCACCGGCATGTACTATCACCAGCTTTGGGCCAACACGACGGACATTCCGCTGCGCGCAATCGCCGAAGGTTTGGTCTCCGATCGCTTCGGCACCCTCGATCCCACCGATGGCGGCCGCGCACAGCGGGCAAGTCTCTCGGTCAACTATCATGCGGCCATGGGCGATGGGCAATTCTCGGCCAGCGGGTTCTTCATCTACAATCAGCTGCACCTATACAATAATTTTACGCACTTTCTCTTCGACCCCGTTCACGGCGATCAGGAAGACCAGTTCGAGAATCGCCGGGTGAGCGGCGGTGCCGCGAATTACACCTTGCCGGTACGCATAGGATCCATCCAAAACGAGATTGTGGTCGGCGGCCTCATGCGCTACGACTCATTGCGCGTTGGCCGCAGCCCGAGCGAAGATCAGGTTGATTTACCTGCGCAGGATGATCCACCGTCTTTTTCCAACGACGATCAAGTGTATCTATTCGCCGGTGCAGCGTACGTTCAAGCAACCACCCACTGGACCGAGAAATTTCGCAGCGTGCTCGGCGTTCGCGACGACTATCAGCATGGCACCGACATCGACTATCTGGCCGCACTGCACGAAACGGCGGGGTACACCAATTCGGGTACGCAGGCTCAATCGCTGATCCAGCCCAAGGGCAGCCTGATCTACACGGCCACCGATACTCTGGAATTCTATTTGGCCGCGGGCAGAGGATTTCACAGCGCAGATCTGCGCGGGGTCAATCAAGACACGAGCGTGGACCTGGGGCTTCCCCACACACCATTGTTGGCGCGGCAGGAGGGTCAAGAGATCGGGTTCCGCGCCACGCCTCAGCCCAATCTCGCGTTCACCTTCGCGGTCTACAACCTGTGGCAGCAATCCGAGACCATCATCGATCCGGATGTCGGCGCCGACACGGCTGGGCCGCCGAGCCGCCGTTACGGCTATGAAATCAACCTGACCTATCAGGTGAACCGCTGGCTCGAGTTCTACGGTAGCTACTCGGGCGACCATACGCGCTTTACACATCCCTTCGACGACGGCACCGGACACCTGGGCACCTATATCACGGATGCGCCGCGCGCCACCGGCGCACTAGCGCTCTACGTGACGAATCTCGGACCATGGAGCGGCGGCTTGAACTACCGCTACCTGGGAAATTATCCGCTTTCCTCAGGACCTTGCGTCAATTCCGCCGCCGTTCATGATTTTCCCAATGTGGCCACGTCCTGCGCCAATGCGCCGACCGCAACCGGTCAGATCAACGGCAGGGGATTCGGGGAGCTGAATCTCGACGTGCATTATGCGCTTCCTGAGGGTTGGAGCGCTTCAATCGGTGTCTACAATCTGCTGAACACCCATGCCGCGGCGGCGGAATTTTGGTATGTGGACAGGCTGAAATCCGAAATCGGCACTTACCCCGACGGTAGAGCCGACATCCATGAACATCCGCTCGAGCCCATCATGGCGCGCTTTACCTTGACCAAGCAGTTCGGGCGTTGACGACCATGCTTGCCAGCGGACATCGTGCGCTGCATGCTATGGGAAAATACCTGCCGGCGCCTTGTCCGATACGCGCAGACGTCGTGGTCAACCGGCCGGCGATCATACGAACATAGGATTGTTTGCCGATGAGTGTCACTAGCGCCGCCGAGCGTGAAGAGCTGAACCGGCTGTTGATCGAAACGGGACGCAACGATCAGAAGGCGTTCGCCGAACTCTACAAACTCACATCGTCGAAGCTATTCGGCGTGTGCATGCGCATGTTGCGCGATCGCGGCGAAGCCGAAGACGTTCTGCAGGAAACCTACACCACGGTGTGGCGCCGCGCCGCTGGCTTCGATGCGGCGAAGGCCAGCGCCATCACTTGGCTGACTACGTTGTCGCGCAACAAGGCGATCGATCGATTGCGCCAGCATCGCGAGGAACTGCTGGATGACTCGACCCGGCTCGAAGAGACCGCCGACGTTCAGCCCACGCCGGCCGCTCAGGCCGAGGCCAGCCAGGAATATCGGCGACTGCAACACTGTATGGACCAATTGGAGCCTCAGCACCGAGATTGGGTGCGTGAGGCCTTTTTTACCGGAGCGACGTATAACGAATTGGCGGGACGCTGCAAGGTCCCGCTCGGAACCATGAAAAGCTGGATTCGACGCAGCCTGTTGCTATTACAGAAGTGCCTGGGTCAATGAACACTCCCGCCCATGAAAATGACGACGATCTGCGCTATGCCGAGTACGTACTGGGCGTGCTTGACGCCGACGCGCGCGCCGCCGTCGCCCGGGACATCGAGAGTTCGCCTGCGGCGGCGGCGGCCGTTGCCGCGTGGGAGCGAAATTTGCTGCCCTTGGCGGAAGAGGTCGTCGACGTGGCTCCGGCTCCCTATGTGTGGGCCCGGATCAGCGACGCCTTGAAACTGGATGCGCCGGATCGGGTAGCGCCGCGCAAGGGACTATGGAACAACCTGCAGTTCTGGCATTGGATCGGCATTGGAGCAAGCGCCGTGGCCATCGCTTCGGTGATGTTCATCGTGACTCTGCCACGGCCGTCTCCCGCGCCCGTGTCGGTCAGCGCCGGCTACATGGTTTCGAATATCCAGCAGGACAATGGCGTGACCGGCTGGACCGCCACCATTGATCTTCAGAACGCGCGGATGGTCGTGGTGCCGGCCGTCCCCGCTGCTTTCGAGCCGGGCCGTGCCCCCGAATTGTGGCTCATTCCCTCGGGTCAGAAGCCTATTTCCGTAGGCATGATCATGCCTGACAAGCCCACAACACTGGCGCTCGACGCGGCGCTGCTGTCGCGACTCGGTCTGACCGCGGTGCTCGCCGTGTCGGTAGAGCCGATCGGTGGTTCGCCGACCGGTCAGCCCACAGGCCCTGTGATTGCCAAGGGTGCGATTAGCACCGCACCCCGCGCTCAGGGTCACCCAGCCAGGGTGGCCAATCTCAGCCACCAGCGCGGCAACCCCGGTCAGACCTGACCTGCAGGGTCGTTCAATCACACCGTCCAATTCCCTTGCATCCGGCGGGGGAGGTCAATCGTATGTCTTAAGCCTTGATCAGGCTGCATCGTTCGACCCACCTAAACGAAGGGGATTGCAATGAAAACTCGAGCCATGAGTCGCTCCACTCTGCTGGCTGCGACATTTCTGCCATTGTGCGCCGTAGCATCCAGTCACCGTGAGGCTCCGTCGATTGCGGGGCAACCGCGAGTGGATGGTACCGATTTCTACATGTTTCGCAGCTACGAGCCCGGGCGCAGCGCCTATGTCACTTTCATAGCCAACTATATTCCGCTGGAAGACCCGGCGGGCGGTCCGAATTTTTTCAATCTCGATGAGAACGCCGTCTACCAGATCAATGTCGACAACGATGGCGATGCCGTCAGCGACCTGAGCTTCGAATTTACGTTCAAGAATACCTTCAAGGACTTGGCGGTCAGCGCCGGGGGCGACAAGACTCCGGTGCCGCTGATCAATATTGGTCCGATCAATCCGGCGGGCGCCAATCTCAATCTCATCCAGACCTATTCCATTGCGCTCTCGCACCATGGCCGTCGCGAGGAAATCGGCAATGCAACCCTGGGCGGCACTACATTTTTAAAGCCGACGGACAATATCGGCCACAAATCCATTGGCGACTATGCGGAGTATGCAAGTCACTTCCTATATGACATCAGCATTCCGGGGTGTTCTATGCCGGGCAGAGTATTCGTCGGTCAACGCAAGGACGGCTTCGTGGTCAACCTTGGCGAGGTATTCGACCTGGTCAATACCAATCCGGTGGGTCCGCGCGGGGGCGAGCCGAATACATTGACCCACAAGAATGTGACGTCGCTCGCGCTGGAAATACCGATTCAATGTGTGACGAGCGGCAAGGACCCTGTGATCGGAGCGTGGACCACTGCCAGCTTGCGAACCAAGGGCGACTGGGGCGATCACGAACATTGGCAGCAGGTGTCGCGCCTCGGCATGCCGCTGGTCAATGAGCTCGTCATAGGATTGCCCGACAAGGATAAATTCAACGCCAGCGAACCGGTTCACGACACTCAATTTCTGAGCTATGTGACCAATCCCTCATTGCCGGTGCTGCTCAATGCCCTGTTCGGCAACGCGGCCATGGTTCCGGGTATGCCGCGCAACGATCTGGTCGCGGCTTTTCTGACCGGAGTAAAGGGCATCAATCAACCGTTGAAGGTCACTCCCGGCGAAATGTTGAGACTCAACACCTCTACGCCGCCGACGCCGGTGGCTGCGCAAAACGACCTGGGTGTGTTGGGCGGCGATCTGGGCGGCTTTCCGAATGGGCGCCGTCCTTACGACGATGTGGTTGACATCACCTTGCGGGTCGCCGAGGGCGCGTTGTGTGGTGCGATCGGCAATTGCGGCGCGGAGACCAAGGATCCCAACAACGGGTTGCCGTACACCGACGGTGCACGTTCCGCGGGTCCCGACGCGGCGCATCTGCAGGTCACCGGAGCGATTGATCCGACGGACACCTACCTGTCGGTCTTTCCGTATTTGATGACACCGATTCCCGGATCGCCGAATGGCGACAATGGAGTGGCCGAGTAAAAGAAGCGGGAAGCGGCGGCGGCCGCATTCGCACGCGGTGGACGCCACGGTTCGCAGGGTCCGTGGCGTCCTTTCTTCAAGCCCGCGCTGAAGGCGTGACTATCCGCCTCAGTATCCCCGCTCGGGATCGACGACATTTACAAGCGCCTCGCCGGCCTCAAAGCTTTCGATCTGACGCGCCACGTATTGCGATATCTCATCAGGATCGGTGTCGGCGGCGTTGTGAGGCGTGAGCACCACATTGGGGTGGGTCCAGAACGGGCTGCCCGCCGGCAGTGGCTCCGTTTCGTAGACATCCAGCGAGGCGGCACCGAGTGTGCCGTCATCGAGGCATGCGAGCACATCGGCTTCGTTTTGCAGCCCCCCGCGCCCGGCATTGATCAGGACCGGCGCGCCCATCGGGCTGTTGCGGCTAAGTTTCGAGAACAGCCTGCGATTCAAGATATGCCGCGTGTCCGGCGTAAGCGGCAACAGGCAGACCAGAATATCGGTTCGCTGCAGGAACGGATCGAGTTGCGCTTCGCCGTGCAGGCATTCGATGCCGTCGATCTCCCTACGGCTTCGGCTCCAGCCCGACACGCGAAAGCCGAATCGCGCCAGCGCAATCCCCGCGGCCGCGCCAAGCGTGCCAAGACCCATGACGCCGACTGAAATCGCGCTCGCCGGCCATTGAACCTTCGGCGCCCAACGTTTCTGGCGCTGGCTGGCCCGGAGATATAACTCCTGGCGGTGGTGCATCAGCACATGGAGCACCACATATTCGGTCATGCGTGCGGTCAGATCGGCGACAGCCACGCGAACGATCGGTACTTTCGGCAGGCTGGAATCGATCATCAACCGGTCGACGCCGGCGCCCAGGTTGAAGATGATGCTCAGATTCGGAAATGCCGCGAGTTCCCCTGGAGTTGGCTTCCAGACCGCGGCGTA
>Ga0116129_1001403_pt1 | contig 13334 bp, 14 predicted proteins | sample June2015DPH_17_2_FD_89732 | JGI IMG/M metagenome (GOLD analysis project Ga0116129, IMG submission 89732) | Peatland microbial communities from SPRUCE experiment site at the Marcell Experimental Forest, Minnesota, USA - June2015DPH_17_10 | ecosystem: Environmental > Terrestrial > Soil > Wetlands...
ATGGCGCCAGCCAAGGTAAGACCAAGGCCTGTTCCCTTTTGTTTTCCTTCGCTCACAAAAGGCTCGAACAGGCTCTTGCGTATCTTTTCCGGAACGCCGGCGCCGGTGTCGATCACATTGACGATGATCTGATGTTCGCGCACTTCCACCGTTACCAGGACACGAGCCGCGCCGGTGGAAGTGCGAACGGCCTGACAGGCGTTGAGAAGCAGATTGAAGATGGCGCGCTCAATCTGCTTTTCATCGACGATCACCCCAGTTTCGGCGGGATTGGTGCACAGGATTTCGATCCTGATCCCTTCCGCATCCGGGTGGACTCGCATCAGTGCGACTGCATGTTCGAGCAACGTCACCATCAACTCCGGCGACCTGCGAATGCTGGCACCGGTACGGCTGAAGATCAGCAGCGACTCGATCATGTCCGTCGTCCCCATGACAGCGGTGCGGATGTCGGCGAAAATTTCAGCACGATCCTTCGGAGAAACCCTGTCGCCAACAAGAAACTCCGCATTGGCATAAATTGTGGCGAGGTAGTGCCGGAAATCGTGAGAGACGGAACTCGCCATGCGGCCGATCGTCGCCAGTCGCTCCGATTCAAGCAGCGCTCGGTTTGCCTGCTGAATTTCACTTCGCATGCGCGCAAACGCCGTGCTGAGTTCGCGGACCTCTTCGGTTCCGTAGCGCGGGATGCGATCATCCACGTAGCCCATTCCAAAGGAACGGACACTTCTTGAGAGTTCTTCAAGAGGCCGCGTTACCAGGCGGGAAAGCGTGATCATCAAGGCTGTGCCGCACAACAACGCGAGGAGTCCTGCGCTGAGCACCATCCGGTTGATGCGACTGATGGACTGCTCCTCGGGCTCCAGCGATTTCAAAACCACCAACTGCAGGGGTGACGATGCCGTACTGGAAAGATCCTCCGTCGCCGCCAGGAATCGGGCGTTGCCGAGTTTCACCCTGGCCGGAGTCAGGGGATTGCCGGAAAGCGACGAGGCCAGGCGAGAAAAACTGGCCTGTAAGGAGGGTTTCAACGTACTCGCCACGATCTTTCCGCTACTGAGGAATGTCGCCTCAACACCGGTAAGCTGGCTGATCTGTTGCACCGTACGTTCAATTGAAACGCCGCTGATCACGTATCCGAGCAACGTGCCGTCTTCATCGCTGCCAAAGTAGAGCGGGCGCAGTGAACAGGCATACAAGGATTTGCCGTCAGTCAGGTAGTGCTGGTCCGATGTGACCAACAGCTTCTTTAGCCCATCCTGCAAAGTGACATTCGGTAGCCCGTCCTTCGTTTTAGCCGTGACAATTCGGCCCCGGGAGTCGGCGAGCGCAAACAGATCTGTGCCGCTGATGTGCCAGAATACGACCATGCCATCCTGGATCGTCAGGTCGTCTTTGCTGGTCATCAACGCTTTCAGCGTAGGCAATTCAGCCAGGAGCGCATTCTCACGCTCCAAGGCTCTCAATCGTTCCGTCTGAAGGTCCTGGAAAGATGTAACCGAATGTTCAAGGTCCCGCGACAGATCCGATGTCACCTGCGCCCGCCAACGATAACGGATAATCAACACGCACAGGCTGGTGACCGTGAGTGTGACGAGCGCCATTCCGAGGACAAGAAGCACATAGGTCCGAATTCCCTGCTTGCGACGCGCGGAAACGAGCCGCAGGGCTGGCTCGCCTTCCCGATCGCCGGCCGCTCTGGAGTCATGGGACAAATTTGTATCCTGCACCGTAGATTGTCAGAAGATGTTTGGGCCTCGCCGGATCTGGCTCCAGTTTCTGGCGCAATTTCAGGATCTGGTTATCGACTGTTCGGGTCGTTGGGTAAGAATTATATCCCCAAACCTCATTGAGCAGTGCCTCGCGTGTGAGCACGCGCTCTGCATTCTCAGTGAAGAATTTTAAGAGCTTGAACTCGTGAGCAGTCAGAATAATCGGCCTGCCGTTGCGGCGGACCGTCATTTTCTCGAAATCGACTTCGCAGTCTGCGAATCGGCAGATTGTCGGTACTAAAGTCTTTCTCTGCCTCCGGATTGCCGCCTGGACTCTGGCCGTAAGCTCGCGAGGGCTAAAGGGTTTAGTTACATAATCGTCAGCGCCCAACTCGAGGAGAAGTACTTTATCCGCGACCTCTGTGATGGCGCTCAGAACGACGACGGGGATTTCGCTCGATTGGCTCTTGAACGTCTGGCAGAGCTCACGCCCGGAAATATGGGGAAGAATGAGATCGAGAATAACGGCGAGTGGCCGCTCGCTACGAAACAACTCCAGGCCAGTCTGCCCATCACCGGCGACAACCGCAGCATAGCGCTCTTCGGTAAAGATCCGTCGAAGCACCTTCTGCATGCGCGGATCGTCTTCGATGATGAGAATTGTGCCGAGATTGGTTGTATTTGCGTCGCCGATCTGGGAGTCCACCGTCGGTTCCAGCATAATTCAAAACCCTTCTGCCTGTATTGTGGCCGATTCAAATTTGATTGATACGATAAAATCAAAAAGAATTACAACCAGATAACAATTTTTCTCACTCAAGGTAGCCCGCTCCCCCGGCAAATCTCCGTCCATAGCCGCGGAAAGCATTCTATTGATAGGACGATCCCCGCAGATGACTCCCGTCTGAAGATCCGGCTCGCGTTTGCACGGTCATTGGGGCGAGAGTACGGGAGCCAGGGCGCATCATCCTCCTCATTCCCGGCCTAAAAGTGCTCGTCGTCGGTTGCTCGCGCCCCGTGCTGATCCCTGCACAAGGCCTCAGAAACTTGCCCTCCCCGCGCACGCTCCTCGGGTGCCTGTCCCTCTCCGCGACGCCCTGGCTGACTGGCGGAGCGAGAGGGCGGAGAAATACCACAATCAACCCGAGTTCGTCCTGCTCCATGTCAGCTCGGAGCCAGGCATTCCGGAGGGCTGGATTCGATCATCGAGAATCGACTTCAATTGGCCGTCGGATTAGCTCTCGACGCCAGGCGGCCTAAGCGATGGGACCGACGGCAAAATTTGCCCGACAGACGGCAAACCGGTGTCTTGTCCATTCACGCCGTGGCAGGCAATAGAGCAACGCGAGAAAGCCTCCTTGCCATCCGCACGCATTTGTTTCGACGCGCTAGCCAGCGGATTCTTCTGATCTTTCTTGCCAAGGAAGGCGTGGGTGCTTGGCGAATCCTACCGTCTTGATTTCCAGCCTTACCGGAGAACCCGCTTTGCACCCCGCAATTCCCATCTGAATGAGCATCAGCACTGCAGGAAAGAATCCGTTCCCCTTAGTCAACGACGTGCAACGTCAAGATCATTTTTCCGTGTCCGCTACCGCAAAACACTGAGCAATGTCCGACAAAGTCGCCTGACTTTTGCGGTGTGAATTTCACTTCGGAACTGCCTCCTGCACCGACCTTGACATTAACATCCAGGTCGCTAAAACGAACGCCGTGCGCGGCGTCCGCGCTTTTGAGGACGAGCACCACCGGCTGGCCCTTTTTCACCGTGATCTCACTCGGCTCAAAAGCGAATTTCTTCGCCGTGACCTCGATCTTTTGCGCGTCCTGCGCCTTGACTACTTGAGAACAAAGCCCGCCGATGACCAAAGCCGTGGCCAATAAAATCTGTTTCACATGCTTGCTGTACATAAATTCTCCTTTGAAGTTGTCGACTTCGCGTTAGGCGACTGCACATCGGACGAGGGTTGGCGGATGTGGATCGCGGATTACGGTTGAGCCGAACAGCCACTCCTCGTCTCACCGTGCTATGGATTCAGGAACTTGCGTAGAGCCTTGTAATCCTCCTCGCTGAGGTTTGCGCGCACCCGCATATGCATGGCGACCGAACCCGAGATCCTCGATGAGAATCCATCCGGCGCATTATGGCATCGAGCGCAGTTCTGCTCGAACACTTGCTGCCCGCGGTCCTCATTTGTGGCGTGAACCACCTTCATTGGCGATTTGTTGCCGGACCCCTGCGGCGGGCCATCGGCTTGGCACATGGCCACGGAAGCGCCGATTCCCCCTGTCACTGCGAGCAATGACAGCCCCAGCATGATCCCTTCCAGGTGTTTCATCCTTCCTCCTTTGATCAGCACCATTAAAACTTGAAGATACGAGAAGAGCACGGTCCTTTGCACGCTCCTCATCAGTGTACAAATCGAGGCTATCGGGGCTTGTTGGGGAGCGTGTCACAAAGGCGTCTTAAGTTTGTCACTGGATTGTCTGGGGAGGAATCGGGGGCTCAGCCAGGGGGTGTCTTCGGGAAATTCCTCGAGGCTTCGATCGAGTTCTGGATGCCAAGGGACAATTCACTGACCTTCGAACGAGGGGCCTCTGACAACTCCATCGATCGCGCAACGGCACGCTTGGCTCATCAGGAGTCGAGCTTCCAAGAGCGTGATCGATGACACGGAGTTCAACGGCACCGTTCGTGTCGGAGGCAGTCTTCGCACTGCGCTGAGCCACAGCGTCAAAAATCGGTTGTCCGAGGCATCTGGCTGGCGAATTGGGGGGGGGATTACCGAGGGGACGTTCAATTTCTTGGTCGGTCATCGAACTTGGGAATTCGTTCCAGGCTGTAGTAGCCGTCGGCGTGACTGTAGCTGTTCTAGCAGCCTTGAATCACCTTAAGCACGTGGAAGACGATGACAGCCGAGCCCCTCTTGGGGGCCCGGAGTAGATCCTCGAGTAGCACGACGGTCCGGGTTCGGAGCAGCTTTCTGACGACATTCAGGTACTCCGCTTTTACTGCCATCCGCGCCCCCAATCGCCTTCGGAAATGAAGACATATGACTATTTTGAACCAAATAGTTATATGCTCTAACAGTTGAGATGCATCAACTCGTAAGTGATTGTGTTTCCGCATTCGCGTCCGGCTAAAATCGGCCAGTTACTTGTAACACGCACATAATAAACTGGATATCTTATAATTCGCAATTTTCGATTTGATCGGTGCCGATTATCGAGCTTGAGGGATGAATTCCGGACACACAGTGTTTCCCCAGTTCATGGATCACCTGTGCGTTGAGGCTTCTGGACAATCGGCCGCGCCTCATTCTTGCCCTGTCGACGCCGGAAGGCTCGCAGTGAGTTTCTGCGACCTGCTGATGGCTGCTCGGATGTATTCGCTGATCGCGGCAGCACGGGTGGGTTCCGGAGGATCGAGGTCATCACCGGCAAGGTCCACAATCATCATGCCCGGTGGCATTGACCCCGGCGGAGGCTCCAGGCGGGCAGATTCGTCCTCAATGAACCGCCACAACGCTCGAATCGCCGGACCGCAATCGGATCGAACGGGTTTGGAAATTCACCGGATGAGACTTGCTTCCGCGTCCGATACTCCCCGGATCTCGATGAGGTCTTTGATTCCGTCGAGACTCGATCGAAACCGGGGGCTGAACAAAAACATCCCCTTTGCGCCAACGATGGGCACTCATCAAAAATGCTTGATTGAGCAGAAGCGCAACCTCGAAAGAAAATCTGGTACGGGAGGGGGAGACAATTCCCCTCCCGCACCAATTTGGAAGGTCACACGAGTGGTGCAATACCCGGAAATCATCTTCACAAAATCCGGATCTTATCGGGCCGGCAGAACAGGGGGAGTGCCGGCTACAACAGCGCAAATCGATTCGAAGCTCATGCGTCCATCCGCTATGAATGGGCCGATTGCCCAGTTGGCGCAACCACCGGACGCAGGAGGATACCAGCAACTTTGCCGTGGTCGAAAGATAATCTCCAACGGCTTCACACCAGCAACGATAGCGGCCTGAGCCTTTCAGTATGTCTCTAAATCGTCTGAATTTTGTCAGTTGGTTGTCACTTAAGATTGAACAAACTCCTGGCGACAGAAATATCCACGGATCTTCTCTTGCAAGGCCTTCATCGATTCATCCGAACGTCGGGTCGCAGCCACGGAGGGTAGAAACAAGGAAAAAACGACTCCCAGACGCAACAGGATGCTCACTGCCCGTCGGACAGGCGCTCTGAACCAAGATGCACTGTCCGGCTGTGAAAGATCGGCACATCGACAGCATCGATTTTCCCGCAATCCCAACCGCGTTCAATCAATTTTCCGTGCAGGGTCACGGAACGCAGATATTCTCGCTCTATTGTTCAATAACGTCGAGCGGTCAGATCTCTCCCGACTCTGCCGCACGACCGAGGCCGGGCAATCGCCCAGAGGAATCCAAACCGTGAACCACACTCCGGATCTCCGCCTGCGAAGTGGAAATCTTTCGGAAAATTAGGCTGAAAGGTGGATCGGGATCGGGGCGGGCATCACCGGAATTTGCAAGTGAGGCCAATCGGTTCATGGCCGGGCACTGCAGCCTCGGTCGAACAGGAGGCTCGCGTCCCGCGAGACATTGTGCATGACCCCATCGCCGCACAATTCATCAACAGGTTCAATCAATCCAGAAAATAGTGACAATCGCTTTACACCAGCATGACAAGCAATCGAAGCAGAAGCCGCTACGTTTGATCTAGAGTTCTTCGCCTCAGGCATGGAAGACGGAGTGATCAACGAGCTTGCACTCGCGATCCATTCCACCGTGAGCGACGGGACCGAATCCAAGCAGGCCAGGGCATGGTCAACTACTACCCCTCCATGAATGGAGGAGCTTCGAACAGGTAGGGAAAAAATCTCGGACCTTTGGCGGTGACGGACTCTGGGTCGCTCAACCTCCAAACCGCCACCGCAACCGTCGAGGCCATCAGCCACAAACACTGCCACCTTATCTAGATGAGGGATGGCTAGGGCTATCGCCTCGTCTCCCATTTCCAACACTGAATCGGAAAGGAACGCGCCTGCACCCCGGCCTGAACGCCGGGGTGCAGGCGCACGAACAAGATGACGTTTCATATGCGACCCGCAGTGGCGGCGTTTGACGCCATTGCTCCCATCTTTGACCGGCACTTCGGCGCATGGCAAAGTGTGGCCGCGCAACGGCGGGCCGTCCGTCAGGCGCTGCTGCGCGAGTTTCCGAAATACGGTCATATCCTGGAACTAGGCGGGGGAACCGGCGAAGACGCGGCTTTCCTGGCGAGCGCAGGCTATCGTGTGCTCCTGACTGATCCTTCGCCCACGATGGTTGCCCTGGCAAAAGATAAATTGCGCCCGTTCGGTGCTCGCACCGCGGTCGCTACCGGAGAAGAGCTGGAGGATTTCGCTGCCCACTATCTCTCGACGGGTAGAAGTCTCTTCGATGGCGCTTTCTCCAACTTCGCCTCCCTGAACTGCGTACTCGACCTTGGACCGGTGGCGCGCGGACTGGCTCAGTTGCTCAAACCAGGGGCTCCGGCGATGCTGGTGCTGTACGGCACCTTCTGCCCCGGCGAAATGTTGACTGAGGTGCTTCACAAGCGGCCGGATCAGGCGCTGCGCCGGCGCAAGCGAGGCCCCTTGCCGGCGCGTATGGCAAAGCACGACTTTCCGATCGTCTATCACCGCCGCGCTGAACTGAAGCGCGCATTCGCTCCCTGGTTTGTGCTTGAAAAGCAGTTGGGAATAGGGGTAACAGTTCCACCCTGTGCAGCCGAGCCATGGATCTCGCAAAAACAACGGCTGCTCGGCGTGATGGAAACATTCGACCGCATGATTTCCCGTCCGCTGGCCCTCTTTGGCGACCACGTTCTCTACCAATTTCGCCGAACTAGCTGGCAGTGAACTCCAATGCGGGACACGGGCAAAGACCGCGTTCCCCCATCAACTCCGGGATGAGAGCGTCAACACGATCGAAGATTGAAGCCGATCTCAGGCTCGAAGACCCGGTGAATCCGGCGCGGCGGCCGCGACCGAAACTTTCCCCGGCTGCCTCCAATACGAATGTGTTATTCGTAATGATTTCAATAGAATAGCCCAGGGGATAGAAGACTCCTCGGTGCGGCAGCTGCATCGCCGGGAGGTACGCGTCTTGCAGCCGGGATGAGCTGCTTTCGGCGTCGTCTGACGTTGGCCTCTTGAAATACCCCGTCCACCCTACCCCATGTGCCCGTCCTTTCTGCCTCTCCCCGGGAAATTCGGGACGGTTCAAGCTCAGCATTCTGCTTAGCCTTGAAGTCCGACATCGATCGACATCCACACCGGTTCCCAGTTGGCTCAAGTTTCGATCTCAGGCAATTGCCTTCGCCATGCCATTCTTCCCGGAAAACTTTTTGGAAATATATGATTCAGATGGCCTTAGTCGCTCGTTGCCGGGGAAAACAATCGAATGACAATTCGCTGACGAACGCATGACACCCCAGTTCTCGCCGTTCTTTACGGTCGAATACGGAGAGCAAAATGCCCATGAGGCAGTCCGTCCCCCTTGCCCCTTTGACATGCACGCTTCGAGGCAAATGCTCGCGCTCGTCGATTCCTGACGTTCGCGAAGCAGAAGCGAGCACCGCAAACCTGAGAGGCAAGCATAGAGCGATAAGCGACTCCTCGGCTCCGATACCGGGTGGGGACAATCATGAAATCCCCGCTGCAGAGCCCCGCAGCGGCCAAGCGAAAGGGGAACTCTCTCCCCCGCTGCACCACCGCGGGCGACTTGCTCGTCCCTACGCGGATCTCGATCGGAATCGAGGGGCCGCATGAGAAAGCACCTGGCCAATGCCGCGTATGGCGTACTGGACTACGCCTCCTATCCGCTCGGAATGCTGCTCGTAGCCCCCATCGTTCTGCGCAAGCTTGGCGGTGCGGAATACGGATTATGGATGATTACTACGGCCGTGGTCAGCGCCGGAGGAATCGTTGCGTCAGGGTTCTGCGACGCCAATCTCCAGCGTGTTGCTCATCTGCGCGGATCCGGTCATTCGCAATTGGTTCCTGAGACCGTACGCTGCATGTTGGGCATCAACCTGCTGCTCGGTTCGACCCTTGCCGTCGCCGCTTGGATCGCGGCCCCCTATGCGGCACCCCACATCACCGCATCCCCGCACACATCCTTAAGCGAGTGCCTCATCTCGCTTCGCATCGCAAGCTTATTGATTCTGCTGCGAACCATCGAGAGCGTGAGCGTAAGCACGCAGCGCGCCTTCGAACAGTATCGCGGAACAGTGCAGATCAGCAGCGCCGTCCGGATTCTGACGCTCGTTTCGGCCGCGGTGCTGGCTTTCCTTGGTCATGGAACGATCAGCATTCTTTTGGCCACTGCGGTATGGATGTCACTGGGAACGTACCTGCAGTTCCGTCAGCTTCTCCGGCCGCTTGGGGTAATTTCCTTCTGGCCGCTTTTCCAGCCGAAAGAAACACGAGCCCTGCTCGGACTCGGCGTCTTCACCTGGCTGCAGGCGGTAGGTTCGGTGGTCTTCGGACAGTTGGATCGTATTCTCCTCGGCCTTTTCCTTGGTGAGTTGGCGGTGGCACCGTATTCGTTATGCGTTCAGTTCGCTCACCCCATCTTCGGCCTTTCCGCCTCCGGGCTCAATTTTCTCTTTCCCTATCTATCCGGGCGCGCGAGCACCCTTTCCAGGGCGGCCTTGAAGCGAACCTTGGGCTTGGCCTTCGCATGCAATCTGCTGCTCGTCTCCTGCGGTGCAGGCCTGCTGCTGACGATGGGGCCAAGACTCATCCGTCTATGGGCCGGCCCAATCGTTGCACAAAGCGCGACTAAGATTCTGGCGCCTATTGTTGTGGGCTCAGCCCTGATGGGGCTCAGTGTCACCGGAACCTATGCCATGCAAGCCTTGGGCCTTTTCCGGACGGTGGCCTTGATCAGTCTCGTCTCAAGGGCGGCAATGTTGCTACTGATGATCGTGTTCCTGCGCCACATGGGTTTAGAGGGGCTGGCACTGTCCCGCCTTTGCTATGGATCAGTGGCATTGCTGGTCTATCTGCCGTTGCTTACAAAGATCACCGCGGAGAATCGATCGAGGACCTCTATCGCACCTGCGACGCTTGCCTACGAAGCGCACGAGGAGGCAAGACCATGAAGGTAATGATTGCCGCTGCTTCCTTCGCCTCGAACATGTCCGGCCTGCAGCGTCACGCCTTGAATATTGTGCGCTGTCTCTTACTAGAACCGGAGGTCTCGACTGTCCATCTGGTTATCGCACCGTGGCAACAGAGCTTCCTGCACACTGCGGGCTTCGATCAAAACCGGAAAATTGTGATGCACATTGCGGAAATGGATCGAGGCTCTATGAGCCGGAATCTCTGGTACTATCGCAACCTTCCGCAGCAGGCAACCGAACTAAAGATCGATCTGGTCCACCTGTCGTATCCCATGCCAGTCCATGCGGCCAGGTTTCATTGCCCGACAGTCGTTACCTTGCATGACCTCTACCCCTATGAAATACCTATGAATTTTGGTTTCCCGAAATTCATCTTCAACCGCATGGTCCTTCAACAATGCCTTCGCAATGTTGACGCAATCGCCTGCGTCTCAGCGATCACCCTTCGCCGTTTGCGGCAGTATCTGCCGATCGCTTTATCGCAAAAGGCAGTGCGGATCTATAACTGCGTCGAAGCCGATCCGATCCACAACCTGCTACCTCCGTTGTCTCGCTGGACGAATGAACCATTTTTGCTCTGCGTTGCGCAACACCGCCGCAATAAGAATATTCCGATGCTCATCCGCGCCTTCCACCGGATATTACGAGCCGCCCAGGTGAGCCCAGAAATGAAATTGATGATCATTGGAATTACCGGGCCGGAAACTCACCGCATCTACAGCCTGGTGTCAAGTCTCGGGCTCAGCGAGAACGTCAGCTTTCTCGAAGGCGTATCGGAATCGGAATTGCAGTGGTGCTACACGCATTGCCAGGCAGTCGTCGCTCCCTCCGCAGTCGAAGGATTCGGATTGCCCGTCGCCGAAGCGCTCCTTGCTGGTTGCCGCATCGTCTGTTCCGATATCCCGGCATTCCGAGAGGTCGGCAATGGACGATGTCTTTTCGTGAGGTTGGGAGAAGACGGAGAGCAGATGCTGGCAGTTGCGATTGAAGCCGCGCTTAAGCAGCCGAAACAACCCCCAGCATTGCTGCCGCAGTTTTCCGCTCCCATTCTTGCCAGGCAGTACACCGCACTCTATCGCAGCCTCATCGCCTCCGCCGCTGCTCGACCTATACCACGCTCGCCGCGCCCATCCGCCCTCGGTGGTCAGAAGGCAGCCTTTATGAGCGTGACCAACGACCGGTCAGCACCGCAGCGAAAGGAGGATTATCATGAGTGCATCTGAGTCCACCACTCCGCGCCTCTACGCCGAAGCGATCTCGGAGCCGGGGGAGAATCGACTGCGGGCGATCGCCTGTGAAAAGTTCTGCAAATTCATCACTCGTGTTGAGATCGTAGGGGACCTGTTCACTTGCGCTGCGGGAATGTTTGTCGCTGTTGCGCTTGATGCTGCGCTGCCGATCCGCCATCATGCACAATATTCCCTGCGTCAGAGCGTTCTCGCGAGTATCATCGTCGGAATTACTTCAGCGCTGTTTATGCATTTGGAAGGGGCCTATCGCAGTGGCGGCAGCCTGCTCCAGATTCATGCCACTGAGCGGATGCTGCGGATTCCTGCACTGTCGCTGTCCCTTCTCTCGCTTCTCGCGTTCGGTTTTTCTCTGGATCTTGGCCTCTCTCCCACCTCGATTTTTTTGGGTCTGGTGATCCTTCCCGTTCTCTTGATTCTGCAGAAGCTGATTTTCTCCTCGATCCTCCGCGTCGCACATACTGCCGGATTTGGCGTCCGTCGAACTGCCATTTACGGAGTCGGAGACGCGGGAAAGCGTATCGTGTCCGCGCTTGTTCAATCACCAAGGCTCGGCTTTGTCCCGGTTGCAGTGATCGAGGATGATTCCGCTTTCAATGGGAATTTCGTTCTTGAAATGGGGTATCGGCGACGCCATTCGGTTCCAGTTCGAAGCGGCCCCATTACACCAGAACTACTCAATGTTCTCCAGTGCAACGTGCTCATCCTGGCGCTTCCAAATCTCTCACCGGAAAGCCGGAACTCCGCCCTCCATGCCGCCCAGCAAGCTGGAGTGAAGCCCGTCTTCCTCTCGGGGCTGGAGTTGCAGAAACAACTGTCGACGCGATCAATTGACCTCGACGGTTTCTCGCTCACGGTCATGGAGGAGTCGAGCAGCGCCTGGTTTTACACCGTCACCAAGCGAATCCTTGATTTCCTTGCATCCATTTTTCTCTTAATCCTGACCGCGCCTCTGCTCTTCATCCTTGCTCTCATCATTAAGCTTGACTCTCCCGGTCCGGCGCTTTTCGTGCAGACCAGAGTTGGCCGGAATGGAGAGCTGTTCAACATCTACAAGTTCCGTTCCATGTATACGAATGCGCCACGGTATGACGTTTCTCCAGTCACTTCCCACGATCTTCGAGTTACCAGAGTTGGAAGATTCATTCGACGGATGAGCCTGGATGAACTCCCCCAGTTGGTGAACGTATTGCTGGGAAACATGTCGCTTGTGGGACCGAGACCGGAGATGCCCTTTATTGTGCAGGAATACACACCTGAACATCGGCAGAGGCTTCAGGTGATTCCTGGAATTACCGGGCTGTGGCAGCTGAGCGCGGACCGAGCTTGCCCGATTCATCAAAACATTGAGTACGACCTTTACTACCTCCGCAATCGCGGCTTCTTTCTGGATATGGCCATCCTGATTCATACGCTTTTTTTCGCGGCTCGGCGAGATCGATGATGTTGACCTCTGCCCCAGTTTGATCCTCAAGCAGCAAAGAAATGTCTTCGTGGAGCGGAATTGCTGATATTAAGGAGCCCTTTCAATGGTCGAATGTGACTTGCAGGCGCCGAGCGCCAACGTGCTCGGAGTACGCGTCTCTGCGGTCGACATGAAGTCAGCCGTTGATTTGTCCGACCAGTGGATCCAGTCGGAGAGCGGGCCGAGATACATCTGTGCCACTGGCGTGCATGGAGTCATGGAAGCTCACGCGGATAGTGAAATTCACCAGATCCTGAATCGCGCGTTGATCAATCTTCCGGACGGGATGCCCATGTCATGGGTTGGCCACATTCAGGGCCTTCGCAGCATGGATCGGGTCTTTGGCCCGGACTTCATGATGGCCATGTGCCGGAGGTCAGTCGAGCGCGGCTACCGCACTTTTCTTTACGGCGGTAAACCGGGTGTGGCCAACCGCCTGAGCAAAACACTTCAAGAGAAGTTTCCTGGCCTCGAGGTGGTCGGAACATACACGCCGCCCTTCCGAGGCCTGATTGCGGATGAGGAAAAGGAAGTTCTCGCCCAGGTGCGCAAATGCCGACCGCACATCCTCTGGGTGGGCCTGAGCACCCCCAAGCAAGAGCGGTTCATGGCGCGATACGTTGAATCGTTTCAGGTCCCGCTCATGGTCGGAGTCGGAGCTGCCTTCGATTTTCATACCGGAACCATTCGTGACTGCTCGCCCTGGGTCAAGCG
>Ga0116129_1001405_pt1 | contig 13323 bp, 8 predicted proteins | sample June2015DPH_17_2_FD_89732 | JGI IMG/M metagenome (GOLD analysis project Ga0116129, IMG submission 89732) | Peatland microbial communities from SPRUCE experiment site at the Marcell Experimental Forest, Minnesota, USA - June2015DPH_17_10 | ecosystem: Environmental > Terrestrial > Soil > Wetlands >...
CGCTGGCTGTGCATGCTCAGATTGGCTAAGGCTTTGGACTGACTTTCGAGCGACGCAGCGATTCCCATGGCGTCGATTAAGGGGTCTCCGGTCGCGGCTAGGTTCAGGAGGTTTGTTTCGAGAGCGGCTACGCGGTTGAGGCGCCAGGAAGTGTCGGCTAGGGCTTGGGTGAGATGGGATTCGGTAGCGCCTTGGGGGTGGTACTCGTCGGTGAAGGATTTCAGATGGGCCTGGTAGGCCTGGAGGTCCTCGGTGGGCATGACTACGATTTGGCCGGTGAGGCCGTGACGGAGGGCGTTCAGGGAAGATTGTTTTTTGCCGGCCTCGGTTTTGGGTCCGGTGGAGTGCTGCGCGTTTGCTCTGTTGATTTCAATTCTTGAAGGTGTTGCCATGCCTTTATATAGCAGCGGGGGGAGTTTTGGGTGGGCGGATGGAAACGGGAGGTCGTTGATTAACAGCGAGTTCCAGCGCTACGGAAGACGAGACATTCTTGAAAGCTTCTGTAGGGCTACCAAATGCTGTCAATGAATTGAGGCCCGGTAGCCCTGCAAATCTAACAAATTTCTAATCTCCTCATAATCCATCCGCGATTCCAATCCCGTAAGCTGGCATTGTTGGGGAACCCCCAACAAGAAAGTGGAGGAAAACAGGCTATGCCTTTGATTCAAGTGAAACTGATTGAGGACGTCTTCACACCAGCACAGAAGAAGGAAATGATCACCAAGCTGACTGACGCGATGGTGGCCATCGAGGGCGAGAATATGCGCGCGGTCACCTGGGTGGTGATTGAGGACGTACGAAGCGGCGAATGGGGTATCGGCGGCCAGGCACTGACGACCGAAGCGGTTCAGGCGCTCGCTGCCGGAAAAAGCTGATGTCCTTAAAAGGGTGGAGGAGCGGCGTCGCCTCCACCTCCGTAGCCTTGCCGGAATCCTGATATGATTTTGGGTCTGCGAGGGCAATGCATCATGCCACGAGTTCGGGATCTGCTAGACCGCCAGGTGGCCGGAAGTTTCGTCGGCCGGATTGAAGAGCTTCATTTCCTGCACGATATTTTGGCCGATGAGGGGCCTGTTGTGGTGCACCTGCATGGGATTGCGGGAATCGGAAAATCGCGGCTTCTGGGGGCGTTTATTCAGGTGGCCCGAGCGGAGGGCGCGACTGTGCTCCGGTTGGACTGCCGCGGCGTTGAACCAACGGAAGCCGGTCTGCTGAGCGAGCTGGCCACTGCGAGCGGAGGGGTGGCCGGCTCGGCCGAAGAGATCGCCGCGCGGTTGGGACGGGTGGGGGCCAAAATAATTGTCACCCTGGATACCTATGAAGTGTTCCGCTTGATGGACACCTGGCTGCGCCAGGCGTTCCTGCCTATATTGCCCGACAATGTGAAATTCATTCTCTGCGGCCGGGAAGCGCCCGTGACGGCGTGGCTATCCGATCCTGGATGGCATGGCCTGTTCAGGAGCCTTCGCTTGGAGTCGTTGGAACAGCGCGAAGCGGCTGAGCTGTTGTTCCGCGCGGGCATGGAGGAGGAAGATGCCAAATCTCTCGCGGGAATCTGCCATGGCCACCCTTTAGCCCTCACGCTGGCGGCTGCGGTGCGCCGTACGGAGCGGATCGCGTTGACCGCGGGTATGGCGCAGCGCGTGGTGGAAGAGTTCTCCCGTTTGTTCCTGACCGATATCACCGATCCCCAAACGCGGCGAGCGCTGGAGGCGGCATCGGTGGTGCGCCGCGTGACGTTACCGATTCTGAGCGCCATGCTGCCCGATGCATCGCCGCAGGATGCTCAGGAGCGCATACGGGCGCTGCCGTTCGTTCAACCCGACCGCGATGGACTCCACATCCATGACGCCGTCCGCGAGGCTATCGCGGCAACCTTGCGAGCCGACAATCCGCAGCAATATCACTCCTATCGACGGTCAGCTTATCGCTATTTCATGACCGAGCTTCCGGGCGCGCCCAGGTCGGATTTGTGGCGCTGCATGGCGGACCTGCTCTATCTTCTTGAGAACCCGGTGGTGCGGGAAGCTTTTTTTCCCACCAGCAGACAGGAATACGCGGTGGAGCCGGCGCGCGTCCAGGATGGGCAGGCGATTCTCGATATCATCGACCGCCACGAGAATCCGGCCGCTGCGCGTTATATGCGGAGATGGTGGAGTGAGGCGCCGGATACGTTTGCCGTCGCGCGCGATCGGAACGGTTCGGTTGCAGGCTTTTACTGCATCTTCGATCCCGTCAATGTGCCGGAGGGACTCTGTGGCGGGGATCCGGTTACGCGCGCGTGGTTGAATCACCTGGATAGGCAGCCGTTGCCGCGCCAGCAGCGTGCTTTATTCCTCAGGCGCTGGCTCTCCGCCGAGGATGGCGAAGCGCCGTCCCCTGTTCAGGCCGCCTGCTGGGTCGACGTGAAGCGCAAGTACCTTGAGCTGCGTCCGAATTTGAGGCGCGTATACCTGACAGTTTGCGACCTGAAGCCATATGCCGCGGCGGCGGTGAAACTCGGGTTTCGGGTACTTGCCGAAGCAGGCGGCGATGGCTGCCAAACGGCGATGCTCGATTTCGGACCTTCTTCGGTGGATGGATGGCTGGCTCGATTAGTAGCTGCCGAACTCGGCGTCGAAGAGGAGAATCTGCTGGATTGCGCGGCGCGTGAACTGGTATTGAATGGCCGCCGGGTGGGCCTAACCAAGCTTGAGTTCGGCGTGATGGAGTTCCTTCATCGGCGCGCGGGGGAGGCCGTCCCGCGCAGTTCCCTACTGGCGAGTGTCTGGGAGCAGAACTACGATGGCGGAGGAAACGTGGTGGATGTGGTGATACGCGGGCTGAGGAAAAAGCTGGGCGAGAAGGCGTCCCTAATTCAAACCGTGCACGGCGTAGGATATCGCCTCCGTCGAGACGAACTACCAACCAAATCGTTCTAAGTGCCCAGGGAGCGATTCCAGTCGTTGATCTTTGGAACATAAGGGCGCTGACGCTCGTATGGTCCCTTGTATGGAGTGTGAAACTCCGGTCGACTATCTAGTGGAGTATCCTTAATTTATGGCACGGCGTGAATCTCCACTGCATAGTGAAATGGTCCAGGGGACGTTGGACATGTTGATTCTTCAGACTTTGTTGCTTGGTCCCGCTCACGGGCATACCATTGCGCATGCGATTGAGCGTGGGTCGGAAGACGTTTTGCAGGTGGAGCATGGGTCGCTGTATCCGGCGCTGCATCGCTTAGAAGGCCGCGATTGGATTGCTTCGTTTTGGGGGACTTCGGAGAATAACCGGCGGGCGCGGTATTACCGGCTGACTCCGGAGGGACGGAGACAGTTAGCGGCGGATACGGCGCGATGGGAACAGCTGGTGCGGGCGATCGGGCGGATTCTTAAGCCGGCGACGGAGTAAAGCACATGCATTGGCCACGATTTTTTGCGCGAGTCAAATGGGATCGCGAGCGGCGGGAAGAGCTCGAATCGTACATGGAGATGGAGATCGACGACAACGTCGCGCGGGGCATGAGTCTCGACGATGCGCGAGCCGCAGCGCAACGGAAATTGGGAAATCGCACTTTAATTCGAGAGGAGATTTACGGGATGAATACCATCGAATTTCTGGACAGTCTGATTCGGGATATCCGGTTCGGGCTGCGGGCGCTGCGGCGAAATTCGACGTTCACGGCGGTCACTTTGCTGACACTGGGCGTCGGGATCGGCGCGAATACCGCGGTGTTTAGCGTGGTAAACGGCATCCTTTTGAAACCTCTTTCGTATCCGAAGCCGGAGCGGCTGGTGTCCGTGGCGAATTCGGCTCCGGGAGCGGCGGGGCTGGCCAGCGTCTCCGGCGATCTGAAGCTTTCGGCGTCGATGTACTTTACCTACGCGGATCAGAACCGGACCTTTGACGCGCTCGGCGTATGGAACTCCAGCGGCGCGACGGTGACGGGGCTTTCTGAACCGGAACAAGTGCGCGCGGTGTATGTGAGCGATGGGACTTTAGAGGCTCTCGGCGTGCCTCCGGAGACGGGACGATGGCTTGCGGGCGAGGATCAGAAGCCTGATGGAGCGGCTCGGGTGATGCTCGGGTACGGCTATTGGCAGCGGCGGTTCGGAGGGGATCGCAGCGCGATTGGCCGCAACATCACGATCAATGCGAAGCCGAGAGAAATTGTCGGGGTGATGCCGCGCGGATTCCGGTTCCTTAACAATGAGTCCGACGTGATCCTGCCGATGGGATTCAATCGCAGCGGTCTGCGCCTGCCTGGCTTTGGATACGACTGCATTGCGAGACTGAAGCCGGGCGTGACTATTTCGGAAGCCAGCGCCGATCTGGCGACGCTGGTTCCAGTATGGATGTCGTCCTGGCCGGCCGCGCCTGGTGTGAATCCGCGCGTTTATGAGAACTGGCGGATCGCGCCGCTGATTCAGCCTTTGAAAAAAGAAATGGTGGGCGGCATCGGAAATGCGCTGTGGGTGGTGATGGGGACGATTGGAGTCGTAATGCTGATTGTTTGCGCCAATGTCGCCAATCTGATGCTGGTGCGCTGTGAATCGCGTCAACAGGAACTGGCGGTGCGGACGGCGCTGGGCGCGGGACGGGCGCGGATCGTGAGAGAGATGCTGGTGGAGAGCGGCATCCTGGGAATTTTGGGCGGAGCGCTGGGATTAGCGGTGGGTTGGGGCGCGCTGCAATTGCTGGCGGCGCTGAATCCGGTGAGCCTGCCGAGGCTGGATGATATTTCGATTGACGGGGCATCCATTCTGTTCGCGTTGGCGCTCTCGATTTTTTCGGGGATGTTTTTCGGATCGATCCCAGCGTGGAAATATGCCGGGTCCGGCATTTCGATGGCATTGCGAGGCGGAGGGCGCACGTCCAGCCAGAGCCGGGAACGGCATCGCGCGCGAAACATATTGGCGGTGATCCAGGTGGCGCTGGCGATGGTGCTGTTGGTCAGCGCGGGACTGATGATCCGGACGTTTCAGGAGCTTCGCAAAGTGCAGCCGGGATTCAGCGGCGCGGAGCAGATTCAGAACGTACGCATCGGGATCCCAGAGGCTGTCGAGCCCTCCGCGGACCGCGTGGTTCGGATGGAGAACGATATGGTGGAGCGCCTCGCGGCGATTCCCGGCGTGAAGGCAGTGGGATTCGCAAGCGAATCTCCCATGCAAAACGAAGGAGTGGATTGGGATGCGGTGAACGCCGAAGGGAAGGTTGCGCCGGGCCAGGATATTCCGCCGATGCGTTTATTCCGCTACGTCTCGCCGGGTGTGTTTCAGGCTGAAGGCACCAGGCTGATCGCCGGACGTGCGTATGAATGGACCGATCTTTACGGCGCCAGACCCTATGTAATGGTTTCTGAGAATCTGGCGCGCGAGTTTTGGGGAGAGCCGCGGGCGGCGGTTGGAAAAAGGCTCGCCGCAAGCTTGCCTGGATCGCCGTGGCGCGAGGTGATCGGCGTGGTGGAGGATGTGCGCTACAACGGAGTCGATCAGCCTGCTCCGGCGATTGTGTATTGGCCGTCTTATGGAGACAACATTTACCGTGGCAACGTCAGGGATGCGCTTCGATCGATGACATTCGCAATCCGCAGCGACCGTGCGGGCACGGAGGGTTTCCTCAATCAGGTGGACCAGGCGATCTGGGCTGTGAATCCGAACCTGGCGGTCGCATCGGTGCGCACGATGCAGGAGGTGTATAGCAAATCGATGGCGCGCAGCACGTTTACCCTCGTCATGCTGGGGATCGCGGGAGGGATCGCGCTGCTGCTCGGCATTATCGGAATTTACGGCGTGATTTCGTATACGGCGTCGCAACGCATCCGCGAGATCGGCATCCGGCTCGCGTTGGGGGCGCAACAGGGTGAGCTACTCAAAATGTTCGTGCGGCAAGGCCTGATGCTCGCTGCCGGGGGAGTCGCGTGCGGAGCGATCGCCGCCATGATGGTGATGCGGCTGATGAAGGGGCTCCTTTTCGAGATTAGCCCGCTGGATCCTCAAACATACGTCGCCGTGGCGCTGGTATTGGCGGCGTCGGCGTGCCTGGCGAGTTATCTGCCGGCGAGAAGGGCATCGCAAATAGATCCGGTGGAGGCGCTGCGGACTGAATGAGTGGTTTGGAGCGCGTTATTGCGACTTCAGGGTGTTTTTAGCTTTCGGGATAATGACGCGAAATACAGTCTCACCGGGCGCCGATCGAACTTCGATTTCGCCGTGATGCTTCTTGATGACCCGCAGGGACGTATCTAAACCGAGCCCCGTTCCTTCGCCGACGGCTTTGGTGGTAAAAAACGGATCGAAGATTCGCGACTGCACGTCCGGCTCGATTCCGGAGCCGTTATCCTGAACTTCCACGACTACGTCGAAAGGATCCTGGGTAGTGGTCAGTTTCAGCTCGCCGCCGTCCTTCATTGCGTCAATGGCGTTGACGATCAGGTTCGTCCACACCTGGTTCAGCTCGACGCCGAAGGCGCATATTTTCGGAATCGATCGATCGAAATTGCGCTCCACGCGAATCGACTTTTTACGCAGCTTATAGGCCAGAATCGTTAGCGTGCTTTCCAGGCCGGCATGGATGTCAATCTCCTGTTCGGGAGCTTGATCCATGTAGGTATATTCCTTTACCGCCTGCACCAGTTCGAAAATTCGCGATGCGCCGTGCTCGATCTCCCGAATCATGCGGGCGACGACAAAGGAATAATTGATGCGGACCAGCACGGGATTCAACGCGTCTCCGACGATCCGCTCAATCTCCTCCAGCTTGGGCGTGTCGATTTCAGCCTCCGCCAGCGTCGGCGCGAGTTTCCAAGGCTCGATCACGCCGTGCGATTCCATCCAGTCTTCCAGCTCCTGTTCGCGATCGGCGCGCTCGATCGAACTCACCGATGTTGAATCGATGCGGTCTATGACCTTCAAGGCGGCCACTTCGCAATCGGCGATATAGATCCGCTGTTCTCGAGTCAAGTTGAGCCGGTCGATGCTGAGATAAGCCGCGCGCAATTCGCGCCGCACTTCGCTAATCGAGCTTGCCGTGCGCTTGACCGCGGCCGCTGGATTATTCAACTCATGCGCCAGACCGGCCGCCAATTTTCCCAAGGCGGCAAGCTTGTCTCGCTGCTCCGTGGCGCGCGTCGTCTCGCGCACCCGGTCGAGCATCAGCGTGACCAGACGCTGCGTCAGGGTCGGCATGCGCTGAAGCATTTCCGGAAACACGTTCCGGTGGATACGGGCTAAACGGACCCGGCCTACCGCCCGGCCGGTGCCGCTGAAATTTTGGAGCCTCGAAAAGGGAAGCAATCCGGTGACGTCGCCCGGACCGGCGATAAAGATCCGCAAATCGCCACCGGGCCGTTCGATGCGTCCCTGTAACTCGCCTTCGAAGAAGACAAACATATGGTCGGCGCGGTCGCCTTCCCGGAAGAGGACTTCGCCAGGTTCGGCTGTGACTTCTTCCGCTTGTCCAATGAACCATTCAAGCTGATCTTCGGGCAGATCCTCGAATACTTTGATTGCCCGCAGGTCCTTTATCGTGATCAATTAGAGCTCCGCCAGATAACTGTGGACGAATTGAATGGCGATCGAACCTTCGCCCACCCCGGACGCCACGCGCTTCACTGATCCGCGCCGCACGTCGCCCACCGCGAACACGCCCGGGACGCTGGTTTCGAGCAATCCTGGATCTCGCTTCAACGGCCAGTTACTGGCCAGCTTGCCGTTCCGCTTCAGTTCGGAGCCGGAAAGAATGAACCCCTTCTCGTCCCGTTCCACGACGCCGTCCAACCATTCAGTACCCGGCAGAGCGCCGATGAAAATGAACAAAGAACTCGCAGGCACTTGAGAAACTTCGCCACTTGCCCCGCAACGGACCGAAATCGATTCCAGACGGTTCTGGCCGTGCACTTCGGAGACGCTCGACTCGAATTCGACGCTGATGTTTTTCGTCTTCTCAATTTCGTCGATCAGATAGCGGGACATCGTGCTGGCCAGCGACTCGCCGCGGACCAGCATCACGACGCGCCGCGCATAGCGCGAAAAATTCATCGCGGCTTGGCCAGCCGAATTCGCACCGCCAATGATGTAGACATCTTCGTCCTCGCACGTCATCGCTTCCGTGCTTCCTGCCCCGTAATAAACTCCCGCCCCTTGCAGGCGATCGACGCCGGGAACGTTCAGTTTGCGCCATTCGACACCCGTCGCAATCAGCACCGCGTGGCAGGGCAGCTCCGAACCGTCCGCGACCTTCACATAACGATATGGCCCTTCGACGCGCAATCCCATGGCCTGTTGCGGACACACGATCTCGACTCCGAATCGCCTTGCTTGCATCACGGCGCGCCGAGCCAGATCAGACCCCGAGATCCCGGAAGGAAATCCGAGATAATTTTCGATGCGCGAGCTTAATCCGGCCTGTCCGCCCGGCGCTTCCCGTTCGACCATAATCGTCTTCAAGCCTTCGGAGGCAGCGTATACGGCCGCAGCCAATCCGGCCGGTCCGCCGCCGACGATCACTACATCAAAAAACTTGGTGTCGGAGCGCAAGCGCAGTCCGATTCGTTCCGCAAGCTCGGAATTCGATGGCTCCAGCAATGGCGTGCCTTCCGGAAACAGCACCGCGGGCAGCTTGCTGGCGTCGCTGCCCAACCGGGTGAGAGCCGACTGCACTTCCGTATCGCGATCCGCCTTCTCTACGTCGAGCCATCGGAACGGGACCTGATGCCGCGCCAGAAACTCGCGCAGCTCATAGGAGCGCGGCGACCACCGTTCGCCTAACACGCGCAATCCCCCCAGTGGGGGCCGGTAACCCGCCTGCCAGTCCTCCATAAGATCGTCCAGCACCGGATAAAGATTTTGCTCCGGCGGATCCCACGGCTTCAGCAGGTAATGATGGATCTTCGCTTCGTTGATGGCGCGAATCGCCGCGTCCGTATCGGCGTAAGCGGTGAGCAGGGTCCGCTTGGCGTCCGGGAACATGCGAATCGCCTGCGCCAGAAACTCCACGCCCGTCATTTCCGGCATGCGTTGGTCGACCACGAACAAAGCGACGGTATCGTCGCGCTTCTCCAATTCGACGAGCGCTTCCAGGGCAACCTTACCCGAATCCGCCCTCAAAATGCGGTATCGATCGGCATAGCGTCTTCGAAGATCGCGCTCCACGGCGCGGAGCACTTCGGGGTCGTCATCTACGATCAGGAATGCTGGTTTTGACACTTCGACACCAGAATACACTGACCTTTAGTACGCCGTCCCGGCGATACAAAATCCCCTGGCTCACGAGTCTGTGTGAAAACCGCGGAGCTGAAATGTGGGGCGGCTTCTGTTTCAACACCGAAAAGCCTGCTGAAAGCAGGCTGCCGGCTAGATAGCCTGCCCCACGCGGCAGTTTTTCACACAGGGTCTCACGCCAAGGGGTTATAACCCGTCTCGTAAGAGCGGGGATTCTGACCAATTTGGCGCACGGCTATCAGCACGGCGCCAAACAATACATAAAGATACGAAGCCGGTTCTGGAATGGCCGAGCTTTGCTGCTGCACATAGTCCACTTCGTAAATGTCGAAGGTAACCGTGCCGTCGATAATGGTGGTGCTCGATTCAAAGGCGCCGGTGGAGTAGGAAACTACGCCGATGGTTGCTGGACTGCTGAAAACCACCGGAAACTCGGGATACAGGCCCGAAATGTCTGAGATATTGGCGGGTTGACCAATGAGAGTCGGGCCGACGCTCGGAATATAAACGTTCGGTAGCTGTGTCGTCAGGAACGTCAAATCGTCAGTCAAGGTAGCTTGTGGCAGACTAGCCAGGATTCGTGAGATATCCGCGGAGTAGGGCGAGGGGGCCCACGACTGATTGATTAAATCCGCCGCGATGTCGGACGGCAGCTCGTCGCTAAACGCCACGTACTGCAAGGTCGAAATCACTGAGCCACCGGCCGTCTCGAAGGTATCTGTCCCGGTTATGATGACCTCGTCGAAGCTCGTACTCACCACAATGGGCGAGGCGTGGACGCAAGCGGCGCCGCCAACAAACAGGATCATTCGCAGAAGAAACGAGTGGCGTTTCATGTTCTCCCCTTTCGCTTACTCTGCGCGATTTCCTGCCGAATCCCCTCAAGGACCGGCAAGATTTTCCCGGCTACCCTTGTGCACGGCGGCGATCGATCCAATCGGGGAGAACAAGGACGATCAAGCCAATGCAAATCAGGAAGGCGCTCAGCAAGTCGATCCCGATCTGCCACGACCAAAACGCATCCTTGGGACGGATGCCGTCCAGCACCCGGCTCAGCAAATTGAAATCGACACTGATGGGTTCCGCCGCTGCTTCGCCTGGCTTTGATTTTCCTTCGTCGTCGTCATCATCTTTGAGCGCACCCATTCCATCGAAATCAAGTTCCGGGGTTTCCCTCTGGAGGGTTCCGCGAACAATTGGCTGACCAGTCATTTTGCCGAGTGAGGCGGCGAGGCCGATCCATGAATCTTCGCTACAGAACGGGTTCAAGATCTCATTTGCGACCGCATGAAGGTGATCCGCTGAGGGAACCCGTAGCACGATCTGGCACGGTGCGCGGGCGATCCTGAAAGCGTGTTCGATTTGGACGGTGTTGAGGGAATCGGCCGGCAAAGCTCCCAATGCATTTCCGAAGGATCGAAGAAGTTCCGGGTTATGCTCGGCGGCCATTCTCGCGATGAGCTGGGAGGCCAAGCGATTTGCGGCGGGCGCATCGATACGGTCTGCGATCGATGCAAGATTGGCGGTCAGGGAGCGGATTTTCTCGGTGTCCGTTTGCTCCACGATCAAATCAATAAGAATCGCGGCGGCATGGTCCATCTGCTCGGGCGCCACGCGCGATTGGATGCCGTTCAATGCCTCCACCATCGTTTGCGGGTCGGCTGCCAGGTGCGCGATCAGAATGGCGGTGGCCTGCTGAAATGGATCCGGGCCGGCTTTTGCGATGCAGGAGTGCAAACCGAAGGCGAGGATTTGCAGGTTCTCGGGAGTCTGCGGAACCTTCATGGCGGCGACCAGGATTGAAGCTGCTTCATCGAACTTGCTGGCCGATATTTTGTCCTTGAGGAAGCGCATCCCGACGACCAGGGCGCGCAGAACCTCGGGATCGTGGTCGACGCGCATACGGGCCAATAATTTCGAAGCGAGTTCGTCGGCCTTGGGCTGGCGGATTCCCTCGTCCAGTGCATCGATCGCCATCGTAAGAGGAAGAATGGCGCTGTGATTCGCTTCGGCGCTGACGCGCGCGACGATCTCGGTCGCCAACGACTCCGATTCCTGCTGCGGGACCTCTCCATCTAATTTTTCGACCGCGGAGGAGAGTGTCACCATTGCATCCAGATCTTTTTCGCGGATCATTCGCTCGACGAGCGTGGTCGCGGCCAGTGCGATGTTACGTTCTCCGGCTTTCTCTTTGAGAGCGTCCAATGCTTCGGCCAGCGATTCGAGGTTGGCCACGTCCCGTTCCTTGTTAATTCGCACCACCATGTGAGCAGCGATTTTCTCGTCGCTTTTGTCGGGCAAACTGGCGAGACCCGAGGCGAAGATGGCGAGCAGTTCGGCGGATGGCTCCAGGTCCATGCGGGCGGCGAGTCTCGCTACGAGTTGCCCAGCAACGGCTTGGTCGAGGTTCTTTGCGTAGACGTTCAACCCAGACATGAGAACTTGAACGGTGGCTCCGTTTGGTTCGGCGTAGGCGCGTTCCACGAGTTGAGATGCAACATCGGACATCTCACGAGAACTTAATTTCTCCGGGAGCGGCTCAAGCAGGGAGACCAGGGCGTTCACTGCCAGCGGGTTCAGTTCGTTGATCAGACGCACGGTGAGCTTCTGCGCGAGTTGGTCAGCTTTCGCAGGAGTCAGGTTTTTCTCGAAATCGCGGGCGTCACGAGACAGGATCTGCAAGCCATAGGAGTCTTCCTCCTGTAGCAGAGTGTCGATGAGACCTTCAGATTGTTCGAGCGCGGCCAATCCGGCGATCAGAGCTTCACGTGATCGGGCGTCATGGTCATGAGAGATACGCTGCATCAGGCGCCGCGACAACTTGCCGGCGGTCTTGGGATCGACGCCTTTGGCAATTCCGCTCAAAACAGTCGCGAGCGCATTCAGGCTGTCGCGATTATTTTCAGCGTACATACGCTCAATGAGCTGTGAGGCGAGAGCGTCGCGTTCGTCATGACTCATCGACTGGGAGATGCTCCAGCGCCGTACGAAGGCGTCGCCTTCGAGCAAAGCCTTGGCATCGGAGGAAGTGGTTAGTGTAGGCAAAATGGCGCGCCGGAAGAGTGCGCCCGCATCGGAACTCTTGACGCGAGAGAGTGCAATCGAGAGGCCTGGTTCGTTTACGCGAAGCCGCTCCGCGTCGGTGTTCATCGCGCGATCGAGAAACGCCACGCGGGTATTGAGACTGGTTGAGTACAATTGCGCAACGGCGGCGGCTTCCTCCGTGCTGGGATTTTCACGCGCGCCGACTTGTTCGAGAATCAGTTGGCCGAGTTCCGTCTGCTTCTTCGCTTGCCTGAAGGCAACCACCCCCAGTGCCAAACCTGCCAGGCAGAGGCAAACGCCAAGCGGCTTCACGGGTCTTAAAACCGGTACCGCAATTCGACCCAGGCTCTCCTGGGAGCACCGGGCGAGAAGAACGTTGCGCTCTGCGCCGGGGCATTTCCGGCATATGGTCCGGTGGTATAGGGGGCGAAAGGCAGGGATTGGATGGCACCCTGCGCGGTCACCGCTGTATTCGAGAGCCACGCCGCCGTGTAGTAATGATGGTTCCACAGATTATCGATCTGCACCGCCAGTTGCAGCCGCTTCGTCACATCGTAATGAGCCCGGAAATTGGTGATCGCGAATCCGGGCGAGACTCCCGGCCCCAGGTAGTAAACGCCATCCGCCTTGTAAGCGTTGTTTTCGTTTCCACGCGCGTAGGAGCTCGATACCACCACTTCATTGAGGTCGACCCCGAGCTTTTTCGTAATCTGATAGTCCAGGAAAGCCTTCCCGTTCTGCTTCGGAATCAACGGAATTCGATCCCCAGGCTGCACGTAGATGACACCATCGAGTCCCGGATATCCCTGCAATGCGAGATCGTTGGTATTATTCGCCGATCCATCGAGCGCCTCCGTGCTCTGGTAGGTGGCCACCAGAAAAGTATAATCCAGGCCCCACGTGACCGGGCCCACGCGTCCGTCGAGGTCGCCGTCGAAGCCCTCCCGGCGTGTTTTGGCGAAGTTCTGAAAATATCCGGTTCCGGTCTGGGGAGCCGCGATAAAGAGGATATCGTTGCGGTTATCGGCGCGGAACGCACCGGCATTCCAGCTCACATTATGCGCGAACGGAAGCTCCG
>Ga0116129_1001406_pt1 | contig 13319 bp, 9 predicted proteins | sample June2015DPH_17_2_FD_89732 | JGI IMG/M metagenome (GOLD analysis project Ga0116129, IMG submission 89732) | Peatland microbial communities from SPRUCE experiment site at the Marcell Experimental Forest, Minnesota, USA - June2015DPH_17_10 | ecosystem: Environmental > Terrestrial > Soil > Wetlands >...
CCTGCCTACCTCGGATTCCACATCGTGGAGCGGTGGCAATTCCACTACTCGCAGGTCATCAAGTCCACGCGCTGACGGGCGCGCGGAGGCGCCACCTGCTGGGCTAGCTTGACGGTCATGCAGATCTGGCTTGCGGACCCGCTGTTCGGTGGCCGCGCTCAGGGCGGCCGTCAACTCATCGAACTTTTCGCCGCGTTTGGGCTGACGACCCTCATTGGCCTGGAGCGCACCATTCAGGGCAAGAGCGCGGGACTTCGCACCCAGACCATTGTCGGCACGGCGTCGGCGTTGATTTTGATGATCAGTAAGTATGGCTTCGGCGATGTGCTATCGGCAGGCACGATTGCGCTGGACCCATCCCGTGTTGCGGCCCAAATCGTCTCGGGTATCGGCTTTTTGGGTGCGGGGCTCATTATCACCCGACGCGGCGCGGTGCACGGGCTCACCACCGCGGCAGCGGTCTGGGAATCGGCTGCGATCGGCATGGCAGCAGGTGCCGGCCTGTTATTGCTCGCCTCCGCCGTGGTGGCCCTGCACTTTGTCAGCGCGCTCGCTTTCAATGAGCTGGAGCGCCAGCTCACGGCCCGGCTGCGCGGGACGGTCAGAGTGCACATCATCTACGAAAGGGGTCGGGGTGTGCTGCGGGAGCTGTTACGGACCTGCGGGCAGCGAAAGTGGCAGCTCACCGAACTCGACGCCGATCCGCACGACATCGAACGCGATCAGGTTGGGGTGACGATGACGTTGTCGGGCGCCAAGATCGCCAACGCAGAACAGGTTCTCGGCAACGTCGACGGCGTTTACGCGGTGCTTCGTGCCGAGGAAGAGCCCGACTGAGCCCTGCGCCGAGTCACAGGTGTGCTGGGTGCGGACCCCGGATTGCGCGATAGGACGCTGCTACACCGGCAAGGCTCAACGCGGTGAAGACCGTGAACAACCAGCCAGCCGCCGTCACGTCGCCGCCCTCGGCAGTGTTGACCACGACACCCGCCAAACCGGCCCCGAACGCACCGGCGATCACCTGCACGATGTTGATCGCTGCGGCCGCGGCGGCGCCTTCAGCCGGGTCGTTGACGCACTCCATCGCGCGAACCGACAAATGTGGCCAGGCCATCCCGATCCCGATCCCGACGGCCAACAACGCCACCACCCACAGCGCGACAATCCCCACCGACGCGTTATTGCGCTGGGTGAGCGCACCCAGAGCCAGACCCGCTGCCACCACTATCGGAGCGGCCACGATCACCCGGCCGATCGCTCGCGGACCCTCCAAGGATGCGCTGACGATTTCGCTGACCGTCCAGCCGACCGCCAGCGCCGCGCCCAGGAACCCGGCCCCCACCGGAGTCAGATGTGCCAATCGCTGGCCGAACAGCGGCACGTAGGTGTCCACCATCGCGGCGGCCATCAGCAACGCCATGGTCAGGTAGATCCACTTGAGGGGTCCGGGGCCGAATACGCTGGGCGGCAAAACCGTTGCCTGCATCCGCGAGTCAAGAATCACGAACAATCCGACCAGCACCACACCGGCGGCGAGCAGCCCGGCGGTCGCGATGATGTGATGCGGGATCTGCGCGACGCTGACCGCCAACGCGGCCGCACCCATGAGCACTAGCGACCAGACCGGCACCTTGAGCGCCGGTGCCGTGGCACTCGGGTCGATGCGGCCCGCCGTCAGCGCCACTGGCACCAACATGGCTATCAGTGCGGTCAGAATCGCCATTCCGACAAACGCCCACCGCCATAGCCCGAATTGCGCGAAAAGGCCGCCGGTCGCGGGCCCGACCACCGTTGCCACACCCCACATCGCCGACACCAGCGCTGTGCCCCGCGTCCACAGCGAGCGAGGCAGAGCAGTGTTGATGAGCGTGTAGCCCAGCCCCGCCAGCAGGCCGCCGGCCACGCCTTGCAAGCCGCGTCCGGCTATCAGAATCTGCATGTTGGGGGCTATTGCGCAGACCAGACCTGCGACGCCGAACACGGCCAATCCGATCAAGTACGACGATCGCGCTCCAGCGCGCAGCAGAATCGGGTTGACCATGGCCGCCGCGACCACCGCCCCGACCAGGTACAGAGTTGTCACCCAAGCGTAGAGCCGGCTGCCGCCGATTTCGGCGACCGTGCTCGGGAGCAGGCTGATGGTCAGAAGCTCATTGGTGGCGTAGAGGGCCACACCGCCGGCCAGCACCACCGACGTCCCCAGGTACTTGCCCAGCAGCTCGCGCCAAGTGCCGGTGTCGCTCGCCGCGTCGGTCACTACACCACCGTATGAGTTCACTTCAGGCCGGCGGCATCCATCCCGCGCAGTTCCTTCTTCAGGTCGGCGATCTCGTCGCGGAACCTCGCGGCCAGCTCGAACTGCAGGTCACGGGCGGCGGCCACCATCTGCGCGGTGAGGTCCTTGATCAGGTCGGCCAGTTCGGCGCGCGGCATGCCGGCGGTGTCGCGCCCCTCGAATACCCCGGCGCTGACCGCGCGGCCGGGCTCGCCCTGAGCGCGCCGGCCGCGGGACGAGTTACGCCCTGACCCGCCGATCGCGACGGTTTGACTGGCTTCGGTGTCGTCAGCCTCGCGATAGACCTGATCGAGGATGTCGGCGATCTTCTTGCGCAGCGGCTGCGGGTCGATGCCGTTGGCCTCGTTGTAGGCGACCTGCTTTGCCCGGCGCCGGTCGGTCTCGTCGATGGCCTCTTTCATCGAGTCGGTCATCTTGTCGGCGTACATGTGGACTTCGCCGGAGACGTTGCGGGCGGCGCGGCCGATGGTCTGGATCAGGCTGCGCGACGACCGTAGGAAGCCTTCCTTGTCGGCGTCCAGGATCGAGACCAGCGACACCTCGGGCAGGTCCAGGCCCTCCCGCAGCAGGTTGATGCCGACCAGCACGTCGTAGTCACCCAGCCGCAGCTGGCGCAGGAGTTCCACCCGGCGCAACGTGTCGACCTCGGAGTGCAGGTAGCGCACCCGGATACCCATCTCCAACAGATAGTCGGTGAGGTCTTCGGCCATCTTCTTGGTCAGCGTCGTGACCAGCACCCGCTGGTCGGCGTCGGCGCGTTTGCGGATCTCCCCGATCAGGTCGTCGATCTGCCCCTTGGTCGGCTTGACCACGACTTTCGGGTCCACCAGCCCGGTTGGCCGGATCACCTGCTCGACGAACTCGCCGGCGGCCTGGCTGAGCTCATAGGGGCCCGGGGTGGCCGACAAGTAAACCGTCTGCCCGATCCGGTCGGCGAACTCCTCCCAGGTCAGCGGCCGGTTGTCGACCGCTGAGGGCAACCGGAATCCGTAGTCGACGAGGTTGCGCTTCCGCGACATGTCGCCCTCGTACATGCCGCCGATCTGGGGCACGGTGACGTGCGACTCGTCGATGACCAGCAGGAAATCCTCGGGGAAATAGTCGAGCAGGGTCGCCGGCGGTGAGCCCGGCCCCCTGCCGTCGATGTGCCGCGAGTAATTCTCGATGCCCGAGCAAAAACCGACCTGCCGCATCATCTCGATGTCGTAGTTGGTCCGCATCCGCAGCCGCTGGGCCTCCAGCAGCTTGCCCTGCCCCTCGAACTCGGCGAGCCGCTCGGCGAGTTCCTCCTCGATGGTGGAGATCGCCTGAGCCATCCGCTCCGGGCCGGCCACATAGTGGGTGGCGGGGAAGATTCGCAGTGAGTCGACCTGACGGACCACCTCGCCGGTCAGCGGGTGCAGGTAGTACAGCGCCTCGACTTCGTCGCCGAAGAACTCGATCCGAACCGCCAGCTCTTCGTAGGACGGGATGATCTCCACCGTGTCGCCGCGCACCCGGAACGAGCCGCGGGTGAAGGACAGGTCGTTGCGGGTGTACTGCACGTCGACCAGCAGCCGCAGCAGGCCGTCGCGGGCGACCTCGGTGCCGACCTGCAACTCGACGGAACGGTCCAGGTACGACTGCGGTGTGCCCAGGCCGTAGATGCACGACACCGAGGCCACCACCACCACGTCGCGGCGCGACAGCAGAGACGACGTCGCCGAGTGTCGCAACCGCTCTACGTCGTCGTTGATGGAGCTGTCTTTTTCGATGTAGGTATCCGTCTGCGTTATGTACGCCTCTGGCTGGTAGTAGTCGTAGTACGAAACGAAGTACTCGACTGCGTTGTGCGGCAACATCTCTCGCAGTTCGTTGGCCAACTGGGCGGCCAACGTCTTGTTGGGCGCCATCACCAGGGTGGGCCGCTGCAACCGCTCGATGAGCCACGCGGTGCTAGCCGACTTGCCGGTGCCGGTGGCGCCGAGCAGCACCACGTCGCGCTCCCCGGCCAGAATCCGCCGCTCCAGCTCGTCGATGGCAGCAGGCTGGTCACCCGCCGGCGAGTGCGGACTGACCACCTCGAAGCGCGCGCCGGAGCGCACGATCTCCTCAACGGCGCGGTACTCCGAGTGCGCGACTACCGGATGCTCGGTGGCGAAAGCCATGCCACCAGGGTAGAACCACCCACCGACAGCGCCTGCCGAGTCGGTCAGTGCCGGGTCCACACCCGGGTGACCGGGTCGCATTGGAGCAGGTAGCCATCGCTTGAGGTGGACATGGCGAACACCGGGACGTCAGCTTGGTCGCAGGAGCTGCCGGTGGCGTGCACTCCCGTCGTGATCGGGGCCTTGTCCCAGTTGTTGCCCTCACAGACGACCTGCTGGTTGCTGGTCGCGTCGTAGCCGAGCTTGTCGACGTCGGTGCACAGCCCACCGAGGACCGGCGGTGCCGGGTGCGGCGTTGTGGTCGAGGTGTTGATCACCTGGGCGGGATCGGCCAAGTTCACACCAGCGGGCACGTCACCGGTCCGGGTGGCCACCACGGGTACTCGCACCACGGCTCCTTGTGCGCCGCACTCATTGCTGAGCACGGTCTCGGTCTCCGTGCCGCGCAGCGTGCCGTCGGCCTGTGGCGCCAAAGACCACGCGACCGTCTCCTGCTGGGTGGCGCTGACTTGTCCATTCGACAGACGGCAGCCCACCCGTTCCTGCTGGGGAGCACCCTGCCAATACCCACCGACGAAACGCAGAGTGTCGGTCTGGCCCCCATCAGTTGTGCTGGCCACCTGGTGGGTTGCGTCGTCCAGCTGAGTGCCGGTGGCCGCGCAACCGTTGGTGGTGCACACCGAACGGAACGCCCACCAGTCGCTGGTGGCTCCGTCGTGACGGATCGGGACGCCATTGGTGGTCTTCTTGCTGCGGTCATAAGTCAGCTGGTAGGTGCCGTTGAGCACCGGTCCCCTGTTGGTAGGCGCAGCGCTGGGGGCAGGGGCCGAGGGCTTCGAGGCGAGGGAAGTGGCCTGAGAAGTGTCCGTCTGGACGGTGTACAGCGTCGACCAGGTCGCCGCGACGGCGACCAGCACCGCGCAGACAAGTGCGACTGACCACCGAGTCCTTGACGAAAACTTGTGGGAGATGGCCCCGATAACGCCGCGGACTCCGCGTCGCCGGACCGGCGTGAACGCCCCCCCGTGGGCAGCCTCGGCGGCGCACAACTCTTCGCTGACGGCGCCCGAAAAGGCGCGACACCGCGCGAACCTGTCCTCGGGATCTTTGGCGAGGGCTTTGAAGAACACCTCATCGAGGTGTTCCAGATCCGGACGGTAATCGCTGAGCCGGGGCGGATCTTCGTGCAGGTGCTGGCTGATGACCGCGATCGGGTTGGAGTGCTGGAACGGCGGCGCCCCGGTGAGCAGATGAAATGCCGTTGCGGCCAAGGCGTATTGGTCTGCCCGTCCATCGATGTTGGCACCCGTCAACTGTTCGGGCGCCGCGTAGGCAACTGTTCCCACGGCAACGTTGGTCTCGGTGATACCGCTGATGTCACCGAGGTGCCGAGCTACACCGAAGTCCGCCAACAGGATTCGACGCTCCCCATCCTCGGGATGGGTGAGCAGGATGTTGGCCGGTTTGACGTCGCGGTGTAGCAGGCCGCGATCGTGGGCGTAGTCGAGCGCACCCGCCACAGCTTGGAGAATGGCACACACCTCATTGATCGGCATGCCGTCCTGGTAGCGCTCTTTCACCAGCCGGGAGGCGTCGGTGCCCTCGACGTAGTCCATCGAGATCCAGAGCTGGCCGTTGAATTCGCCGCGGTCGTGCACGCCGACGATGTGCGGGTGCCAGAGCGTTGCGGCGAGATCGGCCTCCCGGTTGAACCTCTCGCGAAACTCACGGTCCTTCGTGATCGCCTCGGCGAGGACTTTGATCACATCTCGGCGCGGCAACCTCGGGTGCAGGGCCAGGTAGACCTCGGCCATCCCGCCGGCGCCCAGCGGCCGCAGGATGGTGTACCCGGCAAATTTCGCGCCGCTGCCCATCGCAGGGTGCGACCCACCGGCCGCACTGAGTTGCTCTGACTCCGCGGAACCCGCGTCCGGAGTCGAGTTGACGCGTGGAACCGGACGTAACAGCTGCGCGGTTGCTGAAGGAAGAGATTGAAAGCCGGCGCGCAGGGCCCGGCGCGGGTTGCTGAGCAGCTGTCGACGGCCGTCGAGGCGCCGAGCGGTGCGCTTTCGCTCGTCCATCACTGATCGCCCCCTCGTTTCTCGCACTACCTGCGGGCACCGCCGCAATCAACTGCGGAACTGAATGCCCCGGGCGTTTCCATCGGGGTGGGAGTCTTGGGACCCTCACGCTCGAATCATGCCGGATACGTGTTGGCGATTGGTTGCAGCAGGCTATGAACCGGCTATGAGTGGCCAAATTGAAATAAAGAACGAATCACAGGCGAGTCCCATGGAGACCACTCGCGCCGCGCAACGATACTTGAGTAGTGAGTCGACCCGCCCCGCCATTGTTGACCATCCGGCACGACGGGTCCCAACGTTCCTTCGCTGCAGGCCAAGAGGTGGTCATCGGACGGGACCAGGACGCCGACCTGCGCATCATGGACCCGCGGATCTCCCGCGCGCACCTGATACTGCGCTTCGATCAAGGCCGCTGGCTGGCGATCGACAACGGCTCGTTGAACGGGACCTACCTCAACGGCTACCGGATGCCAGTCATCGACATCCACGACGGTCAGAGCATTAACGTCGGGAATCCCCGGGGACCGCGGCTGACCTTTGCGATCGGCCCACAGCACGGACAGACCAGTCGGCCATCCCGGCCAAGGTCCATGCAGGTTTCCGGGCCGCCCACCGTTTCCTGGTCGGTGAATCCAGAGCCCGCGCCGCCGCCTCCGCACGGGCTGCGCCAGACCGGCAACCCCGCTCGGAGTGGTCCCGGCCTCGCTCCGCCGCCGCCACGCCAGCTGCCGACGAACCCGGCCCCGCCCCGGCATCCGGTTTCGCAGCCACGCAACGCGGCAGCCCAGCCACCACCACCGTGGGTGCCGCCGCGCGCGCCGCCGGCCGATGAGCTGACCGTGGTCAACACCAACACCGGGTCGCCCGCCCGGCCGGATTCGGCGGATTCGGCGGAGTTCACCGTCGTCGACCCCACTGGGGGCGACGTATCGAACCTCGCGACGAGAATGGTCAAGTTCTTGTCGCAGCGCTCGCCCAGAACTCCTGGGCTCCCCAGGACGGTCGGCACCGTCACGATTGGCCGCGCGGCCGAGAACGACATCGTCATCCCCGACGTCTTGGCTTCCCGCGAGCACGCGACGCTGGCTTTGACGCCGCTCGGCACCGAGATCCGGGACCGCAGTGTCAACGGGACGTTCGTCAACGGCACCCGGGTCGGGTCGGCGATCTTGAGTGAAGGCGACGTGGTCACCATCGGCAACGTCGACCTGGTATTCAGCAACAGCACCCTGCTCCCCCGCAGTGAGGCCGCGACGCGCACCGGCGGCCTGGAGGTGCGTGGAGTCAAGTACGTCGTCGACAACGGCAAACAGCTGCTGGACGACATCTCGTTGATCGCCAGGCCCGGCTCGCTGACCGCCGTTATCGGCGGGTCAGGCGCGGGGAAGAGCACGCTTGCCAGGCTGATCGCCGGCTACACCCGCCCCAGTTCCGGCTCGGCCACCTTCGAGGGCCACGACATCCACGCCGAATACGCGTCGTTGCGCAGCAGGATCGGAATGGTCCCGCAAGACGACGTCGTGCACCGGCAGCTGACGGTGAACCAGGCGCTGGGCTACGCCGCCGAGCTACGGCTGCCGCCCGACACCAGCAAATACGACCGCGCCAAGGTCGTCGCCCACGTACTGGAAGAACTCGACCTGACCAAGCACGCCGACACCAGGGTGGACAAGCTGTCCGGCGGACAGCGCAAACGCGCTTCGGTAGCACTCGAACTGCTCACCGGTCCGTCATTGCTGATCCTCGACGAGCCGACTTCGGGCCTGGACCCGGCCTTGGACCACCAGGTGATGACAATGCTGCGCCACTTGGCTGACGCCGGCCGCGTGGTGATCGTGGTGACGCACATGTTGTCCTACCTCGATGTTTGCGACCAGCTGCTCCTGGTGGCACCGGGCGGCAAGACGGCCTACTGCGGCCCACCGGACCAGATCGGTGAGGCGATGGGAACCACCAACTGGGCCAAGATCTTCACCAAAGTGGGCGCCGACCCCGAAGAAGCCAACCGCCGGTTTCTGGCCCAGGCCGAGGCCGAGAAAAGGTCCCAGAAACTTCTGACCGACAAGGCCGACTACAAGGGCGACCTGGGCGAACCCGTACATACCAGCGTGCGGCGCCAAATCTCGACGGTTGCCCGCCGGCAGGTCCGCCTGGTGGTCGCCGACCGTGCCTATTTCATCTTCCTGGCATTGTTGCCGTTCATCCTGGGTGTGCTGTCCCTGACCGTGCCCGGCACCAGCGGATTCCGCATTCCCGCCCCGCACGCCGGCACACCCGACGAGTCCGCCCAGATACTCAACCTGCTGCTGCTGGCTGCGGCCTTCATGGGAACCGCGCTGACGATCCGAGACCTGGTCGGCGAACGCGCCATCTTCCAACGCGAACAAGCCGTCGGATTGTCGACCTCGGCATACCTGCTGGCCAAGACCGGCGTGTACTGCGGGTTCGCCATCCTGCAATCGGCGATCACGACCACGATCGTGGTTGTCGGCAAAGGAGCGCCGACCCGTGGAGCCGTGCTGCTGGGCCATGGCTTGGGAAATGGAGAAGTCGGTGCCACCCTCGAGCTGTTTCTGACGGTCGCCGCCACCTGCGTCGCCTCAGCGATCCTCGGCCTGGCCATCTCGTCGCTGGTCCGATCCAGTGAGCAGATCATGCCGCTTTTTGTGGTGTCGATCATGGCGCAGCTGGTGCTGTGCGGTGGGATGGTCCCGGTGACCGGCCGGCTGGTGCTCGACCAGTTGTCCTTCGCCATGCCGGCGCGCTGGGGCTACGCGGCGGCGGCGGCGACGGTTGACGTGCGGCACCTGGTACCGGGTTCGCTGCTCCCCCAGGACCGGTTCTGGGAGCACACGTCAAAGATCTGGCTGCTCGACATGGGCATGCTGGCCGCGTTGTCGCTGTTTTATCTGAGCTTTGTGCGGTGGAGGCTCCGGCTCCGCCGGTGATCGACGGACTCATAGTTAGGCGACGCCATCCATCCTCCGAAGCACGAGACGTTCGACCTGACCGCGCGCACCAACACCGATCCGAAGGGCGTCGTGCGGATCGTCGACGAATACGTGGTGCGTCCGTGGGGACTTTATCTCGCCCGTCGCACTCCCGGCCGGGCCCAGTTCCATTACCTCGAGTCGTGGCTGCTGCCGCCGATAGGCTTGCGCGCCACGGTCTTCCACTTCAACCCCGGCCACGAACGCGACCACGACTTCTACCTCGACGTGGGCGAATACACGTCAGGCCCGGACGTTTGGCGTTCCGAAGACCATTACCTCGACATCGAGGTCCGCACCGGCGCCGGGGCGGACCTGGTCGATGTCGACGAGCTGCTGGAGGCCGTGGGCGCCGGCCTGCTGAGCCGTGAAGTCGCCGAGCAAGCGTTGCGGCGCGCAGTGGACGCCGTCGAAGGCCTGGCCCGCAACGGCTATGACCTCGCGCGGTGGTTGGCTGGCAACGGCATGGAGCTCACCTGGCGCGAAGCTTAGTGCCGTGGCCCGACGATCACGCCGAGCGTAATCTCAGCAGCTATGAGCTTTGACAGGCGCCGGTGGGTCGCGATTGCCGCCATGGCGACAACCGCCGCCGGCTCTCAATTGGCTCCGCCAACCGCCCGGGCGGACCTGCACAACATCACCTACGTCGCCAGGGTCGACGCAGTGACAACCGGTAGCCGGGCAACCTTCGTGATCAACGGCGGCCAGACCAACAGCGCCCCCTTGGGAACGGTGCCCGGCAACGCATTCGAAGCCAACACGGTATTGGACGATCCGACCAGAGCCGGCATGCAGATTGTCGTTCATTGGCCCTATTCGGCGAACGTGCACTGCGAGATCGACGTGGATGGCAACCCGGCCACCCAGGTGGATCGGATGGTTGCGCCATTGCCGAATAGCAGTGATCCCATGAATGGCGTGCTGCAGTGTGGCGCACCATTGTCCGGCTAGGTTGACCGGCTAGGTTGACCGGCTAGGGCCGCCAGCCGCTCGAGTCAGCCCATTGCCACGCACGCCGGTAGGCGTCGCGAAACCACGGCTCCTTGGCGGTGACGTAGCGCATGATGTCTCCGCCCCCGCTGGCATCGGCCGTGCGCTTGACGGCCAGGTAGTCGGCGCGCAAACCGGGGTTGGCCGCGAGCCAGTCCACGAACAGCAGGGCGAACTGCTGGTTGGGCCAGCCGTCCACCCGAATGTGCACATTCGTCGGGCGACCGGGATCCGCTGAGGCGTGAATCCGCTTGTGCCACAATTCAGGATCGTCACTGTGGTCGTAGCGGCCGACAGTACTGCGGGCGTCAACCTTGGCTGCGTCCTGGGTGATGTGCCCAAGGCACGGGTAGCCCGCCGAAAGCAAGGGCTCAGCGAGTTCGTCGGCCACCGCCAGTGACTCGACAGTGATCTGGATGTCGATGACGTCCTTGGCGTCCAATTCGGGCACGGCGGTCGAGCCGATGTGGTCCACTCGCAAAGCCCGGTGGCCGCACGTGGTGTTCAACCGGTTGACAATGCGCCGCCCCTGGTCCGGCCAGCTCGGATCGGCCGGCACCAAATGCGCCGGTGCGCGGACGGTCTGGCGCGCGCTTAGGTTGTGACCGAACGGCAGTATCCGGTGGTTCCACACATGATGAGCTTGCTCGACCAAATCCTCTGGGGTGCTTGAGTTGTCCAGCCAGATATCGGCGACAGCCCGACGCTGCTCGTCGGTTGCCTGCGCGGCGATCCTGGCGCGGGCGTCTTCTTCGGGCATGCCGCGTTGCCCGACGAGCCGCCGCACCCGCAGTTCGACGTCGGCGTGCACCACCACCACCAACGGGAATAGCGGCGCCATCCCGGATTCCACCAGCAGCGGAATGTCTTCGACAACTATGGCGTCCCTGGCATCCTCGGGCACCGCCGCGATGATCTCCGCGCGGCGCTTGGCCACCAGCGGGTGAACGATCCCGTTGAGCACGCCGCGCGCCTCATCGTTGCGAAACGCCTTGGCAGCCAGAGCCGGCCGATCCAGCGATCCGTCAGGAAGCAGAATGTCACCGCCGAACGCATCAACCAGCGACGCCAGCCCTTCGGTGCCGGGCTGGACCACCTCGCGAGCAATTACATCGCCGTCGACGATGACCCCACCGCATTTCGCGAATGTGGTCGACAACGCCGACTTCCCGGCGCCGATGCCGCCGGTCAACCCGATACGCAGCATTGCGTGCGATCAGAAAAGGCTATGCGTTGCCGGCGAGCTTTTCCCGCAGAGCAGCCAATTGGGCGTCGCTGGCCAGCGACCCACCCGCTGCCTTCTCCGAGGGCGCACCGTTGCCCGTCGACTGGTGGTCGCTACCGCCGTGCCCGGCCGCCTCGGCGGCGGCGAACTTCTCCATCTGCGCGGTGTGCATCTTGTGCCGACGCTCGGCCTCGGCGTAGCGGGCCTCCCATTCGGTGCGCTGCGTGTCGAATCCGTCCAGCCATTCGTTGGTCTCGGCGTCGAAGCCCTCGGGGAAGATGTAGTTGCCCTGCTCGTCGTAGCTGTCGGCCATGCCGTACTTCGCCGGGTCGAACTCCTCGGTGTAGTCCTCGTTGGCCTGCTTGAGCGACAACGAAATCCGGCGACGCTCCAGGTCGATGTCGATGACTTTGACCATTGCATCGTCGCCGACGGCGACCACCTGGTCGGGCACCTCGACGTGGCGCTCAGCCAGCTCGGAGATGTGCACCAGGCCTTCGATGCCCTCCTCGACACGGACGAACGCCCCGAACGGAACCAGCTTTGTGACCTTACCCGGAACGATCTGGCCGATGGCGTGCGTGCGGGCGAAGTGACGCCAGGGGTCTTCCTGAGTTGCCTTGAGCGACAGCGAAACCCGCTCGCGGTCCATGTCGACGTCGAGCACCTCGACGGTCACCTCGTCGCCAACCTGAACCACCTCGGACGGATGGTCGATGTGCTTCCAGGACAGCTCGGAGACGTGCACCAGACCGTCCACACCGCCAAGATCGACGAAGGCGCCGAAGTTGACGATGGACGAGACCACACCCTTGCGGATGGTGCCCTTCTGCAGCTGATTGAGGAACTCGCTGCGCACCTCGGACTGGGTCTGCTCCAGCCAGGCCCGTCGCGACAGCACCACGTTGTTGCGGTTCTTGTCCAGCTCGATGATCTTGGCCTCGATCTCCTTGCCGATATACGGCTGCAGATCGCGGACCCGCCGCATCTCGACCAGTGAGGCAGGCAGGAACCCGCGCAGTCCGATGTCGAGGATCAGGCCGCCCTTGACCACCTCAATCACGGTGCCCTTGACGGCTTCGTCCTTTTCCTTGAGCGCCTCGATAGTGCCCCAGGCGCGCTCGTACTGCGCGCGCTTCTTCGAGAGAATCAGCCGGCCCTCTTTGTCCTCCTTGGTGAGAACCAGGGCCTCGACCTCGTCACCGACGGAAACGACCTCGCTGGGGTCGACATCGTGCTTGATGGAGAGTTCGCGGGCGGGGATAACCCCTTCGGTTTTGTAGCCGATGTCAAGCAGGACCTCGTCCCGGTCAACCTTGACAATGGTGCCTTCGACGATGTCGCCATCGTTGAAGTACTTGATCGTTTTGTCTATTGCTGCGAGAAAGTCCTCGGCAGAGCCTATGTCGTTGACGGCTACTTGCGGCGAGGTGAGGGAGGGACTCGGCATGTTGTTGGGTTGCTCCGGACAGCTTTGGTCGTAGGGAAAATCAGGATTTACCTGTCGAGGTTACTCGACAGGTCACACGCTGGACAAACCCGGTCCGCCTGGCTGCCCCCAGTCGGCCGCGACCGTAACGCCACGGC
>Ga0116129_1001407_pt1 | contig 13312 bp, 11 predicted proteins | sample June2015DPH_17_2_FD_89732 | JGI IMG/M metagenome (GOLD analysis project Ga0116129, IMG submission 89732) | Peatland microbial communities from SPRUCE experiment site at the Marcell Experimental Forest, Minnesota, USA - June2015DPH_17_10 | ecosystem: Environmental > Terrestrial > Soil > Wetlands...
AACCCCGTCGGGAAGACTAATATTGATCGAGTAGTCGATGGTCCCCGAACCGCCAAGGATGCTAGCTAGGCTCGAAGTAGAGATATTAAGGCTGCTAGGTAACGCGGAAGGGAAAAAAACGCCACCAAATGTTTCGCGTTTAGTACCGGTGGTGTAATTACCCGTGTCCACTCCCAGCAGCAGGGTATCACCCAGATTGTCCATAACCGTCGCGGATGCGTTCGTGGCCCATCCTGAAGGCATACTGGGATTGAAAACGGGACCGTTGCCGCTTATCGTCATTAACGCGGAAATGACACACGGCGAGGCGCAGGTGCCTCCAAGGTCGAGGGTAGTATCGGATTGAAAACTTACATTGCCCGTCCCAGAGTACTCATAAGACAAAGTAACTGCCGATGCGTTGGTCGTTAGCCCGTCGGCCATTAAGAGAAACATCGCGCCAATAGCAAGTTTCGCAATTGCCGGGACCATTTGACCCCCCTAATTTAAAGAGCGTTTCAACCCATCCGAAAGGAGATCACCTAATTTGGACAAACCAATGTTAGGATTTGGTCCTTTTAGTGCGCTGGAACCCTCGAATTGCGTCGATTAGAAGGGCATTATTTTTGCGCACGGCACTGTGTCGCAGTGAAGGCAATTCGCGCCGCATCTTCGACCTTCGAAAATCTTGGAAGCCTAAGTGCCGGTGTTATTGGGGGTGATCTGCGGCACGACCTGGCCTTGTTCCGTCGTCTTTATGATGCCGGATTGGGCCATTTGCTCCGCAAGTCGCTTCATCTGATTGATCAGATCAACTGCACAACCCATCGATAACGCCAAACGGGTGACTACGTGACGCTGTCTTTCCGGCGGGGATGCGGAAGTAGGTTCGCCCATGCGAATAACCTCAAAGTCAATCTTGAGTGTTGAGCCATCGCAGATGATAAATCCGATGTGCTCGGCGAACGTTTCTCTAACGTCGTGATGAGGAACGACCGGCATTTTCTTGGTCAGCTCATTGTCAGTCATAGCTTCGTACCTTCTGGTTTCGCGAGGTTTACGATTCAATTAAACCGCAAACAACAATCCAAATGGTTAAGGGATCAAACGCCATTTGCCCTGCGCCAAATGTGTAGCTTGAGGCGAAGTCGATATTCAGGGGATCTTTCAAGCGTAATGTCGATTGACCGGCTGCAACCAATCAAATTTGGCGGTCGTCAACTATTCGAATTTAGTGTCTCGCGTGCTGGTCGGGCAGATTCAGAGAGCAAGAAATCCAACTCGCTTAAGCGAAAAATTCTCCTGATCCTGCCTGGAACACTTGTGAATGTCAGCTCGGCCCCTCGGCTTCTGAGTTCCTTACGTAACATAAGCAGAAGACCGAGAAAGCGGGCGTCGATTTGGCGGACGTGCGATAGATCGACAGTGACGTCTCGCCCGCTCGATATCGCCTCTTGGAAGAAAGGTATGGCTTTCGAAACGTGGCCTTCTAAAGCAAAGCCGCATAAAGCGATCCCGATGGTTGCATCGCTATCATTCTGGTTGACCAGCAAGTCGTCCGGTTGGTACTTCCGTTTGAACCGATGCCATCGGAATATAACCGCCAAAGGCAAAACGCGGGTCAACAGCAAGCGGAGCAGCACAAGGCCGTCATCTCTGTAACGCGTCCAGAGATAGCGCTCTTCCTTGATCCGCCATAACCATTCCAGGCCCCATGCGCGTAGCGCGGGGGGCGCGCGGCTAACGACGCCAGCCTGAAAATTAATGGCAGCCCCCAAATGGGAGCGGATTGGAATTGTCAAACGGTCATGATTCCGTTGCAGCCATAGCTGTCCCTTTTTTGCGCCCAAGGATGCAACCAAAAAATCTGCGCCGCTCGAATTCACCGACTGAATTATGCTATCTTGACTCATCTCGCTGACGTCACAAAAGCCGGGATCGAGGGTTCCCACGCAATTCAAGCCATTTGGCGTCGCGTTAAGCGTTCGGGCAGCTGCAGCTGCGACGCCTGGCGCGCCGCCGAACAGAAACACGCGAAGTCGCCGCGCCGACGTCTTCCTGCTCTGAAGCCGGTCGAGGAGATCCGCACCTGCTGCTCTCTCTTTGATTGGCAAGCCGAGGAGCCGTGCGATGCAGACAATTGGAAAGCCGTCGGGAGGACAAAGGTCACTGCCCAGTAACGATTCCCTAAATTCAGGGTCTGAAAGGCTATTCACTAGGAAGTTGAGGTTGGGAGTTGAAATGAGAAAGACTGCTTGGCTAACTGCTGCTGATTCCATTCTTCTTACGACGGTCGCCAAGTTGACGGCATCAATAGGCATACCTAAGACGCAGTAGACTGAACGTGCAAGATCGGATTCTGGCGCCCCCGTGGCAAACTCCGGGGTGCAGACCGTCTCTTGCAGCGTTACAGCGTTTTCCTCGCACATTGCTTGCGCGTGCGACTGCAGCTGGAATGCCAATTTAATTCTGTTGGGAGCCATTTGAAAAATCAACTACAGTAAACCCAAACTCGAAGAATAGAGCTAACTGCTTATAATCGGCTTCAGTCCACGTTTCCAATAGATACGAGCGTAATCATATGGGCCATTTATTTGACCTTTTTCTCATTTTCGGAAACAGGACTCGCTAGCTCGCCAAAATCAATATATTTTTTAGTAGGTTACGGGCATGCCGACCATGTCGGACGGTCGCCTGAATTGCCAAATATTAACTCGGATCCGATCTAGCAACTTCAGTTTAAGGTAAATTCCTGTGACAGGTTAAACTCTGTGGCTTCGTAACTTGGCTGCTATGCGGCGGTTATTTCTATCCAAGGCGTCAACCACCCGAGCCACGATAGGTTTGCTGGTTTGAGCCTGCGGCGCGCACGCCATGAGCTGCTGAATTTCTAGGCGCGCTAGACCATGCATCGACGGATGTTCCGGTCTGCTGATAGAAGCTAAGTAGGTGGTGACGTCATCCCCAGCAATCGCGAGATTGCGCTGCAAGGCGCGTTAGGGCACATGGGCGGGCTACCCGCCAGACGAGCCCGAACTGGAGTTTAGATCTCCGGATCGAAAGAGATGGAAAGAACGAGGGTAGAATTCTCACCGCCTACTGATAGTGGAATTTTCAAAGCATGCGCGTTGCATATTTCGCCAATCAATACCCGAGTGTGACTCATACGTTTATCCGGCGCGAGATTCGGGCGCTGGAATCGTTGGGTCTAGACATATTTCGGTTCGCGCTGAGGTCGGGCGACAATTTGTCAGATGCTGAAGATTTGGCTGAACTAGACCGGACGCAGTTCATTCTCGCGGTTGGGGCAAGCAGGCTTCTGGTCGGCTGTATCGCGGTGATGCTGTCGAAACCCATAACGTTTATCGCGACAGTTCGAGATGCGATTAAGATCGGCTGGCACTCTGACCGGGGTATTTTTCGGCATTTGGCATATATCGCGGAAGCGGCGATTTTGGCTCGGTGGTGTTTACGCGATCGCGTGCAGCATCTGCACGCACACTTCGGCACAAATTCCGCCGCGGTCGCGATGCTTGCCTCCAGAATTGCTGGTATTCCTTACAGCTTTACTGCTCACGGTCCGGACGAATTTGAAAGAGCGACGTTGCTCTCGCTCGATGTAAAGCTCAATCGCGCCGCTTTTGCCGTTTGTGTAAGTCACTTTGGACGAAGCCAGCTAATGCGCTGGACCCGACCTGATCAATGGGTGAAGATTAAAATCGCTCATTGTGGCGTAGACAGATCGTTTTTCGAGAGCCCTTTGCAGCTTCCGCCAAAGAATCCGCGCTTAATTTGCGTTGGGCGGCTTAGCGAGCAGAAGGCACAGGTTGTCCTTGTTGCGGCTGCGCGCAAGCTACAAGAGGCGGGAATCCAATTTGAAATCGTTCTTGTTGGCGATGGACCCATGCGCAAGCAGGTCGAGGAAGCCATTCGATATGCCGGATTGCAAGACAAGATTACGGTTACCGGCTGGGCTTCTGGAGAACGGGTAAAAGCGGAGATTGCGGCCTCCCGTGCGTTGGTTTTGCCGAGCTTTTCTGAAAATATGCCTGTCGTGATAATGGAGGCGCTTGCGCTAGGGCGGCCCGTCATTTCTACCTATGTGGCCGGCATCCCTGAGTTGGTCCATCCTGGAAAAACGGGATGGCTAGTGCCGGCAGGCGATGAGACTGCTCTAGCTGCGGCAATGGAAGAGGTCGTTACGGCTTCCGTTGAGAAGCTCGCAGCCATGGGTGCCCAGGGGCGCCTTCATATTGTCGAGCAACATGACACACTCAAGGAGGCAGCTAAGCTTAAGAGCCTGTTTGAAGGCGAGCTGCCGCCTCCGTTAGGCGAATGAGCATGCTCTCGTTTGTTTAAATTGCCGGCAGCGCCTGCGTTCAATTCCGAGATGACTATCAAGCCTCGGAAATGTCGGGACTTCGTCCATCTGCAACAGAGTCGGTATGTGCCTGCTTTATCTTAAGGAAACTCCTTTTCTGAAAAAAGGCTAACATTGGACGCTCGATGAAATAATGGAGTGCGATTCCTCCTCCAATCGCAGAAGCGAATGCAAGCAGGGCGTAAGTCACGTCAAGAAATCCGTTCGAACCGAAGAACAAACGCTTCCACGCGAGTTCGACTATTCTCAAGACGAATAGGTGGCTCAAATAAACGGAATACGAAGCATTTCCGATCGCATGAAGCGCAACACTCGGTGCACTGCGTGCAGCGAACTCGAGAGCAAGAGCCCCGGCCACAATGAGCGTTGGCGGAAGTCCAATGTAACTGACAAGTGCGCCGAGATAGTTTGAATCGGGTATGAATTTCGAGAACAGTCCGATCGATATTAGGATGAGCCCAAACGTCAAACCGCTGATAGCCCATCTAGAACGGAAGATCATCGCCAAAGCTATTCCGTCGAAAAACGTCAAGAGTTTGGGGCTCGTATAGGTTGACGTGATCGCGCCCGTCGGTTGAAAAGCAAAACCTAGGACGACCAGCGACAAAAGAAGGACCCCAAGCAAAATTGAGCGACGCAATTTGGATCGGACGAACAGCGAGAACCCAAATAACAAGTAGAAGAACATTTCAAAATTTAGCGACCAGCCCGGAATTATTAGCGGAGCAATCAATTGCTGCTGAACCGCATGGAAGTGCGGAAGGAACAGGAATGATTTAATCACGGCCTCCGTCGTAATGACGGTAGTGTTTAGGAGACGTGGTGCTAAGAGCGCAACGATAACCAGGGCAGACAGACATAACCAGTACAGTGGCACGATGCGAATTATGCGCCTACGCCAGAATTCGACCACAGAAGCGTTACGCGCCGCGGTCGTGTCCCACATGATAAAGCCACTTATGACGAAGAAAATGGCAACGCCAAATTCCCCCCAACGCGGTAAGAACTCCAATTGGCTCGACGCCAGATGATGAAGAACCACCAACATGACAGCGATTCCTCTTAGGTACTGTATCGCGATTAGCTCTTTAGTCACTGATCGGCTTCTTTTGAAGTGCGAGTCTGACTCCCGAGATCGCAATATAAATCTGTTGCAAAAGGGTGGGGGGAAGCAACCGATTTATAATCAACGCATGACTTTATTCTAAAAATTGCTGCGATCGGTCTTGATCCATTTAGATTCAGATTTACGAGAGAAAAACTGACGATAGATCGGAATTTTTTTTATCACATAGGCGGGGATCAACAAAATGGCGGAGGGCGGCAGGATGTCGCGACCACACTTCAACCACGATAGAATGACGCCGCCGATGAGCCCAATCAGATTCGCCGCGCTTACCAACAGCACAGCGGAATCGTGGGTGAACACTGCTGCTAGACCAGCAACCATGGCCATACCCGCCGCTAGCATACCTAGTAAAGTTAAAGGTGGAACCGCAAGGTCGAGGGCCAGCGCAAGAAGCGCAAAATCCGCGCGCACAATGGCTGAAACGAATAGACGCGGAGCCATCGTTAAGATTGTCGCGAGGTGGCCTTGTTCCCAACGAGCCCTCTGAGATTGGGCGCTACCGAACGAGGGTGGAAAGTTGCTGGTCACTCCAAGAAAGGGGCAGAAAACGGGGGGGGTTCCCGCCAAAGCCAAATCGAGGCCCAACTTAAGGTCCTCCACTATCGACTCGCTGGCGAGCTCAGCCGAGCTGATCACGCCCCACGGGAATGCCATGCCGGTTCCCATAAGCTGGCAAGGAAGGCCAAGGGTCTTAAGTCCGAGCGGACGGAGCCAATTCTTCACGCGCCAGGCAAATTGAGCAATCTTATAGTTGATTGGCGACTCAACTGGCGCGGTCATCAGGTAAAGCGCTTGGATAGGGCGATGCGCCGTTTCACTAGCCGCAGCTAATCGATCGATCGCTGCATCGGCAAGTCGACAATCCGCGTCAATGATGATGACAGTGTCGGGCGGGTCAATACCAAGATGTCGAAGGCCCCACGCTAGAGCATACGCCTTTCCGCGCCGTGCCGGATCGTTGCGAACGATAACTTCTGCACCTGTTGCGGCCGCGATCTCCGCAGTTTTATCTGTACAATTATCCGCCACCACAACGAGGCGGTCAGACTCATTCATTTGCGCTTTAATGTCCGTGAGCGTCGGTATCAATCCTGTGCCTTCGTTATGTGCGGGCACCAGCACCGCTACACGGCGGTGGCTATGGGTAGGCTGCAACAACGGCTCGGGCGGCGGCGTCAGCATTACGGCTGCAACGATCTCTACGAGAAATACGGCGACAGGAATGAGAAGTGCCAAGGCCGGAACCAGCAAAAAAGATGAAATAACGGTCGACATCTCATTAACTTCCGATCATTTTTCAACGCTGGCCATTCCACCTGTTCCTAAAGCGTCCTCTCCGGCACTGTTTTAGACCAGCTTAGGATAAAGGCCACGTAACGATTTGCATCGGCTGGGCCGGATCAGCTCTAAACTGTAATTTCAGTCAGAGTGCTCAAATTTACAGGACCGGTGCCGCGCGGTTGAACTTTACCAAAGCTCGACCAAGATCACCAACGTAACAGCAGGATCTGGTTTGTGAACCGTTTCTAGCGAGCCTCTTTGCTTAGCCTCGGCGCTTGGACAATTAATTAGGAAGCCACCCTTCAGCCCTCCCGCGCGAGCTTAACGCTTGCGTTGGCCATAGCAACAGTTTGGGCCGATCGGATCGACGTTGAGCCAAAATTCTCGGTCTGACGACGGTTGAGAGATCACCATGGATTTCGCCAGTCGATGAGATTGCGGCGTCTAAGCCGCTTCGCGAGGCCGAGCACAATGAGCCCTTGCACTGACGTTTTAATCGTCCCCGAAACTTTCGATGAAAAAGGTTTGGTGTGTGCTTTAAATTCTAAAACATATGTTATATCAATATGTTGTGGTGGCTCCCCTGTTTTTCTTGGCCGGGAGATCTCTATATTAGCGAACCTTCCCGAAATAACCCTGCCCGCAAGTTATGCTGGCGCAATTCGCAAAATCCCGATACGGATCAAACGTTATTGACCCCGGCGCTTTTTATTAACATCACCATTATTCCGGTGTCGCAAAGTTACCGTTGTAAGACGGTGGGTTCATTTGCGAGGTGCGTTCTTGAGTTCGGAGAGGTTACCCGCTCTCGACGGTTTGCGAGCTATAAGCATTCTGCTGGTGCTTGCCTGCCATATGTTGCCTCTCGGCCCCAAGGTCCTGCAACTGAACGAGGCTGCAGGCGCAATGGGCATGAGCCTATTTTTTGCGCTATCAGGCTTTCTGATCGTCTCCGGATTGATCTACAACGCGGACGTTCCGGAATTCCTTGTGAGGAGACTCACGAGAATTGTGCCACTCGCGTACGCTTACACGGTTTTCGTTTTCGGGGTCCTGTTCTTTGATCCGAAAACAATTTTCTGGATGGCAAGTTTTCTACTGAATTACCGCGGCGAGATGAATACCTATAATGCTCATTTTTGGTCGCTATGCGTGGAAGTCCACTTTTATCTTTCAATCGCAATAGTCGTTGCGGTAGCCGGAAAAAAGGGCATCTGGATCGTTTGGCCCGCCTGTCTAGCTGTCACGGTATTACGCATTAGTGTTGGTGAAAGTGCGTATTATAACATTGAAACGCATTTGAGACTGGACGAACTCCTCTCCGGAGCGTGCGTAGCAACACTATATCAGAAATCATGGAGCGACCGCGCGCCAGTGCCAGTCTGGCTGGTTGCGCTGGCAGCCTTGTCCTGGTTCGCGTCCGGCAGCTCTTACTCTGGATGGTTTCAGTATCTGAGGCCGTATACGACCGCATTGCTACTATCTGCCGTCATATCCCATGGACGCACGCTCCTTGCCGCGTTCCTGGCGTCGCGTGCGATGCGCTATATTGCCACGATATCCTACGCGCTTTACGTGATACATCCACTTACCGTGCAGGGATGGTGGAACGAGGGAAGCACATTTGACCGCTACATCTTAAAGCGCCCCATCAGTTTCGCTATGACATTTATCGCAGCCCATATTTCAACTTTTTATTGGGAGCGGTTTTGGATCCAAATGGGCAAGCAATGGATACAGCAGAGGCGACGAAGGCAACTGCTCGCTGAGTCGATCGCACGGGATTAAGTTCTGCTCGGTCATCGAGTTTACTCGATAATTCGTGCTGGTATTCCTACCGCTGTGGCTCCAGCCGGAACATCGCGCAACACGAGGCTCATTGCCCCAATTTTAGCGCCGGAGGCAATATGGATATCTCCCAGCGCCTGTGCGTACGCGCCGAATTCAACGTCATCCTCAATCACCGGCGCCGGCCCATTTGTTACGCGATTGCCGATTGTCACACCCTGGCGGAGCGTGCAGTTGCGGCCAATAACTGTGCGAGAATGAACAAAAATATTTCCGAAATGATATATACGCAATCCTGGCCCGATTTGCGCTTCCAGCGGCAGGCTAATGCCGGTGATTGTTTCAATGACGCGAAAGATCATCCAGTAAAATTTCAATTGAATATTTCGTATCGTCCCCGGCTTGTGGTTCAGCACGCGGCGCCCGAAGCGATAAACGAAGATTGCCCAGACCGACTGCTCCTTAAGGAACGGTCGTCGCGGGTAGCGTGCGAGATCGGCTCTGAAATCGGGATCGCTTGCCATAGGGCAACTTACTTGCTGATCTTCTTTGCGCTGTCGGCACGGCCGAGTGTATTGAGCATGCTAGAAGCACTAATTAACGTTGGCTAGCGTTAAGGTTCGCTCCAGAACTCCTAGATCCACCTCAATGTCCGATCGAGCGTCCCAAGATTGGGGGTAATTGGATTCGAGGGTCGCCGGGTGTCCCTTACCCAGGAGATAGTAGTAGTCCAGGTCCAACTGGTTGCTAATCTTCCAAAAAAAGGTTGCAACGAGTTCTGGCGAGAAGACTTCGATTATCTTCGCGCCAGGTGAGCAAAAGACGATATTGCTCAAACCTCCTCCATGGGGCGCGACTACGGCTTCGCACGACGCCATCGCGGCAGCCTGTTCTTGCACCGACAGTCCTTCCATTTCCAATACCTCAAACCCGTGCCGGCGTAAGAGGTTGACGACGCTCCCCTCATTAAGGACGCGGCGATAGCCCGCGCGCGCGCGGCTGATGTAAACCCGCCGACCAGAAACCTTCGTCTCATGACCATCTTTCGGAAGGAAACCCTGCCGCAGAAATTCGGTCATCCAGTGTCTGAAACAGCCGCCCCCTAGAGGGACGGATGGGACTATCAATTCTCGTGCTCTCAGATACGGAACGCGATCACCATCAATAATCTTGCCCGGATCTATTCCGAGCAATGCCAGCGTTTCGCGTTGAAACCTGCTTTTCTGACTATTGACGAAATAATAATCTACGTCGTACGGCGTGATGCCGGTGCGCCTCATCAGTTCATATCGGGGCAGAAGCTGAAACAGCCAGTGATAATATAGATTGGCGCCTTCTGTCGCCAAAACCGCCACTCGGCCATTGACCTCGGTTAGCGGCTCTAGCTTCCAATCTTGAGAAAGAGCATCAGCCAAAGTACTTTTTGGTTCATGAAAATATGTTGACACATCTCTTAGGAATTGTCGGTCTGGCGTAAAAACAAAGCCGCGGTTCGTGACCCGCCCCCCGGGAATCGTGGCGACGAAGGTTTCCGGATAGAGGTAAGCCTCATCCATCAAAAACTGTTGCCTCACGTTTTCATGGACAGTCTTCGGGAGTTGGTTAGGAACTATGCAGCTAGGATCTGCGTCTCTAATACTCGCCTGGAATTTCTGCCCATTTTTTGATACCCACTCAGGCGTCGACTCGCAAATTCGGGTCGGGGGGTAAAGTCGATCTTGATCGATCGAGACAAATGGAAAAATGCGAGCTGCAGTCCTGGCTCCTATTAGTGTCATTTGATTCGGCAACCGCCTGAGCACCGCCCAGAAAGGTCGCAAAACGTGCTTAATCCAATTTTTCCGCCGGTATGCGTCAAGCTGGTAGTGGTCGCTCATCTTCGCTTTTGCCCCGCATTCAACTAACGATGGTCGATCGACGCTAAGTGTTTGTCCTGGTTGCGGCGGCTCGATCACCTGATAACAGTCCCTGCCTCGACTTCATTAGACGCCATCGATTTCATTCTCCGCCTAGAAAGGCGCCAATTTAAGTTGGTCTGGCTGTCAAGTCGGTCTGGCTTGGGCAACGACCTCCGTCAAAAACTCGCGATAGTATTCGCCGATTTTCGACCAGGAGAATGACGCTGCTCTTTGGACGCGCGCCTGTCTCTCTGATGCAGGCGACCGACAGGCAACTCCAATATGTCGCGCTACGGCAGCCGGATCGTCTGTATCGAGCAGAAATTCGCTTTCGCCCACGATCCAACGCAGTCGTGATGAGTCGTGAGCGACTATTGGTAACCCGCATGCCATCGCCTCGACGAAGACATTTCCAAACGATTCCTGTTTGGAAAGGTGCAGAAAGACGTCGGCGGATTGGTACAGAGCTGGCATTCGATCTGGAGTGAGGTTCAATCGTGTAAACCTGCCCGGTAGCAGGCGTGCCGCAAGCTCATCACAGGCTTGCCTAAGAGGGCCGTCGCCAGCAACAACCAAGTGCGCATCCGCCACTTGGCTGACTGCCTCGATGCCGATTTCAACCCGCTTCGTAGGAATGAGAGCGCTCACCATAAGGACGATGAGACTATCTGCGGGTAAACCAAGCTCCTGGCGCTGAGGCATGCCAGGCTGAAAGCGCTCGCAATCGACCCCGTTCGGTATCAGCCGGCAACGCCAACGAGCCCTGTTGCTTTCATAGAAATCGGGATTCGTGCAAACTAGGCCTTCGCATCCAAACAGTCGATATTCGCTAACATTAGCGCGAGCCGGCCAATCGCCGTTTTGCGTCACGAAGACATGTGGTGGGCGCTGACGCGACCAATCCGGGCGGCGTAGCATCCAATTAGTGAAAGGATAGCTACAGGTCATCGTAACGTCGTATTCCGCGGGCCTAAATTGGCTCAAAAAAGCGGGGGCGAATGTCAGTTCCTCGTAGGCGCATTCATTTCTTAGGAACGGAATATTTGGAAACGATTCAAAGTTTTCTCTCGCGGAGCTGCCCGCGTGCAGGAACCGATACGGCTCTCCCTCTCTCGTTTGACCAGAACCAATAAGCGTCACCGACTCGCCGGATTTGGCGAGTTCCCTGGCAACGGAGATAAATGCTATCTCTGCGCCGCGGTCATATCGATGAAGGCCCGGTAGAGCGAAAAGAATTCTCATTCAGGTAAATGCCGAGCGTCAATCAAGTCTTAGTACCTTTTCGCCGAAGCGCCAGATTAGAGCTCATCCAAAAAGCTTACCATACCATCAGTCCGGTAAGCTATTGTCAATCCTGGAGTTTCACTTCGTTCAAGCAACGCGTCTGGCGATTTCGAAACAACCATTAAGGCTGCGCAAAAAATTGCGATCTCCTTCAATGACCAGCGGGAAAACTGGACAATTAACTCCGATTATTTATTGGATTTCATTTTCTTCCGCGCTTCTAATAGCCTGTGCTTCGTCGTCGGCGCAGCTTCTCTGTCAAACTCTCGTGAGGCAGACGTTCTCAAAACCGATGCCGGTCATTACTATCGCCCCTGACCGTGCCACAGTATACTCAAATAATGAACTATATTCGTGCACTCTATGAAGCCTGAAGACATCGGCGTCGTCATTATTGGTCGCAATGAGGGCGAGCGCCTCGTCGGGTGCCTCGCATCAGTGAAAGCGGTTACGGAAAACATCGTTTACGTGGACTCCGGCTCCGCCGACGGCAGTGTCACCGCCGCGAAGCAGATCGGTGCCTTTGTAGTCATTTTGGATTTGAGCAAGCCTTTTACAGCGGCACGCGCGAGGAATGAGGGTGTTGACGCCCTCAAGGCGCTCAGGCCGAGCGTTCGCTTTGTTCAATTCGTCGATGGCGATTGTACCTTAGCAAGCGATTGGATCGACAAGGCGTTCAACTTCATCGCGCAACGTGAAGATGTTGCCGTCGTGTGCGGCCGGAGGCGGGAGCGCTATCCGAGAGCCTCAATCTACAACCTGCTGTCCGACATGGAGTGGGATACGCCCGTAGGCGAATCTCCTGCGAGCGGCGGAGATGCCTTGGTACGGCTAAAGGCCTTCGAGGCGGTTGGCGGGTTTCGCCCACGGCTGATTGCCGGTGAAGAACCCGAACTCTGTGTCAGATTGAGGGAGCGTGGATGGAAGATTTGGCGTCTCGATGCTGAGATGACTCAGCACGATGCTGCGATGAGTCGGTTCGGCCAATGGTGGGTTCGTTCTGTCAGAAGCGGGTACGGCTTTGCCGAAGTAGCACGGCTTCACAGGACTTCGCCATTTCGCATTTGGGCGCGGGCAATTCCGAGCGCGGTTTTTTGGGGTGGCGTTCTTCCGGCGACTGTCATTGTTGCGGGTCTCATTCATCCGCTTTTCCTTTTCGCAGCTTTGATCTATCCAATAAAGATTTTCTGGATTGCGATCCGCAGAGGAGTCGGTTCGCCCGGTGTATGGACCTATGCGGGTCTGATGATGCTCGCGAAATTTGCCCAGTTACGAGGGATCGTGAAATTCTATTGGCGCCTCGCGCGAGGGGAGACGACTGAATTGATCGAATACAAAGGATGACCTCGATACAGCACGGCGGATAGATCGGGAAGTTGAGGCTAAACTGCCATCCGACTGTGCTCACCAAAAATGAATATTTTCCCATCGGCTCAAACAGCGACATTGGTTATTCATCGAAGGCGTTCCTTAACGCGATCCGCCAAACGCAACGCAAGTGCAACAGTACGCATCCGACGAGCGCCGTCTTGTCTGGGGCGTGGTATTTCGCGAAGCGTGTGACCTTAAGTC
>Ga0116129_1001412_pt1 | contig 13299 bp, 13 predicted proteins | sample June2015DPH_17_2_FD_89732 | JGI IMG/M metagenome (GOLD analysis project Ga0116129, IMG submission 89732) | Peatland microbial communities from SPRUCE experiment site at the Marcell Experimental Forest, Minnesota, USA - June2015DPH_17_10 | ecosystem: Environmental > Terrestrial > Soil > Wetlands...
GTAGTAGATCGTTGTCCCATCTTTCGCGGTAATTGTGCTCATGTGTTTCCTCAATTCTGGTTGACCGGTTTCGCTTGTGTTGTCCCGTGCCGCGAGGCACGATCGTAGTCGTCAGGATTCGGACACCTTCTGGCAATGTCGAAGCAGCATCGCTAGATTTGATTGTTGAGCAGACGGAATTAGATGGGTACCTACCGTCGAGGGTCTTGGAGACAACCCATTCGAGTAGGAGCATCTCGCAACTGAGTATTGGCCAACAGGTGACTTCCCGGTCTTGCCCTCATGAATAACGGAGTAAGGTGGATGGCAATCCGTCACTACACACCGCGGTAAACGAGGCTCGTAAATAATTCGGGCGAAACAAATCCTCCCGATAAAGCCCGATCGTAGCTCGCCGTCGGCTTTGCAGCGATTGCAGCGGGGAGCGGCAGACCTCTCTTTTTCAGCTCCGATACCCGCTCGCGTACGTCCACGAGCATGTTGTAAAAGGAGACCAGCTGGATTCGGCTGCCGACATCTCCGTGGCCTGGAAGAACCAGGGTTCCAACATCCGTCCGCTCCAAATTTTCAGACGATGCAGCGATCATCCCATCAATGCTCCCGCCGCTATCGTAATCAATGAATGGATAATAGCCGTTGAACCATGCATCGCCCGTATGAAGCACATTCGCATTCTCGAAGAATACGGAAACGTCGGAATCGGTATGTGCCGGCGTGTAGCGTCTCATGACAATTCTCTGTTCGTTCAGCCGCAATTCATGGGATTGGCTGAACAGGACCGTGGGTAACGCCGCGACGGGCGAAGGCTCAAAGTCGATGGAGAATGCCGGAATCGATTGTCTTTGGCTCATGCGTTTGCGCGTGTTCTCGTGCGCTACTATGACAGCGCCATCGCGATGCATCCATTGATTGCCGTCCGTATGGTCGAAGTGCCAATGGGTATTCAGCAAGTGGCGCAATGGATCCGGAGAAATAGCGTTCAAAGCTGCCCTCACTTGTGGCTCAGAAGTTGCCAAGCCGCTATCAACGGTTACTAAACCATCCGCGCCGGGTAGAACGATGATGTTGCCGCCAGATCCCATCAAGAAACGGAGATCACCTCGAAGGCTACGGATCTGAATCTTCGCGGTCTTTCCCGAAGCCCTGAATTGTGCTCCTGTCAGGGAAGCTTCCTGAGCAGATAGCTTCCCAACAATGGACGGAAGAAATGCACTAGCGACGGCCGCGATGCCGCCCGAGACAAACAAACGGCGCGAAGTGGTGAGACTGGCTGAACCCATGACGCCTCCTGACGCATGGCGACAAACAGGGCATCGCCGGTCTTCGCGAACTGTTCTTTCCCAAGCTTTCTCTCAAAGAGATGACAGGAGCAAAGCTTCGATGGTGTTCATGCGAGGCAACCCTTTGGGGTATGTGGAAGCTCTTGCGAAAAACTTCGACTCGTCCGCCAGCTACTTAGTAGGCTTCACCGGAAGTCTCGAAACAGCCCAGGAAGCCACGTTTCAGGCCGATCATAACCGCATGCGTTCGATCATTGGCTCGCAGCTTGGCCAGGATGCTCTTCATGTGTCCCTTGACGGTGTCCTCGGAAATCAACAATTTCTCAGCGACGGCTTTATTTGCACAGCCCCCCGCTACTTCACGTAGAACTTCGATTTCGCGCTCGGATAAGTGATCCGCGCTCACGTGTTCTGCGATATTAGAGGCAATCTCCATCGGTATCCGCCTTATCCCCGATCGAGCCGCGCGTATTGCGTCAACCAGCTCCCTTCGGGAGAGCCCTTTGAGAAGATATCCGACCGCTCCAAGCTTAAAGGCTCGTGTAGCCTTGATGTCGCCTGCGTATCTGGTGAGAATTACGATCTTTGCCTGGGGGAATTCCTCTCGGATCGCAGCGGCTGCGTCCAACCCATCCATCAGCGGCATACTCACATCCATCAAGGTAATTGTCGGCATGAATTTGCGAAACGCAGCAAGGGACTCGAGCCCGTTGGTCGCTTCGGCTACCAATTGCATGTCATTCTGTTGGTGGAGTGCAAACCTAACACCATCGCGCACAAGCGGATGATCGTCGACACACATCACACGGATCGGATCTGCATTTTGCATAGTGGGCCCCTTTACGCCTTCGAGCATGCGGGGGGAGGCACCTTATGTATATGCAGTGAAGGTAAATTGAACATCAATTTGTGTAAATTGTTTAAAAGATGCTGATTCTAAAGGGTCTATATTTTCTCTGTACAATGAGTTCACCCTCGATTCGTATATTTCCGTTTTCCGGAAAAGGGAGATGAAGTGCAGTTCTTCGGGAGATTTATGCAGCCTCATCAGCGAATTGGAGTGCGACTCGGATCTTTCGAACTCAATCTGGAGACGGGAGAGCTATGTTCTCTTGATCCCGAGTCGGCCTTCCCTACGACATTCCTTCCGGAGAAGCCGTTCCGTGTCCTTCGTGTCCTGGTTGAGCTTAATGGGAAGCTCGGGAGTCGTGAAGAAATAAGGCGGCGGCTCTGGCCGAATGATACAGTTGTCGATTTCGAACACAGTATTAACGTAGCGATCGCAACCCTCAGGCGCGCATTTGGGGATTCGGCCACTGAACCGAAATATATTGAGACGGTGCCTCGACGAGGATATCGGCTTGTTGTTCCCGTAGAGTGGGTGACCGCTGTTGATCGTGAGAATGGAGTCTTGCCCGACGATCTTTCACCCGAAGATGGCCGATCTGCGAATGAAGCCGGCGCTGGACCCATTGGCAGAAAAGTCTCTCATTTTCGCGTGATTGAGGTGATCGGCGGCGGCGGAATGGGAATGGTATACCGGGCAGAAGACCTGAAACTAGGCCGCCAGGTCGCGCTGAAGTTTCTTCCCGAGGAAATGGCCGGTGACCCGGTCTCTCTCAAGCGCTTCGAGCGCGAGGCGCAAACCGCATCTGCTCTCAACCATCCCAATATCTGCACGATTTTCGAAATCGAAGATTACGATGGCCAGCCAATCATCGTCATGGAGTTGCTGCGCGGGAAAACGCTGCGGGATAGACTTGCGGAATCCGGCGAAACGAAGATGCCCCTGGACGACCTTCTCCAGATTGCACTAGAGACCTGCGATGGGTTGCAGTCGGCGCACGCGAAGGGAATCATCCATCGAGATATCAAGCCGGCCAACATATTCCTCACCAGTGGAGGGCCAGCCAAGATACTGGATTTTGGACTGGCAAAGCTCGTCGAATCCGAGGATGCAGGAAGTTTGGAAAAGCAAGATTCAGATCGTTCCACCAACCCGCTCCTCCAATTCAAGGCGCCAATCGGCCACGACACAGGATTGAGCCGAACCGGCCTGGCCATGGGCACGACCGGTTACATGTCGCCGGAGCAGATCCGCAGGGAAAAGCTAGATGCCCGAACCGATTTGTTCTCATTTGGACTTGTGCTCTTTGAAATGGCGACCGGCGAAAGAGCATTTCCAGGAAATAACGCTGCGGAAGTGGATCAAGCCCTGCTGCATGAGAAGGCGACCAGGATTCGAGAATTGAATCCTGCCATCCCTCCGATGCTTCAGGCAGTCATCAAACGGGCGGTGGAGAAAGAACCGGGTAAACGCTATGGGTCAGCAGCAGAGATGCGCGCCGCCCTGAAACTGGTTCCGAGTCCACGAAGTCTACGGTTCCGTCGAATTCGGATCTGGATTGCAGCAGCTGTTCTGATCCTCTTAGTTGCTACAGGGGCGCTCATCTCCTGGCGATATCTTCATAGATTCCAACTCACAGCGGCAGACACGATTGTCATTGCCGACATAACCAATCGCACCAGCGATCCGGTCCTCGACGATGCCTTGAATTTCGCACTCCCTGTCGAATTTTCCCAGACGCCATTTCTCCAGGTTCTCGCTCAGGATAAGGTGCGAGAAACGATGACTCAGCTTCATCACCCTATCGACGGGAAAGTGACACCGGAAATTGCTCGCGAAGTTTGTTTGAAGACGAATAGCAAAGCCGTTGTGACAAGTGCCATCGCAGACGCCGGCAACCATTTCCGAATTCTCTTAACTGGAATTAATTGTAATACTGGCCGAATATTTGCCCGATCCGAACAAGACGCAACCTTACGCAATGAGGTGGTTCATGCGGTTGGAGTTGCGGGCGCTCAACTGCGGGCCAGAATGGGTGAGCCAGACGATTCTTTGAGAAGCTTCAACAAGCCTCTGGATCTTGCTACTACGTGGTCGCCTGAGGCCCTGCAACTGTTGTCTCAAGGCTTTAAGAAGCAGATCTCGATGGACTTCGCGGCCACCATTCCGTTCTACGAGCGGGCAGTTGGAATCGACCAATCTTTCGCCCTGGCATATGCTTCCGTTGGAATTTCGTATCTCTATGCAGGTAAGCCCGCGGAATCATTGGTTGCCGAGAAGAAGGCTTATGAACTCCGGGACAGGCTGACCGGCCAACTCAAGTTTCTCGCGGAAACACTTTATTACGATATTGGGCTTGGGGATTTGCGAAAATCCTATCCTGTATATGAGGAATGGATCCAGACTTTTCCATTGGATGGAGTAGGGCACCATAACTTCTCCACGTCCCTGCTTGCGCTGGGAGAATATGATCGAGCAGCTTCCCAAGCGCGAGAGGGGGTTCGATTGATGCCTTTGCTGCGCGACGGTAGCTACCGTACGTTGATGCAGGCTACCACCTACGCGGGTCATTTGGTGGAGGCCGAAGCAATCTTTGATGAGGCGAAGTTTCGAAAGCTCGATGATGCGAGCATGCACGACGCGCGAAGCCTAATTGCTTTTCTTCAGCATGACGACTTGAGCATGCAAAAAGAGCTGAGCTGGCTCAGCCTCCACGACCCAAAGACATACGCTCTGTTTAGGGAAACGCAGGCGAAAGCTTACGACGGTCACTTTGCTGAAGCTCGTCGTTTACTACAGAATTACAAAGAGCCTGGGGCAACAAGTAATACCCGGCCTCGGCTTGATCTCAGTTTACTTGGACTCGCGTTGCAGGAGGCTGAAGCCGGGGATACTACAAGCGCCGCCCGGCTGGTAAGAAGCACGACACAGCACCATGTGAGTCGCCAAGAGCAGTTAGTTCTTGCTATGGTATTTGCTCGAACAGGAAAAAGTGAGGAAACAAAGAGGCTGGCCGATGAAATCAGTCGGGAGGCGCCGCAGGACACTATCACGCAGTTTTATTTGCTTCCTACGATCCGTGCATCTATCGAACTCAGCCAGAACAGGCCAACGAGCGCAATCGATTTACTGCGGCCGACAGAACGATACGAGTTGGCGTACCCAACGAGCTTCAACAGTGTTTACCCCGCGTATGTTCGCGGCCTCTCGTATCTGCAGATGGGCCAGGGAAAGCAAGCAGCAGCAGAGTTTCAGAAACTGATCGACCATCCCGCGCTTGTAGGGAGGTTCGATACAGGCGCGCTAGCTTACCTACAACTGGGACGAGCGCAGGCGATCATTGGGGATAGCGCCAATGCCCGAAAATCCTATCAAACATTTCTCGCCATCTGGAAGGGCGCTGATCCTGATCTCCCAGCTTACAAACAAGCGAAGTCAGAGTTCGCAGCACTACGATAATGTCATTTAATCCATCGTTACAAAACGCCTACATACTCTAACGGTACCGCCAACAATGTCTCTATACTCTGCCGAGTGAATCCATCAAAGCGGTGATGCGCTTTCGCCAATCTTATCGGTTGTCTCGAGTGGGACACGGCATCCATTCAGGAATCGGCTCAACAAGTTAAACCATGAGATGATCAGGATGAGTTTGCGGCTGATCACTGCTCCATATCGCTCCAGGAGTTCTGTCACGGTTGCGTCTGTCAATGTTGCCGTCTGCGAAAGCTCATCCGTGGCTTTGCATACCAGAATATAATCGGGCTTAATGCCAGTGACCGGCTCGTCGCTCCCAGCTGCCACGATCTCCTCATCCGTAAGCCCTGCATTCTTTCCCAGGATCACATTCGCCTTCCACTCGTACGGCGAGTCGAGAACCTTAGCTGCCCTGAGCATGATCATCTCGCGGGTTCGGGGATCGATCCCTCTTGCTTGAAACATGGTTTTGATGAAGGCAGCGGTGGGGGCGTACATGTCTTCCGTACCGGCCATCATCTTAATGACATTCAATGTCATTGTTGGGTCATAGCCCACGCCGATGATTCTTCCCGCTTCGTCATCGGATGGCAGTGGAATCATGACCTGCGAAAGTCCTTCGACTGGTCGAAACATGTTCGGCTCCTTTGTCCTGGATGAAAAGGTGCTCATCCATGACCTGACGATGCATTCAAGTGTCGACGAGGCGGGAAAATACCGCAGACCCGAAAAGGGGGGCGGCGCCGCAACCATTTCGGGTATGTCGTCCTCTGAGTTCCGAGCGAAGACTCCTGGCGGGTAGTGCTTGGGTGTGAGCCGACCACCCGAATTGGTTGACGAAGAGCACACCCAAGGGGTGTCGTCGGTCCCGGATTCTCCGACTAATCTCGGGATTAAGGTGGCAGGGCTGATTTGCAGAGTCTAAAGGCTTGGAAGCGGCGCATGTTTCCAGCCAGACGGGTCACTCGCAATCGTCATTGCTTCCTGCCGGAGGGTACCGATGGCCCAAAAGAGCCTTGCAGAATTCATTGAGGCATTGGAGCAGAATGGCTTGCTTCGCCGCTACTCAGATGAAAAGCGCGTCGACGAGCTTCCCAAACTGATGGAGGACAATCCTGATCAAGCGATCCTGGTCGAGCGGGTAACGGACTGTGCCTTTCCATTTTTCGCGAATGGATATGGTTCACGGACCATGTATGCGCTCTCGCTGGAATGCGGGCTGAAAGAGGTCGGGAGCGAGATTGCGCGCCGGTCCAATCTTCACTATAGGGCGGAGCTTGTAGAGACAGCTCCGTGCAAGGAAGTAATTCTGCGCGGTGACGATGTAGACCTGACAATCCTGCCATTGTTCAATCATCATCCTCGAGACGGACAGGCATACATCAATGACACACGCATCGTCACCCGGAATCCTGTGTCGGGGAAAATCAACGATGCCATTCAGCGGATGATGTATCGCTCGAAGAACACGACGAACGTGGATATGAGGGCTTGGTTTCACGGCGGCTCCATTGCTGGCCAACGGTACCACGAGATGGGCAAGGATATGCCCATAGCAGTCTGCATTGGTGGACCGACCCTGGACAAGATTGCCTCCATGATGCGGCACCCAGGGGCCGGAATCGATGGGTGGGATAAGCTGGGCGGGTTTCTGGGTGAGCCGGCCAAGATCGTGAAGTGCGAGACAAACGATCTAACGATTCCTGCGAATGCGGAGATCGTCTTGGAAGGCCGCGTAGTTACAAGCGAAGGCATGATCCACGACGAAGGGCCTTACGGCGAGTTTCCGGGCACGTACGGAGCCGGGTTGCCAAAAAACTGGAATGTGATCATTGACTGCATCACATACCGCAAGGGAGCAATCTACCAGCACGCCACGATCGGTGGTCTACATCCGGGCAAGACCGATATGTATGCGTTCCAGCAAGCGATCGAAGGCGAACTGTTCGAGAAATTGCAGCGTTCCGGCATCCTTGTGCAGGACGTTGTCGCGCCCGCAGATTGCGGCGGCAATGTTGCGTACGCGCGCATCAAGGCAGTGGGAGGGGGCGATGCGATGCAGACGCTCGGGGTAATGCTAACTGGCTGCAGGCAGTACATGCCGAAGATCGCGTATGTCTTCGATGAGGACGTCGATATCTACGATGACTGCCGCGTGAAGTGGGCACAGGCGTGGCGCTACAACCCTGGCCGCGGTACATTGATCGTGCCAGGGCAGAATACGATGCCGCTCGATCCAAGTCTTCGTCAGCCTGAGCCTCCTTTCAGCGTCACCAAGATCGGCTTTGATTGCACCATGGGCGCCGGTGCTATTCAGGCTGATTTCGAAGCATGCGTGGTCACAGAGCCGATCAGCCAGCCGGACAAGTCAAGTCCACTAGAAGAAGCCGATATTATTGCCGAGATGAAGCACTTCATTCGCGATGTGCCGAGGACGTGGCAGGAGATTCTGGAACACTTCGCCGGTCAACCGTATCCGGTTGTCTATCGTGCCTTTGGCCAATTGCGGCCCACACTTGGACGGAGAGCGAACGCGAGCCCAAACTTCCCATATACATTCTCTGAGACGGGAGACTTTGTCGAGGGAAACGAGTAGCGTTCGAGGACCCGAAATAGCCTGCCAGCGCGAACTCAAATGGTCGCGCTCGAAATTACGAATGATTGTTCAGGCTTTATCGTAGGAGCGAATTACATGAAACGAATCATCGTGGGGATCTCGGGAGCCACCGGAGCTATCTATGGGATTCGCCTCCTGCAAATTCTGCATGGAGTGGCGTCGCTGGAGACGCATCTGGTCCTGAGTCCAGCGGCACGCAGAACCATCTTGCTCGAAACCGCCTATTCCGTGGAAGAGGTTGAATCGATGGCGACATGTGCCCATCGCTCTGCTGATATCGCAGCGAGTATATCGTCTGGCTCTTTTCGTTCGAACGGGATGATTGTTGCACCATGCTCGATGAAAACCGTATCGGGGATTGCGACCTCCTATTCCGACAATTTGCTCCTACGGGCAGCAGACGTAATGCTCAAAGATCGGAGACCGCTCGTCCTGCTTGTCCGCGAAACCCCAATGCATCTCGGTCACTTGCGACTTCTGGTGAGGATCGCGGAAATGGGAGGAATTGTCATGCCTCCGGTGCCTGCATTTTACCAACGGCCTACGACCTTGGAAGACGTGATCGACCACACGCTCAACCGAGCGTTGGATCTACTAGGAATCGAGCTAGAACAGGATCTATTTGAACGGTGGAAGGGCCCACGGTGCTCAGTGGATAAGCAGAACAACCAATTGAACGACCGTCTCATCCCGGTTTCATTCGAGAATTAGTTCGACTTTGAATAGCGAGCACTTGATCATCTCTGTAGCGACGAATCAAAGGAGATTCTATGGCCACGCACTCACACAGGATCCTCATCAACGCCCCGAAGCGGGAAGTCTTCAACGCAATCACAACCGAAGAGGGCCTGCAGGGGTGGTATACGCCGACAACTCAAGGCGGGGCTGGGCATGGAGAGCGGATAAAGTTCCATTTCAAGACCAAAGAAGGTCCACTCCACTGGAAGATTGAGGTGAGTAAGCCAGGCACAACGGTGCGCTGGGAGTGCTTGGAAGGTCCAGGATCTGCGGCTGGAACGAAGGCCATCTTCCATCTTGTAGAAAAAGGAGAAAGCAGTACATCTGTGGATCTCGATCATGATGGACAGGATGAGTCAGATGACAAACTGAGAGTCTGCAACACAATGTGGGGCGTGTTGATGTCGCACCTCAAGAAGTACGCGGAGACCAAGAATCCGGAAGCAGCCTTTCAGTAGATCGATCCGCTTGGCGACACGTTCGACAAAGAGGAATAGCAATGAAGTTGGGCGCTCTGTTGATGCCGACACATCCTCCTGAACGAAGCATTCGGGAGGGGCAGGCTTGGGACCTCGAGGAACTTCAACGACTCGATTCACTCGGGTATGAAGAGGCATGGATCGGCGAACACTTTACCTCCAGTTGGGAGCCATGCCCAGCGCCTGACCTCTTGATCGCTCAAGCGCTCTGTCGCACCGAAAGAATAATGTTGGGGCCATTAGGACATCTTCTTCCATACCATCATCCGATTGAACTCGCACACCGCGTTGCATATCTTGATCACATGGCGGCAGGCCGGTATCAATTGGGAGTCGGCATCAGCGCGTTGCCAACGGATCATCAAGCATTCGGCCTTGATGTAAGTGGGGGACGTAACCGGCGCATGACCTTTGAGGCGCTAGATATTATCACCTCGCTTTGGACTCAGGGGCCGCGGGATTTCATTGGTGAATTCTGGTCGACCGGAAAGCCAAAAAGCCTCTATACGCTTGGTTATCATTTGCAGCCGTTCCAACTCCCTCACCCAGCAATTGCGATCGCGGGCCTGACGCCGGGATCTGAGAACCACAAGCTAGCGGGCGAAAAGGGATATATCCCTGTGAGCCTGAGCATTAGTCCAGACTCAGCTTTCACGGCCGCTCATTGGACCGCGGTGCTTGAAGGCGCGGCTCGTACGGGACGGACGCCCAATCGTGACGACTGGCGGATCATCCGGGACGTTTACGTAGCGCCAACAGACAAAGAAGCACGGCGGCTCGCAATTGAGGGCAACATGGGCCGGTGCTGGAGGGAGTTTTTATTGCCTCTCTATTTTCATCTTGGGCTTGGTAATTTGCTTAAGACCGATCCGGCCATGCCGGATGCCGCGGTCGATCTCGAATACTTGGCTGAGAATCTTTGGCTCGTCGGATCTCCGGCGACCGTAACGAAGCGTATCCGGGAACTGCAAGTTGAGACTGGGGGATTTGGTTATTTACTCATTGTCTCCTACGATGCAGCGGACCAACGCAAGTCCTGGGAACGAAGTCTGCTACTGCTAGCGGAGGAAGTCTTGCCCGCGATAGACAAGGCAACGCTTTGTTTGTGCGCGTCTGGGAAAGAATCAAGATGAGTTATATCGCCCTTGCCACCAATTCGTTTGACGACATCACCTACTTTTACGGAGAGTTGCTCGGATTTCCTGTCGTCGCAGAATGGGACCGCCCGAACGGTCGAGGGCGTCGGTACGATCTGGGTGGATTGCGGCTTGAAGTTCTAGACAACAACCGCGAACGTCAGCGTTTGGAACTCAACAGCCCGGGCGAGCGAACACATATCGTAGTCGAGGTTGACGATCTTGAGGTTGTACGTCGCAGGCTTCAGGTCATCACTCCGGAACCGCAAACCGTGTCCTGGGGTGCGCAGATCTTTCAATTGCGCGATCCCGATGGCATTCCCGTGACCTTCTTGAAATGGCTGCCATAGACCTAATGCCCGACGAGGAGTTGTTGGAATTCGAAAGGCAATTGCGGATCGGTATGGAACTTGTGGTGGGTTGTCTTGAAAACAGCAAAAATCACTTCACCTTCGTGGTGACAGAAAAGAGGAAATATGAGCACATTTTTGGCAAAAGATGGAGCGAAGTTGTTTTATAGGGACTGGGGCATCGGTCAACCTATCGTCTTCTCGCACGCGTGGCCGGCAAGTGCAGATGAGTGGGACCCCCAAATGTTCTTCTTCGCCAACGAAGGCTTTCGCGCCGTCGCCTTTGATCGCCGAGGACACGGACGGTCTGAGCAGACTTGGCACGGCAATGACATCGATACTTATGCCGATGACCTGGCGGCTCTTCTAGAGACTCTCGACCTAAAGGACGCCATTTTGGTGGGCCACTCTACCGGTGGCGGGGAAGTCGCTCGCTATGTCGGTCGCCATGGGTTGTCTCGTGTCGCAAAGATCGTGTTTCTTGCCTCGGTGACGCCAGGAATGCTTCAGACCGACGCCAACCCCGGCGGATGGCCGATGGAAGCATTTGATGGCCTGCGCGCCGCGCTCGTGAAGAATCGCTCCCAGGTTTACATGGACGGAACCCTCACCTTTTACAGTTTCGACCGGCCGGGAGTTGAGGTCAACAAGGGCATTCAGGACAAGTATTGGTTCCAAGGCATGCAGGGCAGCCTGAAGGCGCACTACGACTGCGTCAAGGCATTCTCGGAACCTGACTTTACCGAGGACCTGAAAAAGATTGATGTACCAACCTTGGTCATGCACAGCGAAGACGATGAGGGTGTGCCATACTCCTTCACCGGCGCTCGCACCATAAAAATCGTCAAGAACGCGAAGCTGAAGACTTACAAGGAACTTTCTCACGGCATGGCCGAGACCCACCCAGACTTGATCAATGCGGATCTTCTGGCCTTCTTCCGAGAGTGATGATGAAGCCGATAAACACATCGTCGGCGATGCAACCTCGTCATGGATATCAAGAAAAGGTCAAATCAGATCCATCGCATTACTGTCGTGATTTAACGGCAATCCGTATGTCATTGGCATGAAGATTGGCGATTCCAAGTGGGTCTCGTTCCTTCCTGTCTGCGGCTTCGATCATTGCGCGATAGGAGCCGTATCCGTCTTCTTCGCGCTCATCAAGGGGAATGAATCGCAGGGAGGCAGAGTTTATGCAATACCGGAGCCCCCCGGACTCAGCCGGACCGTCATCAAACACATGACCAAGATCACTGTCAGCTTGATTCGATCGAACTTCTATTCGCACAATCCCGTGAGTATCATCAATTGACTCGGATACGCCTTCCGGATCGATGGGCTTCGTGAAGCTTGGCCATCCACAATCACTTTCGAGTTTATCGACTGAAGTGAAAAGGGGCTCACCCGACACAATTTTCACATAAAGGCCTGGCTCGTCGTTATCCCAATAGGAATTATCGAATGGTCGCTGGGCGCCATTTTCCTCGGTGACGCGGTATTATTCCGGTGTGAGTGAGGATAAAACCTCAGGATCTTTCGTGTTCTGGTTCATAGCACCATCCTTCGGGATTAATTTCTGGTTCGGTTTACCGCCGTGCATTCATCAAACGAAACCTACTTCTGAAAAGCCTATCCGAGAGACTCTGAATCTCGGATCGAAGTGATATGCCGATCGCAACGGCACGATATCCACCAGGAGTGCTGTCTGCTGAAAGTTGCTCCCGCTTCTGTATCGCTCGTTCAAGGCCTGCTTGATCCCTTGCCAACTCCATTTCAAGCTCCGTGATCGCTTCAAGAGTCATTGAATCTCCTCAGAATACGTCAAGTGGTAAATTCTGAATTCACTTACGGCGGGCTGCATATGCTTGCCTTGCGAGCCATGAGATCCTTCCTCATTCGCAATTCCCTTACATATCCAGGAACCCTCTCCGCAGGGCAATCGTCACAGCATGTGTTCTGTCATTTGCGCCGAGTTTTCCGAGCACGTTACGCATATGAGCCTTCACGGTGTCTTCACTGATACTCAGACGTTCAGCCACTTGTTTGTTTGAGTTCCCGCTTGCCACTTGTTCGAGTACCTCGACTTCTCGGGCCGTTAGCGAATCGTCAGCCGCATACTCGGCCATCTCGGAGGCAACCTCCGCGGGAACTCGCTTATGGCCTTTGTTGACCGCCCGTATCGTGTCTAGCAGGTCGGTGCGAAGCGTGGCCTTAAGTAAAAATGCCTGTGCGCCGGCCATTAAGGCGCGGCCCGCCTGAACGTCTCCAAGATAGGTGGTCAATACCACAACCCGCGCATGTGGGGAGATTTTGCGAATTGCAACGATGGCATCAATCCCATTCATATCGGGTAGGCGGAGGTCCATGATTGTCAC
>Ga0116129_1001414_pt1 | contig 13294 bp, 16 predicted proteins | sample June2015DPH_17_2_FD_89732 | JGI IMG/M metagenome (GOLD analysis project Ga0116129, IMG submission 89732) | Peatland microbial communities from SPRUCE experiment site at the Marcell Experimental Forest, Minnesota, USA - June2015DPH_17_10 | ecosystem: Environmental > Terrestrial > Soil > Wetlands...
CTAACCACTCAGCTTACGTCGCTTCGCTCCGATGCTGTCCGTCATGCCCGGATCGACTGTCCGCCATCACCGGAATGCGCACTACGCGCGCTGATAGGCGAGACGGCGGCAGCATGAACGCTCGCGTTCGAAGTTTCTCGCGCACTCGCAGTGTCGCGATTCGACACGGCCGGCGCCGCGGCTTCAACTGCACTACAGCGCGCGAAGATGCGGCCCTTGTGGTCAATGCCGTGATTCGTGTCGGGCGCGTGGATTTGCTGACGCCCAAGGTGCGCGACGCGCGGCTCTTCGAGCTGCTACAGGCGATGGCGCCGGGCAGCGACCCCGAGACAGCAGAGGGCGTCGCAGTGACCAAATTCGCATCAGCCCGCGATGCGCGAACGCTGCCTCAGTACCTACGTGCTCATAGCAAATGGATGCGCGAGCTTATCGCCAAAACTGAACACCAAAAATGAGGATGCCCGCAGTTCCCCCCTAGGAAAGTTGCGGGCATCGATGGAGTCTACGAGATGAATGTTATCGGAAAGCCTAAGCTTTCTCTACCCCGGCGCGATCACAAGCCGGCCGCAGAGTTTGCCTTCAATTGGGTTACGGGCCGAAGAGCGCCGCGGCATAAATACCGCGATTTGAAGACGGCACTCGCCGAGCGCGACCGCTTACGCGCAATGGGATTGGACGCACACACCTTCAAGGCGTTTCGCGTCGAGAATGAATCATGAGTTCGAGCGTCGCCCGTCGGATTCGACGCATGCCCGAAGAGCGCAAAGCCGCGCTGCGAAAAATCGCTTCATATCTGCCGCGTGGCTACTGCCTACCGTGCGGGACATTCCACGAATCAGCGCCAATCAAACCCAAGGTTATAGGTGAAGAGATGCTGACCGAAGAACAAGCCCTAGCGTGGGCGACACAGCTCGATGACGCCGCCATCGCACAGCGTGCCATCACGGAAGCTGATGAAGCCGCCTGTCGCGCCGATGTGATCTATTCCATTGCGCGACACGCTTACGAGTCGAAGCGCGGAAGCGAGAATACGGCAGCTCTGTTTAACGCAGAGGTAGATTCGCGCCGGGCGCGGGATCATTTGGCCGAACTTCAGCGCTTAGAACGCGACAAGTTCGCACGCGCTCGCGGCTGGCGCGTTTCCAGCCGCAACATTTACACTGCGCAATTGCTCGCCGGCACTCTTTCGCGCGGCGGATACCGCGACGATTGCGCCATCGAACATCGCGAATCGTTCGTCGGCTGGCGCGACGATAGTCCGCGCACGCCACAGGCGTGCAGATACCCGAAGGCGATTCTGTCCCACACGCATGATACGTGGGAATCGTGCGTGCATTCTGCCGAGAAATGCGGGCTCAGCGTCGAGCGACTGCCCTATAGCTGGTATTGGCCGGGCGGATGTATCGCTGCGTTGTTCACGCGGCGGGGGGAATGATGAGCGCCCTTCCCACGGATGACGAACTCACGGCGGCGCTGCACGAACAGGCACTCGACGCACTGCAGAGCCTGCTAGGCGCAGCGCAAGCCAATTGGGATGCTATCAAAGATAGCGGTACCGAGTCGAAGCGCAAGGCTGCGTGGGCAGAGTTGCAGGCCGCACACACCAATTATTGGCAGTTGAAAAATCCGACAATACCGCGCATACCGGCACAGAGCATGCCGCCCAAGCGTGCGGAGCCGCCTGCCGCCGTGGACATCTCAGGTTCCGCGCCGGCCACAATGACGGCGGCGCCCACGCCGGGCCTTTCGACGCCTGAAGCCGATGAGTTTTACCGCACTTATATTGATCGCACTGACACCGGCAACGCGAACCTTCTAATCAAGCTTGCTGATGGGAATCTGCGATACATCCACGAAACGGAAGAATGGCTGTGGTGGACGGGCGCGCGCTGGCAAGCCGACTCGCATAAAGTATTCGTGAACACGCGCGCCCTCGAAGTCGCGAAGCACTACCTCATGCAAGCAGGCGCGATGCGGTACGGCATGCCTCATCGCGATCAGAACGATGACGTTGTGGATTCGGATGATATAAGGAAATGGGCTGCCAAATGCCGCGCGAAGTCTTCGCTCGACAACATGGTGGCACAGGCTCGGAAGGTCGCGGGTGTCCCAATGAGTGTCACCGACCTTGATAAAAATCCACATCTGCTCGGTGTGGATAACGGCGTGGTTGACCTACGCACGGGCGAGCTGCGAGAGCACGAATCCCGCGAAGACTACATCACGAAGCGGTCGCCGATTCTCTACGATCCGAGCGCCAAGTGTCCCCGATGGCAACAGCTCATCAGCGAAGTGACAGGCTCTCCCGTGCCCGTTGAGCGTTTTCCTGATGGCTCTATAGACGAGCGCACGGTAGGCCGCTATACGCCGCGCCCGGCCCTTGCGAGCTATCTACACAAAGCGCTCGGCTACTACCTGACCGGGCTCACCGTCGAGCAAAAGTTCTTCTTCGCCATCGGCGAGGGCAGCAACGGTAAGGGGCTCATCTTCGATGCCGTTCGCAACATTCTCGGGCAGTACGCTACTCAGGTTCCCGCCGCGGTGCTGATGACGGGCAAAGCCGAAGACCCCGAGCGTCCGCAGTCGATGATTGCCTCGATCAGCGCTCGCATGGTGTGCTCGTGCCGCTCGATCACCCGGTCGGCCTCGCGCTTCAAGCCCGCCGTCATCTCGGCGCCGAGCCGCTGGTGCTCGGCGCGGTGGGCGGCTTCGTCCTTCTCGCGGCGCAGGTAGGCCCCGATCGCCTCGCGGATGATGCTGGTCAGGTCCTCTTCGCGCGCCTCCGCGAGATCCCGAAGCGCCGTCAGCTCCCGCTCGCTCAGGCGCAGGGTGACGCGGGCGCCGAGGCCTTTCTTGAGCAGAGTGTCAGACGCGTCAGACACGGTTTTTTCCCGAGGATTAGTGCAAAACGAGGCGGCCGGTCACGATCCTTGTCAGACGCCGCGTCTGACGGGCTAAAGCATTGTCGCATCAAGGAAAGCCGCTTCCAAGGGCGGCTTGGGACGGGGGTTTGTCTGCCATCGCTGATGCGTCGGGTGTGCCTCAACCATTCCGCCGCCTCGATCCCTCGCTCGAGGCCCCGACCCTGGCGCGCGGCAGCGAGCCGGCGCCGCCGGCGTCTCCCTCCCCACACCCTGCCGAACCAGTTCCCCGCCGAGCTGGCCCGCCGCGAGCGCTACCGGGAACCGCGACGCCGATACCACCAACGCGATAGAGCCCATGCCGGCCGAGCGTAGACCGGAGATGGCGGTTCAGATGGCAGTGTGCCACCGCAGCCCAAGGGGACAGGGGCTCCGGGCGAGGATACGATCTTAATCATCACGTTGAAAGAACAAAAACCAGCGGGACTCTAGCTTTCGCAGATAAACGCCGGCCGGAAGTTGCCCCGAGTCGTTCAGCGTGTCTCTTTGAGTCCCTATCACTTTTCCCGTGTCCGGTATGAACTCGATTCCCTTCGCCCAACCAGGACCGATTGCCTGACCCGTACTTGCGAATATGAACCGGACGCTGCCATCGTAATTTGCTCCGACCTGAAGACCCGGCGATAACTTCAATAGACTTTTATATTCGTTCCTTCGTGATGCTGGTAACGCGTTAGAAATATTGGCCTCGCTGAAGAACGACGTCTCGTGCATGTCCTCAGTGGCCATTTGGCGCAGCCTTTCAAGTTCGCCGCGATGAGCTTGAAATATGCTGATCACCTTACCGTCGCTTGGCACCATAGCTCCTTGCGATGAGTAGGCTCGCCAGCTGTAAAGCACAGCAAGAGCAGCAGATATTGCCGCGAAAGTGATTGCGATCCTCGCAATTGGCCTGCCACCCATACTAGTGCGAGCCGCCCAAGGCTGGAGGGTTGTAATCGATGATACTCAGCTTTCCGCCTGCGGCGACCGCGTTGAACCCCGAGTTGATGTCGTTTGTATTGATGGGATTGTTATTCCAATTGTGAAGATAGTCTGCTGCCCCTTGGAGTATCCAAAGGGGAAACCCTGCTGCTTCGCCAGTCGCGCCAAACTCGAAATTCCCGTACGCGTCGTACATAGGTCCATTGAGTACCTTGTAGTTGCGCGCCGGATCGGCCCAGTAATTCTTGAACGCTCCGAATCCCTTGTCTTTTGCGTTCGCCCAACAACTCACATCTCCCTGCGGATTGACGCCAGGAGGAACGGCTATGGCGGCGGCAGTTCCCACAGGTAGCCCATAAGCAGCGGCTTGAGCCGGATTCTTCACGGTTGTCATAGGAATATATTGGGTGCCATTGGGAAGGGTTACCTCAATGGCCGGATACAACCCAAGGGGATCAATCAGAGAGACAGGGTTCCCACTGACATATGCGTAAACAGTTGCCCCCGACGCGAGTGCATCGTAAGGGAAGCTGTTTTTCTGATGATATTCAGCGGCTAAAGAGGGATGGACGAAGACACGCTTCCTTGTGTAAATCGGTTTTGGCCCAGACGCGAGTTTCGGCCTAACTGAGGGGATGGGTCAAGGCGGCATTTCACATTTGCCGGACGCGGCTAAAAGAAGGCCGGCGTGAACCGGCCTTTGAGGCAGAGGTAGGAGGCTACCGAGGTGCGTAGCCTTGGTCTGCGAGAGCGCGGCGGATGTGCTCGCCGGCGTCCCGCATGTGATACGCCTCGGCGTCGCTGGTGGCACAGCCGCGATAGTCACTGAAGCAGACGCGTTTGAGGAACTGAGCAAGCTCCCACGCTTCGGTCTCGGTCAGCGTGACGGTGATCTCGACGGTATTCATGATCGGCTCCTGGTTTGCTGTGGACCAGGCCCTGCCAGCGCCGAGCGCAGCCGTGTCAAGGTCTGCCCTTGACACGGCGAGCACGGTGCTAGCCTGAACGGACACAGCAAACCATCCTTTCTGGATGGAGCCTCTGCAGCAGACGGGCGCGAGCGCGGCTCATGGGTCGCCGTTTCTTGTCGCACGATCACGATCAAAGAACCCGCGGAGCGACAATCGCGCAAGGCTCTGGCCTTGCGCGGCGGGCATTTCAACATAGTGCAGATTATGCGGCCGCGACAGCGGCGAACAGTCGCACCGTCGGCGCCAGACGGATTGAGGCTCGATGATCGGCACCGATGCCGGCGGTGCGACTGCGCATAATGTCGGTGCGTTATGTTCCAATGCCCGCTCCGGCGTCGAGCTCACCCTCGGCCTCGAGCGCGGTGAACAGCGATTCAACCGATGACGACTCTCGCCGCGGCTCTTTTGCCCCTCGATGCAGTTTCGCCGGATGCGTGGCATCGTGGATTTCCTTGAGTTTGTCGATCGAGACGCGGGTGTAGATTTGCGTGGTGCCAATGTCCACGTGACCCAAGAGCACTTGGATAAAGCGTGTATCCGCGCCGTTTTCCAGCATGTGCGTCGCGCACGCATGGCGGAACAGATGACAGGCGCCGGGTTTCTGGATGCCGGCGAAGTGCATGTAGCGACGCACGCGCTCGGCCACGTACTCAGGCGCCATCGGCTCGCCGTAGTCGGTCAGGAACAAGGACTCGGTATCGGCGACGAGCAGCTGCGGTCGAGCTTCTTGCAAGTATTTATCGACTGCCTATACTCGTTCACAGGCCCACACCATGTCAACCCAGGCCATTGCCGAACCCGGCTTTACAATTCCTCCAAGCATTCACTGCTTGGGAGAGTGGCCCGTGGCGGAGCGAGAAGAGTCGATCGGTGCGCGCATTTCGCAGCTGCGCAAAGACAAGGGGATGAATCAGAAGGAGCTGGCCGAGCGCCTGGAGGTCAGCCAGCCGGTCGTCTCCGACTACGAGAACGACGTGATCCGTCTCCCCGCCGATATCGTCGGCAAGATCGCTCAGGTGCTCGAAGTCACCAGCGATGAGCTGTTGGGACTGAAGCGCGCAGCGCGCAGCATCGGCAGCGTCAAGAACCGCCGGTTATCGCGCCGGCTGCAAGCGATCGATGCACTCCCGAAGCGCGATCAGGAAGCGCTGTTGCGCACCATCGATGCCTTTATTTCCAAGACTGCTTGAGGTCGAGGTAGGAGAGTCACTATGAACGCCCGCGATGCATACAGCCTCATCGAGAAGCTCAAAGCCCTGCCGCCGCAGCGCCAGGCCGAGGTCGAGGACTTCGTGGATTTCCTGCGCAGCCGCGACGACGATCGGCACCTCGTGACCGCCGCCGCCAAAGCCGCAGAACCCGCCTTCGCCCAGGTCTGGGACAACGACGACGATGCCGAGTATGACCGCCTATAACTTCGGTGACGTCATCCTCGTGCCGTTCCCCTTCACCGACCAAAGCCAGGCAAAGCAGCGGCCCGCAGTCGTCGTCAGCTCCGCACGCTACAACACGGAACGGCCCGATCTGGTCTTGATGGCTATCACCAGCCAAGTGCGCTCGCCGGCCGCGTTCGGCGAAGTCATCGTGCAACACTGGCAGGCGGCTAAACTCCTGAAGCCCTCGGCCATCAAGCCCATCTTCACCACCCTCGACAAGCGCCTCGTCCGTAAATCCCTCGGCCGGCTCCACGAGACCGATCGCGCTGCCCTGAAAGCCTCCATGCAGGTCATCCTCGGCTGAGCTGTTTTTGCTCAAGCAGTACCTGGCAGCCAAGGGCTGCCGTTGGATGCCACGGTGGCTGCCAGCGCATCGTGTTGTGCGGCAAGGGAAAGCCGTTGATCCAGGCCGCTCTTGGCTGCCATCGATTGATGCGTCGGGTGTGCCCCTACCAAGCCTCCCCAAGAACCCAAAGAGCTGCTAAGCGGGGATGGACATGACCACAACACCAGCCGCCTCGCTCAACCGGGAACCAGCACCGCCGGCCGCAGTCGCGACCGCGTCATGCCCCCGGCCGGGCACGGATTCCGGCCCCAGGCCGGGCCACCCTGGCAAGCGCCAGGCTAGCCCCCTGTCGCTTCAGGTCATGATTACTAGTGGAACCACGACAATTGCCGCCAGTAGAACGTTGATCAATAAGATTACGCGCAGGGTCAGAATCGTCTTCGCACTACGCGCTTGTCGCCGACACAGATCCAGGTATTGCAGCTCGAGATATCCCGGAACGCCTGTTAGCCCAAAAATAAGCTTTGCGCCACGCCGACGTAGCCAGAGCAGGAAGAAAACTGTAGTGCCGATTTGCAAAACAATAGATGTGACAAACCATGCCAACCCGATGGCTTGCAAAAGACTAATTGGCTTCACTGAGATTCCCTCTGCGAGGTCCCGTAAAACGGTAAGAGCTTGGAGAGAGAAGTCAGGCCCATCACTTTGAGCACGCCGCAGCCGGGGGTGGGTTTTGAAGCCAAATGGGCGTGTAATTCGTGGTCGTGCTTCCGATACCTGGGGGTCCAAATGAGAGCCCGCCCTCCAACCCGAAATAACCTGGGTCCAAGCCGCCAGGGGTAGATTCAAAGAACCCACCCGTACCGAGCCCGAAGCTGCCATTTGTGCTATCAAACGGACCGCTCCAATCTCCAGTCCCCGTTGCACCGTTTAATGTCACGCTAAACCCGGGAAGGAAGCCCTGCGACGGCACATCATTTGGTGTTCCGAGGGAGTAGAGTCCCCAGCCCCCACTCGACGTGTACTCCAAATTAAAGCCATACGTGCCACCGCCACCAGATGTAAACGGGTTAATAGTTGACACGCTAACAGTGATCCCGCCGCTCCAAAGACCGAGCGGATCAATCAGCGAAATCGGGTTTCCTCGAACATATGCGTAAACACTTCGCCCCGACGCAAGTTCATCGTAAGGGAAGGCATTTTCCCGAGGCGATTCAGCGACTAAAGAGGGATGGACGAAGACACGACTCCGTGTGTAAATCGATTTTGGCCCAGACGCGAGTTTTGGCTTAAATCGGCGCTGCGGTCAAGCGGCGGTTTTGCTTTTGTGACGGCGCGCAGCTAAAAGAAGGCCGGCGCGAGTCGGCCTGTGAAGAGGAGAAGCGGGACGGCTACCGCGGAGTGTAGCCTTGCTCAGCGAGGGCGCGGCGGATGTGTTCGCCGGCGTCCCTCATGCGATAGGCCTCGGCGTCGCTGGTGGCGCAGCCGCGATAATCACTGAAGCAGACGCGCTTGAGGAACTGGGCAAACTCCCACGCTTCGGCCTCGCTCAGCGTGACGGTGATCTCGATGGTGTTCATGATCGACTCCTGGTTGATTGTGGACCAGGCCCTGCCAGCGCCGCGCGCAGCCGTGTCAAGGTCTGCCCTTGATACGACGAGCACGGTGGACTGAGCATGGGTCGGTGCACGATCAAAGAACCCGCGGAGCGACCAGCGCGCAAGGGAGCCTTGCGCGGCGGGCGTTCAATATAGTGCAGATTATGCGGCGCGCGAGCGCGGACGGCGGCTCGGGTTCCTCCTGAACGCTGCGCATAAACTCTTAGCATTATGTTGATATGCCCGCTCCGTCGCCCTCGTCACTCTCGGCCTCGAGCGCGGCGAACAACGACTCAGCAGATGAAGATTCTCGCCGCGGCTTTGTTGCTGATCGATGCAGTTTCGCCGGGTGCGTGGCATCGTGGATTTCCCTGAGCTTGTCGATCGAGACACGGGTATAGATCTGCGTGGTGCCTAAGTCCGCATGACCCAAGAGTGCTTGGATGAAGCGCGTATCGGCGCCGTTTTCGAGCATGTGCGTTGCACAGGCGTGGCGGAACAGATGGCACGCACCAGGTTTCTTGACGCCAGCGAAATGCATGTATCGGCGCACGCGCTCAGCGACATACTCAGGCGCCATCGGCTCTCCGTAGTCGGTCAGGAACAGGGCTTCGGTATCGTCGATGAGCAGTTGCGGCCGAGCTTCTTGCAGATATTTATCCACCCACGCCGCGGCCCGCTCGCCGATCGGTACCACCCGATCGCGTTTCCCTTTGCCCTCGCGCACCATCACGAGACGACGCGTGAGATCAACGTCATAGAGGGCCAAGCCCGGCAACTCCATCCGCCGCAATGCCGTCGAGTACAGGGTTTCGAGCATCGCCCGATCGCGTAGCCCCGAGGCCGTTGACGGCTCCGCTTCGCGCAAGATCGCCTCGATCTCTTGGATGGACAAGATTACTCGCGGCAGATGCTTAGGGAGCTTCGGCAACGAGATTTCAGAGGCCGGGTTGTAGAGGATGTGATTCTCTTTCGCAAGCCACTTGAAGAAGGTCTTCAAGGGCGCGAGGCAGCCGAACTGAGATCCTAAGGTCATCGGCCGGCCATCCACTTTACGGTAGTAAAATAAATGCCGCTGATAGCGCTCCAGGATCGGCTTGGTGATGTCCTTCGGATCCCGCAAGGCTCGCTCCTCGCACCAAGCAATAAATCGGCGCAGCGCGGTCCTGCGCGCTCGCACGGTATCTTCCGAGTATCCCGTGACCTGCATCCAGTCGAAGTGCGCGCTCATATAAGCGGTGAGCGGCAGATGCCCGAGAGGGTCGATGCGTTCTCGGTTCGAAGGACCGGCGGGCTTCGGCCACGCGATCTTGCGGTGTTTTAATCGCTGGCCTTTGCGCGGCATGGGACTTTCACTGCATGCCGGCGGCGGCCAAAGGGGGTGGGTACGATGGGATCGAAGCGCTCTCATCCCAAGATGTGCTTTTGCCGTTCTTTTTCGGCATTTCTCTGGAAGTGTCTTTATTTAAGGCACTTGGCAACGATTTCGGCTCGCTACCCCCATGCTCCATGGATGCTCCTTGGAGGCACCTTGGATGCTCCAAGTTCGGATTTTGATGCTCCTTTTTCCCATCGTAGTCACGTTTCAAGGTCTCGACATCGACGAGACCCATGAGGAAGGATTTGCCGTCGCGACCGGCGCCGTCATAGAGCAACTCGTACACGAAGCTCTGGCCGCGGCCGCCACGATGCACGAGTACGTACTCCAACTCCTCCAGCTTGTGCATGTGCATTTTCACTTGGAAGTCGGACCAGCCCGCATGTTCGCGCACGTCGCGGCGACTAAAGCGGTAATCGGCACGGGTGATCTTAAGCGCCGCGCACTGGATCTCGACCATCGCCCTCACCAGCTCCAGCAACCGCCGGGTCTGCGGGGAGAGCTCATCGAGCGAGCGTCCCAAGGTCTCATGCGCGAGGGTGTTCGCCATCTCGATATCGGCGAGTGCCACCTCAACATACTCGACGCGCTCGCCGTCTTGGGCGGCGCTTTTGATCTCGCGCTGGTGCTGATGCAAGAGCGCCAGCGTGTCGATCAGTGTGAGATACTTTTCGTGATCGCGCCGCAAGCGGGTTCGTTCATCGGGGAAGGTCAGCGCATCGGCGTAAGGGTTTCGCACCCCGATGGCACGCAGCAGTCGCTGCGCGTTTTGATGGACTTTCAGCAGCTTCTCCTTCTGGCGCCGCGCGAACAGGCCTTCGAGGGTGCGTTTCTGGCGCTGTAGGCTCAAGATCGCGCGCGTCTGCTCGCGCGATTCATCCACGCCGAGGGTGAGGCAGCGATTCAGCAGCTCCTCGTCATGGTCGATCGCAGTGCTCGTGGAGAAGATCATCACCGGGCCTTCCACCCGGTATTCTTGCGTGACGAGTTTGCCGGTCTCGGGGTCCTTGCCGGTTGAGGCAATCGACAGCACGCCTTCGCTTTGCAAAAGTTTCAGCGCATAGCTCGCACGCGCAGCTCCTGCTTCCTCGGCGAGTGCGAGGATTTTGTGCTTGAGATCCATCGCGCCCATGTAAAACAGGCTCTGTCCCGTCATCGCCGAGTACTGCACCTTGTCCTCCGCCGGCATGAACGCGAGCACCGCTTCCATCAAGCTTGATTTGCCAGCCGCGGAACTCGACTGCACCATCACTGCGAGCGGGGCATCGAGTTTTCGAGAAGTCGCGGCTAAATAGCCGATGAGCTTATTTGTCTCCTCACCCACCACGCCGCAGCGTTCGAAGTCGGTGAGCAGCCGATCGAGTAGCTGCGGGTCTTTGAGCAACGCCAAAGCCTCTTGCTGTTCATCGGCCGGCATCACGGCCTTTTCAGCCGGCTGCAACGTCTTCTCGATCTGTTTTTCTTGCAACTCTTCGAGCTTGCGCAGCACCTTCCCAAGATCGTGACGGATCACATCCTCGGTGACATTAAGCTCCCGCGCCGCCTGCGCCATAAAGCCGCTGCGTGCCCGCACGCTGTAAAGATCCAGCGTATCGACGTGGAAGACCTCCCCTCGGTCGATCAGCACGTTCACCTTCATCAGCACATCGAAGGCAAGATTCTTGGCAAGCCCACGGATGCGATAACGCCGATCGCCCAGGGTCATCACGATTTCCTCCTCGCGCACCTGCGCTTCGATGCCGGCGGCGGCCGGCGCCGGTATGGGCGAGGCTGGCAGGACGGCAGCCGCTTCCCCGGTGACAGCCGGGGCGACCACCACTGGCGTTGGGACTTCCTTTTTAGTCGCCTCTTCGATCACGACCGCGGCCGGCACCGCAGCGAGCGGCATCACCCTCGTCGGCGCCTCGCCCTTGCCGAGCCACTGCGCCTTGCGGATCACAAGCCCTAAGGATTTCGCGGCCGGCGTGACTTTCAGTGCGTACTCGTTTGCATCCATGCCCTTCGGGAACTGGATGCGGTACGCATCGAGGCCTGCAGCAGTAAGTTGAACTCCAAGTTTCTCAGCCGCGCGATCGCCAGCCTCATCACGATCATAGGCGATCAACACGCGCTGCGTTCCATGCATCTTGAACGCAGCTAAGTGATCAGCGGTAAAACCCTCGATGCCGTAGCTCGCGGTGACGTTGCGATACCCTGCGCACCAGAAGGTGAGCGCATCGATCAGCGCCTCGCAAAGGATGATTTCCCGACTGTCAGCGAGCGCCGATTCATTCCACACCCCGTGATGCGGCCCCGGTAGGTACAGGTGCAACGGTGTGCCCGGTCGCAGACCCTCGGTGATCTTGCGGCCGTAGACCTCCGTGATGGCACCCGAGGGGGCAATGATCGGCATCACCACCGAGCCGTTAAAATGCTCATGCCCGGTGTCGCGCAAGACACCTAACCGCTGCAACCGGCCGCGGATCTCCGCCCCCTCGACGCGCGTGGTCGCCGGCAGTCGATAGCCGAGCGTGCGATTCGCAAAGCCCAACTTGAACGTTTTGATGGCTTCGTCTGAGCCGATGCCGCGACGATTCAAGTAATCGAGCGCCTCGGGACTTGCAACCAGCGTCTCGTGGTAATACTCGATCACCTGGGTGAGCAGCTTCGCGTCCTCAGCATCCGCCGCGATCGGCATCGGCAACTTTTTCACTGTAGAGTGCTTGGCGGGCGGTGCCCCCGAGGAAGCGGCTAAAGGCTGATAGTCGTTCTGCAAGAGCTCCACTGCATGCCGGAAGCTCACACCCTCGGCTTTAATGACCCAGTCGATCACCGTGCCGCCGGCCTGACACGCGCCTAAGCAGTGCCACAGGTTCTTCGCCGGCGTCACCACCAGCGAGGGCGTCTTGTCATCGTGGAAGGGACAGCGGCCGATGAGGTCGCTCCCATGTTTCTTGAAGGTTACGCCGCGCGCCTCGGCCAGTCGTTGCACGGAGATGTCGGTCTTCAGTCGCTCAACCACCTGATCCGGGATGCGTGCCATGCAAGGCCTCCAATGAGCCGGGTTTATCCAAAAACCTGTCAAGTACCCTGGCAACAAAATAACTCGGAGACAGACTACGCCAATATGGCGTATAGTCAACGACGTTCCGCATAGGAGGGTTAGGTTATGGGTCCAGTCATCGAGATCAAGCTCGGCTCAGGTACACCCATGACCCACGATGAGAAGCTATTCTTCAAGCAGCTCGGCGCGCGCATTGCCGCCTTGCGTAAAGATCAAGGCCTCACGCAGGTGCAGCTTGCTGAGGCCCTGGAGCTCACCCAACAGATGGTCGCCTCTTACGAGGTAGGACGGCGCCGCGTGCCGGTCTCCCTTCTTCCGCAGATCGCCGAGACTCTCGCGGTGTCGCTCGATGAGCTGATCGGCAAAAAAGACGTGCAGCCCGCCAAGCGGGGTCCCGCACCAAAGCTGCAGCAACAGATCGAACGTATCCAGCAGCTACCGCGCTCCAAGCAGCGTTTCGTGATCGAGATGCTCGATACCGTTCTCGCCCAGGCCAGCCGCTAAGGAACCGGATCGTGGCCCAGGCGAAGCGTGCGATCCCCGTCGTGGTCGAGCAGATCAGCCGCTCGATCCTGATCCTGCGCGGTCAGCGGGTGATTCTCGATCGTGAGCTCGCCGCGATCTACGGCTCCACCACCAAGCGTCTGAACGAACAGATCAAGCGCAACCGCGACCGCTTCCCCGAAGATTTCATGTTCCAGCTCACCGCCGAGGAGGCGGAGCGTTCAAGGTCGCAA
>Ga0116129_1001416_pt1 | contig 13268 bp, 9 predicted proteins | sample June2015DPH_17_2_FD_89732 | JGI IMG/M metagenome (GOLD analysis project Ga0116129, IMG submission 89732) | Peatland microbial communities from SPRUCE experiment site at the Marcell Experimental Forest, Minnesota, USA - June2015DPH_17_10 | ecosystem: Environmental > Terrestrial > Soil > Wetlands >...
CGAGGATTTCAGAGAGTTGTGCATCGAAGCATGGAATACCGGATGCGTGAGTCCTTAACCAAGACGCGATCGTAAGCCGGGGCCCCATGTGAGAGACTTCTCAATCCACTAGCGGCCGGTCTGAGCCAGGGGTTCAGCCGGTCGCTTACGAAACATTTCCCAGGCCGAAGTGTGCCTGTTAGAGATCGCTGCGCGATATCCCCAGTTTTTTCATCATCGCGTTCAACGTCGTCCTTGGCACTCCGAGACGAATGGCTGCCATGCTGACGACGCCCCCCGTCTCGCGGAAAACCCGCAGGATGCAATCCCGTTCCACCTCTTCGAGCGTAGAGCCGCCGAGAACCTCGCCTGCTCCGGCGCGCAACTCCGCCAGCGGCGCCCGAAGGTTAGGGCCGCGCGAAAGGATGACTGATCTCTCAATGAAATTTTCCAGTTCCCGCACATTGCCGGGCCATGGCCAACTCACTAAAGCGCGCATCGTCGCGGAAGTAATTTTCTCGATCTTCCGATCCATCTTGGCCGAGTATTTCTTGGCAAAGTACCGGGCCAGCACCGGTATATCATCGGGATGATCCCTTAAAGGCGGAGTCGTGATCGGGAAAACTTTCAGCCGGTAATAAAGATCGCTGCGAAATAGCTTATCCCCCATCATCTGGGTCAGATTCCGGTTTGTGGCTGCCAGCAGCCGCACGTCGATGGGGATGGTTCGCGTGCCTCCCAATCTTTCGAAGCATTTTTCCTGGAGCGCCCGCAGCAGCTTCGGTTGCAGGTCTAACGGGATATCACCCACCTCATCCAGAAACAGCGTTCCGCGGTGCGCCATCTCGAAGCGCCCGATTTTTTGCGACAACGCGCCGGTAAAAGCGCCCCTTTCATAGCCGAATAGCTCGCTTTCAAGTAACCCGGTGGGAATCGCAGCGCAGTTCAAAGTGATGAACGGACAGTTTCTGCGGGGACTCAAGCGGTGAACCGCACGCGCCACCAGTTCCTTTCCGGTGCCGGTCTCACCGAGAATCAGAACGGTCGCATCTGTCGGGGCCACCACCGCCACTTGCCGCAGAACCTTCTTGGTTGCGGCGCTCGTCCCTACAATTTCCTCGAACGCTTGTGTGAGATCGACGTCTTCCTCATCCAGACTCTCCATCCGGTTCCGTTCCCGCAAGTCCTGCACAAACGTGATCCATCGGAAGGGAGAAAGCTTCAACACCGCGGTCATCACCAAGACTGGAACGCGGCGTCCGTCCTTTCGAATCAACTCCTTCTCAAAAGGCGTGCAGGCGCCGAACCGGAGACCTTCTTCATGGGCCAGTTCGTCCAGCGGAAAGTACTCCGCTGGGGTAAGGTCGGGCCAGTGCAGGAGGCCGGATTCCAGATCCTCGCGCGTGTATCCGACCAGTTCGAGAAACGCGTCATTCGCCTCTGGAATCCGGTCAAACTCACCCGAAACGACGCCCGCAACCGTCGACTCCGCCGGCGGGGGTCGCAGGCGCGCGCGGCTGCGGCGCAGCTTTTCATCACTCTCATGACGGTCGCTAAAATCGCGCACCACTCGGGCGAAGCCTTGTAATTCCCCATGCTCGTCCCGGAGCGCCATGGTGATGACGTTGGCCCAGAATCGCGACCCGTCCTTTTTCACCTGCCAGCCCTCCGTCCCGGCGTGCCCTTCGCCGGCCGCCCTCTTCAGCCGGTCCGTCAGTTTGGAGGAAGCGTCTTCGTCAGGATAGAAAAGTGACGTATGGCGGCCAATAACCTCATCCACTTGGTAGCCGTAAATGCGCTCCGCACCCGCGTACCAGGCGGCAATCTGTCCATCTACATCCAAAAGGGACAGAGCATAGTCCCGCACCCAGGAGGGAGGTCTAGGTGGGGTATTCCTTGGCTTGTCGATGCCATTCTCGTGCAATACCAGTAAATGGCGCACCGGCAACACGTTTCCTTTGGCCGAGTACTCGACCGTCCGTGGACTTCCATCGGCGCCCAGTAGTTGCAGCGTTCCTTCCTGCTGGCCCTCCTCAAGAAAGGCATCCCAGCGCTCCGAAATCACCGGTTTGAAATTGGGGACGGCAAAATCATCCAGACTGCGGCCGATGATTTTATCCCTGGGAAGCCCCAATAGCTTGGTGGCGCCAAGACTGGCCTCCCGATACTGGCGATCGTTATCGGTGAGCAAAATCGGCGCGGAAGGATAGAATACGATGGCCCGGAACAGGAGTTCGAGCTCTCGCGGACCATTCTTCTCAAGCCAGGCAGCAGTTGCCGGCTGAGAGGACATAACGCTTTTCCTCCTTCGCCCGTCGATCCGGAAGAGCCGTTGATTTGAAGAACAAGCTGCGTGTGTCCTCGAAACAGGGGAGCCAAAAATGACGGTACGTTGCCAACTCTAACATTTGAATTAGGTTTTTAGCTGTTCTATTTTGACCACTATTGGTCAGGCCGCGGCAAGCGTCCCGCCGAAGCGCGAATGGTCGAAAATGACCGTATTACGTCACCTGACATTCAGCGGGCGCCAGGCTCGACAAATTTCCCAGCTTAATAGATACAATCACAGGCAATTCGTTTCGGGGCATAAATTGCTTTATTAGTTCTTCCAACGGGAAAGAAACGGGGTGAATCAATGGCGGCGTCCTTCGAAGGCTTCCGATCTCTTATTGAACATAGCCCTGATGCGATTTCTCTGATCGATTCGCACGGCGAAGTTCTATATGCAAGCGCGTCGAACACAGAAGTTCTAGGCTACGAACCGGAGGAGTTGGTGGGGCAGAACGGATGGGAGCTGATTCATCCTGAAGACCGGGACCATTCGAGTCTGATTTTGCAGAAACTATTGTCGGAGCCCTCCGGCCCGATTCGCTGGCACCCCCGGATCCGCCGCAAGGACGGAAGCTACTCCTGGATGGAGAGTACTGTTTCAAACCTTCTCGTTGAGCCCGACGTGCAGGCGATCGTAGTGAATCATCGGGACATTAACGCCCGTACGGCGGTAGACGCGGAAAAGCGTCGTCTGGCAGGTAGACTGGCTCTTTCCAGCTCAGAAATCGAGCAATTTGCCTATAGCGTGATACATGATTTGCGGGAGCCTCTGCGGACCATTTCCGCCTTCACGGAGCTGCTGGTCCAGAGGATCGAGATGGCTGAAGAAGACAAGGAAATAGCGGAATTCATGGTGAAAGCAGCAGCGCGCATGACGGTCCTGCTGGACGATCTGCTGTCGTTCGCCAGTGCCGGCGCGACGGAGGAGGCCCAACGCGTCGATCTGCAACTTGCGGTGACGGAAGCCACGCTCAGCCTGGGACAGGCGATCAAGGGCAGCGGCGCTAAGATCACGGTGGGCCGTTTGCCGGTCGTGCTCGGCAATGAAGGACGGCTGGTGACGCTGTTTCAGAACCTGATCGGCAATGCGGTGAAATATTGTGGGAAAGAATTACCGGAAGTTTCTATTAGCGCCGAACGAAGCGGATCAGACTGGGTGATCCAAGTCAAGGACAACTGTCTCGGGATTGCGCCGGAGAATCTGGATCGCGTCTTCGTACCTTTCACCCGTCTGGCAAATCGGGATATTCCTGGAACAGGCTTGGGTCTGGCGGTTTGCAAGAAGATTGTGGAAGGAATGGGCGGGACGATCTGGCTGGAATCCCAGCTTGGAGCCGGGTCGACTTTCTTTTTTACCATCAGCGCCGTCGCCGGGAGTCCTGCTGCCCGCGTCGAAATGGCAAACGGCTCGGTGATTGGTTGAAGAATTGCCTAGCTATTCGTGAGGAGAGCGAAACATGCCTTTAGTGAACCTGGTGGTCGTACTGATCGTCGTTGGGGTGCTGTTGTACCTGATCAACCGTTATATTCCGATGGCGTCGAGCATTAAATCGATTCTCAATATCGTGGTGGTGGTGGCGGTTTGCGTCTGGGTCCTTCAGGCCGTTGGGTTATGGACCAATGTCACTAACTTCCGGGTAGGAAAATGACGGGCCGATAGAGTTTTTGTGCCTTGTGCCGTGTCGCAAGCTGCAGGGATCGAAGAAAGAGGTAGCAGCATGCGACGCATTGGTATTCCGCCCCTGGCCACCTTGATGAAAAGCCAGCAGGACGGGGATGGCGCTAGCTACGAAACCAAAACCCGCGGGCTAGCCGTGCTCAATTCGCCGCTGTTGAACAAGGGCACGGCGTTCACGGCGGAGGAGCGGAAAAAACTGGGCCTCACAGGTCTCCTTCCGCCCGAAATCAGCACGCTCGAAGTCCAAGTCAAGAGCGCATACATTCAGTACGGGCGGCTTCCGGATGCGCTGAGTAAGAATATTTATCTGACCGCGATGCACGATCGCAATGAGGTGCTGTTTTACCGTTTGCTCTCCGAGCATCTGCGCGAAATGATCCCCATCGTCAACGACCACACGGTGGGCATGGCGGTGGAGCATTACCACCATGAGTGCCGCCGTCCGCGAGGCGTGTATCTCTCGATCGATCACCCGGGGGCGATTGAGGAGGCATTCGACAATCTGGGCGTGGGCGCCAATGATATCGACCTGATTATCGCTACCGACGCCGAGCAGATCCTGGGGCTGGGCGATTGGGGCGTAGGCGGTATTGAAGTGTCGATCGGCAAGCTGGCGATTTACACGGCGGCGGGCGGGGTCGATCCGACACGCGCCATTCCAGTCATGCTCGACGTCGGCACCAATCGGGAAAGCCTGCTCAACGACCCTACCTATATCGGCAACCGGCACCCGCGCATACGCGGGGAGCAGTATGACGACTTCATCGACGCTTACGTCAAAGCAGTCACCAAATTGTTCCCCAATGCGCTGCTGCAATGGGAGGATTTCGCCGCCGGGAACGCGCGGCGGATCCTCGAAAAGTACCGCGACCGGATCTGCACGTTTAGCGACGACATGCAGGGCACCGGCGCGATCACACTGGCGGCGGCAATTTCCGCTGTGCGCGTCTGCGGGACGCCGCTGCGCAGCCAGCGCGTGGTGATCTTTGGAGCCGGCACCGCGGGGGTGGGAATCGCCGACCAGATTCGCGACGCGATGGTGCGTGGCGGGCTCTCCAGGGAAGACGCGGCGCGGCGCATCTGGTGCATCGACCGGGAAGGATTATTGACCACTGGCATGGCCGATCAACTGCGCGACTATCAGGCGACCTACGCGCGGCCGGGCGCCGAAAGCAAAACCTGGAAACATGAGGCGGACGGCGGAGTCGGCCTGGCGGAGGTGATTCGGCGGGTGCAGCCGACCATGCTCATCGGCACCTCGACCGTTTCCGGCGGTTTCACGGAAGCGATGGTCCGGGAAATGGCGGCGCATACCGAGCGGCCGATCATTTTCGCGCTCTCGAATCCCCAGGCGCGGGCCGAAGCGGACCCTTCCGATCTGATTGCCTGGACCGACGGGCGGGCGCTGATCGCCACCGGTAGTTCGTTCGCGCCGGTGACCCATAAGGGAGTGACCTACGTCATCGGGCAGGTGAATAACGCGATGTTGTACCCGGGCCTCGCGCTGGGAGCGATCGTCTCCAGAGCGAGCAGGATCAGCGCCGGTATGTTCGCAGCGGCGGCGAATGCGGTATCCAGCCTGGTGACGGTACGCCAGCCTGGCGCGTCCCTTCTCCCGAGTATTGATGACTTACGCAGCGTATCGGTCACAGTCGCGGTGGCGGTCGCCGAGACTGCGGAAGCGGAAGGACTGGCGGGACTCAAATTCGACGACATCGTGCAACAGGTGCAGGATTCGATGTGGCAGCCGGAATACCGCCGGATTGTGGCGTCCTGAGCTAGCCGCTGCTTCGTCTTATAATTGCCTAATGCGAAAGACTCTCGTGCTTGGGCTTCTGATGTTGATCCCGTTGGTTGCTCAACGCGGCAGGACACGCGAGAACGCCACGCTGATTGTGCTGAAGCCGGCCCGCGTGTTCGATGGCGAAACGATGCATGAAGGCTGGATGGTACTGGTGAAAGGCGACCGGATCGAGCAGGCTGGTCCCAGCGTCGACGTTACGGGCGCGACCGTGCGGGAGCTTCCAGGAACCACTCTGATGCCCGGATTGGTCGAAGGGCATTCTCATATTCTGTTGCATGCCTATAACGAGACACCCTGGAACGATCAAGTGGCGCATGAAGGGTTGGCTTTGCGCGCGGCCAGGGCGGTGAATCATCTGCACGCGACGTTGATGGCCGGGTTCACCACGATTCGCGATCTGGGGACCGAAGGCGCGGGATATGCCGATGTGGAGCTGAAGCAAGCGGTGAATCAAGGCATCGTGCCAGGACCCCGTGTTCTCGCGTCGACGCGCGCGATCGTGGCCACCGGAAGCTACCAGCCGAAGTTTGTCCCCGAATGGCATGTGCCGCAGGGCGCGGAGGAAGCGGACGGCGTCGATTCGCTGATCCGGGTGGTGCGCGATCAGATCGGCCATGGCGCGGATTGGATCAAGCTGTACGGCGATTATCGCTGGGGGCCTCATCCGGGCTCGAGTCCGACATTTTCGCTCGAAGAGATGAAGCTGGCCGTCGAAACGGCGAAGAGCGCGGGAGTGCCGGTCGCGGTCCACACCAGCACCGCGGAAGGTATGCGGCGCGCGATCCTGGGCGGAGCGGAAACCATTGAGCATGGCAACGATGGCACGCCGGAGATCTGGAAACTGATGGTGGAGCATCATGTCGCGCTCTGTCCGACACTGGCCGCAGGGGATGCGACCGCGCAATACTCGGGATGGAAAAAAGGTCAGCCGGAGCCGCAGGGCCTGGTGCGAAAAAGGGCCAGTTTTAAAGCCGCGCTCGATGCCGGAGTGACGATCTTGAGCGGCAGCGATGTCGGTGTATTTCCGCATGGCGATAATGCGCGTGAAATCGAACTCATGGTCGACTATGGAATGCCCACCGTGGAAGCATTGAAATCGGCGACCTCCGTAGCCGGACGCGTGCTGCATATGGATATTGGACAGGTGAAGCCGGGAATGCTGGCCGATCTCATCGCGGTCGATGGAAATCCGGTGACGGACATCACCTCTCTGAGGAGAGTTAAGTTCGTGATGAAGGGCGGGGCGGTGGCTAAGGAGTAGCTTTAGTCCATAGCTTTCACCCAGTCTTCATTTATCTGGATATGCTTAATAGCTTTTCCTTCGGGAACAAAATAGCTATAAGTGACGTGAATTGTCCCGTCCTTAGCCTCAATTACCGAAGGATAGTGAAATTGGCTGCCGACCTTTTTGCTGGGGTCTCCCTCTAAATGCCGTCTGAATTTCCAGGTAGCTCCTTCGTCCTGGGAAATCGCCGCGACCAATGAATAGCGGCCGCTCTCCAGATCGTTATAGACCATCAGCCAGTCGCCGTTACGAAGAACGATCGCCTCCAGGCTGGTGCCGGGGTTCAGAATATCCGTATCGACCGCGGTGGTCCAGGTGACTCCGTCATCATGAGAGGTGCTGATATGGGCGCGCTTTGGAGGCGGCCCATTATCGCGAAGGTAGGCTACCAATGTGCCATCCTTCTTTCGAACTACCGAAGGCTGAATGCAGCCATAGCCGACGATGGGCTGGCTGGCGGTCCAGCTATAGCCTCCGTCATCGCTGATAGCCATGATCCCGAATGAATATCCGTCTGAGTACATGGGGACCAGGATGCGCCCCGAAGGCAGTTGAACCGGATGCGTGCGGGTGAACCAGCCCATGCGGGAAAAGTACATATCATCGGCATGTTCGATCACTTTCGCCGCGTACTCACCCGCCCGGCCTTCCTTGCCTTTGTCCTTTTCAAACACTTCGCGAGTCCGGCTGGCGATGTCTTTGGGGATCAGAATGATATTGTCCTGATGCTCCCATTTCGGGGGTCCCGAAGCTTGCTGATAGTCGGTCGAGATGCGGTACTTCATCAGAGCGCTCTCCCACTGATGAGCGATAATCACCGGCCATAGGAAGAAAAGCCTCTGCCGTGAGTCGATGAACATGGTGGGATTTGTGTCGGGAAACCCGGGCGTATCGGCCATCGTGAAGCGCTCGCTCCACTGGCCTGTACGCTTATTCCAACGCGCGCCTTCGATCTTGACATCATCCGCCTCACGCTCGCCGGAGCCATGGAACCAGCAGACCAGAAGGTCTCCATTCGGTAGCTCCACGACAGACGAGGAGTGGTTATGCCAGGTCTCCAAAGGAAAGATCAGTTCACCTTTGTAGAGCGGGGCTGACAGGGCCGATCCCATCATAAGAATTATTGGAAGTAAGTAGCGCATGAGTGTTAACATACTATTACAATGGCAACTGAACATATTATTAGTCTCCTGATAGCGGAGCGTGACAAACTCAATAAAGCTATCGAAGCTCTCGGTGGCTCGACTACGCCGGTAAGCCGCCCCTCCAAGAGTTCCGAGTCTCCCGCTGCCGCGCCAGTGGTGCCTGCTGCTACTCCCGTGGCCGCGGCAGCCACAAAGACGCGCAAGCCTCTCACCGCCGCGCAGAAGAAGCACCAGTCGGAACGTATGAAAGCATTCTGGGCGGCTCGACGTAAGAAGGCCGGGAAGGCTTAGTTATTCTGGGCCCAGTAGCCGGGGTGACCGACGTACGTCTCATTCTCTAAGTTCGCTAAGATAACGCGGCGAACTTCCATGATATCGACCTCGCCCTGTTTCTGATAGAGGATCTTGCCGCCCGGAGCGATCACCATCGTATAAGGCACTCCGGCCTCCCAGTGGGCATCGAACGCAGCTTGTAAGCCATAAGTGTCTTCGGTCGCGAACTCCAGGTTACGATTCGAAGCATGCTGCGCTTGGAGCGTCTTCATCACTCCGGTTTTCTCATCGGGCAGGTTCGTCGATACCATCACCAGGTCGAAATCCCGCCGCCGGAACATACGAAAAGTGGCTTCCAGGTCGGGAAATTCGCTGAGGCAAGGTCCGCACCAGGTAGCCCAGAAATTCACCAGCAACACTTTCCCGGTGGGATTTGCTCGAAGCTTCTTGAGGTCGTCGGCGGTCGCCATCTCGACCTTTACCGGCTCGGCGTCGATCTTTTTTAACTCGTCCAATTGGCTATCGATCTTCGACTTCCATTTCGTCGAACAGCCAAAGGCCGGAGTGTGCGCGACCGTCACCGGCTTGCCGGCCAGCAGCGCTTCGAGCGCGTTTCGCGCGTCCTGAGATTTGACCAGCGAAGCTCGCTGACTATCATCGACCCGGCCTTCATAACGAAGCTTCCGATCCTGATCGAAAATGAAAATGTGAGGAGTCGCCTTTGGCCCATAAGCCCGCGAAACGGCCTGCGTCTCGCCGTCATAAAGATAAGGGAAGTTGAAGTGGCGATATTCGGCGCGGATCTTCATCTCATCGAGGGAGTCGCTGACATCGGTATAGCCTAGCTCCGATAGCCGAATCGCCTGGGGATCGTTCGGCTCGATCGCGACGAACGCCACGCTCTTGGCCTGAAAATCGTCCACCAGCTTCTTGATGCGAGTCTCATACAACTGCGCCGTCGGGCAATGATTGCAAGTGAAAACGATGGCCAGAAACTGGCTGCTCTTATAGTCGGCAAGCTGGTGTGTTTTTCCATCGATTCCCGGCAGGGAAAAATCGGGCGCCGGAGAACCGATCGCGAGCGTAGGATGTTCGTCCTCAGCGGCACGAATGGTCAAGGAAAGAAATAAGAGGGTCGCCGCGAGCGCAAGCTTCCGGTGTGACATGGCACTTCTCCTTCGACTACTAGTTTACGGTGAAGTTTACCACGTAGGTTTTTTCGGTCCAGGTGTTGCTATCCGTCACAACGGTAGTCATGACGTAAGAGCCGGGCGGGAGGGGCGGCAGCGGAAAGGTCTTCGTGTAATTGTTCCGGCATCCGGAGTCAGCCGGTTTTCCTTCGCAGGGATCGGTTAACGGAGCGCCCATCGTCCCCACGGTCTTGCCCTCCGACGAGGTCACTGTCGTCGAAATCCGCGTCGCATCGTAGTCGATGGGGATCGTGACCAGTACTGCTTTGTCCGGCCCAACCACGACCACAGCCTTCTCGCCGGGCCCTGTCGACAAAAAGACAGCGCCCGGGTTTTCCAAGACTTGCAAGTGCTTTTCGAGCTCCTCTAATTGCTTTTGCGCCTGCTCTATTGGCGCTTGCGACGCTAATAGGGCGCGCATAGACTGTTCGAGCTTCTCTATTTCTTTTTGTGAATTCACTATTTCGAGCTGAGACTCTAGGAGTTTCATTTGGGCAGGCAGCGCCGCGAGTTGTTTCTCCACCATACGCAACTGCTGCTTCATCATGTCTTTCTCCGCGGGATCTGTTGTCAGCTTATACTCGCCCGTCCTCGCCTTATCGACAAATTCGAAAATGACGTTGGCGCCGATGCCGTCAATTTGACGATATCGCCACTGTTCAAACGGATAGGTAACCGTTTGCCCTCCGCCTTCCTCGGCAGGCCGTTCGTACTTGCCCCCGCTCGGATGAGAATCGATTTCATTAGGAGGTCCGTACTGAATATAGATCCGTCCCCGATCCGTCTTCCATCCCGCTACCTTCTTGTCGGCGAACCGGTCATTGACGTACGCAATGCGGCGATAAAACTCTTTTTTATACGCATTCTCCGGATTGCCTTTTGGAATCGTCGGATACTCCTCTGGAGCTGTCGTCTGCGGATAGGCAGGATCGCGCCGCGCCCAAAACTGCTGGATGAACATCTCACGCTCGTCATTGGTCACGAGACTCTTGAACGCCTTACGCTCCGCGTCGGTGATGATGTAGCTCACTTCGTCGAGCCATTTCTGATACGGCCAAGGCGCGGGATTTGCCTGCGCGCTTGGATTATCCTGCGCCAGCGCCAGCATGAATCTTGAAACTCCCCGCTTGATTTCGAGCTTCTGCATCAGGTCGCGCAGTTGTTCCAGTGCTTCCGGCTGCGCCTTCAGGCCCACCATACGCGTCGGCGCAATAGGACGTGCCATAGGCGTAACTTGCGTTTGCTCGAAAGCTTCCACCGCCGGCGCTGGCGTCACCGGAATGACCGGTACAATCGCCGGAGCGCTCCGCTGCGGCGTCTGCCAAGCCACCAGCGCGACCGCGCACGTCACGATCAAAATTCCCGCCGATAATACCGGAGCGATTGCCGTTCGCGGACCTTCCGGCTGGGCCAGCAGGCGTCGGATGCGCTTCACTAAATTGCCTCCCGTCGCGGCCAGCGCGGGCTCGCGCATGGTCCAACGATTCTCCGCGAGCGCCGCCAGCGCGGTGGCGTATTCATGAGCGTCGCCGCTGGTCGCGACCACCAGATCGTCGCAGCAATTTTCCCGCTCCGCGCGAATTACCGTAGAAATCCACCAGACCGCCGGATGATAGAACAACAAGCCCTCGACCACGGTCTGCATCAGGTTCACCAGGTAGTCGCCGCGCCGGATATGCGCCAATTCGTGGAGCAGAATCGCTTCCACCTGTCCGGCCGGCAATCCCGCCAGCAATCCCACCGGCACCAGGATCACAGGACGCAGGTGTCCGATCACCGCCGGCACTTCGGCGAAGCACGATTCCAGCAGCGCAACGGACCTCGTCATCCGCAGCCGCAGGCGCAGCGCGTCCAGCCTCTCAAACCAGGCATCCGGCGCGCCGCACACGCCGATTCTGCGCAAACGCGCCGCTCCGATCCAGGACGCCAGACATCGCAATTGAAACAGCAGCACGCCCGCCATCCACAAGGGCGCGAGCCACGGCAGCAGATCAGTTGCATCCCAGGTGTGAGTCATCGCGACCGGCCCGTCGTCGGCAGTGAAATTCACGGCGGAGGGAAGGATTCGGACGATCATGCGCCCGCCGTCGTGCCGCGGCCTCAGCCGGTAAAAAGTCACGCCGAAGCCGGCCAGAACCGCGAGCATCGCCACGCATGCCGCCGCATAGCGGATGCGCGAGGATCGCGTTACGCCCAGCACGATCGCCAAAGCCAGTGCGGCCGCCGCGCCTTCCCACAATGAGTGGAGCAGCGTCCACCCGATGGCCTGGTCGAGGACGTTCATCGCGTTTTCCTCTCGTATTCGTCAAGCAGCGCCCGCAGCTCGGCCAATTCCTGCTTCGACGCTTTGCGGGAGGAAAGCGCGCCCACCATCAGGCTCCTGGCGGATCCGTTGAACGCCCGTTGCAGGATGTCTCCGGCCAGTTGCCTCTGCGTCCATTCGCGAGGCCGCGCCGCTTCGTAAATATGTGCGCGCTGATTCTCGTCCCGCTTCACCAAGCCTTTTTCCGCCATCACCTGGAGCTGCTTCAGAACGGTGGTGTACTGAGTGGGCCTGCGGCCGGCGATCGTCTCATGGACTTCGCGAACCGTGGTCGGCCCGCGGCTCCACAACACAGTCAGAATCTCAAGCTCGGCATCGGTAGGCCTGGGCGGGTTCTCGCTTGACATACGACGATCATAATACGACGACCATCGTATGTCAACGCTAAAAAATCCCCTCCCTGTAAAAGGAGGGGATTATGCAGCCGACTAATTGTACGTCGGGTTGATCGAGAAGCCCACGCCGGTAATCGCCACGCCGTTGTTGAGCCCCGTAGCCGTGAAAGATACCGGCGTCGCGATATTTTCGACTCCCAGCGTTCCGCTGCCCGCCGGCAAAGCCAGCAGTACATAGGAAGGAATCGTGAACTGTCCCGCGCTGACCGGCGCGTAACAGACGAAGTTAGCGCTGGCCGTGGACGATTGCGAACTACCGCCGATGTACACATAGGATCCGGAAGCGCCGCCAGTCCAGGTAATGTTCTGGCCGCTGGTCCGCGTGATCGAGGAGATGGACGTTGAATTCGTCCAACTCAGTGGATTCGAATAGGAAACCGACACCGTGAAGGGACCCACGGTCGCGCCGCCGCTCCCTGTGAACGTGAAGCTCCCGCCGGTCGCTGGAATAAATCCATTCGGCAATTGCACTGCGTACTCGCCGATCAACGTTTCGCCTAACGTCTCCGATCCAGTCGACCCTGATACACTGATCGTGCCTGCGTCGACGCCTTTAAAGGTGGGTGTGCCGGTCGAAACGACCGCCGTCGTGACAACGCAGCTTCCCAGCGATGCAAATCCATTGGTAGATACGCTGCCTTGCTCCGTTTCAAAGTCTGCAATCGCCGCGGCCTGCGTGCCTTGGGCCGTGGTGGTCTGCAACAGCAACACCGATCCATTGGTGTAGGTGCTCAGTCCGCCCAGCGTGTTGAGCAATGTTCCTGTCTCCCCGGTCAGCGGATCGCTGCAAACGCCTCCACCGGCCATGATCGGCAACGACAGCGTATTACTGACGACCTGTCCGATCACCGCCACCACCGAAACC
>Ga0116129_1001417_pt1 | contig 13251 bp, 11 predicted proteins | sample June2015DPH_17_2_FD_89732 | JGI IMG/M metagenome (GOLD analysis project Ga0116129, IMG submission 89732) | Peatland microbial communities from SPRUCE experiment site at the Marcell Experimental Forest, Minnesota, USA - June2015DPH_17_10 | ecosystem: Environmental > Terrestrial > Soil > Wetlands...
TCAGGCGCAGGACTTCGATTTCACGTTCGCTGATCTTCTTCGAGCCAATGTACCTCGTCAGCCGCTCCGACGCCTCGGGTGCGATCGCGTTTCCTCCCTCGGCGACATGGCGAATCTGCCGCGCCAAACTGGCGCCATCAATTCCCTTGAGCAGGTACCCACAGGCACCGAGCGAGATTGCATCGTAGATGTTTGCCTCTGCCTGGGAAGACGTCAGGATCACCACGCGCGCATTCGGGTCAAGATGGAGAATGGATTTCAGGACGTCAAGGCCCCTCTGATCGGGGAGACGCAGATCGAGTAATGTCACATCGGGTCGAGTCGCAGAGAACATTTCAAGAGCTTCGCGTCCGCTTGCAGCGACACCGCTGATGGCGATCTCGAATCGTCTCAGGATCCCGGCAAGTCCTTCCCTGACCATCGGATGATCGTCAACGATAAGGACCTTTAGGCGCTCGACCGCCGGAGATTCACTGTTCAAATCCATCGCCCACCTTTGCCTTGATTCTGCTAAGGAAGTCCTCCAAAGGCCGCGGCCAGGTCACAAAACGTGCCTGCATCCGTTCTTTCCATCCCTGAGCAATCCAGGTGCGAAGACGGACATGAGTTCCGCCTCCCAACACGCTGGTCACGGAAAGCTCTGCTCCAATCCGTCGTGCATGAGCGCGCATTCCGAGCAACCCAAAGTGTCCCACTCGGCCGAACTGGTTGGTCTTCACATCCATCCCACAGCCATCATCCACGATGTCGATGGTTAGCCGAACTTTCTCGTATTGAATCTTCACTTGAATCATTTGAGCCTTGGCATGTCGGAAGGCGTTTGCAACCGCTTCCCGGCAGATTCGATAGATTTCGTCGCGCACGACGGGATTGATTTCGCGGGGCTCACCCATGCTCACGATGCGCAGTTCAGGCTGATGTCCAACACGAAACTCGGATTCGCAGAGGCTAAGCACATCGTAAAGGCTGTACTGCGGAGAGGCTGTTGAGTGCAGAGCGGATACCATGTCTCGGCTGCGGGTGATAGTGGCGCGCAAATGTGATGCAATCCCGTCAAGAGACTTCTGTGCGGCCTCCCTTTCCGAGAGAAGTTGCAGTCCTACCAACTCGAGTTGCAAAGTTGCACCAATCAGATCCTGGATTAAGGAGTCGTGAATCTGGTACGCGATCCTCTCTCGCTCGGCGGCGCGCTCCTCAAAGCGAACACGAAATCGTTCTACGCGTCGTAGACTGCGCCTTCTTGTGAACTCAATGATCAGAGCGATGCCCAACAGCAAGGTGGAGATTCGGACGAACCGGGTCTGCCAGAAATATGGTTTTAGCTTCAATGCGCCTTCAGTACTGACCGGCCCGCGCCATACCCCGCGTGCAATCGCCTGCACTTGGAACCCATAGCCGCCGGGCGGAAGCGCTGTGTAGGACGCGGTTCGTTGCGTCCCCGCATCCACCCAGTCCGTATCCCAGCCACTCAGCCGATAGCGGAATGTCACCTGCTCTGGAGCAACAAATACTGGAGCCGTGAAGTTGAAGGTGATGCGGTGACGTCCCGGGGGAACCGCTAACATGCGGTAGTCGTATGGCTGATCGTCGACTGCAACCGAATCGAGCACCGCGGTCGGAGGCTCCGCTTGAAAAACGGTTGGCATCACCACTGCCGGACCACGTGCGGTAGCGAACCAGATATGACCGTCACGCGCTCTTATTGCGTTCACCTGCGGAAGGGGAAGAACATCGGGACTACGCAAGCCATCAGCTTCGGTGAAGATCTCCGGAGAGATTTTGCTCGCAGCACCGCTCATTACGGCTTCAATCTGCTGATGAGGTACCACGCCGATGGCGTTTGTGGCCGCCAGCCATATATCCCCATTGTTGTCTTCCACCATGGAGAGGACCATGCGTACCGGGAGGCCATTTTCCTGCCCGATCGTCCATCGATGACCGTCGCGCACGATTATGATTCCCGTAGCAGTACCGAGCAAAAGCCCCAACCGCGAGGAACGCATCACGGAAAGGACTGGGCCTTCTGTTGCGACTTCAAGCAGCCAATGCCCATCGCGCCAGTGGAAAAGGCCAGTGGAAGCGGCCGCCCAAACACCTCCCTCTTCATCGGGAAGCAGTGCCCAGATAACATTATCGGGCAAGCCTTGTTCAGTTCCATACGCGCTCAGAACTCCATCCTTCATCCGATAAACCGCCTTTTGTTGGACGCTGAACCATAGACTTCCGTCGGAGGCGCGCACCGGAGAGCAAATGTATCCGGCCGGAATGTGGGGGATGTGATAAAAGCGGCCACTCTGATAACGAAACAACCCATAATCAGAGACTGCGATGATCGGTCCATCATCGCGATCGCCGCTTGCGGACTGGACGAAACCTCGCACCTGCCCGCTTGGTAGTCCAGCTTTCGTACCAAACGTCTGCCACTGCTTGCCGTCCCAACGCGCCACGCCCGCTTCAATCGCGCCAACCCATATCGAGCCTTGTTGGTCTTGAAAGATCGCGTCGTATTGCTTGGCGGCGCGCAGTAAGCCATCGTGTTCGGTATAGCTGGTGAATAGTCCCGCGTGTAGCCGCTGCAAACCGGAGATTGTGCCGATCCAAATGTCACCCGACCGGTCTTCGAACAGCACGCGAGCATCATTGCTGGCCAGGCCATCGTTGGACGTGAGCATCTCAACGCCGTTTTCGGTTTTGCAGCTAATTCCCTCCAAACCGCCGCTGGCCATCCAAAGTCGACGCTTGGAATCAATCATCATGGAAACGAACTCGCCAGGACCCGCGTTGGCAACACGACGAAACTTACCCTCATGAAAGACGAATAGGTGGTGTCCATCGCCAGCGTAGATTGCACCGTCAGAAGCCGCATACACGAGGGACGCATGCTCCAAGGGATATCGAGCTTGGACGCGACCATCGCTCGAAACGACAATCGTTCTTCCATCCGTGAGCCATAGCTGCCCTTGGCGGTCGTAGGCGAAACTTCGCATATCTCGCATCGCGATTGGAAGCACGATGTCCTGCGCGGATGTGTTCGTAAGGTATAACAGGTGGTCGCGTGTCCAGACCCACACTCCGCTGCGATTCGCCGCAAGAATCTTCTCAACCAACGTGATCGGGCGCCCCTGCCAGCTTGGCGCTGAGCGAAAGGAGCCGTCACGATAGAAAAAAAGCCCGCTCGCCGTCCCAATCCACAGCGTGCCGTTTGCATCAAGAGCCATCGCGCTGATGGTTCCGTGCAACGCAGAAGGCAACCGCGGGCCGAATGTTTCGAACCTTTGCCCATCGAAACGAGCCAATCCACCCAGCGTCCCGATCCACAGGAACCCATCCGACGTCTGGTCGATCGCGGTGATGAAATTTTGCGGCAGTCCCTGAACCGTCGTCCAGGTGCTGAGCACGTCCCGGTGCAGGGCCCCCGGTGGTTGCTTTGCCAGGACAGGGCCGGAGAAAAGGGAGAAAACGACAATGCCCACGAGCTTCAAGGTTCGCCCAGAGCCGTTGAATCTGAACTTCTGCATCAGTCGCTACCCTGACAAGCCCGATTTAGAGGCCAATTCGTTCCAACTGATTTCTTCACGACCGCGCTCTCTTGCAAGTACTCATCGCAGCCTCGTCGACGGCCAGGTAATCCCCGGAGACCGCGAGATAGAGGCGGTAGTCGCTACGATCGGAAGCCTTAGCCGCTAAAGTTTCTGCCGCACTTCGGGCAGATTTAGACGACGACGAATTGCGCAGCGCCTCCGATGCATCCACTGCAGCATCTGAAAGGCTCCGTGCGTTCAGCGTGGGCAGAATATCGACGCTTTTAAACAACGAGGCACCGCTACCTTTCAGTGGCCATCAAAAGTCATCGTCCATTATATTTCCCCCCAGACTTTCACCGGAGCCATGTACGAGAGTTCAAAAACTCCCGACTGGAAAGTACTTCATTGGTCTGCGCCGTCCCGTGACATGCGGAAAAACGAACAGCACTCGCATACGAATCGTTGGGCACGGTGAAAAGTCAACGGCGCCAATTTCCCCGAGGTGATTCCGCAGGAATGCTCTCCAGGTCTGTGACGGCGGCCGCCTAACGGTTCGCAGGACCCGCGACACGGTCCGTTCGGAAACCTCGAATCCGAGCTTGCGCAATTCCCCATGAATACGCGGGGCGTGCCACAAAGGATTGGCTTGCGCCAAAGTTCGAATCAAGGCACAGACCGAATGGTTGAATGGGGGCCAACCGAGCTTTCGGATCGCTCCGACAGATCCGCCCAGTATCGTTTGTGGCTTGTAAACGATGTGATCTACGCTGTTCTCAGGATGGTGGGGGGTCCTGTACTCACAGAGCAAGAGCTTGTCCTGCGGATATTTGGTGCCCTGTCATTTTGGGAGTCAGACCGCTTCAGCTAATTGGCCTCTTTCCGCAGTGTGGACTCTCGTGAGGCAAGGTTCTGGCTTTCCAATAACTACTAGATTGAGCAGTGAGGGCCAACGAGACTGCCGCCATTCGCGCTTGTTTAAGTCATGGAAAACAATGCCATCAATAATGGTCGTAAATTTGGCTTTATATCTCATCATAATTGGAGTAATATTTAATCATAAATGGAGACGCTTATGGATGCGATGCAGCAATCCGTGGTTGGTTTCTCCTGGGATACCGCCGTCGATCTGTCAAAAAAGGAGAACCGAGCCCGACTCAGTCCGTCCGCAATCAAAGGCCTTCTTCGGATCGCGATGCATTGGAAATTGCGGGATGGCGATACCCGCGCTTTGCTTGGCGGCATATCCAGTGGCAGTTTCTACGCGCTGAAGAATCGAGCTAACAAAACGCTCGATGAAGATCAGCTCACCCGAATTTCGCTTTTGATCGGGATATATAAGGCACTGAACATTCTTTACGGCGAGAAGCTGGCAGATGCTTGGATAGCGCTACCGAACGCGAATCTGATGTTTGGGGGACAGTCGCCCCTCGATTACGTGAAGAAGGGTGGCATACCGGCTTTCTTGAGAGTTCGCCAACTGTTGGACGGGCGTCGCGGCGGCAGATGAAGTCTCCGAAACAGGTCAAAGTGGAACAGGACAGGACTCATCGTCTTGTCCCGTATCGTTACAGTGATCGTGGTGGGCCAATCCTCAATCTTCTCGCACAAGATGACGACGATCTGCTCAGCGACCTCACGCAGCTGGAGGGCGCTACGAACGATAGACTGCTTGGCGAGAGTGGCAGGCTACCTGGCGTAAGCGCTATTGAGCTGGTTTCCGGCTTCCGTCTCGCGCACATAGTTAACGCATCCTTCACTCACGCACATCCGTCTGGAGGACGGTTCAACGGCGCGGGGCGAGGAGCTTGGTATGCGGCTTTCGAAATGCAAACTGCACAAATGGAGGTGGCGTTTCACAGAGGCACCGAGTTGCGAGAAATTGACTGGAAAGCTGAGGAGGTCTCTCGCTATCTGGACTATCTCGCCGATTTCAGCCATGACTTTCACGACATGCGGGAAGATCCGGATTTTGTGGACTGCTTAAACCCCAACCGCTACGCTGCTTCCCAAATCTTGGGATTTACACTGTTGACAGGTGGCGCCGCGGGGATCGTGTATCCGAGCGTGCGGCATAAACACGGCGTGTGTATCGCCTGCTTTCGTCCTCCCTTGGTGCTAAATGTGCAGGAAGGCGCGATGGTCACATTTACTTTCATCGATGCAAGAATGGCTGCTGTTGTCGTTGAACACTGACATTACGTTCGGCGCCTCTTGCGTGTCCTCGCTTAGCTGGGTTGGGCCGACAAGTCGCTGCTCAGAACATGCCTAAATCTTATTAGGATTTCAAATGTGGATGTGACCCAAGCAACTTCCGCCCCACGTTCTCAGCTTAATCTCCTCCATAGGTTGGAAGATCGAGAGACAGTGGCTTGGCATGGTTCCGGACTGCCTAGTTGATGGCCGCATCCCCCCGGGCGAAATCGCGCAGATCCTAGAAAAGAGTGTTCAGAAGCGGAAGGCCGTCGCGATTCACTCGTCGCCGGGCAACCGATCCGTTGAGGATTGGGGAAGTCCCGATGCACAATGGTCTCGAATGCATCGATCAGCTCTGCTTCCAAATCCATTCTGCGTCGATTCTCTGTTCCTTCGAGGAACCTCGGGGTGTTACGCCTGGCAGCAGGCCGCAGGGAAGCCCAATCCGCACTGGTCCTAGCTCGTATTCGACACTGCGCCCCCTGTTTCTATGAACTCAAGGAACTTCGTAGACGGACCAAACCATGAAACTTTCGCAGCCCGGAGGGCAGGTAGGGCACGTGCCCACCTTGACGCGAGAGCCGGCGCACACGGAAAATCGTTCGATCAGTTTTTGTAGGGAGTTCATCCCGCGCATTCCCCGTGAAGCGTGCTATGACCCGAAAACCAGGAAATCCCAATTGGAGCAGCGGACGCTCCGCGCAGGTTCCAGCCCCTGCGCCGACGGCGTTTGAGTTGCAGGCCCAACGGCTGGGGTTAACGGAGGAGGGCTACGAATCGTCGCATCACCTGCGGCGCTGGTGCGAGTACAATCGGGACCGGTGCTACGTGCCAGAGTGGCTGCTCAAGAAATGGGGAATGCCTGTCGATCCGAATGGTGCCTAAGTGATCAAGATATCGCGAAGTAACGGGTCCGGCCTAGGAATCGCCAGTTCTAAGGGGGCATGTCAACTTACTTAATTTTCAGTGCCAGGCCGTGAGCGACGGAGGTAAACTCATTGCCTGCTCGAAGTTTGTTCCTTCCGAAGCGCGTTTCGAAAATACGCCTGACCGCCGGAACAAATGAGGTGCCGCCCGTCAGGAAAACGGCGTCGACGTCCTCGCATCCCGCGCCAGAAGAGATAAGCAGAGAATCGACACACGTTTGTATTTGCTCGAGCTCTTCCGTGATCCAGCCTTCGAAGACACTGCGTTCCAGCGCGGTCTCAATCTCGACAACTCCATCCGCGAATTTGAACATAGCCGTGGGATGGTACGACAGGTCGCATTTAACCGCTTGCACGGCCCGGTGAAGACGAAACCCGAGATCTTCCTTTATGAGATGAAGCAGGGCCTTTATTTTTTCTGGTTCCAGAGCGTGTCCTTGCACTCCGCGAAGCATTTCTATGGTGTCTCTGGCTTTTAGCAAAGAGAGATAGTGCCAACGCTCAAGTTTCGAATAAACCCAGCCTGGGACGGTTAAGAGCTTATTCAGGGAACGCATCTGTGATTCGGCCCCCAACGCCGGCGCTACAAGATGCCGCACGATCTTGGCATCGAAGGCATCTCCGGCGAGACCGACACCAGCGTTGCCCAAAAGATCGGTGGCAATCCTGCCCCTCCGCCGAATCGTAGGACCGACCCGAAGGAGCGAAAAATCGCTTGTACCCCCGCCGAAATCCCCGATCAGGATGAGTTGGTCGCGGTCGAGCGTAGATTCGTAATAGCGAGCTGCCGCGACGGGCTCCAATTCGAACTCCACTGATTCAAAGCCAGCCTCGCGGAATGCTTCTCTAAGCCGATTCTCGGCATACTTATTGTCATCCTCGTTTTCGGCTGCCACGAACTGTACGGGCCGGCCCACGACCGCGGCGTTGATTTTGATGCCGAATTGATCTTCGGCTTGTTGCCGCAAGTCTCGAAGAATTCGGGCAATGAGCGATATAAGAGTGTGACGCCGGCCAAGCACTTCGGTGCTCTGAAGGGTTCGGTTACTCAAAAATGACTTCAGCGATTGCATCAATCGGCCGTTGCCGTCAGCCGAAAGGTAATGCTCTATTCCGGCCGGCCCGCTCCAGGATTTGAGCGCGTTGACGCCGCCCTCCCTCACCCGCTCCAGGTACAACAGGGAGCGATACGAGTCCGTCGGCGTTCCCAGTTCTGAAAAATGCGCGAGTTCAACGATCCCGGAAGCGTTCGCGAGAGCAAGCGAGCTATTTGTCGTGCCGAAATCGATGCCGATGATTGCGGTCTTCATCTTGAAAGTTCATTTTTTCGAAAATTATCTCTTCCAGAATAACGTGAGCCGGTACACCAACGGCAGGCAGGTACCACGGAGCATCGTGATCAGCGCCTTGGGCTCGACGAAGCAGGACGTGTAGAATTTCAGATTTCCTTCACTGGCCGGAAGCATTGGCTCATGTTGTTTGCATTATGATTGTTTGTTGTTGCTGTCCCGGAGCCCTGCGACGGAACTACCAAGGGCAAAAGAGACGAATGACAAGTTCACAAAATTTTAATGTTCACGTAACCGTGAACATATTAAATATATGAACGGCGCTCAATTGCACCAGGTCGAGAGAAGTCGCTTGAGCGACAGAGGTCATATGTGTGATCGATCCGCTTGATGGCCGCACCTGGTTTCCCGTATTCCACGGCTCGATCCAGGTTCTGACAACCTACTCCAGATCGGCAACTATCTTGTCGGTGCTACGCCTGTAAATATCCTGTCTCTCTCTATGCCTGGTCCTGTTCTCCTTTTGGGCCCAGTTAATCCGAATTGGAAAATGAATGGGTCGGACCTAAAATCCGCCGCGCGTCAGCCCTGGCAAGAACCCTCTCCAACGGGGTGCTCATCAGCCGCGGTTCCCTCCTAAGTTGTTGCGGCCTCAAAGAAAGGGCGAGAACAACCAATATCGTTGTGCAGGAGGTTACCGGACAAGCCACTCGGTGAGTTCATGAGTGAGGGTCAGCACCGGGCGGTGCGCAACTGAGACCAACAACGAAACCGCTACCGCAAACGGAATTAGGAACCAAGTGCGAATGTGCACGCGCCGCGATTTGCTTGCCTTATCCCAATCGAGAAGAAACGCGACACGCTCGCTAATCGAGCTGGCCACGAAGGCTGTGCTGCAGGCCGGAGCAGCTTTTACAGGAACCAGGCGAGAAACCTTGACCAATGCTCCGGCCAAGTCAAGGGCATCACGCTGATTCGAGACGGCCGCATCATCGGCGGCGAGTTCCGCGGCTTGCGACCAGGCCCTCTCCAACTTGACCATGCCGGGAAAGGGACAAAAAGTCAAGATCAGTCGCTTCAAGTTATCGCGAGATTTCATGTGCTCATGTTCATGCTTCAGTGCCATGCGGAGTTCGTCGGGACTTAACAGGCCAACCGCCGATTCCGAAACTAATATTCTCGGATGGCGGACCCCCACGATGATGAGCGGGGGGCTCTCGCGTCGGGACAGAAAGGCGACGGCGGAATTGGCATTGACTTCGAGAGGGCGCGCGCCTTCCAGCCAGTAGGTCACTGCTCGTGTCGTCCTGGTTTGGGCTGCGATTGCGCGGAAGACGCCACAAGCAATCGTGAGGAGAGCGCAGACCCCGAGCGCGAGCGGCAGCGTGCCCATGCGCTCATGGATCGGCAGCGGTTCCATTAGCTGAAAGGAGGGCACGACCAAAACGAATGTGATGATCAAGGAGGCTACGAGCGGGAGAATCCGCAACCCAAAAAGGATCGTGGCGACGCTCCGCGGTGCCACATGCAAAGGTCTCACGGGACGCCATACCACTTGGACCAGCATCGAGAGCAGCCAGTAGAGCAGCAGGAAACAATCGAGCGAAACTGTGATTCTAAGCAGGGCAAACATTAGCGTTGCTTCCAGCTTTTCTTCTGGACCTTGTCCTTCCGTTGCCAGCGGTTGTGTTTGACCAGGAGCTCGAAGTCTTTAGTGACCATAGGCCCGACGCGTTCGCTGTCCTCAACGCTTTCCGTTTCCGCTTAAAACTTCGACTTCAAAAAACGGCGACAATCATACACGATGCTGCTCGCTGACAGAAAAACAAACTCTCGGCACTGGTCCGTTTGAAATCCGTATTCTCCCGGCCGCTGAAGCTGGCATTGATTCTGTCGTGGTTACGACACGGCTGAAGCCGTGCCCTTGCAAAACAGATTCAAATGGTCCCTACGACCAAATTCTCATTCGGTTCCGGACTTTGGACTATTGCGGCGCTTCTCATCCACCAGGCGGCCTAGCTCCTCAAGCAGCTCGGCGTCGTGTTCGCTGATTTCTTCTACCATTCGCGAAAGCAGAAGTGGCCCTGCCAGGTCCAAACCTAGCACCTGACGCATCGCATGGCCGGCGACATCGCGCTCCACTTCCGCCATCGTGAACCGAGGCATGTAGCGGAAGGTCACCACCTTGGTTCCTTTAATGGCGATCCGGTCTACCAGTCCCTTCTTCCGCAGGCGATTCATCGTTGTCACAATCGTCATATAGGCCCGCCCGATGTCAGCGCGCTCCCGGAGTTCGCGTATCGTGATACCGTCCGGGCGCTGCGACACGGCGGACAGGAGCCTCTCTTCAAGAGGGCCGAGCCGGATTTTGCGAGACGCCAGAAGCAGTCGGAATATTTCGTTCATGGTTACCACGGCCAGTCAGTGAAGTGTACGATGAATTTGCCTAATTTGTCGGCGAAATTGTTCAAAACCATCGCAGACACCAGGGGTTTCTAAGGCAGCTGAGCTTCAGTCCGGTCCCGTCAACCTTTGCGCGGGGTGCGCGCTCTACGGTCTGCTCCGAAATCGCTTTATATGGGGAAATCCGTCACCGCGATCAGTGGCATCCCGGAGAGCAGGATGGTATGGTACCGCAAGAGTTGTGACAAGATCCAGGCGCAGTAAGCAGTAATCGTCAAATTCACCGGAACTCGGGCCGAGAGCGGTCGTCAAGTTTACTTACGGGGATCGTGGAGTATACGAATGGCAATCGCTCTACTCCGTCGTTCACCATGTAAGAGCGTGACACGATATCGCTATTACGTTTCTCAGCTGGCCATCAAAAATCCTGGCGGCCAATGTACTGGCCCCATTCGTATACCCGCACATGAGGTTGAAAGGCAGGTCGCTGAAAGCTCCTCGCCTTTCTGAAGTCTGAAGCACAAACCTTTGACCAACTGAGTACGGGCGGAGAAGGGTCCAGTCGCCTTCCAACCGCTGGTCGCGGCTGCCAAGAAACTCGTCGCCCAGTGGCCATCCCTTCGCTCGCATGAAGTTAGGGATCACTTTGCTATTTTCTCCGGAGAGTCATCATTCGTGAAGACACCATCCAGGTGATGATCAGCAGGGCCGGCCTGCGTCAGATGCTGGCATATGGCGATACGCTCGAATGCACCAGTTTGCAGTACTTCGATGGCTTACCACTTCCGCGATTTCGGCAAACGGAGTGGGCGAGTTCCGGACGTGAGAAGTTGTGCATACTGAAGGAGAGTCTCCAGGGCAAGCAAATTTTCTGATTCGTTAGTAAAGTAACTTATTCCGCCCATGTCTACGAGTCCGGTCAATTCCACCAACTCTCCGCATCCTGCGGCAGCGTCGGCTTTCCAACCGACTCCTACCGGGGCTGGCCGTCATCGCGTTTTTTACGGAGTCGCTCGACACGACGATTCTGAACACAGCAGTGCCTAACATCTCCAACACCCTCAAAGTGGCACCGCTTCGTTATGAGGTCGGTGCTGGCCAGCTACACGCTGAGCCTGGCGGTTTTTATTCCGACTAGCGGCTGGATGGCGGATCGGTTCGGAACGCGCCGGGTATTTGCGTCCGCGATTGGCCTGTTCACCTCCGGATCTTTTCTTTGTGGAAAACCTTCCAGCCCAAACACGCCATCTCTGCGGAGCAGTTCTGATAGAGTGCTAACGTCACCCGGGAAGTCGGCAGAAAGTTCTGGGGTATACAAGGTTTTACATAGTTTTACATGGCTTTACGGAATCTCTACCTGGCACCGTTTTCCCCCATGTTCATATGAATGCAGAGAAATCAGTCTGGCCCACCGAGTCAGGAGCAAACATCGAATTGAAGTGCGTCTTCGAAGGATCATTACGCGGTTCTTTTGCTCGGGAAATCCGCAGGTCATATGCAGGGATAACTACCGGAACTGACGAGAGTGCTCGTGACCAAGCCACCACAGCGGATCGGGTTCGCGCTACTCAATTGGAGAGATACATATGCAGAGGAGAAACCTGACGAGAGAGAAGTTATTACTGCCAGGATTGATCCTGGTAGGGCTTCTGGCCACTCAGGAGCTAGCTTTATCGCAGACTGCGCAGGAGAATCGGACACTGATTGTGAGCGGCCAGCCGGGACAAGCACCGGTTATCCGGTGGAAGGGCAGATCCTACGTGGACGTCGAAGCACTGGCACGACTAGCGGATGGCTCTCTCAGCTTCAAGGGGAATCAAATTACCTTAACGCTGCCTGCTTCCGCTGCAAGCACGCCAATCGCAACTCCCTTCGCGAGCAAGACTACAAACTCTGCATTCTCGAAAGATTTCTTGAAAGCATGCATCGAAACCATAGCCGTGATCGAGGAATGGCGCACCGCTCTGGTTAATGCCGCTCGAAATGCATCCCCTCTCTCGGATGACTCCGATGCCGGTTATCGAGCCCAAGCCACCAAGGATCTCAGACTCGCATCCGTAGCAGTCTCAACCCGTTCTGATCGAAATGCTTATCAACTGTTCAGCCAAGAAGTCAGTAACATGCAAAAGTTCAGCAGCGAAATCATAGCAGCGTACAACAGCATGCAAAACATCTCTCCAGAGGCGCTGAGCGACGATCCGTTAGAGCAGCAGACCCTGAACTGTGCTCGGTCTCTGGAGTCCATGGTGTCCAGTGGTCAGTTTCAGGATGACGGATCCTGCCATTGAACTTAGCCCGAAAAGGACGAGACTTCCGTGGCTAGGCAGGCTTGAAGAAGGAAACTCCGGTCAAGGATGAATTATGAAACTACGACTTGTGATCATCAGCGCGTTGATGGCCACCGCTTTGTTCGCCGAGGGGCAGGCAGGATTTGGCGGCCGGAGAGGAGCCGAAGGGAATTTGAACAGGCCGTCGACGCCCCGACGCAGCTGACCCCAGTTCAGCTCGCCGCGCGTCAGCTGCAGATAGTGGCGACGTTTCTGAGTCTGGACCCAGCTCATGGAGTCAAAACGGCCCGTTGATTCAGTCTTGCCGGTGCCGCTGAGAATTTCAAATGACGCGCTCAAGAGCGGCAGCAAAGTCCATACCGGTGCCAAAGCTGAAACCACGGGCTATGCGCCAGCATTTCGTCGTGCCTTCGATTCGCTGCCGAGAGATCGCTCGTGCTCATCGGTCTGGTATCCGCCACTGCCAAGATACGCTCTAGCCACTCGATTTCAGCAATGGTCTGTTCAGCGTCCATGCGTCTCGATCATCGAGTACGACCCTGAATTGGTGAAGCTGAATCGGAATTGGTCTCTCCTGACCGAATCGTGCATTGCCCGTCAATGCGCAAGCGCCCGGCTGCCACAGGCA
>Ga0116129_1001418_pt1 | contig 13247 bp, 15 predicted proteins | sample June2015DPH_17_2_FD_89732 | JGI IMG/M metagenome (GOLD analysis project Ga0116129, IMG submission 89732) | Peatland microbial communities from SPRUCE experiment site at the Marcell Experimental Forest, Minnesota, USA - June2015DPH_17_10 | ecosystem: Environmental > Terrestrial > Soil > Wetlands...
CGCAACCTGCGGGGCGCGCGGTTGCGCTGTCATCGCTCCCCGGTATCCTTGTTTGCACCTGCGGCTGATCTTTCGGGGAAGCAAGATAAAGATGGCCTTGCATCGCGACATCTATTGGGTCGGCAGGCAATGGGCGGTCACCGGCTATGGCCTGCAGGCGTGCGATCAGAAGCAGAAGGGCAAATTCGATATCGAGGCCGCCAGGCTGTGGGAAGACAATGCGCTGGAGGCCGTGCGCACGCAGAAGTGGCTCAATGTCGAGGACTTCGACAAGGCGCTTGCCGTCGCCCGCAAACGTCACCCCGAGCCGCCCCGCAAAACCGCGCCGCCCGAAACGCCTGTCGTGCCTTTGAAAGACGAGGCTCTGGTCGCGCCACCGAAACCGGAGCCGCCAAAACCGGTGGTTCCGGAATTTCATCTGCGGATCGAGCGGGTGTCGGCGAAATTCCTGCCGCATTGGCGCATTCGAGTTCGGCGGTAGCCGGAAGCATTTTGACCGCGTTTTGCCGGGGTTTGCCTCTGCGCCGATACACGGATAAAGACGGCTTTTGTTAAACAAGGCCGGCTTCGAATCGGGACAAGGAGGCGTTTGGACTGGATGCGAATTCTCTGCACCAATGACGACGGCATTCACGCCCCCGGCCTCAAGATCGTCGAAGAGATCGCGCGTGCGCTGTCCGACGACGTCTGGGTGGTGGCGCCGGAACTCGATCAGTCGGGCGTATCGCATTCGCTGTCGCTGAACGATCCGTTGCGGCTGCGCGAAGTCGGCCCTCGCCACTTCGCGGTGCGGGGCACGCCGACCGATTGCGTGATCATGGGCGCGCGCCACATCCTCGGCGAAACCATGCCGGACCTGGTGCTGTCGGGTGTCAACAAGGGCCGCAACGTGGCCGAGGATGTGGTCTATTCCGGCACCATCGCCGGCGCGCTGGAAGGCACCATTCTGGGGATTCCGTCGTTCGCGCTGAGCCAGGAGTTTTCCATGGAAACCCGCAGCACGCCGCTGTGGGAGACGGCGCTGAAATTCGGCCCCGAAATCCTGCGCAAGGTGATCGACGCCGGGGTCCCAAAGAACACCGTGATCAATGTCAATTTCCCCGCCTGCGAGCCCGATGACGTCGCCGGCGTGCGGGTGACGCGGCAGGGCAAGCGCAATCTTGGTTTTCTGAAAGTCGATCAGCGCCGCGATGGCCGCGGCAATCCTTATTTCTGGATCGGCTTCGAACGCCTCGTGCAGGTCGACGTGCCGGCGGAGGGCACCGATCTTGCCGCGCTGGCGGCGCGTTATGTTTCGGTGACGCCGCTGCGGCTCGACCGCACCGACGACGAATTCTCGCAGGCGCTGACGGCGACGCTGAGATGACGTGCCCGCGTGCCCCGGATGCTGCGCAACGCGCCGCTCTTGCGGCGCGTTGCGCAGCTGATCCGAAAGAACGCTGCACCCGCGTCCGGGACACGTACTCTTCAGGGAAGCGGACTCTGGAGACAACCTGGTTTGATACGGAGGTGCCGAACCCCTAAACCGTCGCGCTCTTCAGCGTGGCGTCGATCATCCGCGCCAATGTTTCGATCTGGAAGGGTTTTTGCAGCGCGGGGCGGTCACGGTATTCTTCCGGAAGTCCCGAGGAGCCGTAGCCGGTCGCGAAAATGAATGGGCGCTTGCGCGCCTTGATCAATTCGGCAACCGGGGAAATCACCTTGCCGTTGACATTGACGTCGAGGATAGCGAGGTCGTACTCGGTGCTTTGCGCGAGTCTGATCGCCTCATTGATATCGCCGGCCTCGGCGGCAACACGGTAGCCGAGCTCCTCCAGCATGTCGGCGACCATCATCCTGATCATGACCTCGTCCTCGACGAGGAACACAGAACCGCCCGGCGGCCGCGTCGCAGTCATGGTGATGATGTCCTTGCCGTCCCAAGTTTTTAGGAAATAATGTTAACCGCTGGAATGTCAACGTGAGTGAGCCCCACTTTGATGCCTGCCGAGGCTATGTTCTGCGTGTTGTTGGGCATTATCGGTCGCCCGCTGTCTTAACGCTACCCTGAATCCCCGAGTTTCTTACCGGGAACATCGATTTCCGGTGAAATTTCCTCTCAAGCGGATGCGCCAAAGATTGCTTCAACCGGTCTGGCCGGGGTGCGCTAGAATACCCCGGCTGCGTATTTTCGAGAGATAACCATGGCCGCCGTTCGAAATCCGCCCGAAAAGATGATGTTTCAGCTCAACCTGCGGCGGCGCGGGATCAGCGATCAAGCGGTGCTGCGCGCCATGGAGGAGATTCCGCGCGACATTTTCGTCGAGGCGGCCGACCGCGCCGATGCCTACCGCGACAGCGCACTCGGCATCGCCTGCGGACAAACCATCAGCCAGCCCTTCGTGGTGGCCTACATGACCGAGCAGCTCCAGCTGCAACCGAATCACCGGACGCTGGAGATCGGCACCGGCTCCGGTTATCAGGCCGCGATCCTGTCGCAGCTTTGCAGGGACGTGCTGACCATCGAGCGTTACCGGACCCTGGCTGACAGCGCCCGGGCGCGGCTGGCGAAACTGCGATGCGACAATGTCGAGGTGATGCTTGGCGATGGCTTCGACATTCCCCCCGGTGCCGGCGGTTTTGACCGCATCATCGTAACCGCGGCGATGGAGCAGATCCCCGAAGCGTTAACGCACCGGCTCGAGCCCGGCGGTATCCTGATCTCGCCGGTCGGCCCTCATCATGGCATCCAGACCCTGATCCGCATCACCAGGACCGATGCGGGTTTCGACCGCAAGGCCCTGGTGGATGTGCGTTTTGTGCCGGCGCTGCCGGGCATCGCCCGCGAACTGTAGAAACCCGGATTGGCGCTGTCCCGCCAGCATCTTATTCCCGGGCTTAAGTGGTTGTTTACTGCGGAGGTGTTTACTCAAAACAGTAATTTGTTGCGTACCAGTGAGTAACCATGTCCCGTATCGTCGAGTTGCTTTGCTCGCGCCGCGTGCCGCACGTCGCAGCGCTGGTGCTGATGTCGATCGGTTTTGCCGGCTGTAGCGCCGACACGTCGTCGCGGCTCACGCAATCCTTTGCATTAGAACCGGAAGCCACGGGTTCGGTGCCGGCGCCAGCCGTCGAGCAGCGCGAACTTCCGCAATATTCCCGTCCGCAATCGCCATACCAGTCCTCGGCCTTGCCGCCGGCGATCGCGCCGCCGCAGTCTTATCCGGCCGCCGGCGCCGGCGTGTCGGGGGGAGGGCCCGGACTGGCTTCCTACGCACCGCCCACCCATCCGACGCTGGAGACCACCGGCAGCGTCGCGCCGCAATCGGTCGCCGCGACCCACGGTCCGGGACGGGGCGGCATCACCATCATCGTCGGCACCAGCGACACGCTGGAAACATTGTCGCGCCGTTATAATGTCTCGTCCGCCGCGATCCTGCAGGCCAATGGCTACAAGGGGCCGCGCGCCCTGTCGCCGGGTCAGCAGTTGATCATTCCGCGTCAGGCCGCGGTGGTTGCCGCACCCGCGCCGGCGGCGCCGGAGAGCAAGGTCGTTGCTGCCGCCGGCACGGCACCGACCGTTCATGTCGTTAATCGCGGCGACACATTGCACAACATCGCGCGCCGCTATCACGTGTCCGTCGCCGAACTGGCAAAAGCCAACAAGCTCGATCCCGCAGCGAAGGTCAAACTAGGTGTCAGGCTAACCGTGCCCGGCGCCAGGACCGCGGCAGTTGCACCGGCCGAATCTTCCGGTGCTCCGCCCGCCGCCGCGCCGCCCGCCACCAAAGTGGCGGCGTCGACCGGCGCTCCCCAGCAAAGCGCGCGACTGGCCCAGGCCACGACCAAGGTCGAAGAGCCGCCAGTTGAAACGCCGGTCAAGGCTACCGAGGCAACCGGCGCGCTGCCGACATTCCGCTGGCCGGTGCGCGGCAAGGTGATCACGGCTTACGGCGCCAAGACCAATGGCAAGGCAAACGACGGCATCAATTTGGCCGTGCCCGAAGGTACGCCGGTAAAGGCGGCCGAGGACGGCATCGTCGCCTATTCGGGAAATGAGCTCAAGGGTTACGGCAATCTGGTTCTGGTTCGGCACGCCAACGGCTACGTCACCGCCTATGCCCATGCGAGTGAACTCCTGGTGAAGCGCGGCGATACGATCAAACGCGGCCAGATCATTGCCAAGTCGGGCCAATCCGGTGAGGTGGGCTCGCCGCAGCTCCACTTCGAGATCCGCAAAGGATCGACGCCGGTAGACCCGCTTCAATTCCTCAACGGTGCGTGAGGGTCTTGTGTCCCGGACGCGGTGCAGCGGCACGCTGCGCCGCTGAGCCGGGATCCATCCACATGCACTGAGCGAAGTTGGACCCGGTTCCGCCGCGCATCGCTTGGTGTTGCGCGGCGCCCAGGGAACGCCGACTCAGCTCGTTCCGATCCGCACGCCCATCCGTCCCGCCAGTTCCTGGGTGAACTGCCAGGCGACGCGGCCGGAGCGCGAGCCACGGGTGGTCGACCATTCCAGCGCTTCGTGTTCCAGCTTGTCTTCCGCAAGGGCTATGCCGAAATGCGCGCAATAGCCCTTCACCATCGCCAGATATTCATCCTGGCTGCAGCGGTGAAAGCCGAGCCATAGTCCGAACCGGTCCGAGAGCGATACCTTCTCTTCCACCGCTTCGCCGGGATTGATCGCGGTAGAGCGTTCGTTCTCGATCATCTCGCGCGCCAGCAGATGCCGACGGTTCGAGGTGGCATACAGGATCACATTGTCGGGGCGTCCCTCGATGCCGCCCTCCAGCACCGCTTTGAGTGACTTGTAGGAGGCGTCGTTGCCGTCGAACGACAGGTCGTCGCAGAACACGACGAAACGGAAACCCGAATTGCGCAAGAGGTCCATCAGCGCCGGCAGGCTTTCGATATCCTCGCGGTGGATCTCGATCAGTTTCAGGCGGTCGGCCGGCTTGCGGTCGACGTTGATGCTGGCATGCGCCGCCTTCACCAGCGACGATTTCCCCATCCCGCGCGCGCCCCACAGCAACACGTTGTTGGCGGGCAGGCCGTTGGCGAAGCGCTCGGTGTTCTCGATCAGGATGTCGCGCACCCGGTCGATACCCCTGAGCAGGCCGAGATCGACGCGGCTGACACGCGGCACCGGCGCCAGCCGTCCGTTGGGGTGCCAGACGAATGCGTCGGCGCTGTTAAAGGCGGCGGCCGTGCCCGATACCGGTGACGCCGTGGCGAGCTGCGAGGCGATGGCTTCGAGGGCGCGGGCGATCCGCTCAGCGGTGTCATGCTGGGTGGAGTTCGCTGGCCGTTTTGCCGCTTCTATCGGCGATTTCCGCTGACCGGCCCTTGAGGCGCCCCGAGCCGGGGATTTGTGAGGCTTTTTTGACATCTTTGCACTTCCTGACCGTGCAGCCATATCGGGCGAAATGGCTGACCGCAAGCGGGGCAAAAGAGGGGCAAATCAAAGGTCCCCCAGCGTTGCAATTGGGAGCGCGGCCGCTATAGTCCGCGCGAAATTTGCCCGAACCGGCCCGACGGACACGCGTTGCCGGTTCATTCCCGTTTCACGAGGATTGCCGGAATGCTGATTACTCCTGCCTATGCCCAGGCCGCGGCCGGCGGCGACACCAACAGCATGTTGATGTCGCTGCTGCCGTTCGCGCTGATCTTTGTGATCATGTATTTCCTGATTCTGAGGCCGCAGCAGAAGAAGGTGAAGGATCACGCCGAACTCGTGAAGAACATCCGCCGGGGCGATACCGTCGTCACGTCGGGCGGGCTGGTTGGCAAGGTGACAAAAGTGGTCGATGACGACCAGATCGAATTCGAAATCTCGGACGGGGTCCGCGTGCGGCAAATGCGGCAGATGATTTCAGGCGTGCGCGCCAAGGGCGAGCCGGCCAAGGAAAAAGCTGATGCGGCCAAGGACGAGACGTCCGCGAGCTAGCTTTTTGCGTGCCGCACTCCCTTAGATCTGACGGGTCAACTCGATGTTGTATTTCACGCGGTGGAAGGCGCTGGCGATCATCCTGACGGCGCTGGTGGTGTGTCTTTGCGCCGTTCCGAACTTCTTCCCTGAAGCCCAAGTAAAAACCTGGCCGCAATGGGCCCAGCGCCGTCTGGTGCTGGGGCTCGACCTGCAGGGCGGCTCTTATCTCCTGCTTGAAGTCGATTCCAACTACATCAAAAAAGACAAGCTCGATCAGGTGCGCGACGAGGTTCGCCGCGTGCTGCGCGACGCCAGAATCCCCTATACCGGGCTTGCCGCGCGCCCCGACAATGTCGAAGTGCGGATCACGAGGGATACCGATCTGCAGAATGCCCTGGCCAAACTGCGTGAGTTGTCGCAGCCGCTCGGCGGCATGATCAACTCCGGCGGCCAGCGCAGCCTCGAAGTGGGCGATGCCGGTGGCGGACTGATCCGCCTGACGGTTCCCCCGGCCGCGATCACCGAGCGCATTCGTCAGACCATCGAACAGTCGATTCAGATCGTCGAACGCCGTGTCAATGAACTCGGCACCGTGGAGCCGTTGATCCAGCGTCAGGGGCAGGATCGCATCCTGGTCCAGGTGCCGGGCCTGCAGGACCCGACGAGGCTGAAGGTTCTTCTCGGACAGACCGCCAAAATGGACTTCCGCATGGTCGATACCTCGGTTCCGGCGGAGCAGGCCCTGCGGGGCCAGGTGCCGCCGGATTCCGAAGTCCTGCAGAGCGCGGAAGCACCGAATACGCCCTATGTCATCAAGAAGCAGGTGCTGGTTTCCGGCGGCGATCTGATCGATGCGCAGCCCGGTTTCGACCAGCGCAATGGCCAGCCGATTGTCTCGTTCAAGTTCAACACCACCGGGGCGCGGAAATTCGCCCAGGCCACCACCGAAAACGTCAAGCAGCCTTTTGCGATCGTCCTCGACAACAAGGTGATTTCGGCTCCGGTGATTCAGGAGCCGATCACCGGCGGCCAGGGCCAGATTTCCGGCAATTTCACCGTGCAGCAGGCCAACGACCTGGCGATCCTGTTGCGCGCCGGTGCGCTGCCCGCGCCGCTGACGATCATCGAGGAGCGCACCGTCGGGCCGGGGCTCGGCCAGGACTCGATCGAGAAGGGCGAACTCGCAGCCTATGTCGGCGCCATCATGGTCATCGTGTTCATGCTGCTGACCTACCGGCTGTTCGGCGTGTTCGCCAACTTCGCGGTCGCCATCAACGTCGCCATGATCTTCGGCGTGCTGTCGCTGTTGAGTGCCACGCTGACGCTGCCCGGCATCGCCGGTATCGTGCTGACGGTGGGCATCGCGGTCGACTCCAACGTGCTGATCTATGAGCGCATCCGCGAGGAGTTACGCGGCGGCCGCAGCGCGATCTCCGCGATCGATGCCGGATTCAAGCGGGCGCTGCCGACGATTCTCGATTCCAACATCACCACCTTCATCGCCGCCGCCGTGCTGTTCTACATCGGCACGGGTCCGGTGCGCGGCTTCGCGGTAACGCTCGGCATCGGCATCATCACCACGGTTTTCACCGCGTATTTGTTTACCCGACTGATCGTCGCGGGTTGGGTGCGGTGGAAACGGCCGCAAAGCGTGCCGATCTAGGCATGATCCCGAAAATGGAAACCGGTCTTCGGACCCGATCATGCCCACAACAGGATAAAGCGACGAATATGAACCAGCCATGCTGGATCATGTTCCGGAGAATTCGGAGCCGGCTGTGACACATTTGGTTCTTATCGGACTCGGCGTTCTGATAGCCGTGCTGACCGTGGTCAGCGCGCTCGGCCTGCTGCCGTCGCTGCGAATCGTGCCCGACGACACCAAATTCGATTTCACCCGATTTCGCCGCATCAGTTTTCCGGTTTCGGCGCTGCTTTCGATTGTCGCGATTACGCTGTTCTTCACCCACGGGCTCAATTTCGGCATCGATTTCAAGGGCGGCACGCTTTTGGAAGTACGGGCCAAATCCGGCACAGCGGATATCGCGTCGATGCGTGCGGCCCTCGGCGGTCTTGGACTTGGCGATGTGCAGCTGCAGCAGTTCGGCGGACCTGCCGAGGCCTTGATCCGGGTGGCCGAACAGCCCGGCGGCGACGCCGAGCAGCAGGCGGCGGTGCAAAAGGTCCGCGGCGCGCTCGGCGACGCCGTCGACTACCGCCGCGTCGAGGTGGTGGGTCCGCGTGTTTCCGGCGAGTTGCTGGCCTATGGCATGCTGGGGCTGATGCTGGCGATCTTTTCGATCCTGATCTATCTCTGGTTCCGGTTCGAATGGCAGTTCGCGCTGGGCGCCATGATCGCCAACGTCCACGATATCGTGCTGACGATCGGCTTTATGTCGATCAGCCAGGTCGATTTCGATCTGACCAGCATCGCGGCGCTGCTGACCATTCTCGGCTATTCGCTCAACGACACGGTCGTGATCTATGACCGGATCCGCGAAATGCTGCGGCGTTACAAGAAAATGCCGATGCCGGAATTGCTCAACGAGTCGATCAATTCGACGCTGTCGCGCTCGATCATCACCCACGTCACGGTAACACTGGCGTTGCTGGCGCTGTTGTTGTTCGGCGGCAACGCCATCCACAGCTTCACCGCGGTGATGATGTTCGGCGTGGTGCTGGTCGGTACTTACACCTCGATTTTCATCGCAGCACCGATCCTGATCTATCTCGGCGTCGGCACCAGCCGGGACGCGCCGGAAAAGCCATCGAAGAAGTAGCTATGGCAAGCCGCGCGGACGCTCCGCATCTTCCGAGATCGGCGCCGATCGAGGCCTATGGCAATGGCGGCTTCGTCTTCGATACGATGTCGCACAAGGGATCGCTTCTGTGTTTGCCCGACGCGATCTGGGCCTGGCCGGTGACAAGGCCTGACGACATCGACAGGGCGTCGCTTGCGCGGGTGTTTGCCGGCGCGTCCGGTATCGATACCCTGATCATTGGCACCGGAAATTCCGTCTGGCTGCCGCCGGGCGATCTGCGCGAGGCACTACGGCGGCTTCATGTCGGTATCGACACGATGCAGACCGGTCCAGCGATCCGGACCTACAATATCATGATCGGCGAACGGCGGCGCGTCGCGGCGGCTTTGATCGCGGTGCCATGAGCGGCGAGAACGGTAACAAGGATTCCGCCGGATTCTGCGCCGAATTGGTGCGCCGCCACGATTTCGTCCGCTATGCTTCGACGTTGTTCGTGGCGGCCGACCGGCGCCGCCCGCTGCTGGCGCTGTACGCCTTCAATGTCGAGATATCGCGCGTGCGCGACCAGGTGACCCAGCCGCTGCCCGGTGAAATGCGGCTGCAATGGTGGACCGACATGCTGGCGGGCGCCGGGCACGGCGGTGTCGAGGGTAATCCGGTCGCAGCCGAACTAAAGCTCGCGATCCAGAACTGGCATTTGCCGGTCGAGCGGCTGTCGCGCCTGATCGAGGAACATCAGTTCGATCTCTACAACGATCCGATGCCGACCATGGCGGCGCTGGAAGGCTACATCGACGACACCTCGTCGGCGCTGTTTTCGCTCAGCGCCGCAATCGCCGGACGGCAGTTTGACGAGGTCGAGCATGTCGCGCACCACGCCGGCCTCGCGCAGGGCCTGGCGCAGGTGATGGCGGCATTGCCGCTCGACGCTTCGCGGCGTCAATTGTTCGTGCCGCTGCAGCTTTTGGAAAATCACGGCTGCGGCATGGAGGAAGTGTTCGCGGGCAAAGAGACGCCGCGGCTGCGCGCCGCGCTGCATCAGCTGATCGGCGAGGCGCGGGAGCATCTGAAGACGGCATTCGCGCTGCTTGCGAATGTGCCGCCGGAAGTGCGGCCGGTGTTTCTGCCGCTGGCAGTGCTTCGCCGCGACCTGACGCGGATGTCGCGGGCGGACAGCGATCCGTTCACGCCTTGGATCACATCGCGGTTCCGGACGCTGTGGCGGCTGTGGCGGGCGTCGCGGTCGCGGGAGTTCAGGGACGGTTGACGCGCTGCACAGTCGTTGCGGTCGGCATTGCGAGCCAACGGGTCAACACGCCTTCGATCCATCGCGCCGACAGGACAGCGGCGTCATCGCTGCGCAGGCCGATGAAAATTCTCATGCCGCTGCCGCGACACCAAGGCTGTCGGCAATCCAGCGATCGAGATCCGACAGCGCGCGGGCGCTGATCGCCTGTTTCCTGGCGACAGTCCTGTCGTTGCCGCGCAGCTTTGTGCCATCGGGGCTTTTGCCGGGCGGATTCATGAGCGGCGGAAACAGCCCGAAATTGATGTTCATCGGCTGGAACGAGCGCGGGCCGGCGTCGATGGTTTCGATGTGACCGCCGGTAATGTGGCCGAGCAGCGACCCGAGCGCTGATGTCGGCGGCGGCGGCGGAAGCCGCTGCGAGCGGGCGTCGGCCGCGGCATAGAGGCCGGCCATCAGCCCGATGGATGCGGATTCGACGTAGCCTTCGCAGCCGGTCATCTGGCCGGCAAAGCGCAGCCGCGGCTGCGCGCGCAGCCGCAACTGTCCGTCCAGCAGCTTGGGGGAATTCAGGAAGGTGTTGCGATGCAAGCCGCCGAGCCGGGCGAATTCGGCGTTTTCGAGCCCGGGAATGGTGCGGAAGACGCGTTGTTGCGCGCCATGCTTCAGCTTGGTCTGGAAGCCAACCATGTTGTAGAGCGTTCCCAGCTTGTTGTCCTGACGCAACTGCACGATGGCATAAGCCTTCACGGTCGGATCGTGCGGATTGGTGAGCCCGACCGGCTTCATCGGTCCGTGCCGCAGCGTCTCGCGGCCGCGTTCGGCCATCACTTCGATCGGCAGGCAGCCGTCGAAGTAGGGCGTATTGGTCTCCCACTCCTTGAAATCGGTTTTCTCGCCGGCGACGAGCGCATCGACGAAGGCGTCGTATTGCGCTCTGGTCATCGGGCAATTGATATAGTCGGCGCTGGTGCCTCCGGGACCCACCTTGTCGTAGCGCGACTGAAACCACGCCGCCGACATATCGATGGAATCCTTGTGTACGATGGGGGCGATCGCATCGAAGAAAGCCAGCGCGTTCTCGCCCGAGAGTTCACGGATCGCATCAGCGAGCGGCGCGGAGGTCAGCGGCCCCGTTGCGATGATGACATTGGTCCAGTCCGCCGGCGGCAGACCGGCGAGCTCGGTTCGGTCGATATCGATTCCGGGATGGTCGTTGAGTGCTTTGGTGACAGCCGCGGAAAATCCGTCGCGATCTACCGCCAAAGCGCCGCCGGCCGGGACCTGGTTGGCGTCGGCGGCGCGCATGATCAGCGAACCCAGCCGGCGCATTTCGGCGTGCAGCAATCCGACCGCATTGTTGGCGGCGTCATCGGAGCGAAACGAATTCGAGCAAACCAGCTCGGCAAAGCCGTCGGTGCGATGCGCTTCGGTCATCCGATCGGGGCGCATCTCGTGCAGGACAACAGGGATCCCTGACCTGGCCACCTGCCAGGCGGCTTCCGAGCCGGCGAGGCCCGCGCCGACGATATGTACGGCTTGAGAGGAGGAATGGGTGCTTGTCATGGGCACAGAGGTAGCGCGTTTCGGGGCGCAGCGAAATGCGCGCTTGCGGTGGATACGACAACGCCCGCGGCGAGGCGGGCGTTATCCGTTCGTCAGTCGGCTAAAAGACCGATCAGCCGTTATAGGTCCCGGCTGCAACGCGCGGAATGTCCGAGCGATCGAGGCCGATGTCGGCCAGTTCGCGATCGCTAAGCTGGGACAGTTCGCTGACATTGCGCTGATAGTCCCGGAACGCCTGGATCATGCGGATGAGCGAGAGCAACATAAGTAATCTCCTTGTACTTCAGATTCATCTCTTGAAAGAATCTTCATCGTTGAAATGAATATAGGCCAAGATTCCGCAGTGCAGAAGTTCCAATGCTGCGGTGCAGCTAAGCTCAAAATGCATAACCGGGATGGCGAATGGTTAACCTTTCGGCATGGCCAGCTAAACGACTGGCCAACAGCTCTATTTGTGCCCGGATTTGCTCAAGAAACCCTATAATCGCACGATTTTCGTAATTCCTACTCTTGCGGCGACGCCAACAGAGATTACCAACGATTGGCCCGAAGGAAGGGTGGTTGACCGGCAATTCAGCTTCTCACCGCGAATCAGAAAGCCATTTTTCTCAGCTCTCATGCGCGATTCGCATCCATTTTATCGCTTATATGAAGTGAATTATAATTCATATATGAGTGCAGACGAGGTGCCTTGGCCCCGGAATGCACGGGGTCACCGGCACCGGCGATGGCCAGCTGTGTCGCGATCGGCCCTTTGAGGGGATATCTTCAGGGGGCGTGGGCGAGCTGGGTTGCGAAATACGCGACTGTTTTCGCGTAAACCTCGCTCTTGTTCCATTGCTGGATCACATTGAAATTCGCGCTGCCGGGCTCCCAGCCCTTGCCGCGCTGCCAGCCGAAACTGGCGAGATAATTCGCCGTGGATGCCAGCACATCCGGCGCGCTGTGCAACAGGTCGCGGCGGCCGTTGTTGTCGAAATCGACCGCGAATTTGATGTAGTTTGAGGGCATGAACTGGGTCTGGCCGATTTCGCCAGCCCAGGCACCATGCATTTCTGAGGCCTGAAGATCGCCGCGCTCGATCAGGCGCAACGCGTCCATCAGTTCCGCGCGGAACAGGTCCGAACGGCGGCAATCATGGGCCAGCGTCGCCAGCGAACGGATAGTCGGAAATTTTCCGATGTTGACTCCGAAGTCGGTCTCCAGCCCCCAGATCGCCACCAGCACCTCGCCGGGCACCCCGTAACTCTCTTCAATGCGGCTAAGCACCGAACCGTACTGCTTCATCATGTTGGCGCCGCGCGTCAGCCGGGGCGGCACCATGCGGCCGGAAAATTCCTCGAAGCTTTGACTGAACACCTGTTGGGAATGATCCCGGGAAAGTATGGCGCGATCCAGCGTCACGCCATTCAAACCGGAGGCGATTGCCGACTGGGATATGCCTTTGGCGGCGGCCTCTGCCTTGAAATCGGCGAGCCACGCCTCAAAGTTGCCGGTGCCGCAAGGCTCCGCTGCCATCGAAGCTGCCGGGGACAACAAGACGGCGCCCACCGCGAGCGCCATGAGAGAAAAACGAAGGGGCATTAAGGCCGCTCGCTCCAAATCGATTCGCCAGGGAAGATGATAACCGGACGGCAGCAAATGTCCGCGCTAACCGCGGCTAAAACAAGGCTTTTGTGAGCTCATCGGATTGCGCCCTGCCGCCGGGCGGGCGCACCAAGCCGCCGGTCAACGAACTACCGGCGCGGCTTGGGACGGGGCA
>Ga0116129_1001419_pt1 | contig 13247 bp, 10 predicted proteins | sample June2015DPH_17_2_FD_89732 | JGI IMG/M metagenome (GOLD analysis project Ga0116129, IMG submission 89732) | Peatland microbial communities from SPRUCE experiment site at the Marcell Experimental Forest, Minnesota, USA - June2015DPH_17_10 | ecosystem: Environmental > Terrestrial > Soil > Wetlands...
GAGCTTCAAGCTGTCCGCTGGGCGGATCGACAAAGTAAACAAATTAAGTTTAATGGAAGCAACATGTTAGAGTGCCGATTTTCCGTAGCCCCAATGATGGACTGGACCGACCGGCATTGCCGCGTGTTCCATCGCCTGATGACGCGGCGTGCCCGGCTTTACACGGAGATGCTGACGACCGGCGCTGTCATTCACGGCGACCGGCAGCGTCTGCTCGGCTTCGATGCATGCGAGCATCCACTCGCGCTGCAACTCGGCGGCTCGGACCCGCGCGATCTCGCGACGGCGGCGAAGATCGGTGAGGATTTCGGCTACGACGAAATCAACCTCAATGTCGGATGTCCGTCGGACCGCGTGAAGGATGGCCGCTTTGGCGCCTGTCTGATGGCGGAGCCGGCGCTTGTCGCCGCGGGCATCGCCGCGATGAAACATGCCGTGCGCATTCCGGTCACGGTCAAATGCCGGATCGGCATCGACGATCAGGATCCGGAAATCGCGCTGGATGTGCTGGCGCGCGGCGTTGTCGCCGCGGGTGCCGATGCGCTTGTTGTCCACGCCCGCAAGGCCTGGCTCAACGGATTGTCGCCGAAGGAAAACCGTGACATCCCGCCGCTGGACTATGAGCGGGTGTACCGGCTGAAGGCCGCATTCCCGGACGTGCCCGTCATCATCAATGGCGGCATCGCAGGCCTCACCGAGGCCAGGGCGCACCTGGCCCATGTCGACGGTGTCATGCTGGGGCGGGCGGCCTATCAGGAGCCATGGCGTTTGCTGGCGGCCGACCCTGAACTTTTCGGCGAGGCGTCGCCGCACGCGACCATGAAGGACGTGTTCGAGGCCATGATGCCCTATATCGAGCGCGAACTTGCGCGGGGAACGCGGCTGCATGCGATGACCAGGCATTTCGTCGGCGCGTTTCACGCCGTGCCCGGCGCGCGTGCGTTCCGCCGCCATCTCGCCGAGAACGGGGTCAGGCCGGGGGCTTCGGTGAATGTCTTGCGCGATGCGATTGCGCTGGTCGAGGACCGCGCTTTGACGCCGATCGCAGCCTGAGCAAAGCGTCCTACCGTACCCTCCGTCATTGCGAGGAGCAAAGCGACGAAGCAACCCAGTCTTTCATCGTGAACGCATTGGATTGCTTCGCGGAGCCTGTCATCGGGCGCGCATTCGCGCGACCCGTTGGCTCGCAATGACGGGAAGGCGACCCTAGGGATACCCGCGCAGCGTCAAGCGGTCTGCGTGCACTTCCCAGCTTTCCAGCCGATCCAGAAAACTCATGCCGAGCAAATTGGTCTTCATCTGTCCGCGCGGCACCACCAGCGCCGGTATCGAACGCTCCTCGAGCCTGCCGATGGCAAGGCGATCGAGCGACAGCCGGGCCGCCCTGGTGTGTCCGCCGGCGGTTTCGACGTCGACATCATATTCGAGCATCTCCAGCGGCAGCCCCAAGGCCTTCGCCGTCTCATAGGTCAGCACCACCGAGGTTGCGCCGGTGTCGACGACCATCGGCGCATTGACGCCGTTGATTTTGGCTTGCAGCGCGAATTCGCCGGTCTGCCCGCGCGCGACCTGCACGAAGCGCGCGGCGCCAGTGGCCCGCCGGTGCAGCAATTCGGCGACCGTGTTGCTTGCGTGCGCGATCTGGTTGGGATCGCCATAGGCGACCACGGCGCCGGCCGTCGCCGCAAGCATGACAATGATGAGCACAACGCGGCTCACAGCGCGCCTCCTGCGGACCCTTGCCCGTCCGTCAGTCCGGCTTTGCGGCGGCCATTTCGGGTCCGACCAGGCCGGCGTCGGCCATCCGCGCCGCGAGCTGCGCCATCACCGCCTGCCGCTCGGCGCTTTCCATCCGGTGCCAGCGCGCGATCTCCGGAAGCGTGCGGCCGCAGCCGAAACAGAGGCTGGTTCTGGGATCGATCATACAAACTGCGATGCACGGCGTTTCTTTGCTCATCGTGGAATAGTGATGCGAATTGGGACGCTTGCGCAAGCGCCTGGCTACAATCCGGTTCCGGCACTCATGATCGGCTTGTGGCGGGCCCGGCGTTTCTCGTCGGCAGAACCCGCGCTGGCGGTCGCCGGCTGCAGCGGCGGAGCCTCCGCGGCCATCGGAGCCAGCGCAGACATCACGCGCTCCGGCGGGAAGGTGACGATCACCTCGGTACCGATGCGAAGCTTCGATTTCAGGGTGAACGTGCCGCCATGCATGTCGATCAGGCTTTTGGCGATCGGCAGGCCCAGGCCCGCGCCCTGTTCGGCGGACTTGATCGAGTTGGAGCCCTGACCGAAGGAGGCGAGCACGATCGGGATTTCATTCTCCGCTATGCCCGAGCCGGTATCCTTGACGCTCAGATACTGTCCGCCCGACGCGGTCCATCCCACTTTCAGCCAGATCTCTCCGCCCTGGGGGGTGAACTTGATGGAGTTCGACAGCAGATTGAGCACGATCTGACGCGTCGCGCGCTCGTCGCCCCAGACGCGCGGCATGCCCTGCTCGAACACCTCGTGAATGGTGATGCCGCGGCTGGAGGCGCGCAGCTTCAACAGATGATGGCAGTCGGCGACGACATGCACCAGCGACACGGCTTCCTCGTTGAGTTCGTATCTGCCGGCCTCGATCCGGGACAGGTCGAGAATCTCGTTGATGAGATTGAGAAGATGCACGCCCGAATTGTGGATATCGCTCGAATATTCCTTGTAGACCGGCACGGCGTGACCGCCGAAAATCTCGCTCTTCATGACTTCGGAAAATCCGAGGATCGCATTGAGCGGCGTCCGCAATTCGTGGCTCATCTGCGCCAAAAACCGCGACTTCGCGACATTGGCCGATTCGGCGCGATGACGCGCCTCGTCCGATATCGATTTCGCCTGCTCGAGTTCGCCGATCAGCGCGTCCTTTTCGGCGCGCGCCTCCAGCGTCGCCAGCGTCGTCGAATGCAGACGATGGGCGAGCAGCGCAAAATACCCTTCGGCGGCGAGCGCCAGCACTGCGAGCGCGTAATCGTCGAACGTCCCGCTCAACACGAAATTCAGCGCGATCGCGGCCGTGACCGGAGCGGTTGCCGCAAGTGCTGCGATCGGCAGGCTGGCCGCCAGCATGCTCGATACCGCGATCACCAGCAGCATCAGGAACATCATCAGCGTATTGGAGACCACATCGGGGCTGGCGGGATGGATCAGAATCACCGTCCAGCACAGGCCGTAAAGCAGATCGAGCAGCACAAATCGCGTTCGCCACTTGCGGGTTGCGGTCAGCGCGGGCGGCTCGGCAAGAAACCTGGTGCAATTGCTGATGATGGCGGCGTGGATGCAGAGCATGCCGCAGGTCCATGCCGCCGCCGACACCGGCTGCATCCAGAAGCCAAACAATAGTCCGGTCGCCACCACCAGCAGCATGACGACATAGGACGCCGATATCCGGGTTTGGGCATATTGGCGAAGCAGTTCGCGATCGAAAGCCGGGCGGGTTCCGCTGGTCGACGTTAACCGGTCGCGGGCCTCGCGCACCCGCTGGGCGGCGACACGGCGGCTATTGACCGGCGCGGCACTCGGCGTCGCAGCCGGAAGCTGGACAACTTCTGGCTTATCGGCGGCTTTACTCATCAAACAACACAAATCCTGCCAGCGACCCGCGCGGGCTTTTGCATTGTCTATCTCTGGCGCTAAATCGTTAAGAGCCGCCTTAAAGAGCTAGAGAATCACGTTAACGGGAGGTTAAAAATTGTTGCCCGTAACCCATTGATAACAATGCATCGAGGTCCGCGCGGTCCTCGCCGCGGTCCCCGGTTCGGCACTTACGGGGCACAAGCCGACATCAACAGGCCGATGGTCCCGCTGAATCCTTCCAATATGCCACCAAGCGGACATCCTTGTGCGTCGTGGGAAGCTGAAGTACGCTGATTGCCTGCAGCGAGCGAGGGGGACGAGGGGGAAACGAACGACGTCGGTCAAGGAGCGCCTCATGAGTGCAGTTCCATTCTCGACTCTCCCGTCAAACAGATCTTTGCTCTCAAAACATCGTCTCTCGCTTATCACAGCGTGCTGCTTCGCAGTGACGCTCGCAGCGGGATGTTATCCAGCGCTTGCTCAGCAGACTCCTGACAAGACGACACTTCCGGCAGGAGGCTCGGCAGTGCTTCCCGTCCCGCAGCCACAATTCAGGGGCGTTATTGGTCGCAAGGCGAGCGAGTCTACGCCAGATTTCCCAAAGGCCGTGACTGCGCCGGAGGGGGCGCCCAATGTCTTGCTTATCATGACCGACGACACTGGTTTTGGTGCTGCGAGTACTTTCGGTGGACCGATTCCGACGCCGACGCTCGATCGCCTGGCGAAGAGCGGCCTGACGTACAACGAGTTCCACACCACCGCACTATGTTCGCCAACCCGCGCCGCGCTTCTTACCGGCCGTAACCACCAGAGCGTCGGCATGGGCAACATCACGGAATTCGCCACGGGATATCCAGGCTACACATCGATCATGCCAAAGAGTGCTGGCACCATCGGCAACATTCTCGTGGACAACGGTTACAATACGGCATGGTTCGGCAAGCACCACCTGGTTCCAGAGTGGATGCAAGGTCCGGGCGGGCCCTTTGATCAGTGGGCCGGAGGTCTGGGCTTCGAGTATTTCTATGGCTTCCTTGGCGGCGACACGGACCAGTGGCATCCTGCGCTTTTTGAGAACACGACACCGGTGCTGCCACCATTCGGGGATTCGAACTATATCCTCATCCACGATCTGGCCGATCGGACGATCAATTGGATTCGCACGCAGCGCGCGGCCGCTCCAGACAAGCCCTTCCTCGCGTATTTCGCTCCCGGCAACAGTCACGCCCCACACCAGGCACCCAAGGACTGGATAGCCAAATTCAAAGGACAATTCGACAAAGGTTGGGACACCGTGCGCGAGGAGACCTTGGCGCGGCAGATCAGGCGCGGAGTCGTACCGGCCGGCACGGTCCTAACCCCGCGCCCGAAGGAGATCCCGGCCTGGGATTCGCTGAATGACGACCAGAAGAAGGTCTATGCGCGGATGATGGAGGTTTATGCCGCCACCGTGGCTCAATCCGACTACGAGATCGGTCGCGTCATTGATGCCCTGGGGCAAGCCGGGCAACTCGACAACACGCTCGTCATCTATCTTGAGGGGGACAACGGCGCCAGCGCAGAGGGCACGATGCAAGGGACAACCAACGAAGTCTCCGCGCAGTTCGCGCCCGAATCTCTTGAGTTTCTCGTTTCGATGATCGACCAGCTAGGCAGCGATCGAACCTACAATCACTATCCCATCGGCTGGGCCCACGCGATGGACGTGCCTTTCCAATGGACCAAGCAGGTAGCCTCGCATTTTGGCGGAACGCGGAACGGATTGGTCGTTAGCTGGCCAAACCGCGTTAAGGCGAGGGGAGAAATCCGTTCGCAGTTCCACCACGTCATCGACATCGTACCAACCATACTGGAAGCAGCCGGCATCCAGGCACCCTTGCTGCTGAACGGGACGCCACAGAAGCCGTTAGAAGGGGTTAGCATGGTCTATTCCTTCGACGATGCGAACGCCCCGACGCGGCACACGACCCAGTATTTCGAGATGACGGCAAATCGCGCAATTTTTCACGATAACTGGATCGCAAGCACCACTCCTGCGCGGTTGCCCTGGGAGACCATAGGCTCGGCGCCCGACCCGGACGCCTACCAATGGGAGCTCTACAATCTCGCCAACGACTTCAGCCAGGCCAGGAATATTGCGAAGGATAACCCTGAGAAGCTCCGCGATATGCAATCCCGCTTTTTGATCGAAGCGGTCCGATACAACGTTCTGCCGCTTGATTCCAGTTTCGCCGACCGCATGGATCCGGCAATTCGTCCGAACCTTCTGCGCGGTCAGACCGATTTCACTTACTACCCGGGCATGATCCGTATCCCGGAGGCCAACTCCCCCGACGTGCACAACAAGTCATTCCGTATCTCTGCGGACGTAGATATCCCGCAGGACGGGGCTGACGGCGTGCTGGCGACTCAGGGCGGGCGTTTCGGCGGCTGGAGTCTGCTCGTCTTCGATGGAAAGCCGCTATTCGCCTACGCCTATACAAATCAGGACGGGACGAAGTATCCGAAGCAGCGGCCAGACAAGACTCGCATTGCCGGCAGTGAGAAGCTCGCGCCGGGCAGGCACGCCATTGCTTTGGATTTCAAATACGATGGCGGAGGGCTAGGCAAAGGCGGTCTCGGCACTCTCACGGTCGATGGCAAGAAGGTGGCCGAAAGTAGAATCGAGCACACCTCTCCAGTCGGCAAGTTCTCACTCGATGAAAGCTTCGATGTCGGCCAGGACACCGGGACGCCAGTGATCGATGAGTACGATGCGCAGATGCCATTCAGGTTCACCGGCAAGATCGAGAAAGTCGAGATCAAGCTTGGTCCCGATACACTCACGCCTCAACAACGCGGTGAACTTGAACAGCTAAAAAGGGATTTTGCGCTAGCAGTCCAATGAGAGATCGCGCATTGGCACGGTGCCGCCATATGATGGGGGCTGTCCGAAGTGTTGACGTTGAAGTCGGTGGTGCCGCCTTGATCTGCGGGCTCTTTTTAGTTGTCTTTCGACTTGGCAGCCTCTCTCGCCAACCGTTCGGCCCTCAATCGTTCGAGATTTTTGTGAAGCGCCCGCTGCTCTTCCTCATATTCGGTCAGAGCTCCCCTTTCGTCTCGGGGGCGAAATGCGCGTCGTGCTTCATTCCCGGATGTGGAGGCGTGCTTTTTGTCACCCATGACTTCACCTTCGTGGTGGCACTAAATGCCGGCGAAGGTGGCGTTCATCTCGGCGGAAATGTCGCGCCATCGCTTCGATAGATCGCCGGGTGCAGGCAAGCTATCGACTTCCAATCCCGTCGCAACAACAGACGCGCATTAAGCTTGATGTCGGTGCTCCGCGTTAATTCGGGAACTGAATCCGCCGATGATGCGCTGTTGGGAAATCGGGTCCCGCCCTTCGGATCACCGTTCCAGCCGCGCCAGCAGGCTGGAAGTGTCCCAGCGCTTGCCGCCCATCTTCTCGACCTCGGCGTAGAACTGATCGACCAGCGCGGTGACGGGGAGGTTCGCGCCGTTACGCCGGGCTTCGGCGATGCAAATCGACAGATCCTTGCGCATCCATTCCACCGCGAAGCCGAAGTCGAATTTGTCGTCGTTCATGGTCTTGTAGCGGTTCTCCATCTGCCAGGACTGGGCGGCGCCCTTCGAAATGGTGTCGATGACGGCGTGGACGTCGAGGCCGGCCTTTTTGGCAAAATGAATCCCTTCGGAAAGGCCTTCGACCAATCCTGCGATGCAGATCTGGTTGACCATCTTGGTCAGTTGCCCGGAGCCGGCGGGTCCGAGCCGCCTGCACATCCTTGCATAGGCCGCGATCACCGGCTCGGCGCCGGCATAGGCAGCCTCGGTGCCGCCGCACATCACCGTCAACACGCCGTTTTCAGCGCCGGCTTGCCCGCCTGACACCGGCGCGTCGACGAATTTGAAGCCGAGTTTGGCGGCCTCGGCGTCGAGTTCGCGCGCGACCTCGGCGGAAGCCGTGGTGTGGTCGACGAAGGTCGCGCCCTTTTTCATGCCGGCGAACGCGCCGTCGGGGCCGATCGTGACCGCGCGGAGATCGTGGTCGTTGCCGACACAGCACATGACAAAATCCTGGCCCTCGGCGGCGGCCTTCGGTGTCGGCGCGGTGCGTCCGCCGAATTTTTCGGCCCACGCCTTTGCCTTGGCCGGCGTCCTGTTGAATACCGTCACTTCGTGGCCGCCCTTGGCCACCAGATGTCCTGCCATGGGGAAGCCCATGACGCCGAGACCGAGAAAAGCGACTTTAGCCATGTGTACAACCTTGGGGTTTTGCCGGCGGCGTTGAACTGGCCGGGCGGTGTTCTGAGGGGAGGGCGGCGGGCCGGTCCGAGCTTCGTACCAGCCCGCTGTAAGATGCGGAGCCCGCAGCATAAACCTTGGGCCATGAAGGGCAAAGCCCCCGTTGGCGGGCAGGCAGTGTTTTATGCTAGCATTGCATCTGCAACGAACATCACAAAAAAAGGGAGTGGTATCGCATGGGTGTCAGCGTCGGCGTGCTCGATCATTTCAACATTCGGACCCGAAATCTCACCGACACGGTCCGGTTCTACGAGGACATTCTGGGCCTGGAGAATGGCGCCCGGCCGAATTTCGCCTTCCCCGGGGCATGGATGTACAGCGAGGGCAGGGCGGTGGTGCACCTGGTCGATATTTCCAGGACCGAGGAGCCGCAAAAGCCCGATTCCGGGGTTGTCCATCACGTCGCATTCATGAGCCAGGGTTTTGCCGGCATGAAAAAGCGGCTGGAGTCCAAACGGATGGAATTCGACTCGCGGCAGGTTCCCGGAGGCGACCTCTGGCAAATCTTCGTGAACGATCCCAATGGTGTCATGATCGAATTGAACTACGAGGCCGCCAGGGAAGGCGGAGCGCCGGCGCCCACCGAGCGGGCGGATGACGTCGGGGCGAGGTAGCCTTTTGAGCTGTCAGGCTCTATGGGTCGCATCCGGACTGACGACAGGAGATGCGCCGTGAGCGTAACGCAGCAGCAGGTTCTCGATGTTTTGGCCAGGGTGATGTCGCCGCGCGGCGTCGCCCTGACCGAAGCCAATGTGCTGTCGGCGATATCGGTCAGCGACGGCAAGGTGTTTTTCTCGATCAACGTCGATGCCGCCGAGGCGCGCGCATGGGAAAATGTCCGGGCCGCCGCCGAGGCGGCCGTACGCGCACTTCCCGGCGTTACGACAGCCATGGTCGCGCTGACTGCCGAACGCAAACCCGGTTCCGCGGCCGCGCCGGCGCCGCATCGCCACGCGCCGGGCGTAGCGCCCGTCTCATCGCATCGGCCGCCGCAAAGTCCGGTGTCGCCGATGTCGAAACAGTCGGAAATCCCCGGCATCGCCGCCGTCATCGCGGTGGCTTCCGGCAAGGGCGGCGTCGGAAAATCGACCACGGCGATCAATCTGGCGCTCGGCCTGCGCGATCTCGGTTTGCGCGTCGGCCTGCTCGATGCCGACATTTACGGACCGTCAATACCGAGATTGACCGGCATTCGCCAGAAGCCGCAGTTGAACGACGACAAGAAGATGATTCCTCTGCAGCGTTTCGGTCTTGCCATCATGTCGATCGGCTTTCTGGTGGAGGAGGAGACCGCGATGATCTGGCGCGGGCCGATGGTGATGTCGGCGATCACCCAGATGTTGCGCGATGTCGCGTGGGGCACGCTCGATGTTCTGGTCGTCGATATGCCCCCCGGCACCGGCGATGCGCAATTGACGCTGGCGCAGAACGTCCCGCTCAAGGGGGCGATCATTATCTCGACGCCGCAGGATCTTTCCCTGATCGATGCGCGGCGCGGGTTGGCGATGTTCAAGAAGGTCAACGTGCCGGTTCTCGGCATTGTCGAGAACATGAGCTATTTTCAATGCCCGCATTGCGGCACGCGATCGGACATCTTCGGTCACGGCGGCGCGCGGCACGAGGCGGAACGGCTCGGCGTGCCGTTTTTGGGCGAGATCCCGCTGCACATGTCGATTCGCGTTACCTCGGATTCGGGGACACCGGTCGTGGAGAGCGAACCCGAAGGGCCATATGCCACGATCTACCGGGCGATCGGCGCCAGGGTTCGCGACCAGCTCCGGGGCGCTATCGCGGCCGCCTGAGCCGGCTCAAGCAAGCTATGCGACTTTCGTTTAATCGGCGCCGTGATGCCTTTGTCGCGTATTCCGCGGCCAAATTTCCGTGTTAAGACCGCCCTACAAGCACCCCGGATGATGCGGAATTCGCGCCTTCGCGAGGAATGCTCCAGCAAATCCGGGAAACGCCAACAAGGAGATGCCTTAAATGAAGCGTCGTGATTTTTTGAAAGTTTCGGCAACCGGCGCCGCCGTGGCGGCCGTGGCTTCGCCGGCGATCGCGCAATCCTCGCCCGAAATCAAATGGCGCATGACGACAAGTTTCCCGAAGTCGCTCGACACGATTTACGGCGGCGCCATGGAGTTTTCGAAATACGTCGCCGAGATGACCGACAACAAGTTTCAGATCCAGGTGTTCGCCGCGGGCGAAATCGTTCCGGGCCTGCAGGCGCTTGACGCGACCTCCAACGGCACCATCGAGATGAGCCACACCGTTTCGTATTATTATGTCGGCAAGGATCCGACCTTTGCGATCTATTCTTCGGTGCCGTTCGGCCTCAATGCGCGCATGCAGAATTCGTGGTGGTACCAGGGCGGCGGCATGGAGCTCGGTAACGAATTTTTCAAGAAATACGGGGTGATCGGCTTTGCCTGCGGCAATACCGGGACCCAGATGGGTGGCTGGTTCCGCAAGGAGGTCAAGACCGTCGCCGATCTATCCGGGCTGAAGTTCCGCATCGGCGGCATAGCCGGCCAGGTGCTGCAAAAGGTCGGTGTCGTGCCGCAGCAACTTGCCGGTGGCGATATCTACCCGGCACTTGAGAAGGGCACGATCGATGCCGCCGAATGGGTCGGTCCGTATGACGACGAGAAGCTCGGGTTCCAGAAGGTCGCCAAGTATTATTATTATCCCGGCTTCTGGGAGGGCGGCCCGATGGTTCACGCTTTCTGCAATCTCGAGAAGTGGGAATCGCTGCCGAAGAATTACCAGGCCATCATCACCAACGCGGCGGCGAACGCCAATAGCTGGATGGCGGCGCGCTACGATATGGAGAATCCGGCAGCATTGAAACGACTGGTCGCCAGCGGCACGCAGCTTCGCCCCTTTACCAATGAAGTGCTGGAAGCCTGTCTGAAAGCGACCAACGAATTGTGGGCGGAAATCTCCGCCAAGAACGCCGACTTCAAGAAAACCATCGATGCGATGCAGGCCTATCGCTCCGACCAGTATTTGTGGTGGCAGGTTGCCGAATACACCTTCGACAGCTTCATGATCCGCTCGCGCACGCGCGGCTGAATGATGCTCCAAGTATCAGATCGCAAGCCCGGCCTTCGCAGCAAGGCCGGGCTTGTTGCGTTGCGGTGCTCCAGTTCGGCATGGAAATCCCGCGGTTTCGATAATTTCATGGCGCATCACCCGCAGGGCTGATCGCGTCCCACGGTTCAGGCAAACGGTTACGGGTTTCGCGGAGGGCCGAAATCCAGCGGCGGAAGGTCGATTTGCGGGACTTCGATCTTGACCTTGCTCAGATCGACATTCGACGGCGCGTCGAGCAATGCGGTGACCGTAATCGGAAACGCGATCACCAGCATCACCATGATCGCCTGCAACCCGACCCAGGGCAGCGCGCCCCAGTAGATGTCGGAGCTCTTGACCTCTTTCGGGGCGACGCCGCGCAGATAGAACAGCGCAAAACCGAACGGCGGATGCATGAACGATGTCTGCATGTTCACGCAAAGCATGACGCCGAACCAGATCAGCGCGGCATCCGCGCCCACCACCGGCGCCAGGATCTTCTGCGCGATCGGCGCGATCATCGGCAGAATGATGAAGGCGATTTCGAAGAAATCCAGAAAGAACGCCAGGAAGAAGATAAACAGGTTGATGAAGATCAGGAATCCCCAGACCCCGCCGGGCAGCGACGTGAGCATGTGCTCCAGCCATACGCCGCCCGAGACGCCGAGGAACACCACCGAGAAACAGGTCGAACCGATCAGGATGAACACCACCATGGTGGTGATACGCATCGTCGTCTCATAACCCTGCCGGATCAGATCGCGCAGGGCGGGAATGCGGACGGCCTCGAGGCAAATCCAGACCACGGCAAAGTAGGTGACGGCGAATGCGAGCTTGAAGATAATTCCTTCGGTCAGAAAGATTCCGGCCATGGTGCCGATGCCGCAGGCGATCACGCCGACGATCAGCAGCTTGTGACCGGCGGCGCTGAACTCCTTGTTGTGGATCGCGGCAAGCACGATGGCGCCGACAGCCCCCATGGCTCCGGCCTCCGTCGGGGTTGCAAGCCCGAGCATCATGGTGCCGAGCACGACAAAGATCAGTACCGCCGAGGGGACGATGCCGAGCAGGCATTTGCGCCAGAGCGGCCATCCGGTCAGCGTCAAGGCGGTTTTCGGCACCGGCGGCACATGATCCGGTTTGAAGACGCCGAGCAGGAAGGTGTAGCCGGCGAACAGGGCGATCTGGAAAAGTGAAGGTCCCCAGGCGCCGAGGTACATGTCGCCGACCGACTTGCCCAGTTGGTCGGCCAGAACGATGAGCACCAGCGACGGTGGCACCAGCTGGGTGATGGTCCCCGACGCCGCCAGCACGCCGGTGATATAGCGCATGTTGTATCCGTAGCGGATCATTACCGGCATCGAGATCAGCGCCATGGCGATGACTTGAGCCGCTACCGTACCGGTGATGGCTCCGAGAATAAAACCGACGATGATGACCGAATAGCCGAGGCCGCCGCGGATCGGGCCAAACAGCTGGCCCATCGAATCCAGCATGTCTTCGGCGAGCCCGCAGCGCTCAAGGACTGAGCCCATGAACGTGAAAAACGGAATCGCCAGCAAGAGGTCGTTGGAAAGCACGCTGCCGAATATCCGGCCGGGAATGGCCTGAAGAAAATTAAGATCAAAGAATCCGAGGCCGATCGCCAGGAAGCCGAAGCAAAGCCCCACCGCGGCAAGCGTAAAGGCAACCGGAAAGCCGATCAGCAGGGCGACAACCAGCCCGCTGAACATCAGCGGTGGCATCATTTCCAGCGTTATCATTGCGTCGGCCTCTCGTATTTCGCATCGATCGTCACCTGGCCCTGCAGCGCGGCAATGCGCTTGATGACTTCCGACACGCCTTGCAACGCAAGCATCACGAAGCCGGCGGGTATCACGAATTTGATCGGCCAGCGGACCAGGCCGCCGGCGTTGCCCGACATTTCGCCGACGGCGTAAGCCTGATGGAAAAACGGCCAGGACAGATAGGCAAGCAGCAGACAGGACGGGACCAGGAAGAACAGCGTGCCGATCAAATCGAGCCAGAGCTGGCCGCGCTCGGAGAGAAACAGATAGAAGATTTCGACCCGAACATGCTCGTTGCGCTTGAACGTGTAGGCCGCGCCGAACATGACGAGAATGGCGAACATGTACCATTGCAGTTCAAGCCAGCCATTCGAGCTGTAACCGAACGCGTAGCGGATCATGGCGTTGCCGGCGCTGACCAGACAGGCCGCCAGCACGAGGAGATTGCAAAGGTAGCCTATCTTTTCATTGAGC
>Ga0116129_1001420_pt1 | contig 13241 bp, 16 predicted proteins | sample June2015DPH_17_2_FD_89732 | JGI IMG/M metagenome (GOLD analysis project Ga0116129, IMG submission 89732) | Peatland microbial communities from SPRUCE experiment site at the Marcell Experimental Forest, Minnesota, USA - June2015DPH_17_10 | ecosystem: Environmental > Terrestrial > Soil > Wetlands...
CCCGTATTGCTGGAGCGAAGTCTGTATCTCGGACAGAACGTTCCAATCGGAGGCACAGCACATCAGGCCGGCACTGCGCGGTTTGGAACCAATCCACGGACATCTGTTCTCGATCTCGATTGCAAGGCTCACGAGCTTGACAATCTCTACCTGGCCGATGCCAGTTTCTTTCCGTCGATTGGAGCGGTCAATCCGACTCTGACAATCATTGCAAACGCTCTGCGCGTGGCTGATAAGATTAAGCTGCGATTGGCAGCATGATGCCGAACCGGATTGAGGATTACGCCGCAATCGGAAATTGTGAAACGTTAGCGCTTGTCGGTCGCGATGGATCCATCGACTGGCTGGGATTTCCAAGGTTCGACAGCGCCGCCTGCTTCTCCGCTTTACTTGGCGAAGCCGAGCAGGGCCGGTGGCTCATTGCTCCGGCTGCTGATTGTACTCAAGTCTCCAGACGCTATCGCGGCGAAACCCTGATACTTGAAACGACCTTCCAAACCGGCGCCGGCTGCGCATCCGTCATCGACTTTATGTGGCGCCGGGAGGGCGTATCCGACCTTGTCCGGGTCGTACGAGGATTACGCGGCACAGTCGCTATGCACACCGAACTAATCGTCCGCTTCGAATATGGTTCGATTGTCCCGTGGGTTTCGCGTCAGGAAGACGGTAGGCTGGAACTGACAGCTGGCCCAGAACGACTGATATTGGAAACCCGCGTTCCGCTTCGTGGCGCAAATTTTAAGTCAATCGGAGAGTTCGACGTTGCGGCTGGGGAAGAAGTGACGTTTACATTAAGTTGGAGCCATTCGTATCGACCGATACCTCCGCCGTTCCGAGCGACGGATGCTTTGATTGAGACCGAGCTGTTCTGGTCGAACTGGGCTGCGCCAATCAAAAGGGCGGGCGAGTGGTCGGAAGCGGTTCTGAGGTCGTTGTTGACGCTAAAGGCGCTCTCGCATCGCGAGACGGGCGGGATCGTTGCCGCGGGAACTACTTCTCTGCCGGAAAAAATTGGTGGGACACGCAACTGGGATTATCGATGTTGTTGGCTCCGCGATGCGACGTTCACATTATATGCCCTGCTTGAGTCGGGATTTCTGAGTGAAGCGAAAGCTTGGCGACGTTGGTTGCTTCGAGCGGTTGCCGGAAGTCCGGATGATCTACAAATCATGTACAGTATAGCAGGCGAACGGCGGCTTGTGGAGTACGAGATGCCGTGGCTTCCGGGCTATCAAAAATCGGCACCGGTAAGGGTTGGCAACGCGGCGGCTGGCCAAGTTCAGCTTGATGTTTACGGGGAAGTCCTCGATGCGCTGTATGTTGCCAGACGGGCTGGTCTCGCTGAAAACGACGCAAGTTGGGGACTTGAATGCGCGTTGATCCAACATCTGGAAACTATCTGGCATCAGCCGGACGACGGAATTTGGGAAGTCCGAGGTGGGCGAAAGCATTTTACGCATTCCAAAGTTATGGCTTGGGTTGCTTTTGACCGAGCAGTTCGATCTTCCGAAGAGTTTGGATTGGAAGCGCCGTTGGATCATTGGCGAGCAATTCGCGATAGAATCCATAAGAGAGTCTGCGACGACGGATTTGATGCCAAACAAAATTCTTTTGTCCAATCTTTTGGGGTTACCGCGCTGGATGCCAGTCTACTGTTGATCCCCATCGTTGGATTTCTGCCTGCATCGGACACGCGTATTCGTGGCACCTTGTCTGCTATTGAGAAAAGCCTTGTTCGGGATGGCTTTGTTCTGAGGTATCACACCACTACAGGGACGGACGGGCTGCCGCCTGGCGAGGGTGCTTTTCTGGCTTGCAGCTTCTGGCTGGCCGACAATTATGTGCTGCAAGGACGGATCGATGAGGCGCGTGTGCTCTTCACCAAGCTTCTGTCGCTAAGGAATGACGTCGGGCTACTTGCCGAGGAATATGACCCGTCTTCAGGACGTCTGTTGGGTAATTTCCCGCAGGCATTTTCACATCTGGCGCTGATCAACACCGCGCGCAACTTGATAGGCGCGGGTGGTCCCGTTCATCAGCGGTCCGCGGGAAGCAGTATGACCGGGAAGGCGCAAGATTAGACGGAAAGCGTGCGATCTAGCGCATCCGGGCCGCTGTTTGCAGATTCAGGATTCGTACAATGGAAGCTTTATGGAATGTCGGACCAACCGCGTTTTGCTGGGCGTCGGTACCCATCCGCGCCGGAGCAAAGTTCGGCCGGATGTCAGTGCCGCTTTTGTCGCAAGTCCGCAAACGAAGGCGGCTCTAATTTGCCGCGACTTGACCTCGCCGGATCGCGATCTTTGCGCCAGTCCTGACCCGCGACCGAGCGCTGCTTGTTGGCGTCGGCCGCAATCAGGCTGCTCTGTTTCGTTCTGGCCGTCCTGGCCTCGCCATTCAAGTCGAAGTTGCGGCTTGAGGCTGAGAACGTGGTGCTTCGACAGGCGCAGGGTTCTAGTCGCGTCCGGCTTATGGCAGCGTCGTCACGCGACGATTGTGCGTCATGGGCATCCGCGACAAGCCTACCGCACCAGCCTCGCCCTGGCAGAATGGCTTTGTGGAACGGCCGATCGGATCGCCCCGGCGTGAATGCGTGGACCACATTATTGTTTTGGGCGAAATGCATTTGCGCCGGATTCGGAAATCCTATGCTGACTATTATGACGGCGTCAGAACGCATCGATCCCTAAACAAGGATGCGCCGGTCGCTCGCCAAATTCAGCGAATCGGAAGCATCAAATCGCAGGCCGTCCTCGGCAGACCGGCGCGCAAGGCACTTGCAGGCCAGCTTAAAAGAGTAACCGGTGACAAGATTTTTAAAGGGAAACGCCGGCAAGGGAAGGGGCACTTTCGCTTTTTCAGAGGTTCAGTCGCATGGTGTCGACCGGGCGCTCCTTTCGAGTGACGTGAGCAAATCGCCAACTTTTTAAGCCTAAAATAAACAAATTTATTTTCGGGAATAGATTTTGATGCCGACGAGTCGCGCTCTGCGACGCGTTTCTCCAAGCAGTCAAAAAAACTTTCTCCCGTCGTGACTTAGCAAAATAATTTCCGCGCGGTTGCTGTTAGCGCGATTGCGACTCCGCGCGAGCATCGCAATGCGACGCTACACGTGTCTGTCATTGACGCTGCTTATCCGTCGCTGCGTTTTGCTACTCCAGCTTAGCTTTTAGAGGACAAAATGACGAACAAACTGAAGACCACTCTCCTATCCACCGTTGCGGTGCTGGCCGTCATGGCCACCGTCGCGTCGATCCGTCCGGTCGCTGCCGACCAGGACGACAAAAGCGTCAACCCGAACAATCTGAAGACCGCGACCCCGATCAAGCATCTGGTCGTGATCTTCAACGAGAACCGCTCCTTCGATCATTACTTCGGCACCTATCCGAATGCCTTGAATGTTGAGGGTGAGCCGAGGTTCGAGCCGGCCGCGAATACGCCGACGGTCAACAATCTTCTGTCGAGCCCGACTCTGCTCGACAACAACCCGAACCTGAACCCGGCCAACGGCACCGGTACTACCAATCCGTTCCGTCTCGACCGCACGCAGGCCAACACGGCCGACCAGAACCACGCCTATTCGGCCGAGCAAAAGGCCTTTGACCTGGGCAAGCTCGACCTCTTCCCGCTGAATACCGGCTCCGGCACTGCAGGCGGCGGCGCGTTCGGCACCACGGGTCAGGTGATGGGCTTCTTCGACGGCAACACCGTCACCGCGCTCTGGAACTACGCGCAGAATTTCGCGATGAACGACAATTCGTGGAGCGACACCTTTGGTCCATCGACCCCCGGATTGCTGAATATGTTCGCCGCCCAGACCAACGGCATCGTGCCCACGAATAACGGCGGCGCGAAGCAGAGCGGTAACGTGCTCGCCGATGGAACGGGCATCACGACGAGCGGCTTCACGCTGATCGGCGACATCGACCCCACCATGGATGTGTGTTCGACCGCGACCCTGCCTGGCGGGTCGGGGACCACGGTCGCGTCGACCGCAAAGAACATTGGTGACCTGCTCAATGCCGCCGACATTCCCTGGGGTTCGTTCGTCGGCGGTTTCAACCTGCAGACCATCAACGAAAACGGCTCCAGCGGTTGCAAGGGCGTCAACAGCCAGGGCATGCCGGCGTCCAACGCGGGTCGCAGCAGCGTCAGTACGGTGATCGGCGCGCCCATCAACGACTATGTCCAGCATCACATCTGGTTCCAGTACTTCAAGTCGACGGCGAACCCGATGCACCTCCGTCCGACCTCGACCAAGGCGATTGGCTTCACCACCGTACCTGGCACCAAGACCGTTGATCCCGCCAATCACGCCTACGACCTGAACGACTTCACCACCGCAGTCGGATCCGGCAACTTCCCGGCGGTCTCCTTCATCAAGATGCCGGCCTTCCAGGACGAGCACCCGGGCAATTCCGATCCTCTCGATGCACAGACTGGCATTGTCAATCTGGTCAACTTCCTGATGCAGCAGCCGGACTGGGAATCCACGGCCGTGATCCTCGCCTATGACGACTCTGACGGCTGGTACGACCACGCCTTCATCCGGCCCACCAACATGGTATCGTTCTCGGGTTCGGATTTCCTAAATGGTACCGGTAATTGCGGCACCCCCGGCCAAACCGAACCAACCGGCGTCAACGGCCTGCCGGTCGCGGGACGTTGCGGCCCGGGCATGCGTCAGCCCTTCATGGTGATTTCGCCCTTCGCCAAGAAGAACTTCGTCGACCACACATTCACCACGCAGGCCTCGATCCCGCGGTTCATCGAGGACAACTGGCTGAACGGTGAGCGTCTCGGCAACGGCGCGTCCGACGCCACGACCGGTTCGATCATGAACATGTTTGACTTCAAGCAGAAGAAGTCGGTGACGCTGTTCCTCGATCCGACCACCGGCCTTGTCGACGAGACGAAGAAGATCAAGAAGAACTAATCACTCGCGTCCCGTTGCACGCTCGTGCGACGACCTGGCGCCGGCCCTTTTGGGCCGGCGCCCCCTCGCTGTCAGGTCGGGATTTCTGGCGGCGACAGATTCCAAATCCAGTTAAGTGAGCCAAGTTGACATACATAATCGCACGATCGTGTGGTTCCTCGGCGCCGGCCTTATGGCCGGCGCCTTCTTTGCTGCGGAGTCGCTCCACGCACAGGCGGTGCAAGAGTGCTTTCGCTTCCTGTTAAGGCAACGGCAACGTAAATGTCCCGGACATACGACGGACGAGGCGCGTGAACTGCGAATTTCGCTGGCGCTTAACCCTGATTGACGACGGCAGCATTCGTTGCAGTACGCCGTCGCGTAAACCAGGCTGTGGAAGAACGCGGCGCCCGCGTGCAGCCCGATAAGGGCGAGTAAGGCTTTGGCGCCGAGCTCGTGAGCCTCCAGGAACAGGCCGCGGATTGTAGCGTCCGGTGCCAATAGCGCCGGCACTTGCCAGATGAACAACGTGAAGGGCCGGCCATGAAACACGACGCCACCGAGGCCCGTGCAAGCAATTATGCGCCGCTTGCTGCTTTGCCTGACGTTCTCGCTCCCCTTGAGCGATTCTCATCCATGCTTTAGCCATAGCCGACAATGCCTGCCGATACTCTGGTACAACTGTAGTTTCTGAAAGTGTATGGCATTCGTCAACGCGGAGCTTGCATTCTGCGAGCCTCTCTTGTCGGTATTTGTCATCGACAACTCCCCAACGTGGATTGCTATCGCGACGGATACTCACAGTCGCCATGGGTAGCCAAATAAAAAGCGTCCCAGCCCAAGGGGCGGGAAAGGCTGGGACGCTAGGGAGGCTCCGCCGGCCAAACGGCACCGACGGACTGTTATCTTGAGCGCGGCCGCGCTGCCTCCAATAACAAGACCGGCATTCGGCTATCGATATTCCAAAATCCTTGGACTTTTTTTATTCTCAGGAAAAAGCTGCGAGTGGTACGCCAGCAGGTTCGGACGAAGGTCTCGCTATTTGGCCGATGGGTCACCTCGGCTTGCGTGCGAACAGTCCATCGAACCGGAATGAATATCCGACTCCGACGATGTAGCTCGGGGCGTTGTGATTGAGCCCGAACGCGATATGGAAATCGATCTGTTGTGTTGGGCTTAGACGATACAATCCGCCCGAATTCAGAAGTTGGCTCGGACTCGAGCTCTCGGGGTAATCGCCAACATACTCCAAAAATAGACTCACCTTGTCGGTCACATCTTTTTCGGTTGCGAAGGTCGCTTCCGTGATACGGGGGGCAACGACGTCGGAAGGGCGGAAGAATTCAGTCAACATACCGCTCACGCCCCAACCGCTGTGCAGTTCCCACGACCACGGCATTTGCAGGTAAGGCTGCGCGCCGCGACCAGCTATATCGACCGTGCCGGTCGGGAGCCCCACACCGACAACCAACGACGAGTCGAGCTTTCCCGGTATCGGACCGATCTGCCACTTTATCGCCGGGGAGACGTCAGAAAACCCCGAACTTCCCGACCCTCGAACGGGTGTAGAGTAGGTTGGCAGATCCACCAGTAGTTCAAGACAGGGTGCTATGCCCAGGCGCCATCGCGTATTCGTGCCATCGATTATTTGGCTACCGTTCCGGGAGCTGAGATTCACTCCGTTCTCACTCTGAAGACTTCCTGGCGGCACAACCACGCTGGAGTTCGTTACATCCGGCCGATCCGTTGCAATTTCATCCGTGGCAGTAGGACAAGCATCGGCTCGTGCGCCGATGGTGCCAACGACCGCAAACAGCAACACCAAACATATCCGTAGAGTTCGTCCGCTCACGCGTCGGAGCAAAGACATAATTATCAATGACATTGTCCCTACCGCGGGAGCCCGATTTTGGTTTGGCGTTTCACATCCGTGGTTGCCAGGCCATTCTCGTCAGAACGCTGGACACATGTCTGCGCATTCCAAAATGTCCGAGGGATGTGAACCAGAAGGCTGGTGGGTCTCACCTGCACAGATTGGAGCACCACCCAAAGGCGTCGTCGCGGCTATCTGTCGTGCATCAAGAGCCCGCCGGTTGAACCGGCGGGCTTTCTATGATCATCCGCAGACTTGGACTGGACGAATCGTCCAGCCGTAGGGCGTCATCACGCGCCGGCGGACCAGGTAGCAGCCACCGTCGTCGTAGTAGTCGTTGTACGCGTAGGGATAGTATCCGCCGTAGTAGAGCCCAAAGCCATATCCGCCAAATCCACGCCCCCGAAATCCGCCTCCGCGGAATCCGCCTCCGCGGAATCCGCCATGAAAGCCGCCTCCGCCAAAACCGCCTCCATGGCCGCCACCGCCTCCGCCGCCACGAGCGGCCGCTTCGCTCGACTGAATCACGCCGACTGCCGCAAGTACGAACAAGGCTATAAACGTCTTCCGCATCGTGCTTCCTCCATTGGGACAATCTCGCTCCCAAGGATCAGACACTTTTTGCGACGGAGTTATTCGGCAATCGATAGACGTTCTGGGTCAACTGAGTGTGAGCCGAAGCGGATCGATCGTCCTGCGGATGATGCCGCCAAGGACAGCAACGCGGAGCTGCCTTGGACCTCCAAGCCGAGTTAGCGAACATAAAGCCCAGACTGCTCAAGAGATGACTTTATGCTTACCAACGGGCATACGACGATCAGTGCTGGCGCGCGCGGTGATGGATAACGGCAGCATCCGTTGCAGTATGCCGTCACGCAAAACAAGGCCGTGGAAAAGCGCGGCGCCCGCGTGTAGGCCGATGAGGGCAAGCAGCGCCTTGGCGCCGAGTTCATGAGCTTCCTGGAACAAGCGGCGGATGGCAGCGTCCGGTGTCAATAGCGCCGGCACTTGCCAGATGAACAGCGTGAAGGGGCGGCCGTGAAACACGACGTCGCCGATGCCTGTGATCGGCTGCACTAAGAGCAACGCATAAAGGCCGTATTCATTGGCCTTCGCGATCCACTGTTGCAGCTTGGGCATGCTTTCCGGAAATGGCGGCAGATAGGCGAACCTGCGCCGCCAGACGAGGCGCGCCAACCCAACGGTCCATGTCAGCGTACCCATCGTTTGGTGTGTTGCCAGAAGTTCTAAACCTAGACCGGTCCCGTGACCGATGACCTCGTGCAGCCATACCGTTGTGAACTGGCCAACGATGAGGAGTACCGTGAGCCAATGTAGGACAATGCTTGTTGAGTCAAAGCGCCCGCTCCTGGCTACCGCCTTTACAACGGGTCCGTCCGCGGATTCAAAATTATTGATCATAACAACTGCTCCAGGTCTTCATTCGATCGGAAGTTGACTACCAAGAAGACCTGGACGGAGACGGTCTTATTCCGTCGCAAAATAATTCGTGTTGAGACCGTGATCGCAACTCGCGGCGCGGGTCACGGCTGCGATTCAAGCAACCGAGTCTTTCAATCGCAGTGGCCTGCTCAAGTTGCTATCAACGCTCCGATAACCAAGACCGGTAACAAACCCAGGACGATTGCCCAAACGACGAAGGCCGTGACTATTAAGATGTCCTGTTTCCACAATGCCAAGCGGCCGATCGGATAATTAGAGGAATGAGTGGTGTTCATTGTACGCCCTGTCCATCTTGCGGGACACCTAAGCACAAAAGCTCAATCCCGCTCGCAAATCGCGTTTGGCACATTTGCCATTGTAGGACGGAGGCGCTTACTCTCGCTGCAAACGGCTGTCGCCGATCTTTTGCGAAGATAGCCTGAAGTCTGAGCCTTGTTCCGCTCGTATGTCGATCGACCGCTGCTAACGCCTCAAATATTGGATTGTTAGCAGCCTCGGCAAATGCTTCTGACAATGCGGTCGACGTTCGCGTCTTCTTGATCAAGTCTCAGCCGAGAATCAGACTCAAGAACATCGACCGCGGTTGGCTGATGGTGACCTACCGGAGCTGACCAGGGTCTGGTAGCAGTTTCGTTTCCTGCCTTCCATGGGCGAACAGATGGCGCCGATGGCGTGGTATCGGCTGTGCCGGGGTTAACGATGGATACGTCGCGCCGTTGGGACGGTGCAGATCCAATTCCTGTCTCCACGTTGGGAAGGTAGAGAGCGTATGCATCTGGCTCCTGCGCAACTGCCTGTGCGAAGACAGGAGCCGCGATCGCGGTTGACAGAATTACGGACATACTAAACAGAAAACGTTTAGTCATCGTGTGACTCCTCTGGTCCTCATTCGCGCACAGGCGCTTCTGATCACCAGACTCCAGGTGGATTCTAGATATTCCTGAATTTTCGACGATTGGAGTTACTTCAAGCCATCGTGAAAAATACGTTTCGCGCGTTCTCGCATTGCGGTGCGGATTGTCCGATGACAGAGGCGACGGACTGTATGCATATGCGAACGTAACGTTCTCAACATTGTTTCGGAGCAGGGAAATGGAGATGAGGACCCAGGAATGTTGATAGCCGAATGTGGGACTTTCTCCTGGAGGCAGCGTCGCTGGTCACGCTTTTCGCCTGCCCTTGCGGAGCCTTCTTGGCTTCCGGCCGTCATCCTGGCTGGGACACCTTTTATTTATTCATTGATTCAAGCAGTCCATGGCGCCAAAGAGCATACCTCAGTGCTCGCCGCCAAAATCTCGCTTCGTGCCTCAACGGATGCGCCGAGCCCCGGGCAGAGCAAGCGAACTGCTGCCAGTACTATCGCAATTGAAACAGTGGAAGCTGCGCATATCCAAATTGGAATGAGAGGAATTGTCGGACTTTTGCATCATTGGGTAACGGCAGTGTGGGCAAGGATGAATTTCAATTCTTTTAGATGAGTAGCAAATTAGCGTCTCGGCTGGGGGCACGACACTCTCTCCTCTGGTCAGTTCGAACGTGCGACTTCCGGGCGATCGAGTGCGGCGAATACAAGAATGAAGCGCGCTGACAGAGGTCAGAGATCGCAAGCAAGACGTCTCCTAATCTCATCAACACGCTTATCCAGCGCGCTGAATCTGGCATGAACGCTGCGGTCGTGAAGGCGGAACAAATAGGAAAATAGTAGAAATCCGAAAAACCAATGGTGCTGCTCCAAGTATTGAAGAGCGTGCTCCGATGCACCTTCCACGACGTTCATTAGGTTTATCAGGGTAATCATTTGAATCGGCTCGTGATGAGAGACCTGCAAACTCGCGTTGTGCTTCAACATCCTTGCTGAGAGGGACTCGCACTCCGTTGCTTATATTCCCGAGCGAGGTTTCTAACCTCTTCCCGACGAGCGGCCGCCCGACGCGGCGATCAACACGCTTCCATGACCCGCAGTGCGGGTGGAAGTCGTAAAAAGAATCAGCTTCCGAAACTTATTGCCCCAGGAAAGGGCGGGAGTCGTCGAGTGGAATGACGTTCACTTTCCGAATCGCTTGCTTCAACAGGACTTCGGCAACGATAGCGATGTGCCAAGAATATTTGTCCTGAACCTCGCTTGTGCAAGCGGGTAGAACGCCCAAGGTGAGCACCCGATTTTTGATGCTGAGGATCTCGAAGGCCACGAAGAGGCGGTCGTACTCCTCAGCACCAAGGAAATAGTTCAATCGTGCTTGGATGGCCTGTTGTTGGATCTTTGGCGGTTTAAATTGGTCCACTTGCAATAGCTCTTTATTGAACCAAAGCCGATGCCCCCCCAGAAATTCCCGTAATGTCCCACAGCCATATTGGTGACGCAGCACCTCTGGTTCAGGAAGCCCAAATGTTCGACATTATGAAAAGAGTGTGGGCTTCTCTTCAAATGGCGATGCAGTCTTGGAGGTGGGCGCGCTTAAAACAAAGACGACGTGATCGATCAATATGATCATGATAATTCATTGACTTGGCTGAACTGAAGACGGCTCTTCAGAATCGTGAGTTGGATGTCTTCCCACTATTACCAATTGGGAATATTCGACGGTGGCTGCGGATTTAATCAACTTCCAAAACGGCGTAGCGATACCGGTGTGACGCTGGCGAGGTAGGGATGAATCGGCGCCACAAGGAAGTTGCTTCCAACAGTGAGCTTGAATTCAGATTAGCGAAGTTAAATTGGTATCTTCAACGACTCGAAGAGTGGGCAAAGCTAACCCATGATTTCTGCGACGGCCCAATAGTCGCCAGCAGCGCGGTGTCGTCCGGCGAGCAAGCCTCGCTCTTGCTGTCGTCTTATCAACTTGGGGCGCTCCGTGCCGACGCTCCGATCGGTCGCCGCCAAGGCAGAGAAGGGCGGTTAGGCCGCGGTCGATAAGTGCCATCAGAACCCGAGTTGTTTCTGGCCCGGGAATAAAGCCCGAAAACCCCGAGTCTCCCTTGTGCGGCGCAATCCTGCGCCATCTGGAGTCCGCATCCGGCTCCATAGGGAGAATATGATATGGCTAACGAAGGCCCTGACGATCGGAAAAAGGGATTAGGTCGCCGCGAAGTGCTGGAATGCATGGTCTGGGCGGGCACCGGCGTCCTTTGGACCATCACCGGCGGTGTTCCTCACTCCGTCGGGCTGATAGGCGAAGCGGCTGCCGCCGAGCCCGCCAAGGGCTTTACCTTCCTGCAGATGAGCGACAGCCACATCGGGTTCGATAAGGCAGCCAACCCGGATGCACTGGGCACGCTTCGCGAGGCCGTCGCCAAGGTGAAGGCGATGCCGGCCAAACCGGCTTTCATCATCCACACCGGCGACATCAGCCACCTCTCCAAGCCCGCCGAGTTCGACAATGCCGACAAGGTATTCGGCGAGACCGGCGTACAGATGCATTGGGTTCCAGGCGAGCACGACATCATCGATGAAGATCGCGGCAAGGCTTATCTCGATCGTTACGGGAAGGGCTCGAAGGGCGCCGGCTGGTACTCTTTCGACGATCACGGCGTTCACTTCATCGGTCTTGTTAACGTCGTCGACCTGAAGGGCGGCGGCCTCGGCAATCTCGGCGCCGAGCAACTCGCCTGGCTGGAAGCGGACCTGAAGGACAAGTCGGCCTCTACGCCGATCGTGGTCTTCTCCCACATCCCGCTCTACGTTCTCTACAAGGATTGGGGCTGGGGCACCGAAGACGGCCAGCGCGCGCTCGATCTGCTCAAGCGCTTCGGCTCGGTCACCGTTCTCAATGGCCACATCCATCAGCTCGCTCAGAAGGTCGAAGGCAACATGACCTTCCACACGGCGCTGTCGACGGCATTCCCGCAGCCGGCTCCCGGCTCGGCGCCTTCGCCGGGGCCGATGGTCGTTCCCGCCGATCAGCTCCGCAGCAAGCTTGGACTATCGACCGTCACGGTCATGCAGGGCAACAAGCCGCTCGCCATCATCGACAAGACGCTCGCCTAATCGAGAGGATATTCCATGCAGACTTTGATGAACCATCTCCGCCTTGCCACAGCGCGATTCACTCCGGGTCGCGCCGTGGTCGCCGCGATGCTTCTGGGTCCGGTCGCCGGCGCTATGCTGGCGTTCGGCGCCGTCGCCGCGCAGGAGGAAAATGTCGTTACGATCGACAACTTCACCTTCACCGCTCCGGAATTGACAGTAGCGGTGGGAACGACCGTGAAGTGGGTCAACCACGACGACATCCCGCACAACGTGGTCAACAAGGACAAGGTCTTCCGGTCGAAGGCGCTGGACACTGACGATTCGTATTCCTTCACGTTCGCCAGTGCCGGCACCTACGATTACTTCTGCGGTCTGCATCCGCACATGCAGGGAAAGATCATCGTCAAGTAACGCGTCATGAGAGCTCCGGTGAGAGAAACATGACTACAACTCTATCGGTACACCGGGCTGGTTTCCGGTGTACCGAACTTAAAAACGACATGCTAGAAGACCGGCTGGAAGGCTCAGATCGAGCGTCGAGCCAGCAGCAAATGTCGGTCTCCGTAGTGCAAGACAAGGACGAACGAAGCGCTTTTGATGAGATCTTCCTGCCATATTTGCCAGAGGCTTACCGTCTCGCGCAGTGGCTTGCCGGCAATGCATCGGATGCGGAAGATATTGTGCAGGAAGCCGCGATACGGGCGTTTCGCGGCATCAAGGGTTTCGGAGCTATCAATGCCAGGGCGTGGTCCCTGACCATCGTACGCAACACGGCGCTGAGCTGGTTGACGAAGAATAGGCCGAGAACGGTTACCTATATCAACGACCTCAATGCGGCGGAGCAACAGGAGCTTGAATATGAGGGGTTGCACGGAACGAAAATAGAGACGCCGGAGGAGGCCGCGCTTCTCAAGGCAGATGCCGAGGAGATCCAGAAGGCCCTGGCGCAATTGCCGGCGCAGTTTCGTGAAGTGATCGTCTTGCGGGAAATCAATCAGATGAATTATCGCGATATTGCCGAG
>Ga0116129_1001425_pt1 | contig 13232 bp, 17 predicted proteins | sample June2015DPH_17_2_FD_89732 | JGI IMG/M metagenome (GOLD analysis project Ga0116129, IMG submission 89732) | Peatland microbial communities from SPRUCE experiment site at the Marcell Experimental Forest, Minnesota, USA - June2015DPH_17_10 | ecosystem: Environmental > Terrestrial > Soil > Wetlands...
GACCAGGCCGGACGCGACAGTCGACAGGCGAGTACCGATAGCCGTCACCGGCAAGGGACGCGGGGAACCACATCCCGTGCACCCTGCCGGGCAAGCACAGGGCTACCGGGCCGGGCAACCGTTACCCCGGCAATGGCCAACAATGGCCAACAAGAAAAGTAACGGTTGGTATGAGGAGGAATGTCAGATGGTCGATGCGAATCAGATCGGCGTCACAGTGGTGCAGCCCGGCGAGGGAGACACGGTGGCCCTGCCCGGATTCGGGGCTGTGTTCAAGTTGTCCAGCCGCAACACCGGGGGAGAAGTGGCGATCGTCGAGCATCCGTTCGCGGTCGGCGCGATCACTGCGGCGAATCAGCACACTCGGGAGGACGAGCACTCGATCGTGGTCGCGGGCGAGATCGGCTTTCGCTCCGACGACAGCGAGGTGGTGCTGGGTCCCGGCGGCTACATCACCAAACCTCGTGGACAGGTGCACGCGATGTGGAATGCCGGCAGTCAGCCGGGCCGGATAATCGAGATCATCACTCCCGGTGGTTTCGAGGACTACTTCCGCGAGCTGGGTGAACTGCTCGTTGAGCATGCGAACGATCCGGCCGGACAGATCCTGCATGAGCTAGCCCGAGTTCGGCGCACTGGCCGTCAAGTACGGGCTGACCTACGGGACGCCGGACTGGATGGACGACATCAGGCAGCGGTACAGGCTGAGCCCGCCCACGCACTGAAGCCGCCGAGAGCGAGGTTGACACTGGTCGCCGGGCAGCGGAATCCAAGCCGATCGGGATCGCTGAGCCCGCGATTTGGTGAGCTTCGTACGTGTTCGGTAACCTGGTATTTACCCGACGCGGGGTGGAGCAGCTCGGTAGCTCGCTGGGCTCATAACCCAGAGGTCGCAGGTTCGAATCCTGTCCCCGCTACCAGCGAAAATGACCCCAGAGGTGCGACCTCTGGGGTCATTTTCATGCTTAATGGACACGTATTGGCCACATTAGACTTGCTAATCACACGCCCCGTCACCGTCCGCCGGTGTGTATGAGGCCGAGGCGTGCGGCCAAGCCGTCGACCGCAGCGCGGGCCGTGTCGTCGGATGTGTGGCCGTACACGTCGCCGGTGATGGCGATGGAGGAGTGGCCGAGTAGGTCCGCGACGGCCTTGATGTGCACCCCGGATTCGAGCCGCGAGACGGCGGCGGAATGGCGCAGGGTGTGCACGCCCACCCCATCGACCTTCGCCGCCCTCGACGCCAACGACGTGCCGGTTCATGCGGTAGCGCAGCTGGTGCGGGAGTTGCTCGACGTGGCCGCGCGGATTCAGGCGATCGACGCGAAGGCCGGCCGACGAGGCTGCTCAGGCGGGCGACGATGCTGACGATGACGGCGACGCGTTCGACCTGTCAAAGATTTGACACAGAAGGAGGGATTGGAGGTCCCAGCTTGTCGAGCAAGCCTCGCATCGCAACTCGGACGGAGCGGCTCATCGGGCGGTCGAGACCGCACAATTCGAGGAACGTCTGCGGGCGCACCGGCATCGATGTGGTGCACACGGTCCGCCACTGCGCAAGCAGCTCGACGAACCGCGTTGGCATTCGGTGCTCAGAAACCCCTTCGAACACCTGCAGTTCGTGATACACGAGGATGCCCGGCGACCTCACGTTCGGGCCGAGCTGACCCAACCGCAACTTGATGTCGACATCAGCGGACACGCTGGCCGGGATGCCGGCATTGGGGACCACGACCATTGGCACAAACACGGTGTTTTCGTCGAATGTGCTTCCTTCCCAGCCGGTGTCGATGAGCAAGGCCTTCGTGGACTGCAGCCGCTTGAATTTTTTCTTGACGAACGTGTCCTGCAGGTCGGCCTCATATTCCTCGGGATCGGCGAATCCCTGTGCCGCCTTCTCGTCGAGCCAGTGGTTGGTCGCGTCCACCAACAGACAAGTGTTGTCCCACACCAGCACCCAGTCGCATACCGACGGGGTGTGACCCTTCTTCGTCCAAGCCTGCTGCATCTGGGCTTCAGTGATCAGCGTGATTTTCGGGCGGGCGCGCCGGGTCGCCTTCCGGAATAAATAGCCGACAGTGGCCTCGAACACGTAGTTCATCGCCTGGCTGAACTGCTGACCGGGAAGTGTCTTGTCGAGGCCGAATTGGAAGAAAGTCTGCCAGTACAGTTGCGAGCCGCAGAAGCGGTCCAGCACCCAGGCGGGTCGCAACACGATGTAGTCGCCGTCGGTGATCTCGATCAACGGGCATTCGGTGAACGTGTATCTGCGGTGTGCAAGAGATCCGTTCGCCAGCTCCTTCGCGAGCCGCTTGCGGTAAGCCTTGACCGACAACGCCGCCGACGACCGCAGCAACCCAAGAGCAGCCGGATCATCAACCGTGCTCTCCAGTGTGCTGGCGCTGAGGGCCACGTCGCCGGCCTTCGTGCGATCCCACAACAGCAAACCCATCCGAATGACCTCACGCAGAGGCGCTTTCGTCGCGTTTAGAAATGCCTCCTCGGGCGTGTCGCCGATGAGGTCGTGTGGTGCCGCTTCGGGCCACGGCTTGAACCACGTGTCATTGGTGTCACCCAAGACGAGATAGGGCACTGGAGTCGCTGTGGTCTGCATCCGGGCGACGTCGTAGGACATGCGCCGCCGTAGCTCCTGCAAGACCATTTCGTCATCGACGGTCATCGCTGCGTTGTAGGCCGCCTTTTCCTCCTCAGTCGTCGCAACACCCCGACTTAGGGGATGCGATGGATTTCGAGATTCGTGGCCTGCGTTCGGCGAACGGCTTCATGTCCCACGCCGGAGGTCCGAGTCCCGCCGGCGGGATGCGCTTGATCGAGATCTGGGAGTCCGAGGCGGACAGCCAGAAGTTTTTCAACGAGAACCTGAAGCCGAATCTCCCGCCTGGAGTTGTACCTGACCTCACGTACTACGAGCTTCACACCGCGTTCACTCGATAACGTCAGGGTGGTGTGACACGGCGTGTTGACCCTTCCCGGCCGTTCGAGAGCGATTCATTCGACTTCATAATCTCGGTCGCGACGCTGCACCACTTGGGTGCGACCGCTGCCGTGACCCCGTCGGCCGCACGCCTGCGCGGTGATCCTGTCCGTAAACGGTTCGGCTGTTTGCGCCGCGCCTGGGATCAGGTTGACATGAAACCAAATGGTTTCCTATTGTCGGTGGCGTGGAACTGGTGTTCAAGGCCCTCGCCGACGCGACCCGGCGCCGGCTGCTGGACGAACTGTTCGGACACGACGGGCAGACTCTGGGCGCGCTCGCAGGGCGGTTCGAGATGAGCCGGCCGGCGGTCGCCAAGCACCTGGGGCTGCTTGAGCGGGCCGACCTCGTGGTCACCCGCCGCCACGGTCGAGAGAAGTTGCATTACCTCAACCCGGTCCCGATCCGACTGATCCATGACCGGTGGGTGAGCAAGTACACCCAGACGTGGGCCGCCGGCCTCGTCGAACTGAAAAATGACCTGGAGGCGAGCATGGAGAAGCTGTTCGAGATCTACATTCACACCACGCCCGAGCGGCTGTGGCAGGCAATCACCGACCCCGAGACCCGGGCCCGCTACCAGTTCGGGGCGCGCGTCGAGTCCGACTGGACACCGGGCTCGACTTATCAGCTGGTGCAACCCGGTTTCCCTGGCCTGCTGGCAGACGGCGAAAACCTGGAGATCGACCCGCCGCGACGGCTGGTGCAGTCGTTCCACGCCCTCTGGGGCGAGGACGTCGAGAGAGAAGGCACCAGCCGGGTCACCTGGGAGATCGAGCCGGTCGGTGACGCCTGCCGGCTCACCATTACCCACGACCAGCTGCGCGAGGGCGCCGACCAGCAGCTCTACGGCGGCTGGCCGATGATCCTGTCCGGTCTCAAGACCTGGATCGAAACCGGCCACGAGCTCACCACGCCCGGCTCACTGATGTACGGAGGACCCAGATGACCAGCAGCGAACGCATTCCACAGACCCCGCAGGAGCACCGAATGAGCGCGACCAAAACCCACATCACCGGCGTGCGCACCGTCAGCGTCCCGGTCGCCAACCAGGACACCGCACTCGACTTCTACGTCGGCACGCTCGGTTTCACCAAACTCCGCGATGCCCCAACACCCGACGGCGGTCGCTGGATCGAACTCGCCCCCGGCGACAACAGCATCATCATCACCCTCGAAGTAGCGGCCCCCGACATCGCCCGCGGCGCGATCGGCATCCGCTTCTCCACCGACAACGCCGCCGCCGCACATGCCACCCTGCAAGCCGCCGGCGTCGACACCGACGAGATCCTCCGATGGCCAGGAGTGCCGGCCATGTTCGCCTTCCGTGACCCCGACGGCAACGCCTTCTCCATCACCGAACGCGCCTCCTAGCCCACTCCTAGCCCGAAGTTACGCTCCGGGCCGGCCAGCAGGAAGCCTCCGACTCCCAGGTCCCGTGCGGAGAACGGCGTTCGGCACGCAGGGTCAGGAAGCGTTTCTCGACGGTCATCAGCATGCGTTCACCGAGCTGGGCGGGGTGCCGTTCGGCCGCGGATCGGGCTGATGATCATCGGCGGATAGACCCGGAAGCCTCTCACGGCAAGGTCTCTCGTTGCGCGGATGTATTCGTCGTGGGGTGTGGCTCCTGCGGTACCCGGAACGCTGTGGCGTTTTGGCGAATGAATGCCTCCAGCGACTTGGGCGGCGCGGCTCCAATCTTTTGGACCACATCGGTGACTACGTCAAATTCACCCTGTTGATGCGCCTCTGCCACGTGCAATAGGTGCTCGATGAGGTGAGGAGACATTGTTTCCAGGTTGGAAAGGATCTGCCGCCAGCGCTCAACCGGGATGTCCACGTATTCCACAGGGCGGTCCAGCACGCGGGTGAAAACGTCCGCCATTGCCGCCATTGACAGCGATACCGGGCCGGTGGGTACGCACGTCTTGACCCTGTGCGCGTCCGGATCGGTCAGGATACCGACAGCGACGCGCGCCAGGTCTTCTCCGGCGACGGGGGCATGGTGTCCTTGTCCGTACGGTAGGTAGATCTTGCCCTCGGTCTGAATGGTCGTGGCGGCGATGGCGATCAGATTCTCCAGAAAGAAGGGAGGGCGCAGGTGCGTGACGGCGATCCCCGACCAGTCGAGCAATCGCTCGGCCAACCAGTGTTGGCGGGCGGCCGGGCTGGGATGATCCGGGCGCGCCGTGATCTGGGACATGTTCACCATCGACTGCAGACCAGCCTGTTTTCCCGCGGCGGCGAAGGTCGCCGTTGCCTCGAGAAGGCCATCTGCGATTGGGTACGTGAAGTACGCACGCTGGACCCCATCGAGTGCCGCGCGCACGGCCTCGAAGTTGTGAATATCGCCGACGGCGATTTCGGCGCCGAGCGCCCTGAGCTCGTCGGCCCGGTCATCAGCCTGACTAACGAAGGCTCGAACCGGCAGCCCCATTGCGAGCAGTTGCCGCGTGGCGTGGTTGCCGGTCGCGCCGTTGCGTCCACCCGCGCCGACAATCAGGAAGCGTGTGGATCGTGTCTGCGTCATCTCAGCTCCTCCCTTTCTTTTGGTGCCCTCAGGCCACCGACGTCCACGCCGCGTACTGTCCGTCGAACTCATAGGCGGCCCGGGTGGCGGCGGTGTACTGCTCGACGGTCATCGGAGGGGTACCGGCGATGACCTCGAAAAGGTTGTTGGTCCCGGCGAGCGCTCCGTTTTGATAGTCACGCGCTACGTTGCTCAGGTAATGCACGAGGTACGGAGACGCTCCTTGTGCCCGCTGCACAGCCGCAAAAGATTCGATATCGACTGGTTCGTAACGGACCGGAATGCCCAACGCCTGCGCCATTTTCTGCGCAATCGCGTAGTGGTCCAATTCCTCGGGACCGTAGAGCGGATAGATCTGGCGGTCGTGTGGGGCGGGGTTGGCCAGAATGGCCGCGATAACTTTGGCAAGGTCCGCACTGGCGATCGGGGCGTGCCGGCCGGTTCCCAATGGCAGGCGCAGCACGCCCTGGCCGTCGTGGCGCACCCATTGCCAGGTGAGCCAGTCGGCGAATAACGTCGGACGCAGGTGCGTGGTGATCAACCGTGTTCGGTCGAGCAGCCGCTCGGCGATCCAATGGTCGCGCGCCCCGGGGTGTGCTTCCCGGCGCGCCGGACTCTGCGACATGTTCACCACCGCGCGCACACCGGCCTCGCTGGCGGCCTGCGCGAAGATTGCGGTGGCCTCGAGCAGCCTGGGCGGGTCGATCGGATAGCAAAAGTATGCGGCGGTGACCCCAACCAGTGCCGAACTCACCGCGTCGAAGTCGAGTAGATCACCTTGGATGACTTCGGCGCCCTGCTCCTGCAGCCGCGTCGCGCGGTCGTCGAGGGTATGCACGAAGGCCCGGACTTGAAACCCGCGCTCGCGCAATAATCCTACGGTCGGGGCTCCGGTGTTGCCGGTGGCGCCGGTGATCAGAAACAGTTCAGTTTTGTCGGTCATTGTTTACTACCTCTCATTTTCAACAGTGGTTGGTGTGTCCGGGCGATCTAAACCGCCAGTGACACGCAGTTAGGGATTTTTCACGAATCGTGTTGTGCCACCGTTCCGTACGCGCTCATTCGGCAACGATTGTTGCGAGTCGGCAGTTGGCCGCAACAGGTAAATTCCGAGTGCGAGGATCAGCACGAACGGGATATCGGTGAAGAACTTGCTCCAGTACCTGTCGATGTCCATGCCGGCCTGCCCAGCCATGAGGACCCCGTGAGCGAGGTTCGCCCACATTGTGAAGCTGAGAAACGATAAGTAGGCCTGTGGATTACGGGCTGCGCGGATCAGGAAAACTCCCCACACGATGTAGATGATCATCAGCATGGGAGGGACGTGGTTGTGCTCGTTGCCGAACCGGACATCGTTCCAGATAGTCCAGTTCAGAGCACCTCCGTGTTCGGAGAGCAAGGGTGTCTCAACGAGGATTCCCACTAAGAGCAGGGAGAAGATGATGAGTGTGAGTGCGCCATAGACGCGAAGGAAAATCTTGAATGCTGCCAGCTTCCTGCTCGATTCCACGATCATTTTCACGGCTCCTTCGAGGTTGACACGCACCGAGGGCGGCGCGCGCCCGCTGTTGGTCGGAGCGCATCACGATTGATCCAGTCATCGCGACCACGCCCGACATGTATAGAGGCGCTCCACAACAGAAACTCATCGGAGATCCCCCGGCACGGATCACGTGCACTCGCCGACCTCGGTTAGCGGCCACGTCCATCCAACAGGGGACCCACGTACCAGGTTGGCGCCGATGAGTTTGAGGATCGCCCGTCCTCTGTATTGGAGGGAGGTGAGCGATATGACCCGAGTGGCTGTGGTGCAGTACCACACGATCACCGTCTCGACCGAACGCAACTGCCAGCTGATCGAGGACGTACTCGTCGAACTGGCTGCGCGGGACCCGGGAGGACTCCACTACCAGGTGTTCCGATTTGACGACGGTGTCGGCTTCATGCACGTAGCTGTTTTCGATGGCACGACCGATCCGTTTGCCGAGTGCAGCGCCTACCGGGACTTTCACCGAGAACTCGGCGACCGCCTGGCAGCACCGCCGATCGTGACCCGGGCCCTGCTGATCGGTTCCTACCCGTGACGTTGCACGGAAGGAAAGGCCGCCACGGCGACTCAGACGGCGCCTGACGAGCTCATTTCGAGCGCTCCTTCCGATGAGTTTCGGCGCCGCGCCGCCTCTGTACTGGATAGGAGGTGACGAGAATGCCCAAAGCGGTCGTTGTGCAGTATGAAACCCGCCCCGACGCGGCGGAACGCAACCAGCAGCTCATCGAGTGCGTGTTCGAAGAATTGCGTGGTATTCAGCCGGGAGGATTGCGCTACATGGCATTTCGCCTTGAGGACGGTGTCGGATTTGTGCACGTAGCGATTTTTGACGGATACGGCGATCCGCTCGCGGAGTCGGCAGCGTTTCGCCGGTTCCAAGAAGGAACAGCTGAGCGCCTGGTGGGACCTTCCGACGTCAAGTCGATGACCATCATCGGTTCATACGGCGGCCGATACATCCAGGAAGAGCAACAATGAAAATTACGAAGATCGCAGCCAGGGAAGAATGGCTTGCGGCGCGCCTCGACCTGCTGGCGCAGGAGAAAGCCGCGAGTCGGCAGCTGGCCGCGCTGGCCGGGCAGAGGCGCCGCCTTCCTGCGGTGGAAATCGAGAAGAAATACGTGTTCGAAGGCCCCGACGGCACGGTGCGACTTATCGACCTGTTCGAAGGTCGCGCCCAGCTCATCGTCTACCACTTCATGTGGCTCCATGACATCGACGACGGTTGCCCGAGTTGCTCGTTCGCCGTGGACAACATGCCGGATCCGATCCACCTCAACGAAGGGGCGGACACCACACTGGTGCTCGTTTCACGTGCGCCGTATCGGCGGCTGAGCGAGTTCACGGCGCGCATGGGCTGGCAGCTGCCCTGGTACTCCTCGCACGGCAGCGACTTCAACTACGACTTCCATGTCAGCAGCGACGAGTCGATAGCACCGGTCGAGTACAACTACAAGGACAAGGCCACGCTTGAGCGCGACGGGCTGGACTACGTGGCGGTCAACGGTGCTGACGGGCAAGGCATCAGTGTCTTCGTCCAGGACGACGATAAGGTTTTCCACACCTATTCGGCCTACGGTGTAGGTGCCGATGTCATGTTGAGCACCTACCGTTTCCTGGATCTGACCCCGCTGGGCCGCCAGCGCTACGTCAACGAGTGGCCGTGGCATGACAGCTACGGGGTTGCGGGTGGTCATGAGCATCACCACTGATCCGCGGACCGGCGGCGAAGACTTCGGGCGGCTAGCCGAGCCGTTTCGGCGGGAGTTGGTCGCATACGGCTACCGCATGCTCGGCTCGGTCGACGACGCCGAAGAAATCGTGCAGGACGTCTACCTGGAGGCGTGGCGAGCCTACGAACGCTTCGAAGGGCGCTCATCACTGCGCACATGGCTGTATCGCATCGCCACCCGGGCATTCATAAAGGCGCTCGAGCGCAGGAAGCGCCGCCCACTCCCGTCGGACCTGCATGCTCCGACCGCCGACCCCACCGCGCGCCCTCTAGCCGGTGATCCCGAGCTGACATGGCTTCAGCCCGCCCCCGATTCGCTGCTCGCCGGCACGACCAACGACCCGGGCACGGTGGTGGCCGCACGCGAAACGATGCGGCTAGCGTTCCTGGCGGCGCTGCAGATCCTTCCGCCGCGGCAGCGGGCGGTGCTGATCCTGCGGGACGTATTGAGTTGGTCCGCAGCCGAAGTCGCGGCGCTGCTCGATTTGAGCGTGGTGGCGGTCAACAGCGCGTTGCAGCGCGCTCACGCACGTCTGCCCGCAGACAGCCACTCGCTGGTGCAGCCGTCTGAGCAGCGGCAGCGTGAACTGCTCGACCGGTATGTGGCCGCATTTCAAAACGCCGACGTTGACGAACTGGTCGCGGTGTTGACCGAGGACGCGGTCTTCGAAATGCCACCGTTCATCACATGGTTTCAGGGCAGCGCGACGATCGGTGGTTTCCTCGGCCCGCGCATGCGTGCCTTCGGCGATACCCCAGTCATACGCACCTCGGCCAACGGGCAACCCGCGGTTGCGCTATACCCGGCGACTGCCGATGGACAGCATCGCCTGCACGCCCTGCATGTGCTGACCTTGCTGTCGCGGGGTGTCGGTGGCATCGTGGCGTTCCAGGACATCGATGCGTTGCGGGGCTTCGAACTACCCCACGTGCTGTCGATTGAAGCAACGTGATCACAGGAGATGCTGCGATGAGCCCCATCACCTATGTGACCCGCGGGCCCTTGGTTGTGTCGCCGTCCCTCGAAGCGACTCAAATCCCTGACCGCGGCTGGACTCGTCGAGCGGGGGACGGGGAGCACCGGGCGCGGCGAGTACCGACTCAGTGACAAAGGCACAGCTTTGTGGCCAGCGGCGCGTGCACTGTTGGTATGGGGCAGGTTGGTTATCGGCACAGGTAGTGAATCTTAAATACGTTGTTGCTCAAGGGAATAACAAATACGCAGTATTTTTACTGGTAACCCCGCGTATTCGTTTTCCGCATGTTCGTCGGTCGCCGTATGGTCCGTTCTCATGGGCGTGGTCGAGGCGATCAGAGCGAATCAGGGTGGGGATGCGTCCCCCACGCGCGTGCATCCCCACCGGTCCCTACTCATTCGGCCGAGTCCTCGGCGTTTCGGATGCACTGGTAGGTGAGGTAGGTGAGGCTGTCACCGACGGTGTGGGTTTTGACAAGGCGTAGGGGTTTTGGGCGCATGGGTTTTGGGTTGCTGGTCTGGTCGAAGAGGCGGTTGCCTGCGCCCATCACGAGGGGGAAAATCGCCAACCGCAGCTCGTCGATGAGGTCGTGCTCGATCAGTGTGTGCACCAGCTGGGAGCTGGCGTAGACGCGGATCTCACCGTTCATCGTGTGCTTCAGCTTCGAAACCTCGTCCACGACGTCACCGTCGAGTACCGTCGAGTTGTTCCAGCCGGGATCTGCGAGGCCGGTGGAGACAACGTATTTGGGCAGGCTGTTCATCCTGTCCGCCATTTCGCCGGTGCGGTATGGGTATCGTGCGGCGAAATACTCGTAGCTGCGTCGGCCCAGCAGCAGGGCGTCGGCTTCCAGCGCGTCGTCGAGTAGGCGTTTGGCCCATTCTTCGCGGTCGGTCGGGGCGAGCCCGGCGCGCCAGTCTTCGCGGTTGAAGCCCTCCTCGGCGGTCGGGTCCTGAGTGACTCCATCGAGCGAGACGTTCTCGAAGGCGACGATCGTTCCCATGTCGGTGCTCCTATGTTCGTGTGGTCCGACTACCACTGATGTAGACCCCGCGGCATCGGAAAACCGGGCGCTTGGCGCTTCGAGATCGTCCGCGACGATCAGGGAGTAACCGCCGAGTGTGGTGTCAGCTCCGCAGGCCATCAGAATCGCTCCTTCTGTCCGGGTGCCGGCCGATGCCGGCACATCCGTCATTCGGGCAAACCCCGGCCGGGCGCCGAACTGGACGGTGGCGAGCGCCCAATTTTGTTCTCCTCCGGGGTCAGTACCAGTGAGCGACCGTGACGTCGCCCTCACTGAAAAGGAGTACGCATGACCGCGATATCACAGACCAGGCAGGACCCGCCCGAACAGCCCCGAGAGGGGTTGACGTTCGTGCTGGTGCACGGTGCCTTCCAGACCGGAACCGTATGGGAGTATGTGGCGGCCGAGCTACGCCGCCAGCGGCACGTCGTGCACACGCCAACGATTGCCGGGCACGGCCCCGACGCGCCGATGAACTTGACTCACGCCGATGCAGTGGCCTCGCTTGTCGCGTACCTGCACGAGCACGGTTTGTCAGATGTAGTGCTGGTCGGGCATTCGATTGCCGGGGCCTTCATCGCCAAGGCCGCCGAACAGGCCCCCGAGCTGATCAAGAGGCTGGTGTTCCAGAGCGCTTTCGCGGCTGCAGACGGGAACGCGCTGGCCGATGAATTTCCGCCCGAGGACGCCGCTTTCTTCGGCATGGCGGACGCCGCTCAGGGATTCCTCCTCCCGTTCGAGGTGATCCGGGAACGCGCGTGCAACGACATGGACCTGGCCACCGCCAACGCAATCTATGCGGAAATGTCGCCCATCCCAGTCGCCTACTTCGCTGACAAACTCGACCTCAAGGTCTTCTACGAACTGGTCGGCACGGGAAAGATCAAGACCAGTTACGTACACGCTGTCAATGACTTCGCCTTGCCGCCAGGCGAATACGGCTCGTTCCCGCGGTTCGCTCAGCGGCTCGGCCCGCTATGCCGGATCCTGCAACTTCAGGGCGCCCACTATGTCATGGTTACCCGCCCCGGTGAACTCGCTACTACCCTCATCCAGGCAGGACGTGACTGACTTCTATCTCCGACAGATCAACCACCCGTACGTGACCGCGGACGAAGCGGGAGGAAGACGTCACAAGGATGGAGCCGTGACCACAGACCTGATCGCCCAGGCCCAAGCCGGAGACGAGGAAGCGTTCCGCCAGCTCATCGACCCCTACCGACGCGAGTTGCTGGTGCATTGCTACCGGTTCCTCGGTTCGGTCCAAGACGCCGAGGACGCGCTGCAGGAGACCCTGCTGGCGGCCTGGCAGGGTCTTGGTGGCTTCGAGGCGCGGGCCTCTGTGCGGACCTGGCTATACCGGATCGCGACAAACCGATGCCTGAAGGCGCTGCGATCCAGTAGCCGGCGGCCACGTATGAGTGCACCCACAGCCGGGTTTGACCCGCCCGAGCCCACTCGGCTGGGCGAGGTGGTCTGGCTCGAGCCCTACCCGGACGTCCTCCTCGAAGGGCTCACCGATACCGCGGCCGGCCCCGAAGCGCGGTACGAGGCCAAGCAAGCCATCTCGCTGGCCTTCGTGACTGCCGTGCAGCTACTGCCGCCGCGGCAGCGCGCCGTGCTCATCCTGCGCGACGTCCTCGGGTTCCGCGCTGGCGAGGTAGCCGACATCCTCGAATCCACCGAGGAGTCGGTGACCAGCGCGCTCAAACGCGCTCGGGCCACCCTGCGGCGCCGGCTCCCACCGCGCAGAGCGCAACAGCCACCTCCGCCACCGGACTCTGCCATCGAGCAGGAACTCATCGACCGGCTCACTCGAGCCTTCGAGACCAGCGACGTGGACGGCGTAGTCGCCCTGCTCACCGACGACGTCTCGCTGACCATGCCCCCTCTCCCAATGGAGTACCAAGGCCTCGAGTCGGCGGCCCGGTTCCAAGCCGCGGTGTTCCGGCCGGGCCGCTTCTTCCGGCTGGTCGCGACCAGAGCCAACGGACAGCCCGCGTTCGGCGTGTACCTCCGCGACCCCCACACCAGCGTCTTCCACGCGAACGGACTACTGGTCCTCACCCTCGCGGGCGGCCGCATCTGCGCGATGACCCGCTTCGACAACAGCGTGCTACCCCCCTTCGGACTTCCCCGAATCCTGCCGCACTGAGGACCCCGATCGACCCAGCCGTGGAGGGGATCGCCACCACGAAGGGAGTCGAACTCCCCAAGACGCCGGCGCGAAGCCGCGATCTTGAGCGGCGACTTGAGAACGGCTAGGAGAGTGGACAACACACACGTCTGATGTTTTATTATCGGAACTTCAATAGGTCACTGCTACACGAAATCACTTGCTATACAACATGATAACGAATACGGCATTGATAATGGATCAATGAAAACGCGACTGAGGCGGTGGGGCGACTGTCCTTGTCGCTCA